>PJUA01000218.1_pt1 | contig 45982 bp, 43 predicted proteins | sample 1512151 | NCBI WGS metagenome assembly PJUA01 (sample SAMN08177678, study PRJNA422409) | Soil metagenome, whole genome shotgun sequencing project. | isolation source: Soil enriched on filter paper: beechwood xylan treatment | place: USA: Madison | collected 2015-01-15
AGAACACGGAAAAACCGTAGGCCATGCCGATGCAAAGGTGGATTGCGAGTGCTGCTGGCGGTACCAGCCAGCGATTGAAGCCAGGCTTGGCGACTGTATGTTCCTTGTTCAGGAAATCGAAAGCCATTATTCCTCCGAATATTTTTGAGTGTGTGTGGTGGGTAAATCGAAGGAAGGACTGCATCGCAAAGCCGGTAGGGCCGGATCGTGAAACCGACCCCTCTTTGCGGCGCTATCCTTCTCTTTTAATTTATTTATATATGTACAACGCCGCATATATTTTTTATCATTTATGCGGAGTGACGCGAAATTATCACCGATAAACTGCCGTTTCAATATGCTTTATTTTGCCTAAATGTTCAAAGTCCACATCAAACCGCACTGGGAAATCGCCTATGACAATGAGGTGGCTCTGGACACGGCCAACCTGCTGCAACTGCTCACGGCGATCCAGCAAAGCGGCTCCATTGCGCGTGCCGCGCAATTGACGCGCTATTCCTACCGGCACGCCTGGGGACTATTGCGCGATGCGGAAAGGATGTTTGGCAACGCACTGATAGAAAGCGGCCGTGGCCGTGGCACCACACTCACCGATTTCGCCAGCAAGCTGTTATGGGCCGACCGTCTGGTGACGGCGCGCCTGTCGCCGACCCTGGACAGCCTGGCCTCGGAGCTGGAAGTGGAACTGGGCAAGACGGTCGAAGGCCAGTCCGAGAAGGTGCGGCTCAATGCCAGCCACGGCTTTGCGGTCGCAGCGCTGCTGGGCAAGATCAACGAGGCACGCCTGCCGGTGGAGGTGCGCTACCGCCACAGCACCGATGCCGTGGCCGCGCTGTCGCGCCAGGAGTGCGACCTGGCCGGCTTCCACGTCCCGCTGGGCGAATTCGAGAAACCGGCCATCGCCACCTATGCCAAGTGGCTCAACAAGCGCAGCGATTGCCTGATCCACCTGGCCATCCGCAACCAGGGCCTGTTCGTCGAACCGGACAACCCCAAGGGCCTGCGCGGACTGCCCGACCTCATTCGCAGCGACCTGCGCTTCGTCAACCGCGAAGCCGGCTCCGGCACGCGCATGCTGCTGGAGCTGATGCTGGCCGGCGCCGGCATCGCCCACAAGAAGATCAACGGCTTCGAGAATACCGAGTTCACCCACTCGGCGGTGGCCGCCTTCATCGCCAGCGGCATGGCCGATGTCGGCTTCGGCGTGCAGACGGCGGCCCACCGCTTCGGCCTGGGCTTCATCCCGCTGGTACGCGAACGCTACTTCTTCGCCCTGCCTGCGGCCTCGCTGCAAGACCCGCTGATCCGCGCCGTGATCGACATCCTGCAATCGGATGGTTTCCGCAAGGTGGTCAACAACCTGGCCGGCTACGACGCCACCGACATGGGCAAGATACAGACCATCAAGGAAGCCTTCGGCTGAGCGCCACTTCTGGACGCTTGTAGCCCTGCAGCGATCAGGCTACACTCCCGCCCCTGGCCCGTTGCCGTCCTGGCGGCGGGCCATTCTCTTTTGGCCTGATCGCGTCATGAATTCCGCTGCTCTCACCTCTTCACCTGCCCTGCTGGCGCTGGCCACCATGGATCAACGTCTGCTGCGCCTGCTCGACGCCATCCTCGATGAAGTCCACCTGGCACGCGCCGCCGCCCGCGTGGGCTGGCCCTTGCCGGCTGCCGCCAATGCGCTGGAACGCTGCCGTCAGTTGCTGCGCGATCCCCTGCTGGAAGATGGCGGCCAGCAGATGCGTCTGAGCAGCCTCGCGCAAACCCTGCGCGAGCCGCTGCGGCTGGCACTGGGCGGCGATGGCACCGCGTCCCCGGCGCACGAGCAGGACCTGGCCACGCTGGCGCGCCGGGTGCGCATCCTCATGCCCGACTATCCCGCCCAGGTGGTGGCCCAGCCGCTGTATCAGGAACTGAGCGCCAGCGCGCCCCTGCTGGATCTGGAATTCCAGACCTGGCAAGGCGACGCCGATGCCGCCGCCCGCCTGGAGCGCGGCGAGACCGACCTGGTCCTGGGCGCGGCCACGCCGACCAACACCCTGCGCGGCCGCGAAGTGCTGCAGGAACGCTGCGTGGTGGTGATGCGGCGCGACCATCCGGCGGCGCAACAGCTGACCATGGCGCGCTGGCTGGAGTATCCCCACCTGCAGATCGCCTGCCATGACACGCTCAATCGCCGCATCGACGAACAGCTCGCCACCCAGGGCCTGCGCCGCCGCATCGGCATGGTGATCCCCAACTTCCTGATGGCACCGGCCCTGCTGCAGGGCTCAGAGTTGATCGCGGTGATGCCCATGCACTGCGTGCCGGCCGCCACCGCCGCCCATCCCGTGGTGCTGGCCTGCCTGCGCCCGCCCCTGCCGCTGGAAGCGCCACCGCTGCGCCTGCTGCATCATCGCCGCCACGCCGACGACCGCGCCGTGGCCCACGTGGCGCAAGGGCTGGAGCGCATCGTGCGGCAGCGATTTGATGTGCGCTAAACATCAGGCTGTCAGCCCGAGGCCTGGCGGCCGGGCCGCCGCACCTTCACTCCATCACACCGTCATCGCCGGCGCCGTGACATCCAGGTGCTTTTGCAGGAAGCGCACGCACTCGCGCACCTTCGCTGAATTCTTCAGCTGCACGGGATAGACCGCGCACAGGTCGGCCTCCTGGAAATACTGCGGCAGCACCCGCACCAGCCTTCCACGCTTGAGGCTATCGGCCACGTCCCAGATCGACCGCAGGATGATGCCGTGACCATCCACCGCCCACTGGTGGATGATCTCGCCATGGTTGGATGCCAGTCCCCCCGAGACCTTGACCGTCTCCTGCCCCTTGGGCCCCATCATGCGCCAGATGCCGAAGGACTGGTTGCGCTCGCGGATCACCAGGCACTGGTGCTGGCGCAGCGCCGCCAGGTCGGCCGGCGCGCCATGCTTCTTCAGATAGGCCGGACTGGCGCACAGCACCCGCTGGCTGGGCAGGATGCGCTTGGAGAACAGATGCGGCTCATGCCCCGCCCCCACGCGGATATCCAGATCGATGCCTTCATTGACCAGGTCGATCTGCCGGTCCACCAGCTCCAGCTGGATCTTCAGTTCCGGATGCTCGCTGGCAAAGCGCGACAGCAGGGGCGAGACCACCTTGCGCCCCAGCCCGAAGCTGGTACTGATCTTGAGCAGTCCGCGCGGCACCCGTTTGGCGCTGCTGACGGTTTCCATCATCTGCTCGACGTCATCCAGAATCTTGCGCGCCCATTCATGGACATTACCGCCATCCTCGGTCATGACCACGCTGCGCGTGGTGCGATGGAACAGCCGCACGCCCAGCGCCTGCTCCAGCAGCGCGATGCGCTTGCTGATATAGGCTGGAGATGCGCCGACCTCGCGCGCCGATTCGGCGAAGTTGCTATGGCGCGCCACCACGCAGAACAGACGCAGGTCTTCCAGCAGGGGAGAATTGTTCACGATCTGTAGCCATTGAAATCCACGATCCGTGGATTATAGTCGGGTCGCCGTCCTCCCGGAAAAGCGCAGCAGGCAAGGCGGCCCAGTCGATACGGCGCGCCTCGCCCAGTGCGCCAAACCACCCGCAAGCGCCCGAATTGTGGCAGTCTTGCGCTATCGCAACGAATTCTTGGAGTCACCGGCATGAGCATCATCGAGGAGCAGGAGGTCCCGCCCGACCTTCCCCACATCCAGCGTATCGAAGTCAACCAGCTGCAATGCCTGCGCGTGCAGACCGCGCGCGCTGAAGTGCTGATCGCCGAACAGGGCGCCCAGGTCCTGCGTTACCAGGTCCACGGCCAGGAACCGATCATCTGGATGAGCGAGGAAGCCGCCTTCGAAGCCGGCAATTCGGTGCGCGGCGGCATCCCCGTCTGCTGGCCCTGGTTCGGCGACCTGATGCGCAATCCACCGCAGGTGCAGTCGCTGCACGCCGGTGGCCGGCTGCCGGCGCATGGGCTGGTACGCGGCATCCCCTGGCTGCTGATGGAAAACGCCATCGAAGGCGACACCGTGCGCCTGGTGCTGGCCATCCCTCCCACCACCGATTCGCCGGCCCTGCGCCACCTGCCGCCGGGCCTGGAACTGCGCCTGGAAATCCTCCTCGACGACCGCCTGCACCTCAAGCTCACCACCCGCAACGGCAGCGAGCAGCATATCGCCCTCACCCAGGCACTGCACAGCTACTTCGCCGTCTGCAGCATCCACGACGTCACCGTGGAAGGCCTGGAAGGCCAGCGCTACATCGAAACCCTGGAAGGCTGGGCCGAGCGCGAACAGAAGCGCCCGCTGGTGGTCAGCAGCGAAACCGACCGCATCTACCTGGACCTGCCGGCGCATCTGGCGATCCGCGACGAAGGCTGGAACCGCCGCATCCATATCGAAGCCAGCGGCTCGACCTCGGCCGTGGTGTGGAACCCCTGGGTCAGCAAGGCGCGCCGCCTGTCGCAGTTCGCCGACGACGCCTGGCAGCGCATGCTCTGCATCGAGACCGCCAATGTGATGGACGACCTGGTGGAACTCGAACCAGGTGCCGAGCACAGCATGGGCGTGAGCCTGTGGGGCGAAGCACTGGGCGGCTGAACCGCTCCCAAGGCATCACCAAGGCACTGCCGCAGTCCGGGCAGTGCCTTTTTCATGGGCTGGCGTTTTGCGCATCATTCACGGATCGTGTTTTATAAGATCACCAGATCGTGGATGATCCCTCGCCCGAAGCGTTCTATGATGGACACCGTTTACACCGCCCAGAACAGACCACAGGAGCACAGCAGATGAGCAAGACCCACAGGATCGCCGTCATCGCCGGTGACGGCATCGGCCAGGAAGTGATGCCCGAAGGCCTGCGCGCCGTCGAGGCCGCCAGCAAGAAATTCGGCATCGACATCGAATTCACCCATTTCGACTGGGCGCACTGCAACTACTACGCCCAGCACGGCCAGATGATGCCGGACGACTGGTTCGAGCAACTGAAGGGCTTCGAAGCCATCTTCTTCGGCGCCGTCGGTTGGCCCGCCACGGTGCCGGACCACGTCTCGCTGTGGGGTTCGCTGCTCAAGTTCCGCCGCGACTTCGACCTCTACGTCAACCTGCGCCCGGTGCGCCTGATGCCCGGCGTGCCCTGCCCTCTGGCCAACCGCAAGCCCGGCGACATCGATTTCTACGTGGTCCGCGAGAACACCGAAGGCGAATACTCCTCCATCGGCGGCCGCATGTATGAAGGCACCGACCGCGAAACCGTGATCCAGGAATCGGTCTTCAGCCGCAAGGGCACCGACCGCATCCTCAAGTTTGCCTTCGACCTGGCGCAAAGCCGTCCCAAGAAGCACCTGACCTCGGCCACCAAGTCCAACGGCATCGCCATCACCATGCCCTACTGGGATGAGCGCGTCGAAGCCATGGGCGCCAAGTACCCCGACGTGCGTCGCGACAAGTACCACATCGACATCCTGACCGCGCACTTCGTGCTGAACCCGGACCGCTTCGACGTGGTGGTGGCCTCCAACCTGTTCGGCGACATCCTCTCCGACCTTGGCCCGGCCTGCGCCGGCACCATCGGCATCGCGCCCTCGGCCAACATCAACCCGACCCGTGAACTGCCCTCGCTGTTCGAACCGGTGCACGGCTCGGCCCCGGACATCTTCGGCAAGAACATCGCCAACCCGGTCGCCATGATCTGGTCCGGCGCCATGATGCTGGACTTCCTGGGCAACGGCGAAGGCAAGTATCGCCAGGCCCACGACGCCATGCTGGCGGCCATCGAGGAAGTGCTGGTCAACGGACCGACCACCCCCGACCTGGGCGGCAAGAGCAACACCACCGAAGTCGGCAAGGCGGTGGCTGCAGCGATCTGAAGCGCCCCTGACTGCCCTTCACTGAAAGAGAAGATGGCTCGCCGCGTGCGGGCCATTTTCCTATGGCGGCCCCATGATGATTTGCAAAGGGCATGTTAGGATTGCCGCTCTTTCAATTTTCGTGATCGATGAGTTGGACATGGCTGCAAGCCTGCGCATGACGGGACACCGCGTACTGGCCGAACTGCTCTTCTGGAGCATCCCGCTGATACTGCTGCTGGAAGACGATGTCGCCATGCTGGCCATGATGCTGACCTGACGCGAAGCCCTGCGATATGGATAGACCGTCCCCTCACCGCCTGCGCGCTCCCCGCCCCGCCCTGCTGCTGGCGGCACCGCTGGCCTTGCTCCTGGCCGCGACCTGCCTGCCCGCGCGCGCCGAATGGTCGCCCCTGGGCGAAAACACCATCGGCAGCTTCTTCATCGACAAGAGCAGCATCGTCGTCACCCGCAGCGTGCGCCAGGCGCAGATCCTGCTGAACTGGAGCCGTCCGCAACTGTTGATGGGCCAGGGCAGCAAGACCTATTACCTGTCGGAGGTCTCGACCGCCTACTTCGACTGCACCAGCCGCCAGCTCGGCTTTGGCAGCCGCAAGATGTACGCGCAGGCTGACGGCCGTGGGCAGATGCTGCTGGCCCCGCAACTGGCCTACTCGGACGTGAAGCTGCAGGACCCCATCCCCGGCTCCACCGGCGAGCGCGCCATCGAAGCGGTATGTGGAAAATAATTTTCATCGTTCTTTGATGAGGCCGCTTCAGGGGCTTGCCCCAGGAAGCGAAATCGGCAATAATCTCGGGCTTGCGTTGCCGGGATGGCGGAATAGGTAGACGCACGGGACTCAAAATCCCGCGCCGCAAGGCGTGCCGGTTCGATTCCGGCTCCCGGCACCAGTAGTTTTTCGCTTAAGAATGCACCTTTCGGGGTGCATTTTTATTTTCTGGTGCGGAATCTGTACAGCCCATTACAGCTGAAAATGCCGCGTTGTATTAAGCTCAGGAACTTCTATTTGAGGGCTCTTCTTCGCGTCCAAGATTTGACCGTCTCTGCGCTGAGCTAGGCGGAGAGCCTGGCTGTGAAGTCATTGAGCGAGCTTGGTGAACGCCTTACTGGATAAGCAGGTGCACTGACATCGAATCGGATATCTGATGTAGCGGCGAACTGTGTTGCGGGAAGTGTCGAGCCTACGGGCGATTACCCGAATTGAGATGTGGTCTTTGATGTACCAGCGTCGAATATTTCCAAGTAGGGCCACGTCTATCACTCCTTTCTCCCGCTCGCTGTCATGAGCAGGATTGCGGTCTAAACATGGGGCAACTTCGGACACAAATTTCCTGGGAAAGTGGGTCAGTTTTCAGTCCAATTCAATATGCAGTTGAAAGCCACCTGAAAAGGCCCAGCAAATGCTGGCGCCTTCTTCTTTAATCAATGTTTAAGTCGAACGGATTTGCGGGTCTCCGTCCTGACCATCCATCAAGCGAAGTTACCAAAGTCTCCAAGGCCTTCTTGTGCTCAGGGAAATCGTTAGCATTGATAGCCGCGCAGCGCGCTTCTGCCACTTCGATCCCAATAAAATCAGAAATTGTCTCTCTATTGAATCTATAGGTAACAGTAGAGACACGATCCCCTGCTGAGTACGTTGTTCCCGTATTCATAAATCGGCTCACGATTCTAGAAAAGCCTTCATCTGATTGAATTGATCTTGTCACAAATGCCTTCGGTTCATCAACAGATGCTGTGTAGTCTCTCCAGCGATATATAAGTGAGATAAGGCCCGGATCTTCGAACAAATTTCCGCCCGGAGCAGCACGAACACGGATGATCCTGAGCCATTCATCCTTCATTGCATCGACCGTTTCCTGTGTCAGCGTTGGAACGAAGCTTTCCCCTTCTCGCCTGTTATCCTCCGGATCGCTTAGATGGATTAAGATTGCGGCCACAGCCAATGATTCGGTTGCTCTAAGGGCTTGCAAAGCAAGCTCCCCGCGCTGAACTCTGGAACTCTTTTCAGATACCTACTAGTGGCTCTCCAAGCTGACAGCCAAGGGGAGTTGAATGGATCGGCACCTCTATCTTCAGAGAACCTTTGAGCAATTCTGAACATTTCCGGCAACAATATTGCTGCGTTCTGCTCAGGAAGTCGATCATTTGATTCGTCAAATCTTGCCACCAGCGATGGGAGCAACCTATCCCTCTCGAATCTGGCCACGATTTCAGTCAAAGCCGCTTCAGATCCGGTAGCCTCGATAAACTCAAAAAATCGGCGTTCAGATATTTCGCCATCCGCAGCCTGCATTTCGAAATAGCGAGGGAAATAGCGTGCAGTACATACGCGCTTCTCAGAAAACCAGCGATCATGAAATCCATCTCCGAAGTTAGTTCCTCCATACGCCCACTCAAGCGGTGGAAACAACTCTTTGATTGTGTCCCTTGCGATAATCCTACGTTCCTCAGATGAAGACTCAAGCAGCGATTCCGCCGCTTGCCTGTCTGCGTCACGCCTACCATGTCCGTAGCGCATCTGTTGCAGGACAAGATCCTGCCCTTGAAACACTGCCTGGAGGAGGTCTGGCTCAAAGACGCGCAGCGCTTCAAGAACGATGAAGTCAATGATGTTCACCTCACACACATCGTCTTCTATGTGTAGTGGCAAGTGGACTGCAATTGAAGAAATCAATCGGCGAGCATCTCGCATGTTACGCAGCATCGGCTTAACACATCCTACGAAAGCGTTCCCCCAGCGCCTCTGAGAAAACCCATTTTCCTCGGTAGCGTACGTACCAACGAGTGCAGAAAGCTCTTCTGCGAATATCCGATGCACTACGTTAGCCGGAACCGCTGGCAAGTCAAAATTCGTTTGGACAATTTTCTCGAGAAAGCTTCGACCACCCTGGTTTGATACTGGATCCAAAGCGGCTTCAATAATGTCTACCTGGAACAGTAAAACGAAGACGATATTAGGGAGGTTCGCATTGGCCTTAACTTGCCGTAGCAGCATCCTTATCTGCTCAGGCTCCAACCGATCTATGTCGTCAACAAAAACGACGAGGGGATGTTCCAATGTCCTCAAGCGGCCTTCTAGATCTCTACGAATCTCATCTAGGGATGCATCACTGCGATCGCGCCAAAAATGTGCGATCCACCGCCCGATAGGCGGCGCGACGAATGACGACACCGCTAGTATTCCCACTACTGTAGCGGCGCTTGGCGGCTCGAATCCCATCGCCGATGCCACTAGGACCACCGTGGCATTTGTAAGAAACGATGCGATATGGGGACTCGTGCTGATCTTTTTCAGCCTTTCACCAGAACCAGTAAGGATCTCGCCGTAGCGACGGAGTACCTTTGCACGTTCCAGCGCATCTTTTGAATGATCTCCGCCTAGCTTATCCGCCAATTGGCGAAAGAGTGCACGTGCGATAGCATCTCCATCGCCCCACTGCCAAGGATTGAAGTCCAACCAATCTACTTGCCTGCCGTCTTCATCAAGCTTTTCTGAAATCAGGTTTTTAAGCGAAGACTTTCCGAAGCCCCATCCGCCTCGAATGGCAAATACCCGGCCTTCGTGAACTCGGAGATCGGCAAGAAGATTGGCTATTCGCTCGGCATAGTCAGCTCGACGGAGAAGATCTTGAGTTACCGTTCTGATTGGCGCTTCGGCGCCGACACCCAAATCCTGCGGTCTTTCTCTAATCGATGCGGCGTTCTGCTCCGCTCGTCGACGAGCCCACCATATTGCTATTTTCGTGAAGAGATTGCCCAATTTATGTAGTCCCTCAGCGCGAATCGAATCTTCTTGATCTCCGACTGATAGCCGGACTATCAGCCCCTCAGCAATTGTACCGTTACGGCAACATATACAAATGATGCTTTCCCTCAGCGTGAAAGCTGGGTTAACGCTTCAGCTTGGCAAATCCACGTATTCAAAGCCGACGAGGTGGCCTTCATCCTGCGCAAAGGCGAACCATGCGCCCTTGGACGGGAACAGGTGGTCAAGGCATTCATGTACCGGGAGGTCAACTGCGCGCGAGGTCGGGGATGGATTCTCTACGAGGCGGGCTACCCTTTCGCTCAGGAATCCCGCTGATCCGTTCGCCACTGAACATCCGTTCAGATAAACCCGTTTCCTTGCACCCATCCCTGGAAATCGGTGAAAAATCCCTCGAATCAACGCCTCCGCACCGCCCGCCAACAAACCGATCTTTTTTCTACCAAGAGCAGTTTCATTTTTTTGGCAGAGCCTATATAATCGCCCCTCTTCGGAATTCGGCAGCCCTGCCACGCAGGAAAACCTGCCTCCGGAACAGACAAGAACACCCCAAAAAGGCCCTCCCCAGCGAGGGCCTTTTTTATGGGCCGCGATTTTGCAAACAATTTACGCAACCCCGCGAGAAGCCCCGTCATTACAGGAAACTTATCCACGATTTATGTGCATAAATTTGTGGATAACCCATTTCCCCGATGCGCAAGCGGCGTCCCCGCCTGCCCTCCCAATAAACCGCACAAAAAATAGGCAGTCCGGCCAGGGTCAGCCTTCCCGCGCTGACGATCTCTTGCCCTTAGTCATGATCGCATCGCGCAACGCCTGGGCCAGCGTCGCTGCGGCCGGGTTGAGTACCCGTCCCTTCAGGCTGATCAGGCCCATGGCGCGGCTCAGGACCGGGCTGGTCACCGGGCGCGCCACGATGCCTTTGTAGGGGGCGTTGCGCAGTGCCAGCTCCGGCAGCAGCGCTACGCCCAGGCCGGCGGCGACCAGGCTGATGGCGCCAGCCACGTGGTTGGTCTCGTACTGGATCACCGGGCGCTGCGGTACGCGGGCGAAGGCATTGTCGATCAGGCTGCGGTTACCGCTGCTGGACGAGACCGAGACCAGCTTTTCCCCGGCCAGTGATTTCCAGTTCAGGGTGGCATGCGCGGCCAAAGGATGATGGGCTGGCATGACCGCCAGGTAGCGCTCGCGGGTCAGCTCCTCGAAATCGATCTCGGCTTCCTGTGCGCCGATGAAGTTCACGCCGAAGTCCGCCTCGCCCTTGCGCACGCTTTCCAGTACGTCGGCCGCGCTCTCGTCGATGATGCGCACCCGCACATTGGGATGGCTGCGCGCATAGGGCTTCAATACCAGCGGCAGCAGGTTGTTGGCCACCGAAGGCACGCAAGCCACCGTCACATGCTGGCGGCGCTGCGCCATGCCCTGCTCCACGCTCTTGACGGCCAGTTCCAGTTCTTCCATCACCGCCTGGGCATGCACCAGGAACAGCTCGCCGGCCGGGGTCAGGGAAACGCGCCGGGTGGTGCGGTCGAACAGGCGTTCCTGCAGCGCCTGTTCCAGGTTCTCGATGCGCCGGCTCAGCGCCGGCTGGGTGATGAACAGGCCCTCGGCCGCCGCCCGGAAGCTGGATTGGCGCGCCACGGCGATGAAAGCCTGCAATTCGGAGGTCTCGATATTGATGCGCATTTTTTATCAATCCCAAGATTAAATGCAATTAACTTTTCAAAGGATACTCCGCAAACTGCCGGGTCTCATTCCCTACCTCAAATTAAAAACGCCAATCCGGAGATCCCATGAAAAGCATCCTTACCCATTCCGTCCTCCAGCGCAGCGTGCTGGCCCTGGTCATCGGTGCCGCCAGCAGCCTGGCCGCCGCAGCCGATCTCCACGTGGTCAGCTCGGGCGGTTTTGCTGCCGCCTACAAGGCACTGGCCCCGGACTTCGAAAAGAAGACCGGCCACAAGCTCATCTCAGGCTGGGGGCCGTCCATGGGCGAAACCCCGCAGGCCATCCCCAACCGACTCAAGCGCGGTGAACCTATCGACGTGGTGATCATGGTCGGTGACTCTCTGGACAAGCTGGTGGCCGAGGGCAAGGTGTCGCGCTCCGAGCACAAGCTGCTGGCGCTCTCGCGCATCGGCCTGGCGGTCAAGGCCGGCGCGCCCCGGCCTGATATCTCCACGCTGGACGCCTTCAAGCGCACGCTGCTGACGGCGCATTCGGTGGTCTATTCGGATAGCGCCAGCGGCGTGTTCCTTTCCACCAAGCTGTTCAAGCGCCTGGGCATCGACCAGCAGATGGCCTACAAGGGCCGCATGATCCCGGCCGAGCCGGTGGGTGAAGTGGTGGCGCGCGGCGAGGCCGAAGTCGGCCTGCAGCAGATCTCCGAGCTCAAGCCGATCAAGGGCATCGACATCATCGGCCCCATCCCCGAAAGCGCGCAGCAGCTCACGCCCTTCTCCGTGGGCGTGGTGGTCGGCACCAAGGAGCCGCAGGCCGCCAGGGAACTGCTGCAGTACCTGGCCTCGCCGGAAGCCGAGGCGGCCATCAAGGCCTCCGGCCTGGATCCGGCGCCGCGCTGATCGACGGCTGATCCAGCGCCTGAATAAAGAGAGAAGAGAGAGACCGACATGACCACAAGCACAAAAAACACAAAAAGCATCCAACACTCCAAGCTGTCCACCGTCCTGCGGGTGACCAGCGGCAACTTCCTGGAGATGTTCGACTTCTTCCTGTATGGCTTCTATGCCAGCTACATTTCGAAGACCTTCTTCCCGTCGGACAATGAGTTCGTCTCGCTGATCCTGACCTTCGGCACCTTCGGTGCGGGCTTCCTGATGCGTCCTCTGGGCGCCATCATCCTGGGCAGCTACATCGACCGCGTCGGCCGCCGCCAGGGCCTGATCGTGACGCTGGCCATCATGGCCATCGGCACACTGCTGATCGCCTTCGTGCCGGGCTACGCCACCATCGGCGTGGCCGCGCCCATCCTGGTGCTGACCGGACGGCTGCTGCAAGGGTTCTCGGCGGGGGTGGAACTGGGTGGCGTGTCGGTCTATCTGGCTGAAATGGCCACGCCCGGCAACAAGGGCTTTTACGTCAGCTGGCAGTCCGCCAGCCAGCAGGCGGCCATCATGGCCTCGGCCCTGATCGGCTATCTGGTCAGCCAGTCGCTGGCACCGGCGCAGATCAGTGACTGGGGCTGGCGCATTCCCTTCTTCATCGGCTGCCTGATCGTACCGGCCATCTTCATCATCCGCCGTTCGCTGCAGGAGACCGAGGAATTCCTGGCCCGCAAGCACCATCCGCGTTTTGGCGAAATCATGGCCTCCATCGCACAGAACTGGAAGATCGTGGTGGCCGGCATGATGATGGTGGTGATGACGACCGTGTCCTTCTATCTCATCACGGTCTACACCCCGACCTTCGGCAAGAACGTGCTCAAGCTGTCGGCCTCGGATAGCCTCATCGTCACCTTCTGCGTGGGCCTGTCCAACTTCTGCTGGCTGCCCATCATGGGCGCGCTGTCGGACCGCGTGGGGCGCCGCCCGGTGCTGGTGGCCTTCACGGTGCTGACCCTGCTGACCGCCTACCCGATCATGTCGTGGCTGGTCTCGGACATCAGCTTCAAGAACCTGCTCATCACCGAACTGTGGCTGTCCTTCCTCTACGCCAGCTATAACGGCGCAGCCGTGGTGGCGCTCACCGAGGTGATGCCGGCGCATGTGCGCACGGTCGGTTTCTCGCTGGCCTACAGCCTGGCTACTGCCATCTTCGGCGGCTTCACGCCGCTGGTCTCGACCTGGCTGATCGAGACCTCCGGCGACAAGGCGGCACCGGGTTACTGGATGAGCTTTGCCGCCCTCTGCGGGCTGATCGCCACACTGGTGCTGTATCGCGGCAAGGCCGCGACAGCTTCCTCATCGTCCACCTCGACGGCCTGAAGCATCGTCCGCTCCGGTCGCACGTCCTGCAGCCGGAACACACCCACCAGCTCACGCAACCGCTGCGACTGGTCCTGCAAGGACTGGGCCGCGGCGGCGGCCTGTTCCACCAGCGCCGCATTCTGCTGGGTGGTTTCATCCATGTGGGTGATGGCGTGATTGACCTGTTCGATACCGGCGCGCTGTTCCTGCGTGGCCATGCTGATCTCACCGACGATGTGCGACACCCGTCGCACGCTGTCCACCACCTCACCCATCGTGGTGCCGGCCTGTACCACCAGCCGTCCACCGGCATCCACCTGCGCTACCGAATCATCAATCAGCGCCTTGATCTCCTTGGCCGCCGTGGCCGAGCGCTGGGCCAGCGAGCGCACTTCCGATGCCACCACTGCAAAGCCCCTGCCCTGCTCGCCGGCACGGGCCGCTTCCACCGCCGCATTGAGCGCCAGGATATTGGTCTGGAATGCGATGCCGTCAATCACGCCGATGATGTCGACGATGCGGCGCGAGGCCTCGCTGATGCCCTGCATGGTGCTCACCACCTGCTGCACCACTTCCCCGCTGCGCGCCGCCACGCCGGAGGCATCCGAAGCCAGCTGGTTGGCCTGCTGCGCGTTCTCGGCATTCTGGCGCACGGTGGAGGTCAGCTCTTCCATCGCCGCCGCCGTTTCTTCCAGTGAGCCGGCCTGCTGCTCGGTACGCGCCGACAGGTCCAGGTTGCCACCGGCGATCTCGGCCGAGGCGGTGGCGATGGTCTCGGCCCCGCCGCGCACATCGGCCACGATGCGGGTGAGACTGCCATTCATCTGGCGCAAGGCCTCCAGCAACTGGCCGATCTCGTCCCGCGCACCGGCCCGGATCTCGCTGCACAGGTTGCCGTCGGCCACCTGCTGCGCCACCTCCACTGCATGGCGTACCGGGCGCGTGATGGACCGCGTGGTCCACCAGGCAAAGCCGCCACCCAGCAACACCGCCAGCGCAGCGATGGCCAGCATGATCAGGGTCTTGCCATGGTACTGGTCGGCGGCTTCCTGGCCGCTGCGCTCCATCATCATGGTGCCCACGGAAATATAGCTTTTGAGGCGGGCGATGTACTTGTCCTGGTCCTGGCGCAGGCTGGTCATCAATAGCTCGGTGGCATCCATGGTGGCGCCGGTGGAGGCCAGTTGCAGGAAACGCTGCTGGCCCTGCCGGTAGCTGGCGCGCAGCGACAATATCTCGGCGAAGGACTTGCGGCCCTGCTCGCTGGACAGGCGCGCCTGCAATTTGCCGAGGTCTTCGCCGATGGCGGCTTCCCCCTTGTCGATGCGGGCGATTTCCTCGATCAGTTTCTGGTGGTCGTCCAGCAGCAGCAGGTTGCGCATGGCGCTGGCATTCTCGCTGATGCGCAAGAGCACGTCATTGGCCAGCAAGACCTGCGGGTAGCGGTCTTCGACGATCTGGCGCGTGCCCTGGTGCAGCGTGGACAGGCTGGCGATGGCCAGTCCCGTGATCCCGGCCAGCAGCACCAGTACCAGTCCGAAGCCCAGTCCAAGACGGGCGCCCAGTTTGAGATTTGCAATCATGAGGCTTTCTCCGCAACGCAAGAATGCCGGGGGGACGATGCCATGATGCCCACCGGCAATGAATTCGGTTTGGATAAAAAAATGGCGGAGAAAGAGGACTTCCTCCGCCCAAGGCACTACGAAATCCCAACCCGCTCCAGGGTCGGGATACGCAAGACAAGACTATTCACAGAAGGTAATGCCAGCCATCCAAAGATGGCCTTAGAACGAGTGGTGCATGCCGATGGTGGTGACCAGTTGGCCCTGGCCGCCGGAGACACCGGTGGAACCGCTGGCACCGGTACCGTTCATGACGGCAAAGCGCGCATCGCCGCCGGCACGCTGGTAGGCGGCCTGCACGTACCACTGGGTGCGCTTGGAGAACTCATGCACGTGCGACAGGCTGAAGGTGTTCCAGCGCGCGCCTTCCAGCTTGGACAGGCCATAACCGAAGTTGATGGTGTCCAGCGTGGCATAGCGCCAGGCCGCGCCCAGGTCCAGGTTCTTCTGCTTGGGCGTAGCACCGCTGGGCATGGCCAGCTTGACCTGGGTGTAGGCGGTGTTCAGGCGCACGCTGCCGATGGTGTAACCCAGGCCGCCGGCGGTGGTGGTCAGGCTGTTGAAGACCGTCGCTGCATTGCCCAGGCCGACGCTGCTGAGGAAGGTGCCGGCGTAACCAGCGGCACGGTTGTTCAGCTTGGAATACGCCAGGGCCGCGCGGAACGGGCCATTGGTGTAGGTCGCACCGGCGCTGACGTTGCGACCGTTGCCGCTGTCGCCGGCCACTTCGCCGAAGCCATACATCAGGCTGCCCTGGAAGCCGCCTGCGGTGGGCGAGGTATAGCGCACCGCATTGTCGAACTGGTAGGTGTTGGCCAGGCTGTCCAGGTTACCCGGGTGGAACAGGTACCAGTTGGTCAGCTGGAAGCCGTTGGACAGCTTGCCCACGTAGTCGAACACCACATCCGGCATGTGGCCCAGGGTCACCGCGCCGAAGTCGCCGGACAGGCCGATGGTGCTGTAGCGGTTGAACAGCTTGGAGGAATTGGGCGTGGCGCCACTGTCGGTGTAGAAGCCGGCTTCCAGCTGGAAGATCGCCTTCAGATTGCCGCCCAGGTCCTCGGTGCCACGAAAGCCGATACGATCCGGCTGCATCGTGCCCTGATCCAGGCGCGACACCGATCCGCCATTGAGGTTGTTGATATAGGCCACGCCAGCATCGAGGCTGCCGTAGATGGTGACGCTGCTCTGCGCAAAGGCTGCTGTCGATAGACAGGATGCCGCTGCGGCAATCATTAACTTCTTCATCAAACTCCCCTTCAACGAATAAAGTCCAAACACGCGGCCAGGCCGCATTCACTCACTGCTCCCCGGCGCCCCGTGCGCAGGAGAGGTGACTTCTGCCGGCAAGCGAGGCGCCCTGTCCCGCATGGTCGGCGGGCGCCGCTTGCCAGGTGGTGCGTGATCCGGTGTTATTTGTTTCACCTATGGATCGACGTTCCACAAAATTCATCAGGCTCAAAAAAATGCCCTGTGCCTGAGCACGGGCATGGGGCCGGGCAAATGCTGCCCGGGCCTTGTTGCCTTACCGGTCCTGCTACAGGTCCAGCACCAGGCGTTGTCCCTTGCAGCCGGACACGCACACCATCATGGTCTTGCCGGAAGCGCGCTCGGCCTTGCTGAGCACACCATCGCGATGTTCCAGTTCACCCTCCAACACCTTGGTCTCGCAGGCGCCGCAAACCCCTTCGCGGCAGCTGTGATCGACCGCAATGCCGGCATCCAGCAAGGCGTCCAGCAGCGACTTGCCGGCCGGGACGGTGACGCTGGACTTGCTGCGCGCCAGTTCGGCCACGTAGCTGCCGGTCTGGACCGCCTCCACCTTTTCGGCGGCAAAGCGTTCGATGTGGACGTTGGGCAGGCCCAGTTCTTCGCACAGGTTTTCGAAGGCGTTGAGCATGGGCGTCGGCCCGCAGCAATAGAAATGCGCGTCCTTCGGATGCGCGGCGAGGAAAGCCCGCAGGTCAGGCGGCGCGCCGGCCTCGTCATCGAAGTGGCTGGACACACCCGGCTTGCCCAGCAGCTCGGCGGTGAAGGCCGCTTCCTTGCGCGAGCGGGCGCAGTAGTGCAACACCGCTTCCCGACCCTGGGCGCGCAGGTGGTGATACATGCAGGAAATCGGCGTGATACCGATGCCACCGGCAATCAGCACCGACAACGGCGCTGATTCTTCCAGCGGGAAATTGTTGCGCGGTGCCGAGATGGTGAGGCTGGCACCGACCCGCAGTTGTTCATGCACGTAGCGCGAACCGCCGCGACTGCCCCGGTCGTTGAGCACACCGACCACATAGCGATGCCGCTCGGTCGGCGAGTTCGACAGCGAATAGCTGCGCACCAGGCCATTGCCCAGATGCAGGTCGATATGCGCACCGGCCTCGAAGGCCGGCAGCTCGCCGCCCTCGGGCAGGCGCAATTCGACGCTGACCACGCCTTGCGCTTCAAAGCGCATGGCCTGCACGCGCACGGAAATAAGAGGACTGCTCATGAATGCACCACCATCACATCAGATTGTTCAAACCGCCTCATGTCACTTGCTGTCACCTGCTGGCACTTGCATCACCCGGCCACTGCCTGCTGCAGATCGACACCCAGCCGCGCAAAGGCATCGATCTCGACCGTCAGTTCCGGAAACACCAGCGCGCTCACCGCCACCAGCGTCGAGCACGGATAAGGCGTGCCGAAGAAGTCGCGCCGGGCGCGTCCTACCTCGTCCTTGTGCGCGATGTCGGTGACATAGATCACCAGCTTGGTGATGCTGCCGACGCTGCCGCCGGCGGCCTCCACCAGATCTCGGATCTTGCCCAGCACCACCAGCGTCTGCTGGTAGGTGTCCAGCGTCTGCTGGCGCGAGGCCGGATGTGCGGTCATGCCGGACATCACGATCTCGTCGCCCACCACCAGGCAGTTGGACCAGGTGGCCGTGGCCAGCTCGGGGACCTTGTCGGTCTTCACATGGCGCACGGCGACCGGGCTTGCTGCGTGGTTCATGCTGCCTTCACCGGCGCCTTGGCCGCAGCCAGTTCCTCTTCCCGCGCCAGCTGGGCCTTGGCCAGGCCGCGCAGGTGACGACGCAGGCGCACGATGCCCATGTCGTGCTGGTACAGCATCTCGCGCTGGTTGGCGTCGGGCTCCATCAGCTCCAGCACCACGCGGTCCTGTTCCAGCACGTTCCAGTGGCGCGCTTCCAGGCGGTTGCGGTAGAGGAAGCGCCAGGTGTCGCGCTGCCAGCCGGACAGCTTGCGGCAGCGCCAGTGGAACACCGCCGCGATGTTGTCCACGATGGGCGTGTAGCTGCCGATGATGACGAAGCTGCCGCCCGGGCCGCCGGTCTTGGGATAGGGAATGGCCAGGCGCATCCAGTGCAGGTCGGTATCGCCCCACTCGGTCCAGTCGAAGTTGACGTCGCGCTGGCCTTCCTTTTCGAAGACGAAGCCGATGTCGGTCTCGCGGATGCCGAAGCTGGCGGTGTTGTCGCCTTCGGCCATGGAGTGCGACTGCTTGTGCAGGAAGGTGCCGTGCATCGGGTCCATCACGTTGTCCAGCACGTAGCGGTAATCACCCTTCCATTCGGTGTAGCACAGGAAGTTGGAATACTCGGGGCTGGTCAGTTCTTCCGGCAGGCGCAGCGGCGGCGGGGTGTCGACGTCTTCCATGCTGTTGTAGAGGAAGATGGCGCCGGCCGCTTCGGTGACGTGGAAGCGACGCGTGGCCTTGGCCCCCTCCAGCTTGCAGCCGGGGCTGCCGGGTACGCTGGTGACCACGCCGTCGAAGCGTACCTGCACGCCGTGGTAGCCACAGGCGATGCGGTCACCCATGGGGATGCCCATGGACAGCGGTGCGCCACGGTGCGGGCAGTGGTCTTCCAGGGCATGCAGCTTGCCCGAGGGCTCGCGCCAGAACACGAACTTCTTGCCCAGGCGGCGCAGCGAGACCGGCTTCTCGGCCACGAACTCGGACGGGCAGATCGGGTACCACAGGTCTTTCAGGCCGACGGCGAGGACGGCGTCGACGGGATCATTGGCGGTGGTTCTCATTTGGATACTCTCCTGTAGGCTGGCTTGGCGGCTGGACGGATCAGGCGGCCAGGCGGGCAATCTCTTCCTGGAAGTTGGCGGCGGTCCACACACCCTGGTTGTAGGGGCAGCTCGGGCCGGTACGGTTCAGGTGTGCCACCAGCGCATCCAGCTCGTGGATGCCGGCGGCATAGGCGCGCTCGATGGAGTCGCCCAGCAGGTCTTCGAACTGGGTCGGCGCACGGCGACGTGCCTGGTGCGGATTGAGATAGACATCGGTAACAGTTGCAACCATCATTGGCCTCCATTTCTGACGCGCTCGCGGATACGCTCGCGCACGGGAACAAAATCGTAAGTGGGGTAGCACTCGGTACGGAACACGCCCCAGGCCGAGCGCTCCAGCTCGACATTGACTTGCGGCAGCAGCGCCGGCGGCAGCTCCAGGGTGACGATCTGGCCCAGGCCCATGGCCACGGTCCAGGACACCACGCGGCAGCCTTCCACCGGGAAGCGCTCCCACCAGTCCATCTGCTTCATGTGCGCCTGGATCTGCTCCAGGTTCTTCGACTGGTCATGCCTGAGCACAATGGTCAGGAGCATGCGGTCGGAATTGGTCTCTGCACTCATCGCTGGCTCACGCAGGGACGGCAACGGATTCGGGCTGGGCATCCAGCGGCGTGGTCCAGGCGTCATAGCCATAGACCCAGTCGGCATTGCCGCCTTCACGCAGCCAGTTGTTGCCGCGTGAACCGATCTGGATCTTGGAGGCGCGTTCCATGCGCAACTGCGCATAGGCATGCAAGGATCCTGCCACCTGCTTCAGCGTGGTGACCTTGGCCAGGCAGCGCGCCAGCACCACCGCATCCTCGATGGCCATGCCGGCGCCCTGCGCCATGAACGGCATCATCGGGTGGCAGGCATCGCCCAGCAGTGCCATGTTGCCGCGCGCCCAGGCCGGCAGCGGATCGCGTTCATACAGCGCGGTCTTGAGCACTTCGTCGCAGGCGTCCAGCAAGGCCGTGGCGTCGGGATGGAAACCGGCGTAGCTGTCGCGCAGTTCCTGCACGTTGCCCGGGGTGGTCCAGGATTCCAGGTGCCAGCTTTCTTGCGCGGTGGTAGCGAAGATGAAGATGTCTTCACCGCGATTGAGCGGGAAGGTCACGATCTGGCTTTCCGGGTTCGGTCCCCACCACTTGGTGAAGGCCTGCAGGTTCGGCACGCCGGCCACGCGGGAGGCCGGCACCACGGCGCGGAAGGCCACCACGCCGGTGAAGCGCGGGCTCTCGGCACCGAACATGGCCGTGCGCACGGCGGAGTGGATGCCATCGCCACCGATGAGCACGTCCACGCGGTCCGTGCTGCCATCGGTGAAGTGCAGATGGATGCCATCGCCCTCTTCGCTGATCTTCTCGGCGCGCTTGGCAAAGCGCACCTGCTCCAGCGGGAATACCTCGGCCAGCGCCGCCAGCAGGTCGGCCCGGTGGATGGTCAGTTGCGGTGCGCCGTATTTCTGCTCGGCGGTGTCGCCCATGGCCAGGCGCGAGGTTTCCTCGCCACTGTCCCAGGTACGGCTGATGCGGTGGGTGGGACGGGCGGCGGTGCGGCGCACGGCCTCGCCGATGCCCAGTCCATCGAGTGCACGCACCGCGTTGGGGGTGAGGTTGATATCCGCGCCCACGCGCAGGAATTGCTTGGACTGTTCATACACCACCACCTCATGGCCCGCGCGCTGCAGGGCGATGGCGGCGGTCAGGCCGCCGATGCCGGCGCCCAGGATTCCGATCTTGAAGGACATCTGGATTTCCTTTCTACAAATGACGGATTGCCGTCTTACTTGCCGGCCGGCGCGCGGTCGGTCAGGAACTTGCCGCTGGGGCCTTGCGCATTCTTCTGGCGGCGGGTGTTGCCGTCGATGCCGCCATCGATGGCCCATTCGGCGAACACGGTCGGGCCGGGTTCGAAGTCACGCGGCTCCCAGTGGGCATCGAGCTGGTCTTCGTCGGCGTAGTATTCGATCAGGCCGCCGGCCGGATTCTTGAAGTACCAGAAGTAGGCCGAGGAAATCGGATGACGGCCCGGACCCAGCTGGGTATCCCAGCCCTTGCGCGACATGTGCATGCCACCGCCGAAGACTTCATGGATGTCGCGCACGGTGAAGGCGACGTGGTTCAAGCCCGACCTTGCCTCCGGCGGTTGCAGCAGGAAGATGTCGTGATGCCCGCCGACATCGGCGCAGCGCAGGAAGGCGCCGCGTTCCGGATAGCGGTCCGAGGGCACGAAGCCGAAGTTCTCGCAATAGAAGCGTTCGCAGGCCTTGACGTCCTTGACGAAGAACACCACGTGGCCCACCTCGATGGGCGTGGCATGTTCGTAGATGGGGCTGCGCTGGTTGATGCGGTTCTTTTCGTTCCAGGTGTTCATGCGTGCGCATTCGACCTCGACATCGCGCTTGACCGAGACCTGGAAGCGCACCGCCAGGCCGTTCGGATCGGTGCAACCGACGCGCTTGCCGTCATTGACGTAGCCCGGCAGACCGCTAATGCGGCCGGCGAACTTGTCCAGCACGGCGGCCGAGGACACGCCCCACACCACCTCGCGCAGGGTCGGTCCGGCTTCGATGGCCGGCGGCAGGCCGGGGTCGGCGCTGTCGCGCACGATCACGCGGCAGCCGTTCTGCGATTCGAAGACCAGTTCGGCTGCGCTTTCCTGCGCCAGCAGCATGCCCCAGTCGAGGAAGAACTGGCGGCAGGTCGGCAGGTCGTCCGCGCCGTAGATGATTTCGTCGATACCCAATACGTCCATGTGTGTCTCCAATACGTGTTCAGGGGGGCGGCGCTCTCAGCCGGCCCAGGGCAAGGGCTGTTCGTTCATGCCCCAGTACATGGCCTTCTGCTCCATGTACTGCAGGATGCCCAGCCTGCCCTTCTCGCGACCCAGGCCGCTGTCGCGCCAGCCGCCGAAGGGGGTCGAGATCGAGAATTGCTTGTAGGTGTTGATCCAGACATTGCCGGCCTGCACTGCGCGGCCGATGCGCCAGGCGCGCTTGTAGTCGCGCGTCCAGATACCGGCAGCGAGCGCATAGACGCTGTCGTTGGCTTGCCGGATCAGGTCGTCTTCGTTGTCGAAGGGCATGGCCACCAGCACCGGTCCGAAGATTTCTTCCTGGCAGATGCGCTGTTCATTGCTGACGCCTTCGATGATGGTCGGCGTGTAGTAGTAACCGCGTTCGAACTGCGCACCCTGCGGACGCACGCCACCGGTGCGGATGCGGCCGCCATCGGTGACGCCGATGTCGACATAGCGCTCGATGCCTTCGCGATGGCGGGCGGTGATCAGCGGCCCCATCTGGGTGCGCTCGTCGGCCGGATCGCCCACGCGCAGTGCGGCGGCACCGGCGGCCAGGCGTTCCATGAAACCGTCATACAGCGAGCGCGCCACGAACAGGCGCGAGCCGGCGATGCAGGATTCGCCGGAACTGCTGAAGATGCCATACAGCACACCGGCCACGGCATGGTCGAGATCGGCATCCTCGAACACCATGGTGGGCGACTTGCCGCCCAGTTCCAGCGAGACCGGCATCATCTTGTCGGCGGCGATGTGGGCGATGTGCTTGCCGGTGGTGGTGCCACCGGTGAAGGAGACGCGCTTGACCAGCGGATGCAGGGTGATGGCGTCGCCGATCACCGAGCCCTTGCCCGGCAGCACGCTGATCATGCCGGCCGGCACGCCGGCTTCGATGCAGATGCGCGCCAGTTCCAGCGCGGCCAGCGGGGTCACCTCGGCCGGCTTGACCACCACTGCATTGCCGGCGGCCAGGGCCGGCGCCATCTTCTGCGCCTCGCTGGCGATCGGCGAATTCCACGGTGTGATGGCGGCCACCACGCCCATGGGTTCATACACGCTCATGGTGAGGTTGTCGCCACGCATGGGCGTGAGGGTTTCTTCCAGGGTTTCACAGGCGGCCGCGAAGAACTGGAAGGTGCCGGCAGCGCTGGCCACCAGATTGCGCGTCTCGCTGATGGGCTTGCCATTGTCCAGGCGCTGCATCTGCGCCAGCGCTTCGCCGCGTTCGCGGATCAGCTGCGCCACGCGGTACAGGACGGCGGCACGTTCATGCGGCTTCTTCTGCGCCCAGCCGCTGGTACGGAAGGCGTGGTCGGCACCGGCGATGGCCTCTTCCACATCGGCCACACTGGCCGCATGGAGGTAGGCCACCGGCTCACCCGTGGCCGGGTAGAGCGTGGCATAACGGTCGCCGCCACCCAGTCGCCATTGACCGGCGATGCAGATCGGCAGCGTTTCGTTCAGATTCATCATGGTCGACATGTCCTTGCGAAGCTCAGATATTCAGATACTCAACTGCTCAGATCGACAGCGCATGGGCACGATTGCCCAGGGCGCGTACGACGCTGTAGACGGTCAGCGCCGAGGTCTTGGGATTGGCCGCCAGCGGCTTGCCGCGCATGGTCAGCTCGAAGCCGCCGAAGGCGCCCCGCGCTTCCACGTAGTGTACGTTCTCGCTCACGCCCGGATCGGCATACAGGCGCACCCGGGTCTGGTCCAGGCCCAGGCCGGCCAGCGACAGCGTGGCGGCGACATTGGCATTCTTGGGATACAGGTGCGCCGCTTCGCGGGCGCTGCCTTCGAAGATGACGGTCGGCTCCTTGAGCGCATCCAGATCGAAGGCAGCCTCGGCCGGCGTATCCTTCCAGGCCTGCGGCGGTTTGCGACCGGTATAGACCACCGATTCCAGCCCACCGACCTTGGCCGCGGCCAGGGCGTCGATGGCGCCGATGGCGCCGGAAAGCAGCTGCACCTGGGTCTTTCCGGCGCGGGCGGCGGCTTCCAGCTTGTCGACCAGGCCGGGCTCGGACAAGGCGCCGATGGACACCACCATGCAAGGGATGCCACGCTCCAGCGCCGGGATGATGTGTTCGGCGATGGCCTGGTGACCGGCGCATTCGATCAGCAGGTCGGGACGCTCGTCCCCCAGCCGCGACACCACCCGGGCCGTCGGCGCCAGTGTGGAGACGGTGCTGCGGGCACGCTCCATATGCGCCTCCGGCACCACCACCATGTCGAAGGCGACCTCGGGATCACTCTTCAAGATCTCCATGACGCCCACGCCGATGGCGCCGCATCCGATCATCGATACGTGCAGCATGCTCGGCTCCTCAGGCGGTGGCCGCAGTGGCGGCAGCGGCGACCACGGCTGCTGCTGCGGCGGCGGCCTTTTCCGCGCTTTCCGCGTTTTCCGTTTGATTGACCGGCGGGCCGGCGAAGGCCGTCTTGAAGCTGCCGATGGTCAGCATGTCGATCTCCAGCAGGAAGGGTCCCTTCTGCGACAGCGCCTCGTCCAGCGCCCCGGCCACCTCGGCCAGGTTGCCCACGCGCTGGTGACGCAGCTTCAGCGCCGAGGACAGTTCGGCATAGTCGGGAGTGTGCAGGTCCACGTAGTGGCGACGACCTCCGTACTGCGCATCCTGGATGTTCTTGATGACGCCGTAGCCCTTGTCGTTCATCAGCACGATCACCATGTCGGCCTGTTCCTGCACGGCCGTGGCCAGCTCACCCAGGTTGAGGATGAAGCCGCCATCACCGGCCAGGGTGAAGGTCTTCTTGCCGGACTGCGTGACCGCGGCACCGATGGCCGCGCCGATACCCATCGCCAGGCCCTGGCCGATGCCGCCGCCCAGCGCATGCACGCCGGCACGCGGATCGAAGATGCGTAGGTAGCGGTTGCCCCAGGTGCTGTTGGAGACGGTGACGTCGCGTACCCAGTTGAACTCGCGGCCGGCCGCCTGCTGCAACTGTTCCACCAGGGCGCTATAGGGGCCGAGGCCATCGACCAGGCCATGCACGGCGGTATCGCGTGCCTTCTGCAGGTCGGCCATGAAGCCCGGATCGACCTTCAGCGCGGCCAGGCGGTCGGCCAGGCCGGACAGTACCAGCGCCGAATCACCACAGACGAAATAATCGCTGGTGTAGCAGCGGCCTTCGGCAGCCGGATCGGCATCCACGCGATACAGCGGACGCGGCAGTTTCAGTTCGTACTTCAGGGTTTCGTTGCCGCGCAGGCGCGAGCCGACCACCAGCATGGCGTCGCAGCTCTGATAGAAATTCTCGACCGGCTTGTGCAGGTTGAAAGCGCCCAGCGAGCGCGGATCATCCTCGGCCACGATGCCGCGACCCTGGGTGCTGGTGACCACGCCGAAGCCCAGGTCCATCAGGCGCTTTACCTGCGCACCGGCATGCCGCGCCCCGCCGCCCAGCCACAGCAGCGGACGCTTGGCCTTCATCAGGCGCTCGGCCAGTTCATCCAGCGCACGCGCCGACGGCACGCTTTGCGGGATGGCCAGCGGTTGCAGGTTGCTGGGCATGGGGATCAGGGCAGCCTGGATGTCGATGGGGATTTCCACCGAGACCGGTCCCATCGGCGGGGTCAGCGCGGTCTGCACGGCCAGCTTGATGGTGCTGATGGCGGTCTCGACGCTGCGGATGCGGAAGGCCGCCTTGGAGATGGCCTTGAGCATGCTCAACTGGTCCGGCGCTTCGTGGATGTAGGCCAGGCTCTGGTCCAGGTAAGGCGTCTCGATCTGACCGGTCAGGTGCAGCAGCGGCGTACCGGCGGTCAAGGCTTCCACCATGGCGCCGGCGGCATTGCCGGCGGCGGTGCCGGTGGAGGTCAGGCATACGCCCAGGCCACCGGTGGTGCGGGCATAGGCGTCGGCCATGTTGGCGCCGCCGGCTTCGCCGCGGGCCGGGATGAAGCGGATCTTGCCGCGCTCGCCGAAGGCGTCGAGGATGGGCATGTTGTGGATCGAGATCACGCCGAAGGCAGCCTTCACGCCGCACTGTTCGAGGAAAGCCGCGATGGCGCAGCCGACGGTCACTTGCTGGTTGGTATTAGACATGGCGGGAAAGTCCTCCTGAAACATCGATATGGCTGCCTGTGGTGTACGAGGAAAGCGGCGTGGCGAGGAATACGATCGCCTGCGCGGCTTCCCGGGGAAGGCCGAGACGGCCGAGTTGAATCTGTTTCTTTGCAGCCAGCGCGGCGGTCCATTGGGCCCAGCTCTGGTCCTGCAGTTCGGGGCCGCGCGCGGCATAGCGGCGGCGCCATTGGCCCGACTCCACCAGGCCGATCAGGATGCCGTTCACGCGCACGCGGGCGGCGTCGCCATTGGCCAGTTCGGTGGCCAGCGAGCGCACCAGGTTGTGCACGCCGGCGCGGGCGGCGGAAGTGGCCACCATGTGCGGCTCGGGTTGCGTGGCCAGCAGCGAATTGACGCAGACGATGGCGGCATCCCCGTGCTGCGCGCTCATGGCCTGCAGTTGCGGCAAGAAGGCGCGGGTCGGGTAGATCACGGAAAAGAATTTCAGGCGCAGCTCTTCGCTCCAGGCCTCATCGGCGGTATCGGCAAAGGTCGAGACGCGGCCCTGGCCGGCGTTGTTGACCAGCATGGACACCGCGCCCAGGGTGTTTTCCACCGAGGCGGCGAAGGCCTGCACCTGCTCCTGCGACAGCACGTCACAAGGGGCGCTGTACAGGCGGGCCTGCGGGTAGCGCTCGCGCAGCGCAGCTTCGGCGTCCTTCAGCCGGGCACCATCACGGCCGCAGAAGGCCACGGCTGCGCCCGCTTCCAGCAGCAGTTCCACGGTCGCCAGACCGATGCCGGAAGAGCCGCCGGTGACCACGGCCACCTTGCCCTGGAGAGAAGTCATCGCCATCTCAGCCCCGCCACATGTTGACTACCTTGGCACCACCCTGCGGGGCGTGGTCCAGCAGGCGGGACAGTTCGGCCGCGGTATCGCGCACGCGGGCCACGATGATGTCGAGCTGGCTGGCGTCGATGTGCGGCGAAGGGATCGTGGCGCCCATGGCGGCCACCACATTGCCGGAGTGATCGCGCACCGGTGCGGCGACGGTGGAGATGCTGGTTTCGAAGAAACCTTCCTGCAGCACGAAGCCACGTTCCTTGTCGGCCTGCACCATGTCGAACAGTTCGACCACGGTCTTGGGGGTGTTGCTGGAAAAGACTTCCAGGTGTTCTTCCGGATACAGGGCGCGCAGTTGCGGCAGGCTCAGGTCTTCCAGCAGCACCCGGCCCAGCACGGTGGCATGCGCCGGCAGGCGGGTACCGACGTTGACGTGGCTGGTGAAGGCGGTCTGGGTGACCGACTTGGCGACATAGACGATGGAGCGGCCATCGCGCACCACCAGGTTGCAGGAGTAGCCGATCTCGTCGCGCAGGCGGTCCAGCAGCGGGCGGCCGATCTCGGTCAGTTCCAGCGAGGCCAGGTATTCGAAGCCCAGGCGCAGCACCGACATGCCCAGGCGGTAGTCACGCCCGCCGTCGGCACGCTCGACGAAGCCCATGCGTTCCAGCGTGGCCAGCAGGCGGAACACGGTAGAGCGCGGGATGTCCAGGCGACGCGCCAGTTCGGGCGCGGACAGGGTCTTGTCCTGGCGGCTGAATTCGCACAGCAGGCGCAGGCCGCGTTCCAGGCCGGGGACGGAATACTTGTCTTGCGACTCTTCTTCTGGCATCACTGGTTTGTTCATGATGATTTTCTGTTCTAGTTGGTTGAGGTGAGTTGCGCGCTGACCAGCGCAGCAAATTGCGACGGCTGCTCGATATAGCAGGCATGACCGGCCGCGTCCACCAGATGGAAGGGAAGTTCGAACTGCCTGGCCAGCCCTTCACTGGCCTCCGGGGTGGTGACGATGTCCTCGCTCCCGCATGCCACCGACAACCCCCGTCGTGGTGCGGCCTGCAGGTAAGGCGCGATATCGTCACCGCACAACAATTGCACGGCCTGGGTGTAGCCCGAGGCGTCCAGCCACTGCATGTTCCAGCGCACCCAGGCGTGGTCCTGCGCGCTGGCGTGGGCCGACAGCAGGCGTGTCGGTTTCTGCGCCATGCCGGCGATGCCCAGGGTGCGCAAGGCGCCCAGGCGCTCTTCCCGCACCTGATGCGCGCGCTCCTGCTTGCCGGCGGCGCCGTAGCCCAGCGCCGGATCGGCCAGCAGCGTGCGGCGGGCGCGGCCATCGCCGTGGGCCAGGTAGGCTGCGGCCATCAACGCCCCCAGCGAATGGCCGACCAGCACGCACTGCTCGACCTCCAGCGCCTGCAGCATGTCCTGCAGACGCCTTGCATAATCGACCGCCTTGGGCTGGCTCATCGTCAGCGGTGTGGAACGGCCGTAACCGGGTGCATTCCAGGCGATCACGCGGGCCTGCGACTCCAGCTTGAGCGCGCACTGCAACCACGAGGCCGCGCCCGAGCTGATGCCATGCAACAGCACCACCACCGGACCGCTGCCGCAGCTGCGGTAGCTGACACGGCCGCCCGGCACCTCGACGCTGCCCTCGGCGAAGCGGCCTTCCAGCAGGGCCAGCGGTTCGCGCAGGGCGTCGTCGCAGCTGACTGCGGTGGCGGAGGCGATGGAGGTGTGAGGATGCATGGTGTGGTGCTCTGCAATCAGCGCTTGACCGAGGTCAGTGGATGATCCGGCGGATAGGTCGGCGTGATGGGCTTCTTGGCGCCCAGCATCACGCACATCAGGGCGTCTTCGTCACCGATGTTGATCTCTTCGCGATACACGCCCGGCGGCACCGAGACCACGTCACGGTCGGTGAGGATGGTCTCGAAGCGCTCGCCATCCTTTTCCAGCACCAGCTTGAGCTTGCCGCGCAGGACGAAGAACACTTCTTCCACGTCCACGTGCAGGTGCGACGGGCCTTCGTGGCCGGCCGGGATGATCATGGTCGAGAAGGTGAAATGCTCGGAGGGAATGACGTTGGCGTCATGCGCCACACCCGTGCCACCGGTGCCGATGTAGCGCATCTGGGCGCGACGGTACTTGGGGTCGTAGTCCGCCTGGAACTTCAGTGCGTTCCAGTCGTACTTGCGGGTGGACAGGCGCGCCACGCGCGATTCCATCCAGTCGGCGAAGCTGGCGCCGGCGGGGCGATCCCAGCTGCGGCTCATGTTTTCCTGTTCGGACATATCGGTCATGCTTTTCTCCTTGAAGGGATCCGGAGTGATCCGGGTTGATCTGGCAAGAAATACGTTTTCAATGCATCACGAAGCCACCGTTGACCGCCATCACCTGACCGGTGAAGAAGCGCGCCATCTCCGATAGCGCGAACACCACCGCGCCGCAGACATCCTCAGGCAACTGGTCACGCCGGATGGCACGGCCGTCCAGGTAGTGCTGGTGCCGCGCCTGCGGTACGTACTGCGTGGCTTCCACCAGCGTCAGGCCCGGTGCCACCGCATTGACGGTGATGTTGTCGGCGCCCAGCTCGCGTGCCAGCGAACGGGTCATGCCGATCACCGCACTCTTGCTGGCCACGTAGGCCAGCAGGTTGGGGGCGCCCCACAACGGGGTATCGGACGACAGGTTCACCACCGCACCGCGCCCCGAGGCACGCAGCGCCGGCAGGCAGGCATTGGTCATCAGCCAGGTGCCGCGCACGTTGACGTCCATGACGCGGTCCCACATGTCCACTTCCAGCTGCTCGCTGCTCTTGCCGCCGGAGTTGGTGATGGCGGCGTTGTTGACCAGGCCATCGAGTCCGCCCAGCCATTGCGTGGCGGCCGCCGCGCAGGCCTTCACCGAGGCCGGATCGGCCAGGTCCAGCGCAAAGCCCTCGACCTGCAGGCCGCGCTGTTTCAGGGCAGCCACCGAGGCCGCCAGTTCTTCCTGCAGGATGTCGGCCATGGCCACCGTGGCCCCGGCGGCGGCGATGGCGTCCACGAACGCCAGGCCGAGGCCGCGTGCCGCGCCAGTGACCAGAATGCGTCGTCCCGCCAAAAGTGTCGCCGTGCTTGCTGCTGACATGTGCTTGCTCCTGTTGCGCTGGTTGAGTCTCTGGATTCAGACGGTGCTGGTATTGGCCTTGGGCAGGTAGTGCAGGACCTTGCGTTCGGCCCAGACCACCACGCCGTAGGTGACCACGCCGATCAGGGTCAGTGCGACGATGGAGACGAAGACGGCGGCGGTATTGCCCTGCCCTTCGCCATCGACCAGCAGATAACCCAGGCCCTGGTTGCCACCCACCAGTTCACCCACGGTCACGCCGATCACCGACAGCGTGGAGGCGATGCGCAGGCCCGAGAACAGCGCCGGCAGCGCCGAACGGAACTCGACCAGGTGGAAGATCTGCCAACGGCCGGCATTGAGCGTGCGCACCAGGTTGACCATGTCGGGATCGACGGTACGGATGGCCGAGAGCACGTTGATCATGATCGGGAAGAACACGATCAGCACGGCCACGATGATCTTGGGATAGATGGTGTAGCCCAGCCACATCACGAACAGGGGTGCAAAGGCCACCTTGGGCGCGATCTGCAGCGCCAGGATGTAGGGCGAGAGCATGGCCTCGGCCCGTGGCGAGAGACCCAGCGCGACACCGACGGCCAGGCCCAGCAAGGCGCCGAAGAGAAAACCGAACACCACTTCCATGGCCGTGATGCCGAAGTGCTGCAACAGTTGCGCGTTGTTCCACATCACCACCGCTTCACGTACCACCTGCATGAAGTTGGGCAGGATGTATTCGGGCATGCCCAGCATGCCCGGGCCCCACTGCCAGGCGGCGATGAACACCACCAGCAGCGCCAGGCTGCCGCACACCGTGCGGGCCTTGTCGTTCAACAGCGGACGGCGCGCCGTCGGCTTGACCGGATTGGGCGAGGACGTTGGCTCGGGACTGGACATGGTCAGGTCTTTGGCTGTGGTGGTATTCATGATTACTTGGCGACTCCGACGAACTGGTTGGTGAAGAGCTCGTTGACCGGCGTGGCCTTGGTGACGATGCCTTCGCTGACGTAGAACTTCTGCACCGCTTCCATGCGCGCCTGGTCGATCTGGCCCAGGGTCTTCTGGTTGGCATAGACGTACTTGTTGTACATCTCGAAGGTGGCCTGGATGCTGGCTTCCTTGCCCTTGTAGGTGGGCAGCGCGGCGACGTAGTCATCGGCGGCGGCCTTGGGGTCCTTCATGATGTCCTGCATGCCGCGCAGGGTGGCGCGCACCAGGCGCTTGAGCAGCTCAGGGTTCTTCTTGATGGTCTCGTCGGAGGCCAGGATGGCCTGGGCCATGCTCTTGAAGCCGCCGTTGTCCAGCAGTTCGACCTTGGCACCGGCATCGGTGGCATTGACCACCCAGTCCGGCACGCCGGCGAAGGCCTGCGACTTGCCCGAGGTGTACAGCTGCCAGACGCCCGAGGGGCCGGCGGCCTGGATCTGCACGTCGGTCTTGGACAGGCCGGCGGTCTTCAGGCTGCCCAGGAAGGCGTAATAGGTGGTGTCGGTATAGGACATCACGGTGACGGTCTTGCCCTTGAGGTCTTTGAGGCCCTTGATGCCGTCGGTCGGATTGGCCGCGACCATGGTCACCGAACCGGCGCCCAGTACGGCGATGGCCTTGACCGGGATGCCGTTGGCGCGCACCACGATGGGGGTGTCGCCGATGGCGCCGCCGATGACGGCATTGCCGGCACCGATCTGCTTGGCCACGTCCACGCCGCCCTTGGCGACGATGAAGCTGACCTTCAGGTTTTCATCGGCGTAATAGCCCTTGTGCTGGGCCAGCACCCAGGGGGCGAAGGCCGGCGAATTGGGTGGTGCAGGCAGCAGGTAGGTCACTTCTTCCGGCGCGGCGTGCGCGGCCATGGGCAGGACGGCGGCGCCCGTGGCGGCGACCAGGGCAAGTGCACTACAGGCGGATGCGAACAGGTTCTTCATGTTTCTGGCTCTCCCTTGGGGTCTCTCTGTTGACGGGTGAAGATGCAGCGTGAAATCAGTGCAGCTCGGCGGTCTCTTTGCCCACCTTGAGCAGTTCCATCAGGCGCCCTTGCAAGGGGCCGATCTCGGGCAGCTTGCGACGCTCCAGCGGGTTGTCGCGGAACGGCAGGTCCACCACGATTTCCTCGACGATGGTGCCGGGACGCTCGCTCATGACCAGCAGGCGGTCCGACAGGGCGATGGCTTCCACCAGATCGTGGGTGATGAAGAGCGCGGTCTTCTTCTTTTCGTAGAGCATCTTGGCCAGGTCCTGCTGCAGCACCATCTTGGTCTGCGCATCCAGGGCCGAGAAGGGTTCATCCAGCAGCAGCACCTGCGGGTCCACCGCCAGCGTACGGGCCAGCGCGGCGCGCTGGCGCATGCCGCCGGAGAGCTGGTACGGGTAATGCTCTTCAAAGCCCTTGAGGTGGCACTTGGCCAGCAGCTCGTCGGCGATGCGCCGGCGCTCGGCCTCGCGCATGCCGTCGATTTCCAGGCCCAGGGTGACGTTGGCGCGGATATTGCGCCAGGGCATGAGCAGGTCCTTCTGCAGCATGAAGGCCACCTTGCGGACCGGCTTGGTCACGCGCTCGCCGCCGACGAAGACTTCGCCTTCGGTGGGCAGGTAGAGACCGGCGCCCATGTTGAGCAGGGTGCTCTTGCCACAGCCCGAGGGGCCGATGATGGAGACCACCTCGCCGCTCTTGATGGACAGGTTGACGTTGGTGACAGCGGCGCGCGCTTGCGCCGTCTGGCGATCGACAAAGCTTTTGCCGACCTTGCGGAATTCGATTTCGATCATGTTGCCTCTGCTGATTGCCATAGCGCGCTGTTGCGCCCCAGCTATTCTTCCCGGCTGCCGTCTCTGCGGACGGGTGCCTCCTGCCGGGCACCGAAACGTTCCATATATGAAACAGCAATTTATATATGGGAGATATTCGCAGTCAATATAGCAGATATCTCAAAACAAAATGACTTATTTTGTTTCATATATAAACTGATGGTTTATATAAAAACCGTTTTGCTCGTTTTATGCAAACAGCGTGCCAGGCCGGAAGGCCTGATTTCTGCGCTTTTCGCGGTCGGGAACTCACCAAAGACAGGCATGCAGCGCCGCACCGGTGCGCCTTTTGCACCGTGGCGGCCCCTGTCGCGATGACGACACAGTGTGGTGCGCCGGAAATGCAAACGCCGGCCTGTGGGGCCGGCGTGATGTTGCGGAAAGGAAAAACGGAAGGGAAAGACGGAGTGGGTCAGTGCAGGCTGCGGCCCCGGTGTTCCAGCCGCGACAGCCAGCGCACCAGCGGCAGCAGCAGGATCAGGTAGAGCAGCGCCGCCAGCACGATGGGCGAGGGGTTGTAGACCAGCGACTGGGCGTCGCGCGCTACCCGCAGCAGTTCAGGCAGGGCCACCACGCTGGCGATGGTGGTCAGCTTGATGACCTCGATGCAGTTGCCCACCAGGTCGGGCAGCGCATTGCGCGCCGCCTGCGGCACCACCACATAGGCCAGTGCCTGCCAGCGCGACAGGCCGGTGGAGCGTGCCGCTTCCATCTGGCCGCTGGGCACGCTTTCGATGCCGGCGCGCAGCACCTCGGCGAAATAGCTGGAATTGTTGAACATGAAGCCCAGCGCCACAGCCACCAGCTTGGGCAGCTCCAGCCCCAGGAAGGGGGCGCCGAAATAGATCAGGATCAGCAGCACCAGCGGCGGGAAGGAACGGAAGAAGTCCACATACACCGCCACCGCAATGCGCACCGCGCGCGAGCGGCTCTGGGTGGCCAGCAAGGCCAGCAGCAGGCCCGAGAGCACGCCGATGGGAATCACCAGCAACGACAGCCAGACCGTGGTCCACAGGCCACCCAGCAGGAAGGGCAGGACCTGGCGATAGACCTCCAGGTTGAAGAAATTCTGCAGCAAGGCTTCCATGTGCGCCCTCTCCTATCGTTTCCAGCGCCAGCGGGTTTCCAGCCAGCGCGCGAACAAGACCACCGGAATGAAGATCAGCAGGTAGGCCGCCGCCCCCAGCATCAGCGGGGTGGGATTGCCGGCATTGCTGCTGGCGGCCTGGGCGGTATTGAGGATTTCCGACAGGGCCACCACCGAGCCCAGCGCGGTGTTCTTGGTGATCGAGATGACACGGTTGGTCAGCGCCGGCACGGCCATGCGCAGGGCCTGCGGCAGGATCACCGCGCCCATGGTCTGGCCCCAGGACAGGCCGGTGGAGCGCGCCGCTTCGCTCTGGCCACGCGGCAAGGCGGCGATGCCGGCCCAGATGCTTTCCTCGGCGTAGGCCGCCAGCACCAGGCTCAGCGCCAGCCAGGTGGCGGTGAAGGACGACATGGCCAGATCGATGTAGGGGAAGGCGAAGAACAGCACGATGATCAGGATCAGCGGCGGCAAGGCCCGCATGACATCGGCGAAGGCCACCACCATGAACACCAGGCCGCGCTTGCCGGTGGCGCGCAGCACCGCCAGCAACAGGCCCAGCAACAGCCCGGCGCCGATCACGGCCAGGCTCAGCAGGACGGTCACGCCCATGCCGCGCAGGATGTCCGGCCAGTAGCGGGCGGCGATCTCGGCATTGAAGAAGGTAAAGAGGAATTGCTCCATGGCTCAGTGCTGTGCGGCGTAGCGGGCCACGAAGGCCTTGGTGCGGGCTTGCTGGGGATCGCCGAAGATCTGTTCGGGCGGGCCTTCCTCGACGATCACGCCACCGTCCATGAACACCACGCGATCAGCCGCCGCCCGGGCGAAGGCCATCTCGTGCGTGACCACCAGCATGGTCATGCCGGCCTCGCGCAGCTGGCGCATGACCTGCAGGACGCTACCCACCAGCTCGGGGTCGAGCGCGCTGGTGGGTTCGTCGAACAGCATCACCTTGGGCTGCAGGGCGATGCCGCGGGCAATGCCCACGCGTTGCTGCTGGCCGCCGGACAGCTGGCCGGGATAGGCGGCCGCCTTTTCCAGCATGCCCACCTGCTCCAGCGCCCGTCGGGCACGGGCTTCGGCCTCGGCATGCGAGTGCTTCTGCACCTTTTTCAGGGCCAGCATCACATTGCCCAGCACGCTCAGGTGCGGGTACAGGTTGAACTGCTGGAACACCATGCCGATCTGCTGGCGCACGGCGTTGAGGTCGGTGCGGGCATGCATGATGTCCACCCCATCCACCACGATCTGACCGGCACTGGGTTCTTCCAGCCGGTTGCAGCAACGCAGCATGGTGCTCTTGCCCGAGCCGGACGGGCCGATCACGCAGATCAGCTGGCCGGTGCGCACGCGCAGGTCGATGCCGCGCAAGACCGTATTGCCTTCATAGGACTTGTGCAGGCCGACGATTTCGAGGATGGGGGCGGCAAGGTTCATGGGTGGTTCATCCGGTGAAAAGGGCCGGGATCAGTGGCACTTGAGCGTGACCGGTGTCGGGTCGTAGCCATCCAGGCCCGGCACGCCCTGCCCCACGCCGACCTTGACCACGGTGGCGTCTGGCGCGGGGGTATAGCCGAACCACTTCTGAGCGATCTTGCCCATCGTGCCGTCCTGCTTCATGCACTTGAGCGCCATGCCGGCGGCGTCGCGACCGGCCTTGTCGTCCAGGCGGAAGGCCAGCGCCCAGACCAGGCCGGTCTTGACGGTATAGGTGGTCTGCACGGCCGGGTTCTGCTTGGCGGCCCAGGCCGCGACCGTGCTGCCGGCCAGGTTGGCGTCGGCACGTCCCGATTGCACCGCCTGCACGGCATCGGCGTTGTTGCCGTAGACGTCGTACTTGAAGCCGTACTTGGGCGCATTGTCACGCGCCCACAGTTCATAGGCCGAGCCCTTGTTGACCGAGATGGTCTTGCCCTTGAGGTCTTCCAGGGCGGTGATGGCGGGCGCGCCCTTCTTGATGACGAAGGTGTAGTCGGTATCGAGGTAGCCTTCGGTAAAGAGCATGGCCTTGGCGCGCTCGGGGGTGGCCGTTACCGGCGCCAGCACGAAGTCGTATTTCTTGGCGTTCAGGCCTGGTACCAGACCGGAGAATTCGGTGCCTTCGATCTCGATCTTGCGGCCCAGGCGGCGCGCCAGTTCTTCACCAAGGTCGATGTTGAAGCCTTGCAGGCCGCCGCCCAGCTTGACCATGGCATGCGGGGCGAAGGTGGCATCCACGCCGGTGCGCAGCGGCGTGCCCTGGGCGAATGCCCCGGCCGACAGCAGCGCGCTGGCCGACAGGGCGACCAGCAGGGAACACTTCAGGGATAACTTGGATGGCAGGGCCAGGAAGGGCAACATCGCAACACTCCTCGATTGGGTGGAAGGTGGACAGGATTCAGGTGGACAGTTCGGACGGCGCCAGCGGTTCGCCGGCACCGGTGCGTTCGACGATGAGGCGGTAGTGTTCGGGACGACGGTGCTTGGCGAAATTGAAGACATGCTGCAGGAAGGTCTCGCCCAGGCCCAGGTCGCAGTTGGCGAAGATCACTTCGTCTTCCTCGCCCTGGGCCTGCGCCACGATCTCGCCGGAAGGCGCGACGATGGCCGAGCCGCCGATCATGTGGAAGCCGTCTTCAAACCCGCACTTGGCGGCAGCCGCCACCCACAGGCCGTTCTGGTAGGCATTGGCCTGCAGCGACAGCAGGTGATGGAACATGCGCAGGTGCGGCGGCTCGTTCCAGTGGATGTTCCAGGACGGCGTGTTGTAGCCCAGCGCGACGATGCGCGCGCTCTGCAGGCTCATGACGCGATAGGTCTCGGGCCAGCGGCGGTCGTTGCACAGGCACTGGCCGATGCGGGTGCCCAGCATGTCGGTGACGCCGAAGCCATCGTTGCCGACCTCGAAGTATTTCTTTTCCAGGTGCTGGAACGGCGCCTCGGGCTTGTGATCGCTATGGCCGGGCAGATGGATCTTGCGATAGCGCGCCACGATCTGCGCCTTGTCATCGACCAGGATGGCGGTGTTGTAGTGATGGCCGTCGGCAGTCAGTTCGGCATAGCCGAGATAGAAGCCGATGCCCAGTTGCGCCGCCAGTTCGAACAGCGGGCGGGTCTGCGGCCCCGGCATCTCGGACTCGAAGAAACGGGCATCGACCTCGGCCTGGTCTTCCATCCAGTAACGCGGGAAGAAGGTGGTCAGCGCCAGTTCCGGGAAGACCACCATCTTGGCGCCCCGCGAGGCGGCTTCGCGCATCATCTCCAGCAGGCGGCGCACCACGGTGGCACGATCCTCGGCCAGTTGCACCGGCCCCATCTGCGCCACGGCCAGGCCGAAGCGTTTGTGATTGCTTGCGTTCATTGTTGCTCCCATGCTTTTCCCTTGAGGCCGAGCAAGCCCGGCAGATGGCTGCGCGATGGCCGTTGCGCGATGCTGGCCGGCTCCGGACACTGGCGCGCGATATAGCGGCCCGATCCGCGCTGCACTTTCAGTTCGCCCTCGCTGACCACCACCCGGCCACGGCTGGTGACCACTTCCGGCCAGCCCTTGATCTGCCGGCCTTCATAGGGGGTGTAGCCGACGTTGTCGTGCAGCAGCTCGGCCGTGATGGTGGTCTCGCGTTCGGGGTTCCAGATCACCAGGTCGGCATCCAGGCCTTCGGCGATGTTGCCCTTGCAGTGCGACAGGCCATACATGTGGGCGTGGTTGGTGGCGCTCAGGCGCACGAATTCGTGGATGTCGATGCGCCCGCCCAGCACGCCTTCGGAAAACAGCAGCGGCAGGCGCAGTTCGATGCCGGGCACGCCATTGGCCATTTCCTTGAAGGTGGTGTCTTCGCCACGCGGCAGCTTGCCGCTTTCGTCGAAGCGGTAAGGTGCGTGGTCGGAGGAATACATGCCCAGCGTGCCATCCTTGAGTCCGGCCCAGACCGCCTCCTGAGCATTGGCGTCGCGCGGCGGCGGGCTGCAGCAATACTTGGCGCCTTCCACACCGGGCAGGTCGATATCCTCGGCAGTGAGGAACAGGTATTGCGGGCAGCTCTCGGCATGGATCTGCGCGCCCAGCAGCTTGGCATTGCGGATGGTCTGCACGGTTTCGGCGCCGGCCACGTGCACGATCAGCACCGGCACGCCGATCAGGCGCGACAGTGCAATGGCGCGGTTGCTGGCTTCGGCTTCGGCCAACGGGTCGTGCGCCACTGCGTGGAACTTGGGTGCGGTATGGCCCTGGTCCAGCAGGCGCGAGGCGAGCCAGCGGATCATGTCGTGGTTCTCGGCGTGGATCATCACCAGCGCCCCTTCCCTGCCGGCCAGCGCCATCACGTCCAGCAGCTGGTAGTCGTCCAGCTTCAAGGCGTTGTAGGTCATGTAGACCTTCAGCGAGGTGATGCCGTCGCGGATGGCCTGCGGCAGGTCGTGTTGCAGCGCCTGCTCGTCAGGGTCGGCCAGGATCAGGTGGAAGCCGTAGTCGATCACCGCCTTTTCGCGGGCGCGTTGCGCGTAGTCGGCGATGACGTCGGGAATGCGCTTGCCGCGATGCTGGGCGGCGAAGGGAATGATGGTGGTGGTGCCGCCGAAGGCGGCCGACACGGTGCCGGAATAGAAATCGTCGGCGCACATCATGCCCATGCCGGAAAGCTGTTCGATGTGGCAGTGACTGTCGATGCCACCGGGCAGCACCCAGCGACCGGCTGCGTCGATGTCTTCGCGCCCGGGCGACAGGCCCGGTGCGATGCGCACGATCACGCCATCCTTGACGCCGATGTCGGCCACGAAGGTGTCACGGTCGGTGGAGATGCGGCCGTTGCGGATGGTGAGGTCGAAGTCCATGCTCATTGCCTTCCTTATCGGAGTCTGCGTTCAGAAAGTGCCGGGATAGGCGCCGCCATCCATCAGCAGGTTCTGCCCGGTGACGAAGCCGGCCTGGGCGCTGCACAGCCAGGCGCAGGCATCGCCGAATTCGCCGGGCTGGCCGAAACGTCCGGCCGGATTGGCAGCGCGGCGGGCCGCCAGGACCTGCTCCACGCTCTTGTCGGTCCCACGGGCAGCGGCGGCGGCCGTGGCCAGCAGGCGATCGGTCTCGAACGGGCCGGGCAGCAGGTTGTTGATGGTCACGTTGTGGGCCACGGTCTTGCGCGCCAGGCCGGCGACGAACCCGGTCAGCCCGGAGCGTGCGCCGTTGGACAGGCCGAGGATGTCGATGGGCGCCTTCACCGCGCCGGAGGTGATGTTGACGATGCGACCGAAGCCGCGCTTCATCATGCCGTCCACGGTGGCCTTGATGAGCTCGATGGGGGTGAGCATGTTGGCGTCCACGGCGGCGATCCAGTCTTCCCGCAACCACTCGCGGAAGTCGCCGGGCTTGGGGCCACCGGCGTTGGTGATGAGGATGTCCGGATCGGGACAGGCCGCCAGCGCCAGGGCGCGGCCCTCGGGCGTGGTGATGTCGCCGGCCACGGCGATGACGGTGGCACCGGCGACACCGGCAGCCTCACGCACCTGCTGTGCGGCCGCCTCCAGCGCCTCGGCACCGCGTGCGGTCATGGTCACGGCCACGCCTTCGCGCGCCAGCGAGATGGCACAGGCCAGGCCCAGCCCCTTGCTGGAGGCGCAGACCAGTGCGCGACGTCCGGCGATTCCCAGGTCCATGCGCGGCCCCTTACTGGATGACCAGCGCGCCGCGCTGGTTGAGGTCCAGGCCCACGCGGGCGATCACGGCTTCCAGTTCGCGCTCGGTCTCGGGATCGATGCGCATGCCCGGCGAACGGATGGCGTCGCTGGAGATCACGCCGCGCTTGCGGTAGACATACTTGCGCAGCGACAGGCCGATCTTGGGCTGGAATTCATAGCGGATGAGCGGGCAATACTTGTCGAAGGTGGCTGCGGCACCGGCCAGGTCGCCGGCGGCGAACTGGTCATAGATGCGCACCAGGATTTCGGGGAAGGCAAAGCCGGTCATGGTGCCGACCGCGCCGCGCTGCAGCTCTTCCAGGAAGTACACGCCGCCCAGTCCACCGAAGATGCGCATGGATTCGCCCGCCAGGTCGCGGATGCGGCTGATCTTCTGGCCCACCGGCGGCTCTTCCATCTTGATGAAGTTGACACCGCCTTCGCGGCCCAGGCGGGCGATCACTTCGGCCTTGATCTCGGTGCCGAAGGAGTCGGGGAAATCGTGGATCACCACCGGGATGTTCAGGGCTGCCGCCAGCGACTTGTAGTAATCGAACTGCACGGCGTCCGAGGCCATGTCCAGCGGTGCGGCGAAGACGGCGGCAGCGCCGGCCTCGGCGGCTTCGGTGGCTTGCTCGATGGCACCGGCCAGGCCCAGTGCGCGTACTCCGACCCAGACCGGCACGCGACCGGCGGCGCACTTGACGAAGGTGGCGGTCACGGCGCGCCGTTCGGCATTGGAGAGCTTGTGTGCCTCGCCCAGGAAACCGAGGATGGCCAGGCCCGAGACGCCAGCCTGGATCTGGAACTCGACCAGGGTGGCGATGCTGCCCAGGTCCAGGCCGCCATCGGCGTGGAAGGGTGTGGGGCAGATGGTGTAGACACCGCGTGCGGTGGCCAGCGAAGAAGCAGAGGTGGACGAAGAAGACATGCGCGACATTCCATGAAGAGATGGTGGCAGCGGCGACCGGGCGCTGGGCCAGGCCGGACAGGATGGAAACGATTGTCGTGGAGTCATCCGTGCTTGTCGCATGCCTTTTTGTGCGCACGCCTTAACGTGGTGTTAATGCTAGCCATCGATAGCATTGACCACCTCTTCATGCGGCAGGCCGTAGCCCTGGGCCCGCACCAGCTGCTGCAACTCGGCGACGAAGGCCTGGGTCAGCTGCGACAGCGGCTCGGTGCGCACATGCACCAGGTTGGCCCGCAGGATGGGCGCGCGCGCCACCGGACGCACCACCATCTGGCTGGTGCCGGCCCAGCTGCGCACCGAGAATTCATCCACCAGCGCCACCCCGGCCCCCATCTGCACCAGCGAACAGGCGTTCTGCGGCGAGCCCACTTCCATGATGGGCCGCAGCGGTTCTTCCTCGGACTGGTAGAAGCGGCCGACGATGCCGCCGAAGGGAGAATCGCGGTTGTAGGAGATCAGCGGGAAGGGCCGCAGATCGGCCAGGCTCAGGGTGCCGCGCCGGGTCAGTTCATGGTTGTAGGGCAGCACGCACACCAGCCGGTTGCTGCACAGGGGTGTGACCTGCAGGCTGGGGTGTTCCATGGGCAGGATGATGATGCCCAGGTCGGCCTGGCGCGCCAGCAGGCGATCCTTCAGGTAGCCGTAATTGAGGCAGTGGAAGGTCAGCTTGACATCCGGATGCCGGTTGCGGAACAGGGCGATGGCCTGCGGGATCAGCATCTGCCCGATGCTGGGACTGGAGACGATGTTGAGGATGCCGCTGCGGTTTTCCGAGAGGTCGGTGGCCAGCTCGTTGACGCGCTGCACGGCCTGGTAGACGTGCTCCACCTCGTGGAACAGTTTCTTGGCCTCCGGCGTGGCATAGAGCCGGCCCTTGATGCGTTCGAACAGGGCGAAGCCCACCCGCTGCTCGGTATGGGACAGCAGGCGGCTCACCGCCGGCTGGGAGACGAACAGCAATTGTGAGGCGCCGCTGATGGAGCCGGTCGTCATGACCGCCCGGAATACCTCGATCTGGCGCAGGTTCAGTGCCATGGATCCTCGTCGCGCATAACAGCATGTTAAGGGGAACCGACAAATGAGCAAGGAGCATGCCCGTCGGCCTGGGGTACAGTCCTTGCCTGTGCTGACTCCTGTTTTGCGAGAACCCGCGAGAAACCATCATGTCCATTGCCCCCGCCGACGGCCCTGCCCTGTTCATCATCAATCCCAATAGTACGGCCGCCGTCACGCGCGGCATCGACGCCGCCATGGCGCCGCTGCGCATGGCAGGCGGACCGGCCATCGAATGCCTGTCGCTGCAGTCGGGGCCACCCGGCATCCAGACCCAGCAGGACGTGGACAGCGTGGCACCGCAACTGGTGGCGCTGGCGCGCTCCTTGCGTCCCCGGGCAGCAGCCTTCGTGATCGCCTGCTACTCCGATCCCGGCCTGCATGCTGTGCGCGAGGCGGTGGACGTCCCTGTGCTGGGCATCATGGAAAGCGGCGTGCTGACCGCCCTGACGCTGGGCCAACGCTTTGGCGTGATCGCCATCCTGCCGGGCTCGATCCCGCGCCACCTGCGCGCCTATGGCGCCATGGGGGTGCAGGCACGACTGGCCGGCGAGCTGGCCATCGGCCTGAACGTGACCGAACTGGCGCAATACGAACGCACCCTGGCGCGCATGACCGAAGTCGGCCGCCGCCTGCGCGACGAACATGGTGCCGATGTCATCGTCATGGGCTGCGCCGGCATGGCGGCCTATCGCGATCCCCTGCAGCAGGCGCTGGGCCTGCCCGTGGTCGAGCCCAGCCAGGCCGCTGCGGCAATGGCCATCGGCCGTATCAAGATGAACTGGCATGGAGCATGAGGTCTGACGTGAGCGAGAACACCCAGGAACTGATCCGCCAGCTGCACGCCATCGTCGGCGATGCCGGACTGGTCACCGAGGCCGAGGCCCAGGCGCCCTATCTCAAGGACTGGCTCGGCAAGTGGCAGGGCCGCGTGGCGGTGGTGGTGCGTCCGGCCGACACGGCGCAGACTGCCGAGGTGGTGCGGCTATGCCATCTCACCCACACTCCCATCGTGACCCAGGGCGGCAACACCGGCATGAGCGGTGGCGCCACGCCGGACGACAGCGGCGCGCAGGTGATCCTCTCCACCACCCGCATGAATCGCGTGCGCGAGGTCGACCCCATCAACAACACCATGACCGTGGATGCCGGCGTGATCCTGGCGCATGCGCAGGAGGCGGCACGCGACGCGGGACGCTATTTTCCGCTGAGCCTGGGTGCCGAGGGCAGCTGCACGGTCGGCGGCAATCTCGCCACCAATGCCGGCGGCATTGCCGTGCTGCGCTTTGGCAACATGCGCGAACTGGCCCTGGGGCTGGAAGTGGTCTTGCCTGACGGGCGCATCTGGAACGGCCTGCGCGGCCTGCGCAAGGACAATACCGGCTACGACCTGCGCGATCTCTTCATCGGCTCGGAAGGCACGCTGGGCGTGATCACCGGCGCGGTGCTGAAGCTCTTCTCGCAGCCACACGCCCGCGCCACTGCCTGGGTCGGTGCCGACTCGCTGGCACAACTGGCCGACTTGCTGGCGCGCACCCGCGCCCGTTGCGGCGACCGTCTGGTGGCCTTTGAAATGATGTCGGCCGCCTCGCTGGCGCTGGTACTGCAGCACGTCACCGACACCCGCGCCCCGCTGGCCCAGGCGACGCCCTACAACGCCCTGATCGAACTGGCCGATACCGAAGACCTGGGCCTGCAGGCGATGCTGGAAGAGGTACTGGGCCAGGCCCTGGAGGATGAAACGATCAGCGATGCCATGTTCTGCACCAGCGGCACGCAAGCCGCAGCCTTGTGGAAAATCCGCGAAGGCATCTCGCAGGCGCAGGTACGCGCCGGCAAGGTCATCAAGCACGACATCGCCCTGCCGATCTCGGCCATTGCTGGCTTCGTGGCGCAGGCCGAGGCGCTCATCGCCGATTGCGGCCTCGCCGCGCAGATCATCAACTTCGGCCACCTGGGCGATGGCAACCTGCATTTCAACGTGATGATCCCGCTGTCCTCCACCTATGAAGACGTCAAGCAGGCCACGCTGCTGCTGAACCGCCTGGTGCACGACCTGGTCACCGACCTGCAGGGCAGCATCAGCGCCGAGCATGGCGTGGGACAGTTGCGGCGCGACGAGCTGCGGCACTATAAATCGCCGCTGGAGATGGAGCTGATGCTGCGTATCAAGCAGGCCTTCGATCCCAACCTGATCATGAATCCGGGGAAGTTGCTTTAGGCTATTCAGGTGGTGTTCGCTGCAGGGTGCCATCCATACCCGGCGCCCCATGAAAAAGGCGGACCGGATGGCCCGCCTTCAACTGGCAGCCGAGACTGGATGCCTCAGGCGACCTGACCAGCAAACTCGATGATGCGTGCGATCTCGCGATGATCGACGACCTCCACCTGCTGCGCCTGCAACTCGGTGAAAATCTCCTCGAAGACCTGATCGCATTCAGGACTTCCCGCCTGAGGCCCCTGCACTGCAAACAAGACCTGTGCCGGAAGGAAAGCCTGCTGCCGCAGCTTGCGTACCTTGCCGACCCATTCCCAGCCATGATCGTAGATCTGGGTCGGTTCATCCTGGCCCAGATGCAGGGGCTTGATGACGGCCATCGGCATGCCATCGGTACTGCGCACGAAGGGGAATCTGGCGTGATAGCTCCGATCGCCCAATACCTGTTCACGATAGTGACCGATCAGATTGGCCTGCCGAAGCGCGCTACGGACTTCCTTTTCGATCAGCTTTTCCTGATACTCGCGGGTCACGAAATTACGACCGATATAGAAGTTGTAGAGCTCTTCGAATTTCTGGCCGACGTCCTGTGCCATTAGCACCCGTGGCTTATCGAAGCGCAGCATGGCTTCGCGCGGACGGGTCAGTTCAAGGAACAGCTGACGACCGAATTCCGATTCCTTGCGCTGGGGATGGGTCTGAAAAAGTTGCTCAACACGCGTGAGCTCATCGCTCAGTTCCTTGCGCGCACGGCGATAGACCGTCACATCCAATTCTTCAAAGAATGCAGTGATGCGTCTGACCCTGGTCATCAGCCTGAACTGGAATTCCCCAGTCTGCGTGCAATGCAGAACGATGCCTACATTGGCGAATTCTCCCGTCTCCGCGTAGGGCAGGAACCTGACAATAGCGTATTGGCAGACGTAGTTCATGGTGCCGTGTTCCAAAAATCCGGTTGATCAAAACCCTGCAGCGTCCGGCGTGCCGCATCGACATCGAATTGCGCCGGCCCTACTCATCCTTGTAGAGGAAGGGGCGTGTCATTCCTTGTGAGGAACGATCAAGAATTTCAACGATATTGACCAAGATGGGCCACCTGCCAGGTTGCGCTGCGGTAAGCGAAAGATTCTAGTGCAGGCGCTTGGGCTCTTGCTGGTTTAACCAGTCAGGCACAAAAAGGAAATCGTGTCTCTTGATGTTCTTCGATCACCCAAAAACAAAACCCCACATCCTTCCGGATGTGGGGTTCTGGGTTGGCAGCGATGCCGTCGCCCGAGGGCAACGGCAAAAGCCTGCTGTCACCGGTTTTACTTCTTGCGCTGCGGCGGCAAGTCCGTGCAATGGCCTTCGGCCACTTCCGCGGCCATGCCCAGGGACTCGCCCAGGGTCGGGTGCGGGTGGATGGTCTTGCCGATATCCACGGCGTCCGCGCCCATCTCGATGGCCAGGGCTACTTCGCCGATCATGTCGCCGGCATGGGTGCCGACGATGCCGCCGCCGATGATGCGGTGCGTCTCGGCATCGAAGAGCAGCTTGGTGAAACCTTCCGAACGGCCATTGGCCACGGCACGACCGGAGGCGGCCCACGGGAAGTGGCCCTTCTCGATCTTGATGCCCTTTGCCTTGGCTTCATCTTCGGTCACGCCGACCCATGCCACTTCCGGATCGGTGTAGGCCACCGAGGGGATGACGCTGGCGTCGAAGAAGCTCTTCTCGCCGGCAATCGCTTCAGCAGCCACGTGGCCTTCATGCACGGCCTTGTGCGCCAGCATGGGCTGGCCCACCAGGTCGCCGATGGCGAAGATGTGCGGGACGTTGGTGCGCATCTGCTTGTCCACCGGGATGAAGCCGCGATCACCCACGATCACGCCGGCCTTGTCAGCCGAGACCTTCTTGCCGTTGGGGCTGCGGCCCACGGCCACCAGCACCAGATCGTACAGTTGCGGCTCGGGGGCGGTGGCGCCGGCTTCGGCGGCTTCGAACGTCACCTTGATGCCTTCGGCCAGGGCTTCCACGGCCACCGTCTTGGTCTTGACCATGACGTTGTCGAAGCGCTTTTCGTTGAACTTCTGCCAGACCTTGACCATGTCGCGATCAGCGCCCTGCATCAGGCCGTCCATCATCTCGACCACGTCCATGCGCGCGCCCAGGGTGGAATAGACGGTGGCCATTTCCAGGCCGATGATGCCGCCACCGA
>PJUA01000219.1_pt1 | contig 45587 bp, 40 predicted proteins | sample 1512151 | NCBI WGS metagenome assembly PJUA01 (sample SAMN08177678, study PRJNA422409) | Soil metagenome, whole genome shotgun sequencing project. | isolation source: Soil enriched on filter paper: beechwood xylan treatment | place: USA: Madison | collected 2015-01-15
ATTATCCCGCAAGTTACGTTGCCTGTGTGTTCGATGCCAAGGGCAAGACCTTCCGTGATGATCTGTATCCCGACTACAAGGCCACCCGCAAGTCGATGCCGGAAGACCTGGCATTGCAGATCGAACCCATCCACGCCGCGGTGCGCGCGCTGGGCTGGCCCATCCTGATGGTCGAGGGCATCGAGGCCGACGACGTCATCGGTACGCTGTCGGTGCAGGCCACCGCCGCCGGGCTGGATACGATCATCTCCACCGGTGACAAGGACATGGCCCAGCTGGTCGATGAACACGTTACCTTGGTCAACACGATGAGCAATGAAGTTCTCGACATTGCCGGCGTGACTGCAAAATTCGGTGTGCCGCCCAACCGTATCGTCGATTACCTCAGCCTCATCGGCGATACCGTGGACAACGTTCCCGGGGTGGAAAAGTGCGGTCCCAAGACCGCCGTGAAATGGCTGACCGCCTACGATTCGCTGGATGGCGTGATGGCCAATGCCGACAAGATCAGCGGCGTGGTCGGCGAGAACCTGCGCCGTGCGCTGGACTGGCTGCCACAGGGCCGCGTGCTGGTGACGGTCAAGACCGATTGCGACCTGTCGGCGCACATGAAGTCCATCCTCGAATCGCTGACCATGCAGCCGCAGGACAAGGAAGTCCTGAAGGACCTCTTCACCCGCTACAACTTCCGCACCTGGCTGCGTGAACTGGCCGATGGCGGCGATGCCGCGGTGGGCAAGTCGCCGGTGGTGGGTGCCGTGGCTGCGGCCGCGCTGGAAGTGCCGGCCCAGGGCGGCTTGTTCGCCCCGGCCACGCCGGTGGAGTACGAGACCGTGCTCACCGATGCACAGCTGGACCAATGGATCGCGGCCATCAATGCAGCCGAGCTGACCGCCGTCGATACCGAAACCACCTCGCTGGAAGCGATGCAGGCCGAGCTGGTCGGCATCTCGTTGTGCTGGGAGCCGGGCCGCGCCGCCTATATCCCGGTGGGCCACAATTACCAGGATGCGCCGCCGCAATTGTCGCGCGAGCACGTGCTGGAAAAACTCAAGCCCTGGCTGGAAGACGCCAGCAAGCCCAAGCTGGGCCAGCATCTGAAATATGACAGCCACATCTTCGCCAACTATGGCATTCGCCTGGCAGGGGTGAAGCACGACACGCTGCTGGAATCCTATGTCTTCGAGTCGCACCGGCCGCACGACATGGACAGCCTGGCGGCGCGTCACCTGGAGCGCAAGACCATCACCTACGCCGAGGTATGCGGCAAGGGCGCGTCCCAGATCGGCTTCAACGAAGTGGCCATCGAACGCGCCACCGAATACGCGGCCGAGGATGCCGAGGTCACGCTGGCCCTGCACCGCGCCATGTGGCCGCAGATCGAGCATGACGACAAGCTGCGCTTCATCTATGAAAAGATCGAGGTTCCGACTTCGGTGGTGCTGCAGAAGATCGAGCGCAATGGTGTGCTCATCGACAGTGAACGCCTGGGCCAGCAATCGCAAGACCTCGGGCGCCGCATGCTGGAGATCGAGCAGCAGGCCTATGACCTGGCAGGCCAGCCCTTCAACCTGAATTCGCCCAAGCAACTGGGCGAGATCCTGTTCGGCAAGCTGGAGTTGCCGGTGGTGAAGAAGACCGCTTCCGGCGCGCCCTCCACCGACGAAGAAGTGCTGCAGAAGCTGGCCGAGGACTATCCGCTGCCCAAGGTGTTGCTGGACTATCGCGGCCTGTCCAAGCTCAAGTCCACCTACACCGACAAGCTGCCCAAGATGATCAATCCGGTCACCGGGCGCGTGCATACCAACTATGCGCAAGCCGTGGCGGTCACGGGACGCCTGGCCTCCAACGAGCCCAACCTGCAGAACATCCCGATCCGCACTGCCGAAGGTCGTCGCATCCGCGAAGCCTTCGTCGCGCCGGAAGGCAGCGTGATCGTCTCTGCCGACTATTCGCAGATCGAGTTGCGCATCATGGCGCATATCTCGGAAGACGAAAACATGCTGAAGGCCTTCGCCAACAACGAAGACATCCACAAGGCGACCGCCGCCGAAATCTTCGGCATCGCGCCCGAGCAGGTCGAGTCGGAGCAGCGCCGTTATGCCAAGGTGATCAACTTCGGCCTGATCTACGGCATGAGCGCCTTTGGTCTGGCCGGCAATTTGGGCATCGAACGTTCGGCGGCGCAGATGTACATCGACAAGTATTTCATGCGTTTTTCCGGCGTGAAGCGCTACATGGACGAAACCCGCCTGCAGGCCAAGGCACGCGGCTATGTGGAAACCGTGTTCGGCCGTCGCCTATGGCTGCCCGAGATCAATTCGCCCAACGGTCCGCGTCGCCAGGGGGCGGAACGGGCGGCGATCAACGCGCCCATGCAGGGCACCGCCGCCGACCTCATCAAGCTGGCCATGATCGCGGTGCAGGACTGGCTGGAGACTGCCGGCATGCAGACCCGCATGATCATGCAGGTGCACGATGAACTGGTGTTGGAAGTTCCACAACAGGAATTGGCAGTGGTGCGTGAAAAGCTGCCCGAATTGATGAAAAATGTTGCGGAGCTGAAAGTTCCCTTGCTTGCCGAGGTAGGAATCGGTAAGAATTGGGACGAAGCACATTAATTCACATTAATTCCGCTTTCTGGCAAACATCGTTCCCGGTTCGTGACCGGGTTCGCATGACCGCCGGTCGTGTGGAACCGGCGCCCGCGCCGCCAGGGAAAGCGGATCGGGCGCAGATGGTGGATATAAGAATTGGCAATGCAACAAGCTGACGAACTGACAAGTCGGCGCAATCAGAACTGAAAAAAATAGAAGACTGGCGTCGCAACCGCAGGCATTCGAAGACGGGACGACGCACTGGGTGAAGCCGGACCAAGGTCCGGCGCAGCAGAGGCTGGGCAGGAAAGGGCAGGGGACACGCACCAGGTTTTTCGACACGCACCGCGCATGCGGGCTGCGCCATTGGCGCAGGTCTTTCCATCCCCCAACGCTTCCGTCCGGCCTCCGATGAACACATTGGAGGAGACGTCATGAAGTCAGCAATGAAAGTGGGCACGCGCCTGGGACTCGGGTTTGCGTGGGTGGTGCTGTTGCTGGTGCTGGTGACCGGTTTCGGCATCTTCAACATGCACCAGGTACAGGGGCGTTTCACCCACGTGGTCGAGGTGAAGAACCCCGAGAGCACGCTGGTCAAGGACATGCTGGAGACCGTGGGCGAACGTTCCATCTCGCTGCGCAACCTGATGCTGCCGGCCGCTCCCGAGGATGTGGATATCGAGGCGCAGTACATCGAGGCGCAGACGCTGAAGTACAAGATGGCCGCGCAGAAGCTGCAGCAGCTCTTCACTGATTCGGCCGACACCACCGAGGAAGAAAAGGCCGCCCTGCCCAAGATCGCCGCCCAGGCCGCCAATGCCGAAAAGCTCATCAGCGAAGCCGTGGAGTTCGGCAAGCGTCGTGAAGCCTACGAGCTGGCGCAATTCCTGAAGGAACAATACCTGCCGGTGCAGAAGTCCTGGCAGGTCGAACTGAAGGCGCTGGCCGCGCTGGAAGACCGGCTCAACAAGGAAGCCGCCGAGGCCAGCGCCACCGCCTATGCACGTGCGCGCCTGCTGATGCTGGTCATCAGTGCCATCGGCGTGGTCACCGCCATCCTGGCGGCACTCTGGCTGACCCGCCAGATCCTGCGCAAGCTGGGCGGTGAGCCGGACTACGCGGTGCAGATCGCTGGCCAGATTGCCGAAGGCGACCTGGCCGTGGTCATCGATACCCGCCCCGGCGACAACGACAGCCTGCTGGCCGCCATGCGTATCATGCGCGACAAGCTGGCCGCCATCGTCACCGAAGTACGCCGGGGTTCGGAAACCATCACCACCGCCTCCACCGAAATCGCCCGCGGCAACCTCGACCTGTCGGGTCGTACCGAGCAGCAGGCCGGCGCCCTCGAAGAAACCGCTTCCTCGATGGAACAGCTCAATTCCACCGTCAAGCAGAATGCCGAGAACGCCCACCAGGCCAACGACCTGGCGCTGGCTGCCTCCGACGTCGCGGTGCAGGGTGGCAGCATCGTCTCGCAGGTGGTGGAGACGATGCAGTCCATCAATGCCTCTTCGCAGAAGGTGGCCGATATCGTCAGCGTGATCGATGGCATCGCCTTCCAGACCAACATCCTGGCCCTGAATGCAGCGGTCGAAGCGGCCCGCGCCGGCGAGCAGGGGCGCGGTTTTGCGGTGGTGGCGTCCGAGGTGCGCTCGCTGGCCCAGCGTTCGGCCTCGGCGGCCAAGGAAATCAAGGTGCTCATCGGCGACTCCGTGGGCAAGGTCGAGAACGGCAGCAAGCTGGTGGAACAGGCCGGCAGTACCATGACCGACATCGTCACCAGCATCCGCCGCGTGACCGACGTGATGACCGAGATCACCCACGCCAACCGCGAGCAGAGCAGCGGCATCGAACAGGTCAACGAGGCGATCATCCAGATCGACGACATGACGCAGCAGAATGCGGCGCTGGTCGAGCAGGCGGCTGCGGCGGCCCGTTCGCTGCAGGAACAGGCGGCCGGCCTGCAGCAGCTGGTCAGCGTGTTCCGTGTCGATGCTGCCCAGGCGAGGGTGGCGTCATCCTATGCGGCGGCGAGTGCCGAGCGCGTCATCGATGTCACGCCGGGCGCGCCGGAATTGCCGGCCGGTGGCCAGGTGCTGGCGGTGCAGGGCTGAGGATGGCCCATAGGACGGGAACAACGCCTGCGCCGGTTTGCGGTTAGACTCCGGCTTGGGTGAAGTCGGAGCGCATCCGCGAGGATGCCGGCAAGCGGCCTGCAAGGGCCGCATTTTTCTGGATCTGGATATTCCGGATGAGGCCGGGAAATCCGCGATCCTTCCCCGCATCACGTCCACCACAACGAGGCCACGTGCCACCAAGATGGAGAACCCCGATGAACGACCTTCGCAATGATTTCGACAGCCTGCTGGGACAGAGCACCCTGTCCGGCAGCGCCGACCGCCGTACCTTCCTGAAGACTGCCCTGGGCACCGGCTTTGCCGCCGCCGTGCTGCCGGTCTGCGCGCAGACCATGATCAAGACCGACACCAGCGGCCTGACCGCCGGCGAGGTTTCCATCGAGGTCAACGGCCAGCGCGTGCCGGCCTATCGTGCCCAGCCCGAGGGCAAGACCGGGCTGCCGGTCATCATCGTGGTGTCGGAAATCTTTGGCGTGCACGAGCACATCGCCGATATCGCCCGCCGCTTCGCCAAGCTGGGCTATCTGGCCATCGCACCGGACTTCTTCGTGCGCCAGGGCAATCCCATGGCCTATACCTCCATTGCCGAGCTGCAGAAGGACATCATTTCCAAGGTGCCGGATGCCCAGGTGATGGGCGACATCGACGCCTACGTGAAATGGGCCGGCGAAAATGGCGGTGATACCAGCCGCCTGGGCATCAACGGCTTCTGCTGGGGTGGCCGCATCGTCTGGCTCTACAGCGCCCACAATCCCAAGGTCAAGGCCGGTGCCGCCTGGTATGGCCGCCTGGTGGGTGACAAGACCGCGCTGTTCCCGCAGCAGCCGATCGATATCGCAGCTACGCTGAAGACGCCGGTCATTGGCCTCTATGGCGGCAAGGATCAGGGCATCCCGGTGTCTACCGTGGAACAGATGAAGGAAGCCCTGCAGAAGGCTGGCAACAAGTCGGAATTCCACGTCTATGCCAACTCCGGCCACGCCTTCAATGCCGATTACCGCCCCAGCTATGTCGAGGCCGATGCCAAGGACGCCTGGGCCAAGGTGGTGGCTTTCTTCAAGAGTCACGGCGTGGCGTGACGCGCTGAAGGCCCGGCCTCTTATTGGTGCGCGTCTGATGCAGATCAAGGCATGGCGCACCAAGATGTGCAGGGTGCTTGCGGCAAGGGACGGGGTTTTCCGTCCCTTTTTCATTGGTATGCGACAAAACACATGGGTATACCGCGCCGATCCCGGCCTTGCGCCATTGGCACGCGGTTTGCTATGACAAGGATTGAGTAGAAGCGGCTAGCGGTCGGTAAAACGGATACTTACCTTCCTGCGGGGCATTGCTCGTGATGCCATCGGAACCCCGATGGCCCCCATCTTTTGATAGGACACGAGACCATGCACGATGCCTGCGCGCTTTTCTCTTTCTCATTCTCTCTACGCTCTTCCCGGCCACGCTCAGGATCGCCCGCCTCTCTGCGAGGTGAGCGATGAATGCCGTCGCTGAACGCTTCAACCGCGTTGCCCCGGCCGATCCCCCAACCGTGCTGCACCTGCGGGTGAGGGCCATACGCCCGGCTGCTGCCGATGTCCGCCTGTTCGAACTGAGCTCTGCAGATGGCGCCCCATTGCCACCATGGAGCGCGGGCGCGCACCTGCGCCTGCAACTGCGGGATGGGCTGGAACGCTGCTATTCGCTGTGCAATACGCCGCAACAGCGCGACTGTTATGTGATCGCCGTCAAGAGGGAGGCCGCCTCACGCGGCGGCTCGGTCTTCTTGCACGACCAGGTGCAAGAGGGCGACCTGCTCACTGCAGCGGCACCCGTCAATGCCTTTCCTCTGGTGATTGATGAACGTGCTCCGCTGCTCTTGGCCGCCGGCATCGGTATCACACCGCTCCATACGATGGTCGCCGACATGGCCGCGCGCGGTGTACGCCACCGTCTGCATTATTTTGCACGCGGTCTGGCGCACGCGGCCTTCTTCCACGAACTGGCGGCCTGCTCGCAGGGCATGTCGCTACATCTGGGGCTGGATGGCGCCGAGACCGGACGCGCCATTGCCGCCGCGCTGGCCGGCGTGCCGTGCTCTTCCCCGCTTTATGTATGCGGCCCCGCGCCCTTCATCGAGGCGGCGCGTGACCATGCGCGCCAGGCCGGCTGGCGCGAGGAGGATGTCCATTTCGAATGGTTCGCCGCGCCCACCGGCGCAAGCCATGCCGTCACCCATGCCACTGACCAGGACCACCATGTCTTCGAACTGGTCTTGCAGCGCTCGGGCGTGCGCTGCGCGGTGTCACCCGGCCAGAGCATCGTCGAGGCCGCCGCCGGGGCTGGCGTGGTGATCGGCACCTCCTGCGGCGAGGGATTCTGCGGCAGTTGCGAAAGCACCGTGCTGGAAGGTCTGCCCCTGCATCGCGACAGCGTGCTCTCGGCCGCCGAGCGCGCCAGTGGTCGCACGCTGATGCCCTGCGTCTCGCGCTGTGCAGGAACGCGACTGGTACTGGATCTGTGATGTTCCGATTTGTCTGTGCAAGTTCAACCCACCTGGAGAGGAAGGCTATGAAGAAGCAAGCGATGCAGAAGCGGACTTTCATGCGGCGTGTGGCCGCACTATGGCTGGGCGCGGCAGCCCTGCAGATGGCCGGCCTGGCCCATGCCGAGGACAAGGTCACCCTGCTGTCGAACTGGTATGCGCAGGCCGAGCATGGCGGCTTCTACCAGGCCGTGGCCAAGGGCATCTACAAGAAGTACGGCATGGATGTCACCATCAAGATGGGTGGCCCGCAGGTCAACAACATGCAGATCCTGGTGGCGGGGCAGGCCGACTTCAGCATGGGGTATGACTTCACGGTGCTCAAGGGCATAGAGCAGGGCTTGCCGCTGGTGACCGTGGGTACGTCCTTCCAGTCCGACCTGCAGGGCATGATGACGCATGATGATGTCACCAGCCTGGCCGGGCTGAAGAACAAGACCATCCTGGTGGCGGGCTCCGGCCAGTCGAGCTGGTGGCCGTGGCTCAAGTCCAGGTATGGCTATACCGATGCGCAGTCCAAGGCCTACACCTTCAACCTGCAGCCTTTCTTCGCCGATCCCAGCATCGCGCAGCAGGCCTATCCTTCCTCCGAACTGTTCCAGGCCGACAAGGCCGGCGTGAAGAGCAAGTTCTTCCTCTTTGCCAGCGAGGGCTATCCGCCGTATGGCACCACCATCGTGACGCTGCAAAAGACCGTGGCCAGCAAGCCCGACCTGGTGCAGCGCTTCGTCAAGGCCACCGCGGAAGGCTGGAAGAGCTACCTGGAAGACCCGGCCCCGGCCAATGCCCTCATCAAGGCCGACAACAAGAACATGGGCGACGAGCAACTGGCCTATGCCCTGGGCAAGCTCAAGGAGCTCAAGGTGGTCACCGGTGGCGATGCGGCGCGGCTGGGCATCGGCGTGATGACCGATGAACGCTGGAAGCAGACCTATGACGTCATGGTCGCTACCGGCCTGCTCAAGGCGGGTACGGATTATCACAAGGCCTACACCACCCAGTTCGTCAAGGACATGAAGGTCATGCCCTGATCCCGGTCGGCGCCGCTGCGTGAGTGCGGCGGCGCGCTCCACCTTGCGCGTGAGGACGCCATGATTCCCTACACAGCACCGATGACAGCACGCCGCATCCCGGTGATCGATCTTGCCGATGCGTTTTCCCCCGAGCGAAGCCGGCGCGAAGCGCTGGCCTGGGAAATCCACAAGATTTCGCGTGACGTGGGTTTCTTCTACATCGTCAACCACGGTGTCCCGCAGTCACTGGTGGAAGGCCAGTTCGACTGGGCGCGCCGTTTCTTTGCACTGCCGGCGGCCAGCAAGGCGGCCATCGACATGCGGGGTTCGCCGTCCGGCTACGGCTATGAACGCATGGGGGCGCAGGCCCTTGACGAGGGTTCGCCGGCGGACCTGAAGGAGGGCTTCCAGTTCGGCTTCGACATTGCCCATGATCATGCCTACGTGCAGCGTGGCCTGCTGCGTTATGGTCATCACCGGTGGCCGCAGGACCTGCCCGGATTCGAAGCCCATTCGCGGCGCTATTACGAGGCCGTGCGCGCGCTCTCGCATCGTCTGCTCAGCGTGATCGCGCTGTCGCTGGAGATGCCGGAGGATTTCTTCGAGCCGGTGCTGGAAACGCCCATCGCCACCCAACGGATGCTGCACTACCCGCCGCAACCGGACGGTGCGCGCAACAACCAGATCGGCGCCGGTGCGCATACCGACTGGGGCCTGGTCACCATTCTCGCGCAGGATGCCATCGGTGGACTGGAGGTCTGCAACGCAGAGGGCCAGTGGGTGAGCGCACCACCCATCAAGGACAGTTTCGTGGTCAACATCGGTGACCTGCTGCAGCGCTGGAGCAATGACCTCTATCACAGCAATCCACATCGCGTGCTCAATGCCGGCACGGTACCGCGCTATTCGCTGCCTTTTTTCCAGGATGGCGACCAGGCAGCAGTGGTGGCTTGCCTGCCGACCTGCTGCAGTGCCGAGCGCCCACCACGTTATGCGCCTTGCACCATCGGCGAGTACCTGGACATGAAGGTGAGGCAGACCTTCGGGGCGGTGGCGGTGGACTGAGTCACCGCAGCCAGCAAGTCCGAATTTTCGAATATCAGATTTTCCGGCGAAGGCGACCGTGTTGGCACGCCGGCCGGACCGCTGCGGATCCCCGGGTCCGCAGTCCAAGCAGAAGGAGCAGCATCATGCTGGTAACTCAACAAAAAGTCTTGCGCAGGTTCTGGTACGCGCTCATGCCCATCTCGCAGCTCAAGGACGGACCGCTGCCCTTTACGCTGCTGGGCGAGAAGCTGGTGGTATGGCTCAGGGAAGATGGTACGCCGGCCGCCTTGCAGGACCGCTGCTGCCATCGCACGGCGCGGCTGTCCAAGGGCTTCGTGGAAAACGGCAATATCGTCTGCGGCTACCATGGCTGGACCTTCAACGGCGAGGGCGCCTGCGTGCGCGTGCCGCAGAGCGTGGACGGCAGCGTGCCGTCGGGTGCCTGCGTGAAGTCCTATCTCTGCAAGGAGCGCTACGGTTATGTCTGGGTGGCGCTGGAAGATCCGCTGCGTGACATCCCTGATTTTCCCGAGGATGGTGCGCCGGGATACCGCCGCATCTTCCAGTTCTACGAACGCTGGGATACCAGCGCGCTGCGCATGATGGAAAACTCCTTCGACAATTCCCATTTCAGCTACGTGCATCGGGCTACCTTCGGCCTGTACGATCAGCCCAAGCCGGAGAAGTACGAGATCGAGGAAACCGACTACGGCTTCGAGGCCGAGACACGCGTGCCGATCAAGAACGTGCCGGCCAGCCACCGCGTCACCGGCAGCACGGCCGATACCACCGTGCGCCACATGTTCAACCGATGGTACCTGCCTTTCGTGCGTCGCTTCGGTTGCACCTATCCGGAGAGCGGCCGGCATCACATCATCTACAACTGCGCTACGCCCATCGACGATGGCAGCATCATGCTGGCGCAGTGGCTGTACCGCAACGATACCGAGGAGGATTGCTCCGAGGCCGAGCTGATCGCCTGGGACGCCCCCATCCTGGTGGAAGACCGTGACATCCTGGAAGCCACCGACCCGGACGCCTGCATCGACGTGCGGCGCCGCCAGGAATTCCACATGGCCTCGGACCGTCCGGGTCTGATCATGCGCCGCATGCTGCTGCAGCTGCTGGAAGAGCATGGCGAATCCGAAGTCTTCCGCATCCATCCCGCTGCATGAACCCGCCAGGAGATTCCATGGACAGAGATGATCACGCCATGTCGCAGGCCGCGGCATGGGAGCAGCAGGGCGAGGCATCGGGCGAGGCTGCGGTGCTGTCGGCGCAACGGGTGGAGAAGACCTACCGCAACGGCACACGCGCCCTGGACGAAGTGCGGCTCGATATCGGGCGCGGGGAGTTCGTCTCCCTGCTGGGCCCGTCGGGCTGCGGCAAGAGCACCCTGCTGAAGATGTTCGCCGGGCTGGAGGAGCCGTCGCATGGGCATCTGCGTTGGTGGGGCGGTAACCTGGCCACGGTCGGGACGCCGGAGCGCACGCTGGCCATGGTGTTCCAGGAAGCCACGCTCATGCCCTGGGCCACGGTGGAACAGAATGCACGCTTGCCGCTGGACCTGCGCCACGTGCCGCGTGCGCAGGCCGATGCGCGGGTGGCGGCCGCCCTGAAGCTGGTGGGCCTGGACAAGTTCCACAAGGTGCTGCCGCGCGAACTGTCCGGCGGCATGCAGATGCGTGCCTCGATTGCGCGGGCGCTGGCGACCTCGCCCAATCTGCTGCTGATGGATGAGCCGTTCGGTGCCCTGGATGAATTCACCCGCAACAAGCTCGATGCCGACCTGCGCGATATCTGGAGCCAGCAGGACCTGACGGTGGTCTTCGTGACCCACAGCATCTATGAGGCGGTGTTCCTGTCTTCGCGGGTGATCGTGATGGCGGCGCGGCCCGGGCGGGTGATCGCCGATGTCGCCATCGATGCGCCAGGGCCGCGTGACGAGGCCTTCCGCATTTCGGCGCCCTTCATGCAGTATTGCAAGACGTTATCGGATTATCTGACGCTGGCCAACCAGCAGGGAGGCGGTCATGAAGCCCAACACTGAGCCGCTGGTCAACCGTCCCGGTTTCTGGCGGGTGGCCGCACCGCTGGCGATCGGTATTGCACTACTCCTGATGTGGCAGGTGGTCTGCACGCTGCTGGAGGTGCCGCCCTATCTGATACCGACGCCTTCCTTGATCGCCAAGACCCTGGTGGCCGACTGGGGCATGCTGCTTGATTCGTTGCTGGTGACGCTGAAGATCACCTTCCTGGCTTTTGTGCTGGCGGTGATCCTGGGCGTGGCGATCGCCTTCGTCTTCGTGCAGAGCCGCTTCATCGAGGTCAGCCTGTTTCCCTATGCGATCATCCTGCAGGTCACGCCCATCGTGGCGATTGCGCCGTTGATCATCATCTGGGTCAAGGACACCACGGCTGCGCTGACGGTCTGCGCCACCATCATGGCGCTGTTCCCGATCATCTCCAACACCACGCTGGGGCTGCGCAGCGTCAATCCGGGCTTGCTCAACCTGTTCCGGCTGAACAAGGCGACCCGCTGGCAGACGCTCAGGCGCTTGCGCATTCCGAGTGCCTTGCCTTATTTTTTCGGCGGCTTGCGCATTTCCAGTGGACTGGCGCTGATCGGCGCGGTGGTGGCGGAGTTCGTGGCCGGCACCGGCGGTACCGGCTCGGGGCTGGCCTACCAGATCCTGCAGGCCGGCTTCCAGCTCAATATTCCGCGGCTGTTTGCGGCCTTGCTGCTGATCACACTGACCGGCATCCTGCTGTTCTGGCTGATGAGTGCACTGTCGCGCGCGGCGCTGGCCGGCTGGCATGAAAGCGAAATGGGATGAACCCGCGACATCAAGGAGACGATTGCGCATGAACACCTTCCTGATCAGGAACCTGCTAGCCATCATGACCGGCTTGCCCGGCGCTGCGGCGCGCCACGTCGGCCCCGACATCCGGGTGCAGGACGGCGTGATCGCCGCCATCGGCCGGCTTGCGGCACAGGCCGGCGAAGACGTGATCGATGCCAGCGATTGCGTGGCCTATCCGGCCTGGGTCAATACCCATCATCACCTGTTCCAGTCCCTGTTGAAGGGCGATCCGCTGGGCATCAACGCGACGCTGACCCCCTGGCTGGCGGCCACACCCTATCGCTATCGGGCCAGATTCGATGCCGAGCTGTTCCGGCTGGCGGCGCGCATCGGCATGGTGGAACTGCTGCGTTCGGGTTGCGGCACGATTGCCGACCACAATTACCTGTACTACCCGGGCATGCCCTTCGATACCTCCGAGATCCTGTTCGAGGAGGCCGAGCGACTGGGCCTGCGCTTCGTGCTGTGTCGCGGTACCGCGACCCGCACCCGCCAGCTGGAGGCCGAATTGCCGAGTGCCTTGCGGCCCGAGACGCTGGAGGGTTTCCTGGCGGACATGGCGCGTTTGCGCAAGCGCTTCCATGACCCGGCACCGGCATCCATGCGCAGGGTGGTGATGGCGCCCACCACGCCACTCTATTCGGCGGCGCCCGAAGAACTGCGCGAGATGGCGGTGGCGGCACGGGAGATGGGCTTGCGGCTGCACAGTCATCTCTCCGAGACCGTGGGCTACCAGGACAGTGCGCACGCGATGCATGGCTGCAGCCCGGTACAGTTCTGCGAGCGCATCGGCTGGCTGGGGCCGGATGTGTGGTTTGCGCATCTGGTCAAACTCGATGCCGAGGAAATTGCCCTGCTGGGCGCCACCGGCACCGGGATTGCCCATTGTCCGCAGAGCAATGGGCGCCTGGGTAGCGGGATTGCACCGATACGCGCATTGGAGGCAGCCGGCGTGCCGGTGTCGATCGGCGTGGATGGCGCGGCCTCCAACGAGGCGGCTGACATGATTTCCGAAACCCACGCCGCCTGGCTGATGCAGCGCGCCCGGCGCGGCCTGGAAGCGACGCCGGTATTCCGGGGCGGCAGCTTCGAGGGAGGGGCGGCCGAGGCCACGGTGGAGGATGTGGTCCGCTGGGGCACGACCGGTGGCGCCCGGGTGCTGGGACTGGAGGCGCTGGACGGCCTGCAGGTGGGGCAGCAGGCCGATATTGCGCTGTACCGCCTGGATGACCCGCGCTACTTCGGCCTGCATGATCCGGCCATCGGGCCGGTGGCCTCGGGTGGGCGGCCTTTCCTGAAGGCAATGTGGATCGGCGGCAGGGCCGTGGTGCGGGACGATGTCATTCCCGGGCTGGATCTGGCAGAACTGGGAGCGCAAGCGCGTCAGGCGGTGCAGAAGATGCTTGCAGGCAATTAAGGCGGGGCGAAGTCGCTTGCTTGTGCCGCCTTGGTCCCCGCTTTCCCCATGAGCCGCATGGGGGAGGCGGCCAAAACTGCTAAAATGGCGGGATGATCAAGCGACGTAATTCTCCCTTCAGTTTCTCAGCCGAGGATTTCGATGAATCCGTGGATTCCTTTGGCGCTTTCGATCCTTTCCGTCCTGACTCACCTCGCCGCGAGGCGGCTTCGGCCCAAGCCGGGTCTTCCGGCTCTTCCGCACCATCCGGAGCTTCCGCCGCGGGCGAAGACAGCGCCGAAGAGGAAACCCGGCCCCCGCTGGAACTGGACCTGACCAATCACTTCCTGATCGCCATGCCGTCCATGCTGGACCCGGTCTTCGGCGGCACGGTGGTCTATCTGTGCGAACACAACCATAACGGCGCGCTGGGCGTAGTCATCAACAAGCCCACCGACATGACGATGGACGTGCTGTTCGACCGCATCAACCTCAAGCTGGAAATCCGCCCTGATACTCCTGACGCCATGCCGGAGCTGTATCGCCGGCCGGTCATGTTCGGTGGCCCGGTCCAGGTGGAGCGCGGCTTCGTGCTGCATTCGACCTCGGAAAAATACTCCTCCACCCTGCAGGTGACCGATGATGTCGCGCTGACCACCTCCAAGGATGTGCTGGAAGCCGTAGCGTATGGCAACGGCCCTGAGCGGGTGCTGGTGACGCTGGGTTGCTCGGGCTGGAGCCCGGGTCAGCTGGAAGGGGAGATCGGACGCAATGGCTGGCTGACGGTGAAGGCCGATCCGGCCATCATCTTCGAACTGCCCGTGGAAGAACGCTTCACGGCAGCCCTGGCCTTGCTGGGCATCGATCCGGTGATGCTCTCCGGCGACGCCGGGCGGGCCTGAGGACGATAGGGAAAACGCTTGGAAACCATCCTGGCCTTCGACTTCGGCTTGAAACGCATCGGCGTGGCAGTGGGCAATACCGGTCTGAAGCAGGCCCAGCCGCTGGCGGTGATCGGCGAGCCCACCAATGACGGCAAGTTCGCCGCCATCGCGCGCCTGATCGCAGAGTGGCAGCCGGCGCGCTGCGTGGTCGGCCTGCCCTTGCACCCGGACGGCGCGGAGCACGAGATGAGCGTGCGCTGCCGGCGCTTCGCCAACCAGCTGCACGGTCGCTACGGGATCGAGGTCACGCTGGTGGATGAACGCTACAGTTCGGCGGTGATCCAGCACCAGCGCGGCGAGCAGATCGACGACCAGGCCGCCGCCATCATTTTGCAGCAATACTTTGACGACGCACATTCATGAGCACAACATCTTCCCAGCTTGATGCAGAAGCGCTGTACCAGACCCTGGTGCAGCAGATCAGGACCGGCCTGCAGGGCGCGACCGACGTGGCGCTGGTGGGCATCCATTCCGGTGGCGCCTGGCTGGCCGAGCGGCTGGCAGCCGAACTGGGCCTGACCGAACGCCTCGGCTTTGTCGACGTGTCCTTCTATCGCGATGACTTTTCCGAGAAGGGCCTGCGCGCGGACGTCAAGCCCAGCCAGATTCCCTTCGACGTCGAAGGCGCCACCATCCTGCTGGTGGACGACGTGCTCTACACCGGGCGCACCACGCGCGCGGCCATCAACGAACTGTTCGACTACGGCCGCCCGGCGCGCGTGCTGCTGGCCGCGCTGGCCGATCGCGGCGGGCGTGAGCTGCCGGTGGCTGCCGATTTCGTGGCGACCTCGGTTGAACTGAGCAAACAAGAAAACCTGCAATTGCAACGCGCCGACGACGGCCGCTTCTCACTCACGGTGGTCCATGCTTAATCCACAACTCAATAAAAACGGCGAACTGCAGCACCTGCTGACCATCGAGGGCCTGCCGCGCTCGATTCTCACGCACATCCTCGACACCGCCTCTTCGTTCGTCAGCATCGGCGACCGCGAAGTCAAGAAGGTGCCGCTCATGCGTGGCAAGAGCGTGTTCAATCTCTTCTTCGAGAACTCCACACGTACCCGTACCACCTTCGAGATCGCTTCCAAGCGCCTGTCGGCGGACGTGATCAACCTCAACATCCAGGCCTCCAGCACCAGCAAGGGCGAGTCGCTGCTGGACACCATCGACAACCTGGCGGCCATGCATGCCGACATGTTCGTGGTGCGTCACGCCCAATCGGGCGCGCCCTTCCTGATCGCCAAGCACCTGATCGACACCAGGCAGTCGCATGTGCACGTGGTCAACGCCGGCGACGGCCGTCACGCGCACCCGACCCAGGGGCTGCTGGACATGTACACCATCCGCCACTACAAGAAGGATTTCACCAACCTGCGCGTGGCCATCGTGGGCGACATCCTGCATAGCCGCGTGGCGCGTTCCGACATCCATGCGCTGACCACCCTGGGCGTGCCTGAAGTGCGGGCCATCGGCCCACGTACGCTCTTGCCCAGTGGCCTGGAGCAGATGGGCGTGCGCGTCTTCCACAACATGGAAGAGGGCTTGAAGGACGTCGACGTGATCATCATGCTGCGCCTGCAGAACGAGCGCATGAGCGGTGCGCTGCTGCCGTCGGCGCAGGAGTTCTTCAAGAGCTATGGCCTGACCCCGGAACGCCTGGCCCTGGCCAAGCCGGACGCCATCGTGATGCACCCCGGTCCGATGAACCGCGGCGTGGAAATCGACTCGGCCGTGGCCGACGGCGCCCAGGCCGTGATCCTGCCGCAGGTGACCTTCGGCATCGCGGTGCGTATGGCGGTCATGAGTATCGTGGCCGGCAATTGAATTGAGCGGTAACGACGACTATCACAGCGACGTTTTGAACGATCCGTTAAGAAGACAAGAACTGATGAAACTGCATATCAAGAACGGCCGCCTGATCGACCCGGCCAACGGCATCGATGCCCAGCAGGATGTGTACGTAGCCGCCGGCAAGATCGTCGGTGTCGGCCAGGCTCCGGCCGACTTCGTGGCCAACAAGACCATCGACGCCACCGGACTGGTGGTGACCCCTGGCCTGGTGGACCTGTCGGCGCGCCTGCGCGAGCCCGGCTATGAATACAAGGCCACGCTCGAATCCGAGATGCAGGCCGCCATCCAGGGCGGTGTGACCAGCCTGATCTGCCCACCGGATACCGATCCCGTGCTGGACGAGCCGGGTCTTGTGGAAATGCTGAAGCATCGCGCCCGTTCGCTGAACCAGGCGCACGTCTATCCGCTGGGTGCGCTGACCGCCGGCCTGAAGGGCAAGGCCCTGACCGAGATGGCCGAGCTGACCGAGGCGGGTTGCATCGGCTTCTCGCAGGCCGAGGAACCGATTACCGATACCACCGTGTTGCTGTCGGCGCTGCAATATGCCAAGACCTTCAACTACACCGTCTGGCTGCGCCCGCAAGACCCGCACCTGGGCCGCTCGGGCATTGCCCACAGCGGGCCGGCGGCGTCGCGCCTGGGCCTGTCGGGCGTGCCTGTGATGTCCGAGACCATCGCCCTGTACACCCTGTTCGAACTCATGCGTGCGACGGGCGCGCGGGTTCACCTGTGTCGCATGTCCTCGGCCGCCGGTCTTGAACTGGTGCGCCAGGCCAAGAGCGAAGGCCTGCCGGTGACCTGCGACGTGGGCGTGCACCACATCCATCTGTGTGACCTGGATATCGGCTTCTTCGATTCCAATGCCCGCATGACCCCGCCGCTGCGCTCGCAACGCGACCGCGAAGCGATCCGCACCGCACTGCTCGATGGCACCATCGACGCCGTCTGCTCCGACCATACCCCGGTGGATGACGACGAGAAGCTGCTGCCCTTCGGCGAAGCCTCGCCGGGCGCGACCGGTCTGGAACTGTTGCTGTCGCTGTCCTTGAAGTGGGCGCTGGAGACCGAAGGCGAGGGCAAGGAAGTGCTGTCCAAGGCGATCTCCAAGGTGACTCATCGCGCCGCCAAGGTGGCGGGCCTGAAGGCGGGCAACCTGGCCGTTGGCAACGTGGCCGACCTCTGCCTGTTCGATCCCAACACCATGTGGAAGGTACACGGCAGCGCGCTGGCCAGCCAGGGCAAGCACACGCCTTTCCTGGGTTATGAGCTGCCTGGCGTGGTCAAGGCCACCATCGTCTCGGGGCATATTGCCTTCGAGCGCTGATCCGACCTGCATCGTTTCTACAGCCGACCAAGAGCCGACCGAGCCATGTTCGTTTTCCGTTTGCTGCGCCTGATCGCGCATCTGTTCAAGGGCATGGCGGTGTGCGCCTTCCTGTTTCCGTTGACCGGCAAGAAGGGCCAGGAGGCGCATATCCGGCGCTGGTCGCGCAAGCTGCTGCGCATCTGCGGCATCAGCGTGGAGATCGACAGTCCCTTGCCGCTGCAGCGTTCGCTGCTGGTATCCAACCATGTGAGCTGGCTGGATATCTTCGTGGTCAATTCGCTGCAGCCCTGCCGCTTCGTGGCCAAGTCCGAGATCCGTGGCTGGCCGCTGATCGGCTGGTTGTGTGCCAAGACGGGCACCATCTTCATTTCGCGTGGCAAGGCCAGCGATGTGCGTCGCATCTTCAAGGGACTGGTGGAAAGTATCGAGAAGGATGAGCACGTGGCCTTCTTCCCGGAAGGCACCACGGCGGCCCAGGGTACGCTGCTACCCTTCCACGCCAACCTGTTCGAAGCCGCCATCGATGCCCGGGCGCCGGTGCAGCCGTATGCGCTGCGCTACGTGGATGCGGCCGGCAAGTTGCATGGAGCGGCCGATTTCATCGGCGACATGTCCATTGCCGAGAGTATCCTGACCATCCTCAAGGCCCGGGGCATGCGCGCGCAGTTGAAGCAACTGCCCATCATCAGCACCGAAGGCGCCCACCGGCGCGACCTGGCGCGTAGCGCGCGCGAGGTGATCGCGACCGGCCTGGGGTATTCGCTGGAATCGCTTAGCCCGGCTGGCGCGCCTGCGGACACTGCACCTGGAACAGCGCCCGATCCTCAAGTCGCACCGCACTGAGCTTGCCGCCCCAGACGCAGCCGGTATCGAGCGCAATCAGATTGGGGCGCATCACCAGTCCCAGTGTCGACCAGTGGCCGAAGACCACGGTTACCTCTTCGGTACGACGGCCCGGCACCTCGAACCAGGGCATCAGCCCTTCCGGTGCGGCGGCCGCACCTTCCTTCACCGCAAAATCCATCGTCCCGTCCGCCTGGCAGAAGCGTAGCCGGGTGAAGGCGTTGATGACGCAGCGCAGCCGGTCGTAACCGGCCAGGTCGTCGCTCCAGCGCGCAGGCTGGTTACCGTACATGTGGCGCAGGAAATCGATCCATTGCTCGCTTTGCAGCATGGCCTCGACCTCGGCAGCCAGCGACAGCGCCTGTTCCAGGTCCCATTGCGGGAGTACCCCGGCGTGTACGATCAGGTGGTCCTGCTCGTGGATGGCCAACGGACGATGGCGCAGCCAGTCGATCAGTTCGTCGCGGTCGGGTGCTGCCAGGATCTCGTCGAGCGTGTCATCCCGGTGAGCCGGGCGGATGCCGCAGGCCACTGCCAGCAGGTGCAGGTCGTGGTTGCCCAGCACGGCCTGGGCGCGGTTGCCCATCTGCATCACGGTGCGCAGGGTTTGCAGGGAGTGGGGGCCGCGGTTGATGAGGTCGCCGGCGAAGAGGATACGGTCGGACGCAAACGGCGGGAGAGTTGCCAGCAAATCCTGCAGGGAGGCATGGCAGCCCTGCAGGTCTCCGATAATGTAATTTCTCATGGGCAATGTCTGATGAGCTTGGGGCCAGGTGAAGGATCGGTGATGCCATGCATAAACACCCCGTGCGAACTGATCCAATGCGGGTGCGCTCGGGTAAAATACCTGGTTTCCATTCTTTACGCATGGTAACCAGCGGTGGCGACCCATGCCAGGACAGCAATGATTTTAGTGACTGGCGGTGCAGGATTCATCGGATCCAATTTTGTCGTTGAGTGGGTCGGCCATACGGGCGAGCCTGTGGTCAACCTCGATTTGCTGACGTATGCTGGCAATCTCCAGAACCTGGATTCATTGCAAGGGAACGCGGCCCATATCTTCATTCAGGGTGATATCGGCGACCGTCAACTGGTCGCCGATCTGCTCAAGCAGCACCGCCCGCGTGCGGTCGTCAACTTTGCAGCAGAGAGCCACGTGGACCGCTCCATTCACGGCCCGGAGGCCTTCGTGCAGACCAATGTGCTGGGCACCTTCAACCTGCTGGAATCCGTGCGCGAGTACTGGAGCCAGCTTGATGAGGCGGAGCACCGGCAATTCCGTTTCCTGCACGTTTCCACCGATGAAGTCTACGGTTCGCTGTCTCTGCAGGCACCGGCCTTCACCGAGACCAACCGTTACGAGCCCAACAGTCCCTATTCGGCGACCAAGGCCGCCAGCGACCATCTGGTACGCGCCTATCATCATACCTACGGGCTACCGGTGCTCACGACCAATTGCTCCAACAACTACGGTCCGTATCACTTCCCTGAAAAGCTGATCCCGCTGATGATCGTCAATGCCTTGGACGGCAAGTCACTACCGGTCTACGGCGATGGCCGCCAGATCCGCGATTGGCTCTACGTCAAGGATCACTGCAGCGCCATTCGCCGCGTGCTGGAAGCGGGCACACCGGGCGAGGTCTACAACGTCGGGGGCTGGAACGAAAAGGCCAACATCGATATCGTCAATACCGTCTGTGCCTTGCTGGACGAATTGCGTCCGCGTGAGGACGGACAGAGCTATGCTGGCCAGATCACTTATGTGACTGATCGTCCGGGCCATGACCGCCGCTATGCCATCGATGCCGGCAAGATCGAGCGCGAACTTGGCTGGAAGCCGGCCGAGACCTTCGAGACAGGCATTCGCAAGACTGTTCAATGGTATCTGTCCAACCAGGAGTGGGTGGCCAACGTCCGTTCCGGCAGCTACCGCGAATGGCTGGAAACCAATTACGCTGCACGCCAGGCATGAAGATCCTGCTCTTCGGCTGCAATGGACAGCTCGGTTGGGAACTGCAGCGCAGTCTGGCGCCGCTGGGCCAGCTCATCTCCTTGAGCGCCCGCAGCGAGCAGTACTGCGGGGACCTTGCTGACCTGGCCGGAATCAGTCGCACCATCGCGGCACTGCGTCCGGATGTGGTGGTCAATGCGGCTGCGTATACGGCCGTGGACAAGGCGCAGTCCGAACCCGAGCGCGCGCACCTGGTCAACGCCGAGGCCCCGGGGGCCATGGCATTGGCCGCTGCGCAGTGCGGCGCTCTGCTGGTGCATTACTCCACCGATTACGTCTTTGACGGTAGCGGCGAACACGCGCGCAAGGAAGACGAGGCCACCGGCCCGCTCAACGTCTACGGCCGTACCAAGCTCGAAGGCGAGCAGGCCATCGTTGCCAGCGGCTGTGCGCATCTGATCTTCCGTACCAGCTGGGTCTATGCCGCACGCGGTGGCAATTTTGCCAAGACCATGCTGCGGCTCGGCGCCCAGCGCGACGAGCTCAATGTCATCGACGACCAGACTGGGGCCCCCACCGGCGCTGAACTGCTGGCCGATGCCACCGCGCATGCCATCGTCCAGACCCTGGCCCACCCTGAGCGCCAGGGCCTTTATCATCTGGCCGCTTCGGGACAGACCACGTGGTTCGCCTATGCTCGCAAGGTGTTCGCCCTGGCGGGGCAACTGGGGGGCCTTTCCGGGCCGGCCCGGCTGGTCCCCATCCCCACCAGCGCCTACCCCACACAGGCTGCGCGGCCCCTCAATTCCCGCCTGGACTGCAGCAAGTTCCAAGCCGCTTTCGGACTGATCCTGCCGGACTGGCAGAACGGTGTCGAGCGCATGATGAAAGAACTCCATGAACACTAAATCCAACGTTTCCCGCAAGGGCATCATCCTGGCCGGCGGCTCGGGTACACGCCTGCATCCGGTGACCATGGCCGTCTCCAAGCAATTGCTGCCGGTCTACGACAAGCCGATGATCTACTACCCGCTCAGCACGCTGATGCTGGCCGGTATCCGTGACATCCTCATCATCACTACGCCGGAGGAGGCATTGCGCTTCCAGACGCTGCTGGGCGACGGCGCCGGCTGGGGAATGAACATCAGCTATGCGCAGCAACCCAGCCCGGATGGCTTGGCGCAAGCTTTCATCATTGGGCGCGACTTCATCGGCAATTCACCCTCGGCGCTGGTACTGGGTGACAATATCTTCTATGGACACGATCTGCAGTCCAAGTTGGACCAGGCGTGCAACCGTACCGATGGGGCGACCGTGTTTGCCTATCATGTTCATGATCCAGAGCGTTACGGCGTGGTCGCCTTCGACGCCGAAGGCCGTGCCACCAGCCTCGAAGAAAAGCCCGTCAAGCCCAAGAGCAGGTACGCTGTGACGGGCCTGTATTTCTATGACAACCAGGTCTGTGACATCGCAGCCGATATCAAGCCTTCGGCACGCGGCGAGCTTGAAATCACCGACGTCAACCGCTTCTATCTCGAACGTGGCGAGCTCAACGTGGAGATGATGGGACGCGGCTACGCGTGGCTGGATACCGGCACCCATGAGAGCCTGATCGAGGCCAGCAACTTCATCCAGACCATCGAGCATCGCCAGGGACTGAAAGTGGCATGCCCGGAAGAGATCGCCTATCGTATGGGCTACATCGACGCCCAGCAGTTGCAGAAGCTGGCGGCGCCGCTGGTCAAGAGCGGTTATGGACTCTATCTTCAACGGCTGTGCGATCAGGGGGATGCGTCGTGAACGCCATACGGACAGACCTGGAAGGGGTACTGATCATCGAGCCCAAGGTGTTTGGCGACGATCGCGGATTCTTCTTTGAGAGCTTCAATCAGCGGCGCTTCAATGAGTTGATCGGCCGCGAGGTGGAATTCGTCCAGGATAACCACAGCAAGTCGGCTTATGGCGTCGTGCGCGGCCTGCATTACCAGATCCGCCAGGCGCAAGGGAAGCTGGTGCGCGTTACCGCAGGATGCGTCCAGGATGTGGCCGTGGATCTTCGCAAGTCCTCTCCCACCTTCGGCAAGCATTTCTGCGCCGAACTGAGTGCCGAGAACAAGCGCATGCTGTGGATCCCGGAAGGGTTTGCCCACGGCTTCCGCGTGATGTCGGAAACGGCAGAATTCCTGTACAAGACCACAGATTACTGGGCGCCCGAGCATGAGCGCAGCATTGCGTGGGATGATCCCGAGCTGGCCATTGACTGGGTGATTGCCAAGGATCAGGCCAAGCTTTCGCCGAAGGATCTGGCAGGCGTAGCCTTCGCCAGCGCCGACTATTTCGACTGAGCCGGGTTGCAGGCAAGGGGCGATCCGCGTGATCTGGTTGAGCGGGTATTTTTCCCGCTCCAGCTCCGTCTCAATGCTCCTCAGGTGCCGCGCTGTAGTTCCGTTTCCTGTTCCATGTAGACCCAGTCCACGATTTCGTCGCTGGGCGTGTACCCGGACACCAGGCGTTGCATGATCGTGCGGATCGCGTTGACGTCGTTGGCTGACAAGGCCGCCATCAGTTCCCGTAGTCTCTCCTGCAAGGCAGGCCAAGGCATGAAGTCCTCATGGGCTTTCATGATGCGAGGATGAGGCGTGGTTTCCGAATCCTCGCCGATCAACAGTTCCTCATAGAGTTTCTCCCCATGCCGCAGGCCGGTGATCTGTATCTCGATGTCGCCATCGGGGTTGACTTCGTCGCGCACGGTCAGCCCTGACAATTCGATCATGCGGCGTGCCAGATCGATGATCTTGACTGGCTGTCCCATGTCCAGAAGGAAGACATCGCCGCCCTTGGCCATCGCACCCGCTTGGATGACCAGCTGAGCAGCCTCGGGAATGGTCATGAAGTAGCGTGTGATATCGGTATGGGTCAGCGTGATCGCTTCACCATTGCGGATCTGCTGCCTGAACTTGGGAACGACCGATCCGGACGAGCCCAGCACATTGCCGAAACGCACCATGGAAATCCGCGTGGCTGGCTGGGTCGAGGCAAGCGCCTGCAGGGCCATTTCCGCCAGCCGTTTGCTGGCACCCATGATGTTGGTCGGGCGAACGGCCTTGTCTGTACTAACCAGAACGAAATGCGCGACCTCGTTTTCGATCGCGGCCCGGGCCGTGCGCAGCGTCCCCAGCAGATTGTTCTTGATGCCCTCCGCCGGATTGTGCTCGACCAGTGGAACGTGCTTGTAAGCTGCGGCGTGATAGACCGTATGGGGATGCCAGGTGGAGAGGATCTCGCCCAGCCGTTCTTCATCCTGCACGGAGGCCAGCAGCGGCACCAAGGCGATGTCCCGGCCATCCAGTTGTGCTTCCAGTTCCTGATGGATGGCGTAGAGCCCGTATTCGTTCTGTTCGATGAGCAGCAGCTTGACCGGAGAGACCGCCAGGATCTGCCGGCACAGCTCGCTGCCGATCGATCCTCCCGCGCCGGTCACCAGGACCACCTTGCCGGTGATGTTCTTGGCCAACAAAAGATGGTTGGGCAGGACGGGCTCGCGGCCCAGCAGGTCGTCGATGTCGAGTTCTCGCAGGTCGGAGACGCTGATCCTTCCGCGCGCCAGGTCCATGACGCTGGGCAGCGTGCGCACCGAAACGTGCGCGCTGCGGATATCGCTCAGAATCGCGTTGCGTCGCGTCCGGTTGATGTTGGGCATGGCCAGAAGGACGTCGTTGATCTTCAGCGTCTCCACCAGCCCCGCTAGGTCGGCCGGATTGTAGATGGGCAGGCCGTTGAGGACATGGCCGTGCAGCCGGTCATCGTCATCCAGGAAACCCGCCACCTGCATTTCGTGGCTGTTGGTCAGGGCGCCTGCCAGCTGGCGTCCGGCTTCGCCGGCACCATAGATCATGACCTTGGGACGGGCGGCATGCTTGAGGATGCGAAGATACTGATCACTCAACCAGACCCGCGCAAGCGCCCGTGATGCGCCCACCATGAACAGCAGCAGGATGGGCTGGATGATGCCCACCGTGCGCGGCACGCCATTGATGCCGATGATCGTAAAGATCGAGAAGTACAGCACGCCATAGACGCCGACCGCGCGGCCAACCGTTTGCAGCGCAGGCAGGCCGCTGTAGCGGAAGATCGCACGGTACAGGCCGGAGACGATGAAGATCGGCAAAGCAATGAGGCAGGCAGCCACCGCGGCCAGCAGCAGGCCTGTGCCCCATTCGGACTCTCGCGTGATACTGATGAATTCACCCAGCCGCAGGTAGAAGCTCAGCCATGCGGTGAACAGGCAAAGACTGAGGTCGATGGTCAGCGCGACGATGCGCTTGACGGGGCGGGGCAGGGCCAATGCCGGGCGGGCCAGCGCCGAGCAGGCACGGCGCCAGCTGCGACGAAGAAAGCGTGCTTGGTTCATGGCGCTTTGATCCTGTCCCCACGACCCGAGCCCGTTGCGGTCTGGACGATGAATTTGAGGTAATGGGCCAAGTTCATCTCAGCGAGCATGCGCGCATCGATTTCTGCCAGCAGACGGGGTGTCGACATGTCGACACCCTTGACCTGCGCTAGACCAGTGATGCCGGGCCGGGCATCGAATACCCGCCGCTGTGCGCGTTCGGCAATCAGCTCGGTCTGGTTGAACAGGCAGGGGCGCGGCCCGACAAGACTCATTTCTCCTGTCAATACGTTCCACAACTGTGGCAGCTCATCGAGCTTGGTACGCCTGAGCATGCTGCCTATGCGGGTGACCGAGGCGGGGCTGGCCAGATGGGTCGCCATCGACTGGGTATCGGGCTTCATGGTCCGGAACTTGACTAGGACGAACGGCCGCTGGTGCCGCCCCACTCGGGTCTGGCGGAACAGCGGCGACCCGGTATCGAACAGGCCCAAGACGAACAGCAGTACCAGCAGGGGCGAAGTCAGCAACAAGCCGAGCAACGAGAAGAGGATGTCCAGCATGCGCAGCATCATTGCGATACTCCTGTGCTGTCGTTTGGTCCGATGGGCTCCACTTGACAGAAATTGACTTGCACGTCTTTTCCTTTTTTATGTATGACTCGATGGTGTGCAGTTGTCGTTTTGCATGACGGCGATGGCCGATCAACGCGTTCCAGGGGATGACAGGCCCGCATATAAAGCAAGAGTCTGTTCCTTAACCAGCGCGGATGCAAATTCGGTCTCGATCCGTTCACGGCCGCGCCTGCCCATGGTCACACGCAGCGCCGGTTCCTCCAGCAGTCTGCGCAAGGCCGCGGCCAGCGCTGGGGCGTCGGCGGCGGGGACCAGGAGTCCGTTGTCGCCGTCGCGTACCGCTTCGCGGCAGCCTTCGACATCGGTTGTCACGCAGGGCAGGGCGCATGCCATGGCTTCCAGCAACGCCTTGGGCAAGCCTTCCCGATACGAAGGTAGACAGGCGATACTGGCCTGGGCAAGAACGGCATGCATATCTTCCTGGAAACCCCAGAATTCGACAACGCCTTCCTGTTTCCATGTGTCCAGTGTCTGCAGGTCCACCGAGGAACGATTGCCGGGATCGCGCTCGCCGGCCACGATAAAACGTGCCACGACGCCTTGTTCACGCAGCAGGCGTGCGGCCTGCACGAATTCTCCGAGGCCTTTGTCCCATAGCAGGCGGGCGCTCATGACGACCATCGGCGGCAGACTTGGCACGCCGGGGCGATACTTGCGGGGATCAACACCGGCGCCACGGATCAGCACGGCATCGGCAGCATTGACCAGGCGGGTGGCCACGAAGCGCTTGAGGTCATCGCCGTTTTCGAACACAACCTTGCTACCCCCGGGGTTGAGCAGCAGCTTGAGCAGCATGTTCAACACCGGCCTCAATGCTTTGGCTTTCCAGCTTTGGGCAATGAGCACATACCCACCGCCGACGACGGCGTTGACTATGTGCTTCACACCGCCCAGGCGCGCCGCCAGGCTGCCAAGGAGGATGGGCTTGAGCGCGACATGGTGCACCAGGGCAGGCCTCTCGCGACGATAGATGCGTATCAACGCCAGCAGCGTCTTTGCAGCCTCCAGCGGATTGAGGCTGCGGCGGTCGATATCCAGTGCGATCAGGCGCAGACCTGCTGCTTCAATGCGTGGTCCATGCCGGTCGACATGGGTGAGTACGATGACCTCGAAGCCGGCTTCACGCGCGGCGATTGCGCGTTCCAGGAAATGAGAGCAGAAAAACCAGTCGACGGCAACGAAGAAGAGCAGCTTGGGCTTTGTTCCCTGGTGCATCAGCGCTCCCTTTCCTGCTTCTCCGGGCCTTGCCTGTAGGCAGCACCGCGCGGCAGGAAGCGCTTGCAGACGGCCTTCCCCAAGGCGATCATCAGGCCCTGCAATGTGTACCAGCCGGGCTTGGACAAGAATTCACGCAACCAATGTGCACTGACTTCGGCGTAGCCGGCACCACTGCTGATGGACTGGCTGTCATGGAGACGGTAGGACAGCAGCACGTCTGGGAGGTTGGCCATGCGTGCTCCGTGGCGGCTCGCTCGCAACCACAGATCGGTATCTTCGGAGTGAAAACCGCCCAGGTAGCCGCGCATCTCCAGCAGGAACTGCCGACGGATGGCTACAGCGGGGTGGCAGAAAACGGTCCGCCTTTTTAACGCAGCCACAATCTGCTCCCGGCTTTCCGGAAACTGCATCAATCCGACTTGGTGGCCATGGCCATCGATCAGGGATACCGCAGAGCCGAGGATGTCGAGCGGATCGTTTGCCAGGTGCGCACGTAAGGTGGCAATACGGGTCGGGGCGCAGACATCATCGGCATCCATACGCACCAGGTACTGTCCGTGCGCCATGTCGGCAAGCACATTCAGGTTGAAAGCCAGCTGTCCGATGCTGGTCCGGATCAATCGGATACGCGGGTCGCCGCGGCCTACGGCTTGCAGTTGCTCCCAGAATTCGTCGCTGCAGGCATTGGCCGCGATCAGGAATTCGAAATCCCCATCGCTCTGTTCCAGTACGCTGTCGATGGCGTGTTGCAACCAGGGATTGGCGCGATGTACGCACAGGATGACCGAGAGGCTGGGCCCCTGCGGGCAGTGGGAGCTACCTCTGTTCATGGCGGAATCCGTTGTTTCAGCGGGAGCCGGACTTGGCCGGGCCCAAGCGCGCGTACACCTGCTTGAGCGCACGGCGGATGAAGCCGGGTACGTATGGATAGAGCCGGTAGAAGATCTTGCGCGCCAGCAGCTTCGGGTCACGCAGCAAGTTCCAGAAGGTGTAACGCTTCTTCAATAGAATGGTGAAATAGCCATCTTGCCCCGGCGCCTCTTGCGGGGGTGTTACGCCGTAGCGGGAGAAGTCAGCCAGCTTGCGCATCCGGAAGCGCTTGAAAAGAATCAGCCAGCCCTGTTTGACCAGAGGATTTTCCTGCTGCTGCGGCGAAAATTTGCGGAAGAAGGCCATCGCCTCGCCCAGTTCGACTTCACCATTGTCGCGGCAGATCTCAGTCACCTGGTGCCCTGCGTTGGTGGGTGTGGTGATGAGGGCTTCGGTCGTAAAGGCGAAGCGCCGGTTATTCATCAGCATGCGGTAGTAGTAGTCGACATCGACCAGCCACTTCATCTGGCGGTCATAGTCCAAGCTCGCGGACCGTCGGCAGATGGTGGCGCTGGGCGCGCCGATGCAGTTGCCCACGAAGAGGCTGGCTGGATCTTCCGCGAGATCGGCCAACTGCCGGTCACTGGCGCAATGGATGCGCTGCATGTTCACATCGATATGGTTGACCAGGGTCGCGCAAAATCCGAAGTCCGCGTGTGGAGCATCGTCGAGCAACTTGACGAACAGGCGTAATGCATCCGGGCGGATGAAATGATCGTCGTGATGCAGGATCTTGACATAGTCGCCTTGCGCCAGCCGCAGCGCGGCGTTCCAGTTCTCGGGTGAACCGAGGGCGGGCGAATTGCGGACATAGCGCAGCCTGCCCCCAAAATCGAAGCTCGCCAGCAGATCGCATACGCTGTCGTCGGGAGAATCGTCGGTGACGATGACTTCGAAGTCCTGAAAATCCTGGGTCAGCAAGGATTGCAGGGTTTCACGCAGGTACTCGACCTGGCGATAAGCGGGAATGCAGATGGAGACTTTCACAGCAAACGCTCCAGGAGTCGAATCAATTTGCGGATGACGCGCTCGCGCAGGGATCTGCGCGCAACGGTCGGGGAGGGGGCGGCCGGTTGGTCCTGTACTGCTGCCCCGGGCACTGGCAAGCCGAAATAGTCGTTGCCCCACCAGACCGAAGCAGCAAGGGTAGCCTTGCGGTTTTCGACGATCGCCTTGCAGCGCGCCCATGCTTCACGGTTGAGCCGCTCACGGTCTTGCCTTCCGGCTGAATCCATCAGCGACAGATTGGTGTTTCCACCGACGGTACTGACATGATAGGTGGCAGTGAATTCTTCGACCACGGCCGGTTCATGATAAAAGGCCAGCCGCAGCAGGAAGTCCCAGTCTTCAGAGCGATCCAGTTCCTCGTGGAAAGGCCGCTCGGTCAGGGCCGAACGTAGCTGGCTCCTGTCGATGAGAAAACTGTGGATAGGCAGAAAGTTCTCGCTCCACAGTGACTTGAGTGAAAAGGCATGGCGTCGGAAGGGGGTACTTTCACTGACGATTTCCAGGTCCGCATTTTCCTTGCGCAAGGTCACCTGCGCATAAGCCCAGGTTTTACCGGTGGCCTGCAAAGCAGCCAGCAGCAGGCTAACGTGATTGGGCGCGAGCGTGTCATCATCATCCAGGAACCCGAGATGGCGGCCGCTGGCCTGTGCCCAACCGATATTGAGGTTCTCGGCGCGACGGTCGCCGCTGGCGGGGTTGCGCACCACCTTGACATCGATGTCGGCGAATTCCGCTGGAAGCTTCTGCAGATCTTCCCATTGCGTATTCTCCGCGCCCTGGTAGACCACGACCACTTCGAGTGGGCGCCAGTCATTGGCGGCAACGCTTGCGATCGCACGGCGGATTTCGCGAGGACGCCCGCCCACCGTTCGCATCACGAAGCTGACCAGCCCCGATTGTTGGGCATGGATCATGACTTGCTCCTTCTTGCTCGCCACTGCCACACCATGGACTTGAGCCGGCGCTTCACGCGCGTGGCCAGGCTTGCCTTGCCTGCCTCATGGGAGACCATAGTCAGATCTTCCGTTGAAACGTAGCCGGCGGTGGGAGCCGCATTGGCGAGCGCTGACAGGTCTGCACCGACCCTGCGTGCGGTGTCGATGAACTTGCCCTTGAGCAGGCGATGCAGGGCCTGCTCGTTCCAATAGCCACTCTGGCGCGCGGCCGCTTCCAGCCGCGCGAACCAGGCGGCCAGGGCCGGCAGATAATCGGTGCGGGCCACGGGCCGCTCCAGAATGACGCTTTCGTGCAAGGCGATTTCCTCATCGGTGGGCTCAACGCCGCATTCTTGCATCATCTGCCTGCGCACGCGCAGGGAGGCGGCATACTGCTTGTCGGAGGAGTCCGAGCTGACCTGCTGCGCATGCAGGCGATAGTCCAGTACGACCTCGGGCAGATTGGCTGCGTTGACCTGCAGGAGCAATCGGCTCCAAAGATGATAATCCTCTGCGTGACGGAAAGCGTCGTCGTAGCGGATGATGCCCTGGTCCAGCAGCTCTCTGCGGAACATCAGAGCCGGGTGGGCCAAGGGGCAATAGAAGAGCATCGCCGGATGGATATCGGCATGGGCGAGCGGGAACGTGAAGACGTTCGGCGCCACGTTGCCGAAGAAACGGATTGCGCCGCCTACAATGCCGACCTCCGGATGCTCGTGCAGGAATGTGACCTGCCTGCCGAAACGGTCTGGTGCACAAATATCATCGGAGTCCATGCGCGCTATGAGCGGTGCGCGGCACTCGGCATAGGCCCGGTGCAAGGTCGCGATGAGCCCCAGGTTGCGCTCATTGCGCAGCAGCCGCACACGCGGATCGGCGGCAAACCGGCTCACGACTTCTGCCGTGTTGTCGGTGGACCCATCGTCGATAAGCAGCAGTTCGAAGTCGCGGAAGTCCTGCGCCAGAACGCTGGCCACGGCCTCTTCCACGTAGCGTCCCGCGTTGTAGGTGGGAACGACGACACTGATGGCCGGTAGTTGTTCACGTTGGTTCATAGACGCACCCAGCGTTGCGGAACCAGATCGCGCGCGTCTGGCGTATCGGCGACGAACCAGCGTGCCGGGGCGATGGTGATGCTCTCGGAGCGGCCATCCAGCCAGGCGCCCCACCAGCTGAAGGAACTGTTGGCCACGATGTGATGACGGCAGGCGGTCATCAGGCGCAGGTCTTCGAAGTTGGTGGCGGCATCATTGTCACGCACAAGATGCATCGTGTAAGGAAGTTGCAGGTTGGTCGCGACCCAATCCAGGTCATCTGAAAAGACGAACAGTTCTGGCGCTTGGCCGGTCACCTGGTGCAGATGCGCAACCGCACGCTCGTAGTAGCCCAGGTCGCATGTCCCGTGCACGGCGGCGGCCGCGGCGTTGGACACGTAGTCACCTCGGCGGATGTGCAGAGAGACCGAATGCGTCCGGCCGATCAGTTCCAGCCAGGCCTGGTTGGGCGCACTGGGGGCGGCTTTGACGGCGAAGTCCTTCCTGATGTCATCGGCAAAGTCGGCAAAGTATTTTTCAGATTGCCAGTAGCCATCGAGATAGATGCCGTCAGGCAGGCTCAGTACGGCCTCGTCGAAGGTGAAGGTCTTCTCGGTGTAGACACGCAGCGGATTGGGCAGGAACCTACGCAGCAGGCGCTGAAGACGGCCCTCTGCAGGCGGGTTGGGGAGCAGTCGCGAAGGGGCCTCGGTCTGGTCGGCGCAAAAGCACTGCATGCCGAAGGCGTGGGTCTTGTAATCCGCAAAGGCACGGCTGTCGATGGCGAAGGGAACGCCACGGCGTAATGCCAGGGCGCGCCCTGCCGCGTATTGGAACATTTGGTTGCCGAGGCCACCGATCAAGCGACTGACTATCATGACGAGATTTCTTGCGTAAGTTGTTCTATGAGTTTGCGGGCCTCGGAAGCAGGCAGTTCCCACCATTTGCTGGCGAGAATTTTCGCAGCGGTTTGATCGTCGAATCGGGCGCCGATGTTGCGTGCAGGTGAGCCCGCCATGATGGCGAAAGGAGGCACATCCTGGTTCACGAAGGAATTGGCGCCGATCACTGCCCCGGTACCGATGGTGACACCCCGCCGGATGATGCAGGAAGCGCCGATCCAGACATCGTCCTGAATCACGCAGGCGGCTTCGGTGAGAGTCTCGTAGGGCGCATCGTAGAAGATGGAGTGCGTGGAAACCCGGTCCAGGCGGTGCTCTCCCGGGCCGACCAGCACATTGTCTGCAATGGAGACGTAGCGCCCGATTCTGGCCTTGGTGATGTGGCAGTTGAAGCCGACGTACGTATTGGCTCCGATCCTGGAATCCCCCGACACGATGCTGCCTTGCATGACCTGGATATTTTCGCCATCAAAGAAGATGGCTTGATTCAGGGAGGAGTTGACGCTTTCGACGAGAGGCATGCGCAGCGCACCGGTCATGTCGATTGCGGTACATTCCCGGGCTAACCAGTAGGCCCATTGCCTTGAAGCGGGATGCATTTCATGGCCACCCTTGCCGGTCGCGCCACCGGTTGCACTGCTGTCCAGTAGGAGGGCAGCGACCTCGGGCGGCATGGCCTGTCGCATGATCCATTGCGCTGCCAGTCGCTGCGTTTCGTTTTCCGTTTCGCGTACATCCTGCTGTCGGGAACCATAGCCGAGAAGCGCGGCAGACTCAGGACGCAAACCGCGCGCGACGATGGCCCTGGACACATGGGTGAGCAGGACCTGAAAGCGGGATTTGACGGCGGCCAGGGAGATCATCAGTCGCTTACCCCTTTATGAGCCGCCGCAGACGAGATATCAACGATGCCGGGACCGGCGCAAAAGGGGCCTCCGGCTGCGGAGCGACAGGAGGCGCCGCGGCAAAGCTGCCATTGACCGCGAGGGAGACCGGAACCGCTGTAACGTCGCTGCGGACATGGCGTTCCAGGACGTGGCTCAGATTGGCAAAAAACTGCAGTTGATGCAGATAGTACTGCCGTGCACGCGCTATGGCATGCAGGCTTCGGTCGTATTCTTCAGGATTGGCGAGCAATCGGCCGATTGCATCCAGCGCGGCTTCGGTGTCTTCGATATCGATCTTCAGGCTGGCGTCATCCGGAAGATAACGGTCTACGTTGGTGCATCCGTAATAGATCGGAAAACAGTAAGCCAGCAGTGCGTCCGGCAATTTCTCCGTCAGGAAATCGTCCCCGGCAAAGTTCTCCAGGACGATGGCGAAGCGATAGGGGGCAAGCACGTCCCATTTCTGCTCGAAATCACGCAAGCCCCGGCCCCAGACTTCCACCCGGTCGCCGAAGCGCTGCTGCAGGGCACGCACGAAGTCCAGGCGCGCACGGTGGCCTTCGGTGAAAGCCTTGGCTGAACTGATGACGCTGATATCGCGGCTCTTGGGAATCGGCGGCATGCTGGCCAGCTCATCGAAACTTTTCTCGACGAACCAGGGATGGCCCTGTTGCAGACGAATCTGATGGCGGTGCTGCAGGTCATTGCGCCCGCTGACGACGTGGGCGAACTGATCCAGAAAAGCCGGCTGGTAGGAACCGATCGGATCGGGCTCGCCTGCAATGAAGAAGACGTTCTCGGGCGGGCAGCAGGTGTTCTCGGTCTGGCTCAGTGATTCGAAGACCACCCACGCGTCGCAACGCTCCACCTCCGTATCGACGTGGAAGCGGAATGGTCCCCACTGCAACAAGTTCCCGGGCGTTTGCCGAGCCCAAGGCCAGGTGGGAGCGCAGGTCGTGAGCTTGACGTCGATCATGTCAGTCCGAAATCCTTTCCAGCTGCCAGTGCGGATCGAGGTAGATATGGCCGAACGCCTGTTCGCGTGCATGCTGAATATTGAACAGCCGGGGACGTGCGATACGGAACGGCTGCAGCGCATTGCTGCCGAAGAAGTCCTGCACGCCGAACTGGCTGCCGTGAACTTCCAGCACATAGTCTCCGGCGACCAGGAAGTCGGCGGGAATTTGCGCCTTGACGCGATAGGTGCCTGGGCGCACGTTTTCCATTTCCGGATTGCGGTCGGCCAGCAGCGCGCGCGTGAGCATGTCGCCGAAGACGGTCTTGACGTAGAAGCCGATACGGAAGTTTTGCAAGTTTTCCTTGACGTGATAGATCAACTCCACGTCCACCGGAGCATCGCCCTCGAAGTTGTAATTCGGGTTCTTGCGGCCGCCTTGGGTGACATGCATGGCCAGAAGGTCCACGTGTTCCGTTTCCAGGGGCATGTTGGCGCCACCCACATGCATGGCGTGCCGCATGTAGTCGCCGATGGCGTCGTCGACCAGGGTCTTTTCCTTGATGCGTCCATGTTCGATGAGCACGGCGCTTTCGCACAGATCCTTTACCGCTGCCATGCTATGGCTGACGAAGAGCACCGTCCGCCCCTGGGACGCCAACTCGCGCATCTTGGCGTAGGACTTCTGCTGGAAGCGGGCGTCGCCGACCGACAGCACTTCGTCCAACACCACGATGTCCGGTTCCAGAAAAGCGGATACGGCAAAGGCCAGGCGCACATACATGCCGCTGGAATAGCGTTTGACGGGGGTGTCGAGAAAACGCTCCACCTCGGCGAAGTCGACGATGGCATCGAACTTCTGGCGCACTTCCATGCGCGACATGCCCAACAGGGCACCGTTGAGATAGACGTTCTCGCGTCCGGTCAGGTCGGGGTGAAAGCCGGTACCGACCTCCAGCAGGCTGCTCATGCGGCCACGGATACGGATCTGTCCTTCGGTCGGGCTCATGACCCGGGAAAGAATCTTCAGCAGCGTGGACTTGCCCGCACCGTTGCGGCCGACGACCGCCAGTCGCTCGCCCTGATTGACCTCGAAACTGATGTCGCGCAGCGCCCAGAAATCTTCATCCGAGCCGGCCTTGTCTTTGCGGTTGCGCCCGAGGAACTTGCGCAGCAGGCCCCGTTCCTGGGTGTCGCGTTCCTTTTCATGATGGATACGGAATTTCTTAGAAATTCCTTCGACGATGATACTTTTGCTCATGATTAGATGGCGTCCGAAAAACGATGCTCGCTGCGACGGAAGAAGCGCACGCCTGACCACAGCAACACGAGCGTCACCAGGCAGGAAATGCCGACCTCATTCAAGCGAAGCGGTTGCGTATCACCGAGCAGGCTCCAGCGGAAGCCGTCGATGATGCCCACCATCGGATTGAATGCATACAGCAGGCGCCATTTCTCTGGTACCACCGTGCTGGCAAAGCCCACTGGGGACAGGTACACCCCCAGTTGCAGCACCACCGGCAAGAGGTGCCGGAAATCACGGTACCAGACGCTCAAGGCGGCGATCGACAGGCTGCAGCCGAGGATGAGCAGGCAAAGCTGCAAGAGGAACAGGGGCAAGGCCAGCACATGCAGACCGGGCGGCAGGCCATAGAAGAACGACATGGCCAGGTATACCAGCATGGCCAGCGCAAAGTCGACCAGGCCCACCACCACCGACGAGAGCGGAATGATCAGGCGGGGAAAGTAGACTTTCTGGACCAGGTTGGCATTGCCCACCACACTGTTGCTGGCGTCGGAGAAAGCAGCAGAGAAAAACAGCCAGGGCAACAGTCCGGCAAAGACCATCAGCGCGTAAGGCGCGCCATTGGAGGGCAGATTGGCCAGCTTGCCGAAGACCAGCGAAAAGACCAGCATGGTCGCCAGCGGGCGAACCAGTGCCCAGCTCAGACCCATCGCAGTCTGCTTGTAGCGCACCACGATGTCGCGCCAGACCATCATGCCCAGCAGTTCACGGCTGCGCCACAGCTCGGACCAGTAGTCCTTGCCATCGGGATTGGCGGTGATGACGGTCAAGGGCAGCGACTCAAGGTCGCGGCCGTTACCCGTTTCTTGCGTGTCCTTCGTCATTGCTTGGCTTTGACCAGCTTGTTCAGGGCCATGCGCAGCAGATCGAACTGCTCATCCAGTTCGTAATGATGGTTGCCGATGAACAACCCATTGCTGTCAAGTTCGTCGGCATTCTTGAGCGCGCCGTGAATTTCATAATCGAACCAGCGCAGCACTTCGTTCTTGGCGAAATTGCCTGCCACGATGGGACGGACATCGATGCGGTATTCATTGAACACTCGTACTACGTCTTCACGAGAGAAGCCGGCATCCGGCTCGATGATCATGCTGAAGCCGAACCAGCTGCTTTCACCGATTTCCTTCTGAATGCGGAGTTGCGGATAGTCCGCCATCAGAGCCTTGAATTTGACGGCGTTGCGACGTCGCTCCGAGATCAAGCCAGGCAATTTGCGGACTTGCTCGATACCAATGGCTCCGCTCATTTCAAGCGGGCGCAGATTGTAACCAGGCAGGATGAACTTGAAGGATTCGACAAAAGCGTCGTCGCTCTTGGTACCTGTCAGCTGGTTGTGCTTGGGCAGATTGCGTGTCCAGCCATGGGCGCGAACGGAAAGCATGATGTGGTACAGCTCTTCGTCATTGGTGACCACCATGCCACCTTCCATTGTGGAAATGTGATGGCTGAAGAAGGCACTGTAGGTACCCATGATGCCGAAGGTTCCAGCCTGACGGCCGTTGAGCTCGGCGCCCATGGATTCACAATTGTCTTCGACCACTACAATGTTGCGACCGGCCACGATACGTTCGATTGCATCAAAGTCGTTGGGGTTGCCCAGCAGGTTGACGATCATGATCGCGCGGGTCTTGTCGGTTACCGCTTCGGCCAAGGCGTCCAGATCGTAGTTCAGTGTATCGCGGTCAACGTCGACGAACTTCAGCTTGAGGCCGTATTGTTGCAGCGGGTGATAGGTCGTGCTCCAGGATACCGCAGGCACGATGATCTCTTCACCGGCGAGCAGCGGGGACTCCTTGCGAAAGCGCAGGGCAGCAATCATCAGTAGATTAGCCGAGGAGCCAGAGTTGACCATTACGCAGTAGTTACTGCCCGTATAGGCAGCGAACTGTTTCTCGAATTCCTGGACGTTCGCTCCCATGGTGAACATACCCGAGGCGATAACCTTCTGGATCGCTTGGTATTCCGCATCGTCCCAGGTGGCGGTGGCGAGTGGGTAGTGGCTGGGGCTCATGCTTGACGTCCTTCTAGATAGAATTGATAGGTTTGGGCGATGCCCGATTCCAATGAAGTGGTTGCACGCCAGCCCCAGGTTTGCAGACGGGTGGTATCTACCAGTTTCTGCGCCATGCCTTCGGGCTTGGTCAGATCGTGCACAAATTTCCCTTCGAAGCCCACAATGCGGGCTACGGCATGGTAGTAGTCGAGGATAGAAAGATCACTGCCCAGGCCTACGTTGAGGTAGAGCGGCAGAGTGTCGAAGTGGTCTAGCGCACGCCACATACAATCGGCCAAGTCGCCCGCATACATGAATTCACGTCGCACCTTGCCGCTGCCCCAGATGTCGACTTCGTCACGTCCGGCGGATTTGGCCTCATGAATCTTGTGAATCACTGCGGGGACAAGGTGTGAGTGCTTTGGATCGAACTTGTCGTGACGGCCGTACAGGTTGCACGGGATCAGCGTACGGTATTGCAGTGAAGGATTTTCGCGTCCGATGTAATCGCACAAACGAGCGACCATGATCTTTGCCAGTGCATAGCCCTCATTGGTCGGTTCCAATTCGCCGGTCAGCACGGTTTGCTCGGCCAGCGGATTGGGCGCATTGCGCGGATACATGCAAGAACTGCCAAGGTTCAGCAGACGCGGGACGCCCGCGCGGCGTGCTGCCAGCACAACGTTGCGACCCATATCCAGGTTTTCGGTGAGAAAGGCGACTGGATCGCGCATATTGGCCTGTATGCCGCCGACCCGGCCCGCAGCGTGCACCACCACATCGGGCTGTTGCTGTTGTACCCAATCGTTTACGGCACGAGCATCCAGCAAGTCCAGCTCGGCGCTGGTGGGTGCCAGGATATCGTGTCCGACGGCAGCGGCGTGCTCGGTGAAATTTCGCCCGACCATGCCACGGCCGCCTGTGAGAAAGATACGCATGTCTAACCCTTATCCAATATCAGCGGTGCACCGGTAATTCATCACTGGTCGTAGTTGAAGGCGTTATATCCATGGCTCTTGACGAGCGCGTCTCGCTGCGCCGACTTGAGGTCCTCGCGTACCATCTCTGCCACCAGTTCATCGAAGGTGGTGCTGGGAGTCCAACCCAGCTTGGTCTTGGCCTTGCTCGGATCGCCCAACAGGGTTTCGACTTCGGTCGGACGGAAATAACGTGGATCCACTGCCACGATGGGTTGGTTTGGATCGCCTTGTTCGCGGTTTTCCCAGTAGCCCTTTTCCTCGACCCCGGTATTTTCCCAGCGGATCTTCATGCCGATTTCCTGCGCAGCGGCGTTGACGAAATCGCGAACGCTGTATTGGACGCCGGTGGCGATGACGAAGTCTTCTGGCTGTTCCTGCTGCAGCATCAGCCACTGCATTTCCACGTAATCACGCGCATGGCCCCAGTCGCGTTTTGCATCCAGGTTGCCGAGGTAAAGCGCTTCCTGCAGGCCGAGCTTGATCCGGGCCAGGGCGCGGGTGATCTTGCGTGTAACAAAGGTCTCGCCGCGGATCGGGCTCTCATGGTTGAAGAGGATGCCGTTACAGGCGTAGATGCCGTATGCCTCGCGATAGTTGACCGTGATCCAGTAAGCATAGAGCTTGGCAACGGCATAGGGGCTACGTGGGTAGAAGGGCGTAGTTTCCTTTTGGGGGGTTTCCTGTACCAGCCCGTAGAGTTCGGAGGTGCTGGCCTGATAGAAACGTGTTTTCTTGGTCAAGCCAAGGATGCGAATTGCTTCCAGGATGCGCAGGGCGCCCAGGGCATCGGAGTTCGCTGTGTATTCTGGCTCTTCAAAGCTGACCGCGACGTGACTCTGCGCCGCGAGGTTGTAGATCTCGTCCGGCTGGACCTTTTGGATAATGTGGGTCAGGCTGGATGAGTCAGTCATATCGCCGTGGTGCAAAACGAAACTCCCGTCGGAGATGTGCGGATCCTGGAACAGGTGATCGATACGGTCGGTATTGAACAGGGAAGTGCGGCGCTTGATCCCGTGCACTTCGTAGCCCTTGGCGAGCAGGAGCTCCGCCAGATAGGCACCATCTTGTCCGGTGACGCCGGTAATGAGGGCTTTTTTCTTCATAGTCATGGATGTCGTCCGTGTGCGTTATGTGTGGGTTGATGGGCGGCTTCGATGGCAATGCATCAACGGGAGGCCGTACAGGCAGGAAGTGAGGCTTTAGACTGCGACCCGCCATCAGACCTGTGGATGGCTACGCGGTTTTGGCACGCGTAATGGGAGCCGGGGTGCAGGTGTGAGCGTGGCGGATGGCATGGGTGAGGCTTATTTTGCGATCGTGTACAAAGTCAATTTACTCATCATCAACACGAGCCAGGAATGAACAGCACTCTTTTTTTCTTCTGTGTTCGTGTCGGCCCCGCACCTGTAACGTTTGGCCGCCTCGTGCGAGCACACTAATATAAAAGCGCTTCACAGGCAGTTTGCCGCTGGCGTACTTCGGTGCCTATCTTGACTGGACGCCGTTTCGCAACGATTTCTCGCGATCAGAATAAGCAAGCGAGTATATCACGCGAAATAGGCTTTTCCGAGGTGATCCAGGGCGCTGACGACTTTGCTGTCCATTGCTTTCGTGGAGGAAAATGCTCTTTTAGGCAAGTTCAGCTCGGAAATCTGAGCCAGTACTTTTTGTGACGTTGAAAAACAGGATATGAAAGGCATCGCCTACGACGTTTTTCCAAGGTAGTGTTGTGGTCGATGTCAGCGGCCGGAAGAACTTTTGAGAGGCTTTCGCCGTCACAGCCACCTTGTGAACTGCTCGCGAGCTTAAAATAAGTTGACCAATAGTCATTTACATATGCCCTGATGCGGAGCATGTTGTTTTTGCGTCACGTCTTCGAATCAAGTCCGCCCCCGCCAGGCACTTGTTGGGGAAGGGAACTCACGAGTGCGGCGACATGAAAGGCTATGCATCTGCTGTTCTTGGCGCGTTGATGCGGTCATAATTGTCTCTTTAATATCATTTGTCTTCCACTTCCTACGCATATGCCCATCGCCCAATCGATCTTCAAAGCCTACGACATCCGCGGCATCATCGACAAAACCCTGGACGACCAGGTCGCCTATCAGATCGGTCAGGCCTTCGGCGCTGCCGCGCTGGCCAAGGGGCAGAAGAAGGTCGTGATCGGCCGTGACGGCCGTCTGTCCGGTCCTGCACTGGCCGCTGCGCTGGCCAAGGGCCTGCAGTCGGTGGGTGTGGACGTGATCGATCTGGGCATGGTCGCCACCCCGATGGTCTATTTCGGTACCCATGTGCTGGACACCCAATCGGGCATCATGGTCACCGGCAGCCACAACCCGCCCGACTACAACGGTTTCAAGATGGTGCTGGCCGGCGAGGCCATCCATGGCGAGACCATTCAAGGTCTCTATCACGCCATCGTCAAGGGTGAATTCCCGCAAGGCGCCGGCAGCTATAGCACCCACGACATCAAGGATGCCTACATCGCCCGCATGATCTCGGACGTCAAGCTGGCGCGCCCGCTGAAGATTGCCGTCGATTGCGGCAACGGCGTGGCTGGCGCTTTCGCCGGCGAGCTTTACCGTGCACTCGGTTGCGAAGTGACTGAATTGTTCTGTGAGGTTGATGGCAACTTCCCCAATCACCACCCCGATCCGGCGCACCCGGAAAACCTGCAGGATCTCATCCGTTGCCTGCAGGAAACCGACAATGAACTCGGCCTGGCCTTCGATGGAGACGGCGACCGCCTGGGACTGGTGACCAAGGACGGCCAGATCATCTACCCGGACCGTCAGCTGATGCTCTTCGCTGAGGACGTGCTGACCCGCAACCCGGGCAAGCAGATCCTCTATGACGTCAAGTGCACCCGTCATCTGGCACCCTGGATCAGCGCGCGCGGCGGTCAGCCGTTGATGTGGAAGACCGGCCACTCGCTGGTCAAGGCCAAGTTGCGTGAAACGGGTGCGCCCCTGGGCGGCGAGATGAGTGGTCACATCTTCTTCAAGGACCGCTGGTTCGGTTTCGACGACGGTCTCTATGCCGGCGTGCGGATGCTGGAACTGATGGCGCGCCAGAGCGACCCGTCGGCCGTGCTCAATGCGCTGCCCCAGTCGGTCAGCACCCCGGAACTGCAGCTGAAGCTGCAGGAAGGCGAGAACGTGGCCTTGATCGGCAAGCTGCAAAGCGATGCCAAGTTCGAAGGCGCCCAGGACATCATCACCATCGACGGTCTGCGCGTGGAATATGCCGATGGCTTCGGTCTGGCACGCTCTTCCAATACCACGCCAGTAGTGGTGCTGCGCTTCGAGGCAGAGACCGCGGAAGCACTGGCCCGCATCCAGGGTGAGTTCCGCAAGGTCATCCTGGCGGCTCGTCCCGACGTCGCACTGCCGTTCTGACGGCCTGATGAGGTAAGATGCTGGCCCACAGTTAAGTTCAGCCAGAGTGGGCCAGCCTTGAAAATCCTAATCGTCCGCGTTTCCTCCCTGGGAGACGTCGTCCACAACATGCCGATGGTCGCGGACATCCGTCGTCATTTCCCTGCCGCACAGATCGACTGGGTCGTGGAAGAGGCCTATACCAGCCTCGTCCGCCTCAATCCTCATGTGCACAATGTGATTCCGATCGCCTTGCGTCGCTGGCGCAAGACCTTGTTCTCTGCCGCCACCCGCGCCGAGATCGCGGCCTTCCGGCGCCAGTTGCAGGCCGAGCGCTACGATGTGGTCTTCGATACCCAAGGCCTGCTCAAGACCAGCGTAGTCATGCGCTTGGCGCGACTGGCCGATCATGGGCGCCGGGTGGGCCTGGCCAATGCTACCGAGGGCTCGGGCTACGAGCCACTTTCCCGGATCTTCCATGACCAGAGTATCGCAGTGGGTCGGCGCACCCATGCCGTCATGCGCGCGCGCCTGGTGGCTGCCGGTGCATTGGGCTATCAGGTCGAGGGTGAGCCCGATTTCGCCCTGCAGGCGCCCCAACCGGCAGGCTGGCCCTGGATGCCCGATGTCCCATATGCCGTCTTCTTCCACGGCACCGCACGTGCAGCCAAGCAATGGCCGCCGGCGCAATGGATCAGGCTGGGGCAGGACCTGGCAGCTCGCGGCCTGCCGGTGTTGCTGCCTTGGGGCAGCACCCGGGAACAGGCGGCTGCGCAGCAACTGGCAGCGGGCATCCCAGGCGCCGTCGTATTGCCGGCGCTGCCGCTGATGCAGGCGGTGTCGCTGGTGCAGCAGGCCAGGCTGGTGATCGGCCTGGATACCGGCCTGACGCACATTGCTGCCGCCTATGGCAAGCCCACAGTTGAGCTTTACTGCGATTCCCCGCGCTGGAAAACCGAAGGCAACTGGTCGCCTCACATCGTCAACCTGGGTGATCTGGGCGCGCCACCGGCCGAGGAGGCCGTACTATCCGCCGCGCTAGGTTTGCTGGACTGACGGCTCCAGCCCGGTCAGGGCATCGACCCGGATCATTGAAGCAGATCAAAACCTGGCGGCAAACTGTTGAACCGGATCGTAGGGCCACTTGCGGCGGGGGTTTGCGGCCTGCTGACGCGCTTGCATCGCCACACGGCGTTGACGCTTGCGGGCATAATACGCGCCATGGAATCGCAAATTATCGAGATCGGCCTGACCGAATGGCGGGTCGACAACCCCAATCAGGAATGGATCACCGCGCTGGAAGCCGGCAAGGTGCTGTATTTCCCGCACTTGGCCTTCCAGTTGATGCAATCCGAGCAGGTGCTGCTCGATCCGGCCGTGCGCGCCCCGAAGTCCCGCAATATCAGCCTGGACGCGCGTGGGCATATCAAGGGTGCCGCCGGTGGTACGGAGCAACAACTGGCGCTGGCGGCGATGGTGGGGCGCTTTCGCGAGCAGGCTCTGTCTTTGGTGCATACGCTCTTGCCCAAGTATCGCGACGCCCTGCGCGTAGCACCTACCAGCTATCGACCGATGCAGGTGGAAACCCGCGCCCAGTCTTGGCGTGCTGACGACCGCCGCATGCACGTCGACGCCTTCCCGTCGCGGCCGAACTATGGCGAACGTATCCTGCGCGTCTTTACCAATATCAACCCGGAAGGCGTGCCGCGTGTCTGGCGCGTGGGCGAGCCTTTTGAAACCGTGGCCAGGCGCTTTCTGCCTCGTGCCAAGCCTTATGTTGCCTGGCAGGCGAAATTGTTGAAGGCCTTGCGCGTGACGAAGTCCTTGCGCAGCGAGTACGACCACATGATGCTTCAGCTGCACGACGGCATGAAGGGTGACATGCAATACCAGCAGGATGCCCAGCAGGTAACCATGCCCTTCGCCGCAGGCTCGGTCTGGATCTGCTTTTCGGATCAGGCATCTCACGCAGTCATGTCGGGGCAATACATGATGGAGCAGACCCTGCACCTGGCACCGGAACAGCAATACGATCCGCAATCCAGCCCGCTGGCCATCCTGACGCGCCTGGTCGGCCATCCTTTGGTCTGAGATGCGGTTGCTGTATTCCCTGATCTGGTGGCTGCTGCTGCCGCTGGTGCTGCTGCGCCTCTGGTGGCGCGGCCGCAAGGAGCCCGGTTACCGGGCCCATGTGAGCGAGCGTCTCGGCTTTTATGCGCGCCTGCCTGATCCGCAGGCGCGTTTCATCTGGGTGCACGCGGTGTCGGTCGGTGAGACCCGCGCTGCAGAGCCGCTTATCGACGCTCTGTTGCAGCAATATCCGCAGCATTCCATCCTGCTGACCTGCATGACGGCCACCGGTCGCGCTACCGGTGCCCAGGTCTACGGCAAGCATGGCGGGCGCGTCCAGCAAAGCTTCTTGCCATATGACATTGGATGGATGTGCGCCCGGTTTCTGCGTCATTTTCGACCAGCTGTTTGTGTGCTGATGGAAACCGAGGTCTGGCCCAGCCTGATCGCCCAATGCCATCGCTACCACGTTCCCGTGATGCTGGCCAATGCCCGTCTGTCGGAGCGTTCGTTGCGGCGTGGGTTGCGTTTTGCCGCCTTGTTGAAGCCGGCAGCTGAGGCCATCAGTGTAGTCGCGGCGCAATCGGACGCGGATGCGCAGCGTCTGCGCGCCTTTGGGGCGCGTCAGGTCGTCGTGACGGGGAGCCTCAAGTTCGACGTTGAGCCACCTGATGCCGTGGTGGCCCGGGGTCTGGAGTGGAAAGCCCAGGTCGGACTACGCAAGGTGCTGTTATGCGCCAGTACCCGGGACGGCGAAGAAGCCTTGATCCTTGACGCGTTGGCTCGCGAAGGACGGGGTGACTGGCTGACGGTCATCGTGCCCCGTCACCCTCAGCGATTCGATCAGGTCGCCGACATGATCAGTGCCCGTGGCCTGCGCCTGCAGCGGCGGTCCACACTGCAGCAGGACATCCTCTGGCAGGATGTGGATGTACTGCTGGGTGATTCCATGGGGGAAATGTTTGCCTACTTTGCGCTTTGTGATGTCGCATTCATCGGTGGCAGCCTCTTGCCGCTCGGTGGGCAGAACCTGATTGAGGCGCTGGCCTTGGGTAGGCCGGTGTTGATCGGCCCGCACACCTTCAATTTCCAGCGCATTACCGAGGATGCCATTGCCGAGCACGCAGCAGCGCGCGTAGAGAATGCAGATGCATTGCTGCGTCAGTGGAAGGAACTCGTGTCCGACCACACGCGTATGGATCAAAGGTCGCATTCCGCAAAGGAATTTGCGCAGCGTCACCAGGGGGCAACTGGCCGGACGCTTTCCCTGCTGGATGCGCTGCTGAAGGACGGTCAGGCGCGGCGATAGGCGTCGACCGTTTTCTGAAATGCGGCGTCGACTGTCGTCCTGGGCGTCCAGCCCAGCAGATCGCGGTTCTTGCTGATGTCGACCTGCAGGGAGCCACAAAGACGTTGCGCGATTCCAGGCCTGCCCATCATGCGTGCTGCCAGCATCAGCCATGAGGCCGGTAGCGATGGCAGGAACGGCGACTTGCCCAGGGCAAGGGAGATGCGTCTGAGCATGGCGGTAGTTGAGAGGTCTTCACCATCGGAAACCAGGAATACCTGGCCTGCAGCATCGGGGTGGCTCAGGCAGACGCAGATCAGGTCCACCAGGTTATCCAGCGCTACCAGGCTGCGGCGATTGCTGGTGATGCCGCCCAGCGGCAGCGGTATGCCTTTATCCAGCCAGCGGATCATGCTCAGGAAATTGGCTTTGACGCCAGGGCCATAGACTAATACCGGTCTTATCACCACCACTTCCATGGTTCCATTGCGCGCCAGCTCCCGCAGCGCCTGTTCGGCTTCCATCTTGGAGATACCGTAGGGATCGGCTGGGGCGGGCGTATCGTCGGCAGTAAAGGGGCGTCCCGGTTGCGTCTCCTCACCGTTGACCTTGATCGAGCTGATGAAAATGAAACGGCGGACTCCCGCCTGTTGCGCTTGACGTGCCAGCGCCAGTGTTCCTTCGACATTGGTCCTGCGGAATTCCGACAACGGATCGCCAGCTGTCTCGTTCATCACGTGTACCCGCGCCGCGCAGTGGACCACCGCCTCCATGTCCTCTAGTGCTGCTGACCAATTGGTATCGGGTGCCAGTTCTTCGACGATCACTTTTTCCAGTGTGCTGGAGTCTACGCGCAGCTTTGCTGTGGGGCGAAGTGCGGCACGCAGATGATGATGGCCCTCGGAGGCAAGTTGGCGAACCAAGGCTTGGCCAACGAAACCGGAGGCACCTGTAATAAGAATACGCATGGACAGATAATGGAACGGCGGGGAAAGAGGACGCCAATACTATCATCGCGTCCTGACTTGCCCCGTGAATGCAGAGGCCAGCGCTCTGGCTGCCCGTATATAGAAGGATGGCGTTGCTTGGTATCGGGATACCACGCTGCCTATTTGGGCTGGCTAAATTATTTTCGAATATTTTTCAAAAAGTGCTTGCGTGGTGTGGGGCGCGTTGCTATAGTTCGCCCCCTGCTGACGCGACACACGAAGCGAAGTTGAAAAACAGAGCGACGAAGGTGG
>PJUA01000222.1_pt1 | contig 45206 bp, 35 predicted proteins | sample 1512151 | NCBI WGS metagenome assembly PJUA01 (sample SAMN08177678, study PRJNA422409) | Soil metagenome, whole genome shotgun sequencing project. | isolation source: Soil enriched on filter paper: beechwood xylan treatment | place: USA: Madison | collected 2015-01-15
TCATGGAGAAGTACCCAAGTGGCTCAAGGGGACCCTCTGCTAAGGGGTTAGACTGCGTAAGTGGTGCGAGGGTTCGAATCCCTCCTTCTCCGTTTTATAATCAAGGCCCGTTGGTCAAGGGGTTAAGACACCTCCCTTTCACGGAGGTAACAGGGGTTCGAATCCCCTACGGGTCACCAATGCCGTTGTAGCTCAACTGGTAGAGCAACTGACTTGTAATCAGTAGGTTGGGGGTTCAAGTCCTCTCGACGGCACCATTTTGCGGAAGTGGCTCAGCGGTAGAGCATCGCCTTGCCAAGGCGAGGGTCGCGGGTTCGATTCCCGTCTTCCGCTCCATAAGATTTACGGGACGTAGCTCAGCTTGGTAGAGCACCTGGTTTGGGACCAGGGGGTCGCATGTTCAAATCGTGTCGTCCCGACCATTTATTGCATATTTAACAAAGCTGCCATTATGCTGGCAGCTTTTTTTGTTAACCCCGCATTCGCAATCATGAATGCGGGGTTATTTTATAGTTTGCGTCTGATTCGCTTTCTAAGGTATCACTCCACTTAAGCAGTGATGGGGATTGTAATACGGTCGATGCGTACATGAAATACATCCATTGGCGTTTCGACGGGGATAACATCGCCGCATGTCCTTAAGAGCAATTTTTCCGCAATGGGCGATAAAAAAGAAATGCGATTTTGCTCTGGATCGGCTTCATCAGGAAAAACGATGACAAAAGTATCGGTCATATTTTCCTCCGTGTATGTCACCGTTACGCTGCTGCCAATAAGAACGACGTTTTGCGGCTCTTCGCTTGAACGCAACAATTCATCCAGTGCATCCGTATAGGCATCAAGCATCTTATCCGCATTTGCCCGTTTGTTATCGTATTCCGGAAAATGGGCGTTTAAAAATAAGAGCTTTTCCTCGCGAAGACGCAGGAGCTGGAGATGATAAGCTCCCATTAATGTTTTTTCCTGTTTACTATGGCTCATAGTAGATTTCACCCCCTGGATGCTGCCGGCCGCCATGGAAGACGATTCCCGTTTGTTTACTCATATAGAATTCCTCCCGATAGTAAGATAAGAGGCCTCCGAGGGAGGCCTTATCTGTATTGTAGCAGACTTAATGAGGTAATACCAAAGATACCTTTTTGAATAATCGTGTCTCAATAAATGGCCCGGTTAATTGTCAGTAAGACTGAAATTCGCGGAAAGGCGCATGTTAAAGGTTTTATGCAGAGGATAAAAAGGCTGCATAGCGTCCAAGGAGGCAGGGAATAGTAGGCATACGGAAGGATCGAACCCGAAACAAATGAAATGATGATTGGGGAAAGGGGTCTTGTTTGAAAATGAGGATAAAATCCGGCGCTATCGCCGTATTATTAACCGTTGTATTATTTACAGCAGCAGGGCTGCTTCATGCTCTGCCTGAGACAATTGCAGCTAAGGCGGTTTCCGCGCAGAACGGAAATCAACCGTCTGTATACCATTTTGGCTTCAAAAAAAGTGTAAACGGCAAGCTGCCGTCGATTGATGAAGAAGGCTTTAAAGAGATTCTGAATAAACATGATTCATTATTTCTGGGGAATACGGAACGCAAGGACTTGTACCTGACTTTTGATAACGGGTATGAAAATGGATTGACATCGGCTATTCTGGACGTATTAAAGGCCAAGCAGGTGCCCGCTGCCTTTTTTGTAACGGGTCATTATGTTAAAGAAGAGCCTCAGTTATTGAAGCGCATGGTGGACGAGGGGCACATCGTAGGCAATCATTCCTGGAGCCATCCCGATATGTCGCAGTTGAACGAGACTCAAATTGCTTCTGAGCTTGATCGGGTTGATGAGCAGGTTCAGCGCATTACCGGGCAGAAAAAAATGCAGTATTTAAGACCCCCCAGGGGCATTTTTAATGAGCGTGTTCTTGCAGCAAGCCGTAAGCTGGGCTACAGAAGCGTATTTTGGTCCATTGCGTACAAGGACTGGGATGTCAATGCGCAGAGGGGGGCTGGTTATGCTTTTGATCAAGTCATGAAACAGCTGCATCCTGGAGCGATTTTGCTTCTTCATTCCGTTTCCCGGGACAATGCGGAGGCTTTGGGCAGCATCATCGATAAAGCCAGAGAGCAAGGGTATACCTTCCGCAGTCTGGATGAGCTGGTTGCGGGAGAACTACCCGGAGGCATGGGATTATTTCCTTAAGTTCAATGAGAGCCTTCCCTTCAACGTTATCGGCTGTCCGCTAAACATGAATCGCTGCATGTTTAGCGGGCAGTTTTTTTGTGTCTATCAATAAAATGCAATGACGCAGGTTAATAGAATAGAATGAGCCTTGCCCCATTGATCACGTATACTTATGGTGAAATATGTAAGCGCTATCAAACTTATTGAATCATTTTGGAAAAGGGAGATGGTTGAGCATGGGGACTAGGGGAATTCAGTCAAAGGCAGGGAGGTTTGTAATAGGACTGGCTATATTGGCGCTGCTTGGGCAAGCTATTCTGCTTGCCGGTCCGGCGCAACGGGCGGATGCAGCTATCGGTCCGGCGGATTTTTTGAAGACGGATGGACGGTTTATCAAGAATAATAGCGGAACGGGAGAAATTGTAACGCTGCGCGGTACAAACGTCGGAGGCTGGCTGGCTCAAGAGGACTGGATGTCGCCATTAGGCGAATTTGCGGCCGACCGCACGGGATGGACCGTGACTGCATCAACAAACGGAGCAAATGCGGGTAATGTAATTGATGGAAGCAATACGACATATTGGGATAGCGGGGCCAATCAAACGAGCGGGCAATGGCTGCAAATTAATTTGGGCGCGCCAACGTTGTTTAACCGGATCTATGTCGATGCGGGAGGCCGGGCGGGCGATTATCCCAGAGGTTTTGCCGTCGAAGCATCCAATGATGGTTCTACTTGGCGAAATATCGCCAGCGGAGCTTCTGTCACGGCCAATACGGTAATTCGCACCATACCGCAGGTCGCTCAATATGTGCGCGTCAGCCAGACGGGAACGGCATCCAGCTGGTGGTCAGTGGCGGAATTTAATCTTTTTAACGATCCCGTCCTGAATAATGGTTCCTTTACGGCTTCCGCCTTTGCTTCGGGGGCAGGCACAACGGCGAATGCTGCTGTGGACGGAAACGTAAATACAAGATGGACAAGCGGCGCGGCACAATCAAACGGCCAGGCCTTCACAATGAATCTGGGCGGCAACAGAGAGGTTAGCCGAATATTAATCGATGCCGGCGCGGCATCAGCTAATGATTATGCCAGAGGTTACGAGGTTTGGGGATTAACGGACGGCGTATGGACTAAATATGCAAGCGGAACCGGCACTTCCCGATTCATCCATGCAGAGTTTTGGTGGTCCTACTGGATGTCGGAAATCCGAATCGTGCAAACGGGAAGCAGCTCCAACTGGTGGTCGATCGCCGATGTGGCTGTGTACTCAGGGGGCAGTCTGGAGCGGAGCGGATGGACGTTAAGCGCATCGTCCAGCGCAGCTGGCTCAGCTCCCGCAAATGTAAGAGACGGAAATCCGGGAACCGTGTGGACGAACGGCGCTGCTCAAGTAAACGGGCAATGGTTTCAGATCGATTTAGGCTCGAAGACTACCTTTAACCAAATCGTGCTCGACACGGACAAAAATTCGGGTCAGGAACAAGATTATCCGCGGGGATATACCGTTCAGGTTTCGCAAAATGGAAGTACATGGACGACAGTCGCCACCGGGCAAGGATTGCGAAAAGCAACGCCAATCAACTTCCCCGCAGTGGGAGCCAGATACATTCGCATCAACCAGACAGGAAGCGCAGGCAACTGGTGGTCGATCGGGGAATTAAACATTAGCCTGAACAATGATGACTATTCCCTGTATTCCACGCTAGGACAGCGGTTTGGCGCCTCTACACGAGAAAATCTGTATACGACGCATCAGAATACATGGATCGTGGAGAGCGATCTCGACATGATTCAAAATATGGGTATGAACGTGATAAGGGTGCCGATCGCCTGGTTTGAGATTATGGACGAAAGCGGTGCGATCAAGCCGGGTGCCTGGAGCAATATCGATTGGATCGTCGCAGAAGCGGCTGAGAGAAATATGTATGTGCTGCTTGATCTGCACACCGTTCCAGGTGGAGGTTGTCCTTGGGGCAGCTGCGGGCGCGTCGGCCCTAATCCAAATGCATTTTGGACTACGCCGGCCTTTCAGGATATGGTCGTCGATATTTGGAGGGCAATCGCGTCCCGTTATGCCGGTAACCCGGCAATCGCGGGTTACGACCTCATTAACGAACCTCTGATCGATTATTCGGAGGATGCCGATGACGTTGCTCAAAAAAGCGCGTATTATGACCGGTTATACGATGCGGTTAGGGCGATTGATCCCGACCATACTATTTATCTCGCCGCATTTTTTAACTGGAGCAGCATTTATGCGCCGGCCATTTACGGTTGGGAAAACGTAGTTTACGAGGTCCATCCCTACGATATGCCAAATGGGAAGGATGCGGATGCGCAAAACACGCTTGTTGAATCCACTGTAGCACAGGTTGGAGCCATCCAAAACGATCCCAGTTGGAATGTCCCGATTTTACTGGGTGAATATTCGCTGTACCATAATGATGATGTTTGGGCCAAGTTTATGTCGGGCTTAAATGCCTTGAACATTTCATGGACGAACTGGTCGTACAAGGTGCGGCAGGATCAATACCAGGGCGCAGGCGGCTATTGGGGCTTCTACAATTCTAACCCTAATCCGTTGCCGATCATTAACAACGATGCTTCTGCGACAATTGCGGCCAAGCTGAGCCAATTCGGCACTTCGCAATTTTCGGCCAACACGCGGTTTATTGATGTGGTAAGCCGATTTGCGGCTGGCCAACCCTGGATGGCAACCGTTCCGATCGATAAAAGCGGCTGGACGGCAACGGCATCCTCGACGGAGCCCGGAGGTTCACCCATGAACGCTTTGGACTGGAACCCCGCCACCCGTTGGAGCAGCGGTACGCCGCAGGCTGCGGGACAATGGTTCCAGGTTGACATGGGCGCAAGAAAAGCGTTTGACCAGGTTTCCTTCGAGACGGGAACCTCAAACAAGTGGGATTACCCGCGGGGCTACCAGGTACAGATCTCCAATGACGGCGCAAGCTGGACGACCGTAGCATCTGGCCAAGGCTTTGGCTGGAAGCAGGCGATCGTGCTTGGCCCTCAATATGCCCAATATATTCGGATTACGGGAACGGGCTCTTCGCATGAATGGTGGTCTATCTCGGAATTCCACGTTTACTCCGAGCCTTCGCTCGATCGGAGCGGCTGGACGGCCAGCGCGTCCGCAACGGGGGCAGGCGATTCAACCGCAGGGCCGCTTGACGGCAGCTTGACAACGCGCTGGAGCAGCGGAGCATCTCAGAGCGATGGTCAATTTTATGCCGTGGATATGGGCAAAGCGCAAACCTTCAACCGTTTGCTGCTGGAAACGGGAGCATCTTCAAGCGATTATCCGCGCGGCTACCAGATTCAAGTATCCGCCGACGGGACGAATTGGACTACCGTTGCGTCCGGCGCCAACGGAAATGCAAACCTGCTGATTCAATTCCCGGTACAAACGGCTCGTTATCTTCGCGTGGTACAGACGGGAACAGCAAGCAGCTGGTGGTCCATTGCGGACCTTCAGATTTATGGCGAAAAGGAGCTGTCGCGGACAGGCTGGACAGCGTCGTCATCGCATAGCGAAGCCGGAAGCAATCCGGCCAATGCTCTGGATGCCAGCGAAACGACGAGATGGAGCAGCGGCGCAGCACAGGCTGAAGGCCAGATATTCCAGGTGGATATGGGAGCAAACCGGTGGTTCAACCATATCGTTATGGAGTCGGGAGCAAGCACAAGCGATTTTGCAAGCGGCTACGTCATTGAAGTTTCTACAAATGGCTCCAATTGGAGAAGCGTAGCAAGCGGTGAAGGACGCTCTGCTACGATTTCGGCGAATTTCCCCATTACGGAAGCCCGTTATATCCGGGTAACGCTTAAGAAAGCTTCGCCAAACTGGTGGTCGATCAGCGACTTCCGCGTATTCGAGTAGGAGGGGTGAACATGGGCGGAAAGATGCCTTTTAGAAAATGGATCTCTGGCGTCACGGCATTGTTTATGCTGACGACAATAGCAGTTTTGCCCGACAAGGCGTTTGCAAACGATTACCAGAATCCCGCGCTTGGCGTGGAGCAACGTGTATCGGACTTGCTTGGCCGTATGACTCTGCAGGAAAAAATCGGGCAGATGCTCCAGGTAGAGCGGCTTGCCGCAAGCCCTGGCCAAGTAGGGAGCAATTTTATTGGCTCCGTATTAAGCGGAGGAGGCTCCAATCCTGTCCCCAATACAAAGGAAGCCTGGGCGTCAATGGTGAACGGATACCAAGCAGCGGCAATGGGAACGCGTCTTGGCATCCCGATTTTGTATGGCGTGGATGCCGTCCACGGACATAACAACGTCTACGGGGCAACTATTTTTCCGCATAATGTAGGGCTGGGGGCGGCGAACGATGAAGCGCTAACGCGAAGGATCGGCGCGGCGACAGCGAAGGAAATCAGAGCGACCGGAATCCAGTGGGACTTTGCTCCTTGCTTGTGCGCGCCGCAGGATATTCGCTGGGGGAGAACCTATGAAGGCTACTCCGAAGATCCCACCATTGTTTCCCGTCTGGGCACGGCATATGTGGAGGGATTACAGGGGCTGCCTGGCGATGCCGGTTTTTTGAAAGGGGCCAAGGCCGTTGGCACCGTCAAGCATTGGCTAGGCGATGGCAACACGACGGCGGGAGACGACCAAGGAAATGTAACGCTGTCCGAAAGCCAGCTTGATCCCTTCATTCAGCCATACAGGGAAGCTATACAAGCGGGAGCCCGTTCAGTCATGATTTCGCTAACGACTTGGAATGGCGCCAAAATGCACGCCAGCTCTCATCTGATTACAACTATGCTGAAGCAGGGGCTAGATTTTGACGGCATTGTCGTTTCGGATTGGAACGGGGCTTATTCGTTGGTCAATCAGGGAGTGTATCCCAACTACTCCGATGCGCTCAAAGCGACGGTTAACGCGGGAATTGACATGTTTATGGAACCGGACAACTGGTCACAGTTCATTCCAACATTGACCGCGCTCGTCAACAGCGGGCAGGTGAGCCAGTCGCGCATCAACGATGCAGTCTCGCGCATTCTCAGGGTCAAGTTTCAAGCGGGATTGTTTGAAGCGCCGTATAGCGATCCTTCTCTTCTAACCGACGGTTCGTTTGGCGGAACGCAGCATAGAGCTCTAGCCCGCGAAGCGGTGCGCAAATCCGCCGTTTTGCTCAAAAATGAAGGCAAGCTGCTGCCTTTGTCCAAAAATGCCAAACTATTTGTTGCGGGTTCAAAAGCGAGCGATATAGGCACGCAATCCGGCGGATGGACTATCAGCTGGCAAGGTTCATCCGGGGCGATTACGCCGGGAACTACGATTCTGCAAGGGATACAGGCTGCTGTGGCCAATCCCGCTAACATCACATATTCCGCAAGCGGCTTAGGCGCCGCCGGGCATGACGCGGCTATTGTAGTTGTGGGAGAAGACCCGTCAGCGGAAATGATGGGAGATGTCGGGCCCGGCCAGCCGCGTCCCAACCTCGACCTAAGCGCCGCCGATCAGGCGGTATTGGCTAATGTGGCGGCAAGCGGAGTACCCATGACAGTTGTTCTTCTATCCGGTCGTCCCATGACGATTAGCGGCATGCTTCCGGAATGGGAGGCGTTTGTGGCTGCCTGGCTTCCAGGTACGGAGGGAGCGGGGATAGCGGATGTGCTGTTTGGCGATTATGACTTTACGGGCAAGCTGCCCTTTACATGGCCTCGAGACATGACCCAAATCCCGCTGACCTATAAAGATAGCGGATATACGCCGTTGTTTCCGATTGGCTATGGCCTTAATGCTTTATCGGGCGGAGTTCGGGAGCTGCCTGGCATGATCGAAGCTGAAAACTACAACGCTTCGTTTGGCGTCCTGTCGGAGGCATCGAGCGATGCCGGGGGCGGCCTGAACGTTGGGTTTATTGAAACCGGCGATTGGATGGATTATCGGGTGCTGGCTCCATCCGCAGGCACATACAAGCTGAGATTGCGCGTAGCGAGCGGCATAAGCGGGGGAGCGCCAAATGGCATTGGCGTCAGCTCAGGCGGGACTTCGCTGGCGACGATAAGCGTCCCCGGCACAAGCGGCTGGCAGTCCTGGACGACCGTTCAGGGTACTGTTACACTGGCTGCCGGCGCGCAAACGCTGCGCCTCACGGCGCTTGGCGGAGGATGGAACGCCAACTGGCTGGAGCTGATTCCGGCTGCTGCGCCTTCAGGCAATCTTCTTCCCAATCCGGGATTCGAAACGGGGGATACATCGGGCTGGAACGAATGGAACGACGGCATGCTTGCGCAAAGCGTCGATACCGATCAGCCTTATGATGGAACGCGCAAGCTGACGCATTGGGCGTCCGCCCCGTATCGCCAGTTGACGCGACAGACGGTTAATGTTCCAAACGGGCTATACCGTCTCAGCGTAAAAGCGAGAACGGGGGGCGGTCAAAACGCCCTGCATCTGTACGCAAAAACAGCTGGCTTTGAGAAGCGTGCAGCCATATCAAGCGCAGCTTCGGAGTATTGGAAAACGTACACAATCGACCAGATTCAAGTGACGGACGGCATGCTGGAAATTGGCGTATGGTCGGATGCCAAAGCCGGTAATTGGTCAGCGTTTGACGGATTTGAGCTTATTCCGGCCAGCTAAAGCCAGCCCGCAGGAGAAGTTCGCCGTCTAGTCGAATTAGGATATGTTGAGAACGACCCGGAGAGCCGGGAGCAGGAGGAACCTATGCCGCTGAAATCAATCAGCATCCGCTTCCGGCTGATGGTGCTTATGATCGCGCTAACGACGCTGCCGGTCATTACGGTGACCTGGCAGGCAACGAATAATACTAGAAGTTCGGTGGAGACGGAAATGATCGGCGCCAACAAGTCCAGAATGATGTGGGCAAGCCAATATGTGGACGAGTTGATTCAACAAATTGATACGCTGTTTTATGCGCTTCATATCCGGTCAGATTTGGTGGGCGAGCTGGCGAGGGTAGACGAACTGGGTGCGGAGGAGCGTTACCGGCTGCAAAACATGTTGTTTGCGGCTATGAACACGGCTTATTATTCGTTCTCCCGAAAAATCGACAATCTGACGCTGTATATCCATGCCACGGGAAGGGCGTATTCCGTCAATTATGCTAACAGTGGAATGAACCACTCGCTTGAAATTGAGGACGGACCGTGGAGCCGTATACAAAAACAGCCGATTGGCTTATATTTCAAGTCATCCGGAGGAACGTTAAGCGCATACCACTCCATGAATGAATTTCAAGGGCAGGAGTTGATCGGCGGCATAGCCGTGCGCATCGACGATAAAGTGTGGGGGCAAGCCGCCTCCTTATTGCAATCGGAGCCAGAAAGCTCGATCTTCCTCATCAACGATGAGGGAGAGCTGCTTCCGGGCTCTTCGCCATTGCCGAAGGATGAAGGATTAATCGCAGTTTTGGAAGAAATGAAGCCGGAGTCTCCGGATGTCAGGTTTATACGAACCGATAACTATTATGCCTTTGCAAAACAGGTTGGCGGCGGTCAATTGCATATTGTCAAAGCCATACCAGCTGCAACAATCGATGCCATTGCCAGGAAAACGATGATGGCCGGCATATGGACGGGCGTGCTTTTTGCGGTTATTTCCATTATTTTGTCCATCGTTGTATCGTTTCGTATTAGCCGGCCGATTGTAAGTCTTGCCAAAACGATGAGGAAGGCGCATATACACGATTTTGAGATGAAGGCTGTGCAGAGCAAAGATGAGATCGGGCTGCTGGAAGTCGGCTACAATTTTATGATGGCGCGAATGAAGGCTCTGATCGAAAACGAATACCAGCGTGAAATCGATCTGAAAAACGCGCAATTGATCGCTTTGCAGGCTCAGATCAACCCCCATTTTCTTAACAATACGCTCCATATGATCGGCGGCATGGCATTGGTAAAGGGAGCGCCGGAAATTTACCGCGTCACGCATGTTATGGGAGACCTGCTCCGTTATTCCATCAGCTCGGAGCAAGAACAAACGGTCCAGCTGAGCGACGAGATGAAACATACGTCCAACTACTTGTACATTCAGGAGCAGCGCTTCGCGGGGCGGTGCACCGTCAAGCTGTTTGTGGAAGAACGTGCGGGAGCGGTTACTATGCCAAAGTTTACGCTGCAGCCCATTGTAGAAAACGCCTTCGAGCATGGACTTCAGGCAAAGGAAGGCGAATGGAGGCTGGAAATCAGGGCAAGGGTAATCGGGAAGCGGCTTGTTCTGATCGTCAAAGACGGCGGTGTCGGCATGGAGCGGGAGAGATTGGCTCAATTGCGCAGAGAGCTGGCTTCGACAGGCCGGTCAACGATATCCGCTTCCCCTTCCGATGAATTGGGCAGAAGACGTGGTATTGGATTATCCAATGTTCACGGGCGGCTCGCGATTGCTTATGGAAAGCGGTACGGAATCCGATTGTTTGGCGAAAAAGGCGCAGGGACGCTGGTTGTTCTTACACTGCCGGCAGCCGAAGCGATGGTTGACGACGGGAAAAACAAGGGGGACATCTATGTATAGCTTGTTTATTATGGACGATGAACCGTGGTCGAGGGAAGTAGTAAAAGCGCTGGTCGATTGGAAAACCCTCGGCTTTGTGCTGTCGGGAGAAGCGGAAGACGGCACCGCCGGCTTGCGGGAGCTTGGCGAGCGGCGGCCCGACATCGTCGTGACGGATATGAGAATGCCCGGCATTGACGGCGTAGACCTGCTGCAAGCCATGCATGAGCGTCACCCCGGGATGAAAATCATCGTGATGAGCGGATACAGCGATATAGTCTACCTGAAAGGCGCAATCCGATCCAAAGCTGTGGAATATTTACTTAAGCCCATTAACGGCGAAGAGCTGAATGCGGCTTTGGGCAGATGCAAGGAAGAGCTGGACAATAGGAAGGGATTCGGTTTTATGCTTAATCCCGACAAACAGCTCCTTCCCAGATCGCCGATTTTTTCGAGCGGAGAAGCAATGGCCCGTTATTCCGGCTTTCGCGATCGGCTTTACGCCAGCTTACTCGCTTTGGACAGGAACCGTGTAGAGGCTTCCTTTGAAGCTTTTGCCAGGGCTCTTGGCGATAAGGAGTTTAACGTAATGGAGGCCGAAGGCTTGTCCCGGATTGCCAGCGATTTGCTGCTGCTGCTGGAGCAATTCCTATCGGAGCAGGAAACGACGCTGGAACACCTGCTGCAGGGCTGGCCCGTCAAGGCGGATACGTTTCATAAAGAAGGCGGCCCGGAAGAGGTCGTTACCGCCATGCGTGAATTGTACCGCTCTGCGATCGACGGGCTATTGGCGCTGCGCCTGTCGCGCAGCCGGCTTGAGCTTGAGGATGTAGTGGGATATATTGATGCCCATTTTCATGAATCCATCACATTAGAAACGGTAGCGGGACAATTTCTTGTCAGCCGGGAGCATCTCAGCCGTTTATTCAAGTCCAGAACGGGTGAAAATTTGTCGGATTACATTCTGCGCAAGCGGATGGATAAAGCCCGTTTTCTCATTGCGGAGGAGCGGCTGCCGATTAAACATGCCGCGCAGCTGGCCGGATATGAGGATATCGCCTATTTTTACAGGGTGTTTAAAAAGCATTTTGGCGTTACGCCTGGAGAATTGCGCAAATAGGGCGGCGGAAGCATCAATATAGTACAATGCCATACATTAAAATCCTCAAAAGAAAGCGCTTTATCCCTTCGGTATACTGAAGCTGCAACTAACTTTTGGGGGGAATTCACAATGAAGAGAGCACTTCACCTACTGCTGACGCTGACGATGCTGGTCGCCGTGCTGGCCGCTTGCAGCTCGGGAACAAACAAGAACGGACCATCAGGCAGCGCTTCGCCTTCATCCGCTAGCGGCGGAGAAGCGGCTGCCACGGAGCCGCCTAAAAAAGTCGAACTGAAGGTGTTTATGAGCTTTCCGAGGTTCAAGGATCAATTCGAGCGTTACTTCGCGCAGTTTAAGGAAAAACAGCTGGCGGAAAAAAATATCGACGTTACGATCCAACTAGAGATGCCAAACGCGGACCAGGCTAAGCAAATCCTGCAATCCCGGTTATCGTCGGGCGACGCGCCTGATCTCTATACCCTGCATGCCAATGATATCCCGACCTACTTCGACGCGGGATATGTTGCGGATTTGACCGGGCAGCCTTTTGTAGCCAAGCTTTATGAAGCGGTGACGGAGACGGTCAAATACGACGGCAAGGTTGCGGCGCTCCCGCTTGAAAGCTTGTCGTGGGGATATCTGTACAACAAAACCATTTTTAAAGAGCAAGGCTTGACGCCTCCGCAAACGCTGGATGAAATGAAAGCCGTAACGGAAAAGCTGCAAGCCGCTGGCGTAAAGCCTTTCCTGCTTGCGTTTCAGGAATCCTGGATTCCGCAATTGATGATGGCGCTGTCCCTTGGCGGCACCGTGTCGTCGTCCCATCCGGACTGGATTCAGAAGATGAATGAAGGCAGCGCTTCTTACGCCGATGTAAGATCGGTATTCGATATTATCGACATCATTATGGCGAATGGCACTGACAAGCCGTTCGAGACGGGCAATGAAGCGGGCTCCGCTGAATTTGCCAATGGAAAGGCTGCTATGTGGGTACAGGGCCCTTGGAACGCGGAAACGATATTAAAAGTGAATCCCGAGATGGACTTTGGTGTTGCGCCGCTTCCCGTCAGCAGCAATCCAGAGGATGCAATGATTAATCTGGCGACCTCTACATCGCTTGCTTTGTCTCCAACGAGCAAAAATAAGGATGTGGCGCTGGATTTGCTCAATTACATTCTGGACGACAAGGATTCCTCCGCTTTGTTTGAGGAATTGAAATTTAATCCTATCGCAACCGTTCATCAATATGAAGTATTTCCTTGGGTGAACGAAGCGAGCTCCTACGTATCCAAAGGCAAAGCCTATCTGGATCTCAAGCTTCCCAACGGCGTTACGGACGAAACGGCCAAGCTGCTCCAAAGCTACTATATTAAAGACGTAACCCAGGATGACATCATCGCAGCGCTGGATAAAGTATGGCAAACCGCCGTCAAGAGCAATTGATTATGACGCGGGCAAACGATGTCCGGCCAACCGGGAGTGAAGGATAGATGCCGACAACTAGAAAGTGGAAGCCGTCTGCCATGCTGCTGCTGTTTGTTTTTCCCGCGCTGGCGTTTTATTGCGCCTTTACGCTTGCCCCCGCTATCGGGGGCATCTGGTACAGCCTGACGGACTGGAACGGGCTGAATCCGGCGTATCGCATGGTGGGGTTATCCAATTACGTCGAAGCGATGGGAGACCGTTTTTTTCTGAAGTCGCTTTGGTTTACGCTGAAATTTGTTGTGTTTATGCTGGTTCTGCAAAATCTGCTGGCTATTCTTCTGGCTGTTTTTATCGAAGCGATGGGTCGCAGCAAGGTGTGGTTCCGAACGATTTTTTTTATGCCTAATATGTTAAGTCTTATTATTGGCGGTTTTATGTGGATGTTTATTTTTACGCGGGTTTTTCCTTATGGGGCAGAAAAGCTGGGATGGTCTCTGTTGAATCAATCATGGATCGGCGACCCCCGTTATTCGTTTTTTTCCATTCTTGCTCTTTCGTTATGGGGCGGCGTCGGTTATTTGATGGTCATCTATATCGCGGCTCTGCAAGGCGTGCCAAAAACGCTGAAGGAAGCGGCCGCGATAGATGGAGCGGGAGCGTTCAGTTTATTCCGCAACGTTACGCTGCCGATGATCTATCCGGCGCTTACAATCGGCGTTTTTCTGACGCTCAACGGTTCGTTTAAGGTGTTTGACGCGGTATATTCACTGACGGGCGGAGGGCCGGGGCGGTCCACGCAGGTTATTGCAATCAATATATTCGAGGAAGCGTTCAGCTTCTCTAATCGTTATGGATATGCCAGCGCCAAAGCCATGATCCTGTTTGGCATCGTTCTGGTCATTTCCATCGTTCAGCTAGCAGTTATGAAGCGCCGGGAGGTGAGGGCATGATTTCACCAAAGCCCTTACAGCCGGCTTCTATGGGAATCCGGCAAACGGCGCTCCGAAGGATTGGCGCTGGCGGCATGTTCCTGTTCCTGCTTGTTGCGGCAATCGTTACGCTGTTTCCCATTTATATGGCGCTGCTGAATTCCGTCAAAACGCAAGGCGATATGCTGAGCAATATTTTGGCGCTTCCCGCCTCCCTGGAATGGGGCAATTATGCCGATGCTTTTCGAAAAACGAATTATGTTCGCAGCTTGTGGAATACGATTGTTGTGGCTGCCACTGGTCTTGCAGGCATCATCCTGTTTGCGTCGATGGCCGGCTACAAGCTGTCGCGGACGCCGGGAAAGCTTAGCGCATTTCTGTTTGGCCTGTTCGTTATGTCCACCCTTATTCCGTTTCATTCCATCATGATTACGCTGGTCAGAATCAGCAGCGGCTTGAAGCTGCAGGGTAGCGCTGTTGGACTTGGTCTTCTCTATATAGGCCTTGGCGTGGCTGTAGCGATTTTCCTGTATCATGGCTTTGTCAAGTCGGTGCCGAAGGAGCTAGACGAAGCCGCGGTCATTGACGGATGCGGCGAGTTCAGGCTTTATTTTGCCGTCATCCTGCCGTTATTGCTGCCGATTACGGCGACAATTGCCATTCTGAATACGCTCTGGATGTGGAATGATTTTTTGCTGCCTCTGCTGGTTTTGACCGATTTCAAAAGCTACACCTTGCTCTTGTCGACCAACATGTTGTTTGGAGAATACAACAACGATTGGTCCGCTATTCTGGCATCGCTTGTGCTGGCTATGCTGCCGGTCATCCTTCTTTATTTGCTTCTGCAGAAATATATTCTGCACGGTATTTCGGAGGGCGCAATCAAATCTTAAACGCAAGGAAGGCGCTTGAAAGCTTTCATTTCGGGGAGGATCAGGGATTCATGAATATGGAGAGAAACAAGGAAGTATACGGCTTTCTCCGGGCGGAAGGCCGCAAGCTGGTCAACGGGAGGGGGGAACCAGTTTTACTGCGGGGCGTCGGCTTTGGAAGCTGGCTTTTACCCGAAGGTTATATGTGGCGCTTCCCGCAGGAGGGTGACCGCCCGCGGCGGATCGAAATCATGGTAGAACGTCTGATCGGCGCGGAAAAGGCGAAAGCTTTTTGGGATGCCTACTATAACAGCTATATTGCCGAAGAGGACATCGCCGCCATAGCGGAGGAAGGCTTCAACTCGGTACGGATTCCGATCAATGCCAGATTCCTGACGGGCGAAGGGCCGAAAGGCCGGGACGCGGAGGAGGCCTTATTGCATCTTACATTTGATGGGGAGCGATTGGCGCTGATCGACCGTGTCATTGATTGGTGCAGGAGCCACCGCTTGTATGTCATTCTGGATTTGCACGGCGCGCCGGGCGGGCAAACAGGCACCAATATCGACGACTCCCGCTATGACCAGCCGGAGCTGTTTACTGACGGAAAACGTTCCGGGGAGGCCGTTCAGCTTTGGCGAATGTTAGCCGAGCGATATAAGGACGATTGGATTGTCGCAGGGTATGATCTGCTGAACGAGCCGTTGCCGGAATGGTTTTCGGCCTACAACGACCGCGTCTTGCCGCTGTATAAGGAAATGATTACGGCGATCCGCGAGGTGGACAAGGAGCATATGATCATTTTGGAAGGCGTCCATTGGTCAACGGATTGGTCGATTTTCGAGGAGGCATTCGGCGAGGGTGTTCCTATTGACGGGAATGTGCTGCTGCAGTTCCACAAATATTGGAACAATCCCGATACGGAAAGCATTGCGCATTATTTGGCATGCCGGGACAAATGGAATGTGCCGATTTTTATGGGCGAAGGCGGCGAAAATAATAAGGACTGGTACGCGGGGGCGTTTTGCCTGTTTGAGGATCACGATATTTCGTGGAATTTCTGGACATGGAAAAAACTTCATACGACCAACTCGCCCTGCTCCATAAACAAACCGGAGCAATGGGAGCTTCTGACTGCATTTTTGCAGGGCGGAGAGCAGCCGGATGCCGAAACGGCGGAAGCCATCTTGAACCAATACCTTCATAATATGAAGCTCGCAAATTGTGTGTATAGGCCGGAGGTTGTCCGTTCGCTCCTGAGACGTGCGCCCGTTCGCATACCGGCTGTATTTTACGGATACAAGGGAGAGGGCGTCAGCTACGGGGTTGGAGAGTGTAAGGGCGCTGGACATGATGTGCACGATGAGCCGCGCCATGAGCTGTCAGACGCCGATCGGCCAACGGGGAGTGAATCTCGGAATTCTTCTGCCGCTACTGGTTTTCGGGCAGGGGACCGCTCTCTCATTGCCTTCAAGCAGAGCGACCTGCAGAACGCAACGTTTGCGCATGGAGGGGGCGAGGAATGGAAGCCGGAGGAATGGCTTAGCTTGGAGCTGCTTGAGGGAGATTGGTATTGCTATTCCTTCCATGAAGACATCGTGGATCGCCGGCGGATGATGGAAGTAACGGTTTCTGTGGAGGTTCAGGGAGCGGGTCAAGGAGGAGAACTACAACTGGAATTGGATAACCAGCAGATAGCGGCATTTAAGGCGGAGCCCGGCGAATGGCGGACCTGCGGTCCGTTTTTACTGGGAAAGCCGGAAGCGGGCCGGCATGAATTAATCCTTCGATGCACTCACGGGGCTTTGAAAGCAAGCTGGCTGTTATTGGATCGGGGTTAATATCTGCATGATCGGAATTAATAAAAAGGAGCCTTTGCAGCCATTTGTACGATGGCCTGAAAGGCTCCTTTCGCATGAACAGGTTCCCGTTTAATTTTAACCTGGCGTCAGGCTAACGCAGGTTTTTTGGAGAAGAAGGTCGTAAGAGCTTTATATACTTCATTTTTTTCCTTAATAATGGAATACATGAATTTTTTGTCCTGAATATGCTTGTAGGCAGACATAAGCGTGCTGCTTCTATTATATTGGTTGACTTCTCCATAGCCAAACATGTTGCAGCGCTCCAGCAGCTGGGCAATCAGCTTTACGCAGCGTTCATTGTCCGAGGTCAAATTGTCGCCGTCCGAAAAATGAAACGGGTAAATGTTCCAGCTTGCAATGGGATACCGGCTATCAATAATATCAAGCGCTTTGACATACGCGGATGAACAAATGGTGCCGCCGCTTTCGCCGCGTGTAAAAAATTCCTCCTCCGTCACTTCCTTAGCTTCGGTATGATGGGCGATAAACACAATCTCCACTTTTTCGTATTGCTGCCTAAGGAAACGCGTCATCCAGAAGAAGAAGCTGCGGGCGCAATATTTTTCAAACGAGCCCATGGAGCCGGAAGTGTCCATCATGGCCAGAATAACTGCATTGGACTGCGGCTTCACGATCTCCTCCCATGTTTTGTAGCGCAGGTCATCCGGACTTATGCCGTGTATGCCGGGTTTTCCCGAGGTGGCGTTCCGCCGCAGGTTTTCAATGATGGTCCGTTTTTTGTCGATATTGGACATGATTCCTTTTTTGCGGATGTCGGTAAAGCGGATTTCCTTTGTTTCGAGCTGATCCTTGTCTTTATGTTGGAGGAAGGGGAGCTCCAGCTCCTGAAACAGCATCTGCTCCAATTCCGCTAGCGAAATTTCGGCTTCAATAATGTCTTCTCCAGGCTGATCGCCCGCACCCTCGCCCTTCCCGCCTTTTTTGGAGGCTTTGGGATCAACGCCGAGCACGTCTCCTACCTGACTGTCGCCATCGCCTTGGCCGATATGCTTGCTTTTATTGTAATTGTAGACGAAACGATATTCATCCAGGCTGCGGATCGGCACTTTAATGGTTTGCTTGCCGTCCGACATGACGATGCTTTCCTCAGAAACCAGATCGGGCAGGTTTTGCTTGATCGCCTCCCTTACCTTCTCCTGGTGGCGCGCCTGGTCTTGATACCCTTTGCGGTGCAAGGACCAATCTTCTTTTGACACAATAAACATTCCTGAACTCATTACCGGCCACCTCCTGCTTCAATGGTTGCTGTTAACTAATATATTCAAGCCCGGCTCTGTTATGTGAAGGAAATGAGCCTGTAATCGTCATAGAAGAGGCATATTTCCCCTTGCTTCCTGTGTGGCGTGTCTTCAAGCTTCAATGATAGAATGGGAGAATAGAAGGCTGCAGGAGGGGAAGTGAGTGTTGTGAAGCTGTTTCATACGGCGGACTGGCATTTGGGAAAGCTGGTGCACGGCGTATATATGACGGAGGACCAGCGCTGTGTGCTGGAGCAATTCATAGAAGCGGTGCGGGACGAAAAGCCGGATGCCGTTATTTTGGCAGGCGATATCTATGATCGCGGCGTTCCTCCCGTAGAGGCGGTGGAGCTATTGGACTGGGCGCTGGAGCAAATCGTGCTGGAGCTGGGCACGCCGGTGCTGGCCATTAGCGGAAACCATGACAGTCCTGACCGGATAACCTTTGGCTCGCGTTTTATGGAGAGCCGGGGGCTTCATTTGGCTGGCGGATACACGGGGGATATCAAGCCGGTAGTATTAAGAGACGAATTCGGAGAAGTGCATGTGCATCTTGTGCCCTACGCCGACCCTGGTCAAGTGCGGCATGCGCTCGGCGACGACGGGATACGGACTCATCAGGATGCTATGGCCGCCATTACGGCAAAACTTGAAGAGAAGCTGGACCCTTCGGCGCGGCATGTGCTGGTGGGACATGCTTTTGTTACGCCGGCGGGCGAAGCCCAGCCTAATACGAGCGAATCCGAAAGGCCCCTTTCCATCGGTGGAGCCGAGCATGTCAGCGCAGCCTTATTCCGGGCTTTTCATTATACGGCGCTGGGGCATTTGCATGGAGCGCATTATGTGCTTAACGAAACGATTCGTTACAGCGGTTCGCCTCTCAAATATTCCATCTCTGAAGAAAATCACGAAAAAGGGTATTTAGTCGTGGAAATGGACGGGAACGGGGTGTCCGCTGTTCAAAAGAAACCTTTGGTGCCCAGACGGAATATGCGGCGGGTGATTGCGTCGATCGAGGAGCTGGAGCGGCATCCTGTCAATGACGATTATGTGTTTGTCACGCTGCTGAACGAAGCCCCGGTATTATTTCCGATGGAGAAGGTAAGAGCCGTATATCCCAACGCCCTGCATGTTGGCCGGCAGATGGCTCCAGCTAGCCATCAGGATGCTCAAAGCGTCGTTTCGGAAGAAACGGCCGCCAGGCGAAGCCAGAGCGAACCTGTGGATTTGTTCGCGGGATTTTACCAGGAAGTGAAGGGCATTCCGCTCACGGAGAAGCGTAAGGCATTGTTCGCGGATATGCTTGAAGGCCTGCTCAAGGAAGAGGGTGCTGGCGCATGAAGCCGTTAAAGCTGGCTATGACGGCCTTTGGCCCTTACCGGAACGAGGAAATCATTGATTTTACGAAGCTGGGCGAGCACCGGCTGTTTGTTATTTCGGGAAATACGGGTGCAGGCAAAACAACGATTTTTGACGCCATTTGCTTCGCCTTGTTTGGTTATGCCAGCGGCGAGGACCGGATGGACCCCCGTATGCTGCGAAGCCAATTTGCGGATGAGGAAACTCATACGGCGGTAGAGATGACATTTTCGTCGGGAGACAGGATGTATCGGGTGCTCCGCCAAATGAAGCATCGTAAAGGAGCGAACAAAAGCGAAACGGGCGAAAAGTGCGAGCTTTACGAGCTGCTGGATGGAACGGAGCTGCCTGCCGTCGATCGTTTTATTACGACGGAGGTTAATGCCAGGCTGCTTGCCATCGTTGGGCTGAGCAAGGAGCAATTCAGCCAAATCGTCATGCTTCCGCAGGGGGAATTCCGCAAGCTGTTAACCTCGGACACCGATAATAAAGAGGATATTTTGCGCCGTATTTTCCGAACGGAGCTGTTTCAGCGGCTGCAAGGGAAATTTCAGCAGCGAAACCGGGAGCTGCAGGATAAGCTGAAGGAGCAGCGCGCCGGCGCGGCTGCCGTTATGCGGCAAGCTGCAGAAGCGTTGCCGCTGCGGGATGGAAGTCTCCTGCAGGCAACCTTTGGACAGGAGTCCTACAACAGCGTTCAAGTAGGTCAAGCATTGGCATTGGAGGCGGAGCATTACAGGCTGCTGGAAGCCAAGGCCGGATTGGACAAGCAGGAAGCAGCAACAGGTTTGGAAAAGCTTCAGCAGAAGCTGCAGGCTATGACGCATCTGAACGAGCGGCACGACGAGCTGGAGCTCAAGCGCCGCCAGCTCCACGAATACAGCATACAGAGCGATGCCATGGCCGTTCAGGAGCAGGCGTTAAAGCTGGCTGCAACCGCAGAGACGATACGCCCGCACGAGGAGGCTGCGCTCCGCAGCGTACAAATCCGCCGGGAGCAGGAGATTATGCTGGAGCAGCGGATGAAGGAGCTGGAGGAAGCCGAAACGCGCCGCAGTCTGGCAAGCGTCAGGCTTCAGGAGGAAGCCGCAAAGGAAGAGGAACGTCATAGGGCCGAACGCGAGCTGAACGCCATGACGGAGCTGCTTCCTGTTGTTCAAAGCTTGTCGGTCAGAGAAAGAGATCTGACCGAGCTTGACCGGCGCTGCAAGGAAGCTCACGCTGCGGCAAGTTCGACCGAAAACGCGCTGGCGGGAGGACGCGCAAGGCGCAATGATCTCCTGCAGCACATTTCAAGCAGCGAAAAAGCGCTGAAGGAGCTGAATTCGGCTCTGCAGGAGTTGACTGGCATCGAGGCTTCCGGCAAAGCCATCAAGCGCCTGCTCGGCGTTTCGGAGGAGCTGCGCCGTTGCGTCCGCCTGGAACAGGAATTCAAGATTGAGCTTTCTTCCGCCCGCGAGGCGCACGAGACTTTGGAGCAAGCCTGGGTTGAAGGGCAGGCTGGAATGCTTGCTTTCCATTTGCATGATGGACAAGCTTGTCCCGTGTGCGGAAGTCTGGAGCATCCTGCGAAGGCTGCAACTCACGGAGAAATGCCAAGCAAAGAGCAGGTTCAGGCTGCAAAAGAACGTCTATCCCATGTGGAGCGGGAGCTTTTGGCTGTTCAGGCTCAAGCTGCTGCGGCGGCGTCCGTCCAGGAGCTCGACGACGAGGAATGGGAGGGACTGCTGCCCGGCATTGGCAAATTGCGGCTCTCTGAGGCAAGCACGGAAGAAAAGCTGCTGAGGAGGCAGGCAGAGCTTAGAGAAGCATGGAAGAGCCGGAAGGAGCGAGCCGGAGGCTTGCAGGCAGCCTCGGATGCGCTGGATGGATTGAGGCAGCAGCAGAGCGAGCTGGAGAGCCGGCTTACCGGGCTGGAGGCGGAGCTTGAGGCGTCAAGAGGCCAGGTGCGAAATCTGGAGCTGCGTCATGCGGCAGAGAAGGCGCTGCTGGAGCGCGAGCTTGATCGTATACCTGAGCCGCTGAGGCGGCCTGAAGCTCTAAGCGAAGCTATAACGAACGGACAACGGCGTTTGAAGGAGCTGCAAAGGGCTTGGCAGAGCGCGCAGGAGGAAGCTGCGGCTTCGGAAGCCAGACTGGCGGAATGCAGGGCATATGCCAGCGGGGCGCGTGAACGATATGAGGAGTCGCTTCGCGAAGAAACGGAAAAAGAAGAACGGCTGAAGCGGGAGCTCGCGCAAGCCGGTTTCGGTACGGTACAGGACTACCGGAACGTGCTGCTGGAGCAAGGCCAAAGAGAACGTTTGCTTAATGAGCTGGAGCAATACCGCGCAAGCGTAGCGGCGTTGAAGGCTTCGATCGACCAATTGCATGAGCAGCTATCTGGCACCTCCCGGTTTCCAGTCGAGGAGCTGCAAGCTGCAATTATAACGCAAAAAGAAACTCATGAAGGAGCCATTCGTGCGGAAAGCGAAGCCCGGAGCTACAGTCGCGAAGCCTTCCGGCTGAAGGAAGCGGTTGGAGCAACGGCGTCTTCGGTGGCCCGTTTGGAGGAGGAACTGGAGGATGTGCTGGACCTGTACAGCATGCTGAAGGGAGACAACAGCCTCAAGCTGTCTTTTGAAAGGTATATTTTGATCGAATATCTGGAACAAATCGTAAGCATGGCAAACGTACGTCTTGCGGAGCTGTCAAATGGCCAGTTTCAGCTGCAGCGGAGCGACAGGCTGGAATCCAGAGGCAAGCAAAGCGGATTGGGTCTGGATGTATACGATGCGTATACAGGCCAGCAGCGGGACGTCAAATCCTTGTCCGGCGGAGAAAAATTCAATGCTTCGTTATGCCTTGCCCTCGGTATGACTGACGTAATTCAATCCGTGCAAGGAGGGATCTCTATTGAGATGATGCTAATTGACGAAGGGTTTGGCTCATTGGATGAGGAATCTCTGCAAAAGGCTGTAGCCGCGCTGGTTGATTTGCAAAAACGAGGACGAATGATAGGCGTCATTTCCCATGTGGGAGAGCTGAAGGAGGCCTTTCCGGCATGTCTGGAGGTTCACAAAACGAAGGAAGGCTACAGTAAAACAAGATTGGTCCTTAAATAAGGGCTTTAAAGCGGAAACGGGCTTGCATGGCGCGGGGACAAAAAACTCCCCTTCCTTGTAACAAAGGAAGGGGAGAGAACGTACAAGTAAACAAAGCTAGGAGGCGGAAGCCAGGCCCGCCAAACCGATGATAAACATTCCGATTGCCCCTACAAAAATAAGGCCGTTCAAAATCAAGCCGATAATACCGAAAACTTTGCGCTTGTTTTTGGCAAAAACAGCGATCAAGCCAAATATGAGACCAAGGAAAGCCAAGCCAACTGCTCCCACAAAAAGGACCATTGCGGCAATCATACTAGTGATGGCTCCCTTGAATTCTTCGTTTTCCATAATTTTATTGCCAAGCTCCGTTTGATCCTGATATTGCTCCGTCAAGGAGAACATTTCGTTAAGCAGGTCCTCGTTGTTTGTGAATTCGGAGACGGAGGAGCCTATCATGAGGGAGCCGACGATGATCAGCAGAACAGAAACAATGGCTATAACAAATGAAGTGATGCCTAAGCCGGAATGCTTGAGCGGCTGGTCAAAGCCGACCGGCTGTACCGGGCTAAAGCCTGGGTTGTTGGATGGGAATTGATTTTCATTATTTTCCATTACTCTAACTCCTTTTATATGTATTTAATGAATTATACACAAAAACGAAAGGATTGAAAACAAGATGATTCCCAAATATTTTGTAATCGGAGCTATTAATGCAGCATTTGCCATTGCACTGGGCGCGTTCGGAGCCCATGCGCTGGAGGGGCATTTTTCCCCGGATCGTCTGGATACGTTTGAAACAGGTGTCCGTTATCATATGTACGGAGCGCTTGGCCTTATGCTGATTGCGCTGCTGGACAAGCTGGCGGGAGGAAGCCGGCTGATCGGTATCGGCGGCAAGCTTCTTTTGACAGGAATGCTTATATTTAGTGTGAGCTTGTATGTGCTGGTTTTAGCGAATATCCCCATGCTTGGTGCGGTGACGCCGATTGGAGGTTTCGCCATGCTGGCAGGCTGGGGCTTCGTTATCGCAGGCGCGCTTAAGTTGAAGGGAAAACCTGGCCAATAAAACTTGCTTGCGGCTTCGACAGCATTCGCGTCTCGGAAAAGGCGGTTTGCTGTCGTTCAAGCAAATATTTCTATGACAAATTATTGATTTCGTTTATAATAAAGCTGACAATGAGTTGACTCGACGCGAGGAAGGAAGTTTGTGTGTGGCTGAAGACATAAATAAAACGCCTAAAGCACGGCTCCGACAACGGAAGATGACGGTTCTGAATGAACCGTGGACAATGATAGCTGGCATAACCGCGTTAGCATTATTGTGGCTGCTAATTACCTTTTTGGTCATTCATGACGCCATGTACCGGTGGACGTCGTTTACGGTGGCAGCATTGCTGCTGGCTACTGCCCTATTGCTTTATTTGCGCCGAAACCCGCTGGGAGGCATCCAGAAATACCATGGAGCCATTGCGGACGCATTGCTTGTTTCCGATGCGGTTCCGCTGACCGTGCTGGATTCTTCCGGCTATGTCGTGGAATTAAATGAGGCTTCCAGTCTGATGCTGGGCTACCAGCGATTCGAGCTGATTGGCGAACCTTTGATTACGCTTATTGATCCCGGAAGCCGCACGACGCTCAAACAGGCGCTTGAAGAGGCGGCTCAAGGCTCTATTACGAGAAACAATGTACATATTAACCATCGCTCGGGCTTTCCGCTTGAGCTGCAAATCATATGCTCTCCGATGCAAAGAGACGGAATTATTATCGGGTCCTTGCTCATCTGTCAGGATCTGAGCGACCGCAAGCGCAATGTAGAGCGGATACGCTATATGGCCTATTACGACGATATGACAGGGCTGCCTAACCGTACTTTGTTCCAAATCAAGCTTACGGAAAGTTTGGCCAGTGCCGGGGAAGAAGGCCGGCTGGTGGGCGTATGTTACCTGGATCTCGACGGCTTTAAGCTGGTTAATGCATCATTCGGGCGCGAATTCGGGGATATGCTGCTGCTGCAGGTGGCAGAGCGGGCAACGCGCGGCTTGTCGGAGCAAGACCTGGTAGCCAGAATGGAAGGCGATGAATTCGCATTTCTGTTTTACTCCATCTCTTCCGAGGAAGAACTGATGGAGAAAGCAAATAAATTGCTGAAAGCAATCGAGGAGCCATACGAATTAAAGGGGTTTCCCGTTCATATCACAGCCAGCATGGGCTTGGTGACAAGCTCGCAGGCGCTTGATGACGGTTATACCATGTTCAAAAAAGCGGATATCGCATTGGTCAAAGCAAAGGAAAACGGGAAAAGCGACTGCAAGCTGTATTCCGAAAGCTGGGAAAATTCATCCTTTGAGCGTTTAAAGCTGCAGCATGAGCTGTATCAGGCTATTCAACGCAATGAATTTGTGCTTCATTACCAGCCTCAGTATGATCTTGGGGGAGGCGGTATTGTTGGCGTCGAAGCGCTTGTTAGATGGAATCATCCTGTTCGCGGACTCCTGTCGCCTGGCGCCTTTATTCCGCTTGCAGAGGAAAGCGGAATGATTGTTCAGATTGGCGATTGGGTCCTAATGGAGGCATGCCGTCAAAACAAGGAATGGCAGGACGACGGCCTGCCCCCGATGCCTGTTGCGGTCAATCTTTCCATTCGGCAATTTATGCAGCATGATCTGGCGGCGCGAATTGCCGAAGTGCTGCAACTAACCGGTTTGGAGCCGCAATATTTAGATTTGGAAATTACAGAATCCATGACTATTGATGTGGGCCATGTCACCCGCTGCTTGCTGGCGATAACGGAGCTTGGCGTTGGCATAAGCGTTGACGACTTTGGAACGGGGTACAGCTCGTTTCATTATTTGAAAAACTTCCCGATCGACCGGCTCAAAATAGACCGTTCCTTTGTCCGGGATATTCAGCAGGACCCTGACGATGCTGAAATCGTGGCGGCCATTATTGCTATGGCCCACAATCTGAACATTCAGGTAATCGCTGAAGGCGTGGAAACAGAGGAGCAAATGGAGTTTTTGCGCAGACATCAATGCGATGAAATGCAAGGATACTTCCGCAGCCCGCCTGTATCCCACGACCGGATTGAACGGATGCTCAAGGCTGGTTAATCAACATTTACATAATGAGCCTGCTCCGCATGGTAACGAATCAGTCGTTATGATGTGGAGCAGGCTTTTTTTGCTGATTGCAGATCCTGGTCTAATCCAAAATATCCTCGATTTCGGTCATTCTGAACGTATATACCTGTTTCTCGTCCACATGGTAAATGGTAATCAGCTGTTCGTTTTCGTCGATGTTAATGACTCGGCAAGGGATATTCAGCGTAATCCCCAGTCCCTTGTTCACAATTAGCCGGATAAGCGCGTTGCTTTTCATAAACTTATGCAGACTATTGAATCCGGGTAATTCCTGTTGTAGTTCAGGCTGTGTTTTTGGTGGGGTTGGGAGCGTTACGGGAATTTCAGAGCGCTGGTTGTTTTCGACCAGCATTTGCTCAATGAGTTGGCCAAGCTGAATGCCGGAAGCAATACGGTAATCTTTAAAGCCGTTTGTATTCAAGGCTTTTAGCAATTGCTCCAATGCCTTGGCGTGATGGACATCTTCTACGAGAATGTCAACATTGAAGAGGTAGTTGGCTGGAGTGCCTTTTTGCTGGTTATTCATATCGAATGCTCCCACTGTTTTTTTAATTTCAACATTTATTAATATACCACTAAATTTGCAGGGTACATAGACCTATATATTGGAACAATCCACACTGGGGAATGAAGGGTGCATATACTGTTTATTGCGGTTGATTAGATATTTTATAGGTCCTGGGAGGTGGGTCATTTGGTAAAAATGGTTCCTTTTACACTGGAGAGCGGCGCTACGGTATTGGGGGTTGAAGTCAAGCTTCCCAAAACGACATTGTTGTCCATTTCAACGGATCGGGGTTATATTATGTGCGGCGCGTTGGACGTTGCCTTGCTCAATAATAAGCTTAAAAACCGTGAAATCATTGCCGGCCGCGCGGTTGGCGTACGCACATTGGAAGAGCTGCTGGCGGCTCCGCTGGAATCCGTGACGCACAAGGCCGAAGCGATAGGCATAACGGTAGGGATGAAGGGAGCAGACGCGCTGCAGCTCATGCTTTGATACAGGACAACACGGTTTCAAAGGAGCAACCTCTTCAGCCGCTACCGCTATGTGAGAGAAGCAGCGGCTGCAAGAGAGCCATAGTTATTATTGATGAAAAAGCTTAGCCAAATTTTCCTTGAACGGCGCTTTAATGATGCCTTTTTCGGTAATGATGGCCGTTACATACTCATTAGGCGTGACATCGAACGCAGGATTAAATACTTTGACGCCCTCCGGCGCGGTCCGTTTGCCAAAACCATTCGTAACCTCCTCGGCGCTGCGTTCCTCGATTGGAATTTCCGCGCCGGTAGGCGTTTCCAGATCAATGGTTGAAAGCGGACACGCAACATAAAAAGGAATGCCATGAGCTTTGGCCAATACGGCTACGCTATAGGTTCCGATTTTGTTGGCAACGTCACCGTTTGCAGCCACGCGGTCCGTGCCTACTATAACGGCGTCAATCCAGCCTTTGGACATGACCATGCCGGCCATATTGTCGCATATCAACGTAACGTCAATACCCGCTTGATGCAGTTCAAACGCCGTCAAGCGCGCTCCTTGAAGAACCGGACGGGTTTCGTCCGCAAAAACGCGGATGGACATGCCCTGCTCCTTAGCCAAATAAAAAGGGGCAAGCGCCGTACCATATTTGGCAGTTGCCAGGCCGCCGGCATTGCAATGCGTCAAAACGCCCATGTCATCCTTAAATAACGACAAGGCATATTCGCCGATTAACCGGTTGGTTTCTTCATCCTCGCTTTGGATAGCCAATGCCTCCTGGAGCAGTCCCTCTTTAGCGGCTTCCAGCGTTATAGACTGGCCTGCAAGCCGAAGCGCCGCAGCCTTCACCCGGTCTAGCGCCCAAAACAGATTAACCGCCGTTGGCCTGGAGGTTGCTAGGTATGCGGAGTCGCGAATGACGGCTTCCTGCCATTCCTGCAGGTTTGGTGCTGTATGGCTGCCGAGAACAACGCCGTATGCGGCGGCGATTCCAATTGCCGGAGCGCCTCTCACCTTCAAGTGGAAGATAGCTTCCCACACATCTTGAACAGTCGTTAATGGCAAATAAACAATTTCCTCCGGCAGAAGCCGCTGGTCCAGCAAATCCAGCTTGCCGTCCTTCCAAATAAGGGATTGCAGCCCGTTATAAAGCGTGGTCATGTTGAAAGAACATCCTCTCTTGTTGCTGCAATTTCCAGCAAATCTTGTATGGAATTGGCCTTGCGATTACTGCGGATTAATGCCGTGCCGATGGCAAGCGCAAGCCTCTGAGCTTTTTCGCGTTTTGCAGCATCCGGAATCTGGTCAATATCCGCGACATGGGACAGGCCTACGATACGGCGTACCATTTTGGCTCCAGCATAACCGATGGAATCTTGAAGAAGACGTTTCATATAAAGCTCTCGATAGCCCGGCGCGGATGAAGCCATCCGGTCGACGCCGTGCTGATCCCACAGTGTCCGAAATTTGGAGTCGAAGGCGTTCCAAATCTCTTCTATCGTACGGAGCAAATAGGTTCGAAACGCAGCACGCTCCTGATCGTCCCGGCTCCAGTGGACTTGTCCCGCATAATTCAAGAGCAGATTGGCAAAAACGGCTCCAACATCAAAGCCGATTGGTCCGTAGAAGGCAAATTCGGGATCGATGACTTTTGTTGATTCAGGAGTGGCAAAAATGCTGCCCGTATGAAGGTCGCCATGAAGCAGAGCCTGGGCCTGGGTCAAAAATTTCTCGCGCAGCAAAGCGATTTCCAGATGCAGCTCTCCGTCAGTCCGAAGAGCCGCAGCGGCATCCTCCAGATGGCTATCGTAGCTATTGTTTGAAGAATCGGTGTAGGGATCGTCAAAAATAAGATCCTCCGTAATTTTGCAGAGCTCAGGATTAATAAAAGCTTTGACGAGCTGCTTTTTGTCCTGCTGGTTCATGCCGAGATCAGAGGTGAAAAACAGCGTATTTGCCATAAAAGTGGATATATGCTCGCTGAACAGCGGGTAGCGCGTGCCCTCCATCAGACCTTTGCGCATAATATGGTGGCTGCTCAAATCCTCCATCGCTGTCAGCGCAAGCTGGGCATCATAATGATAAACCACTGGCACAAGTCCCGGAGCAAGCTTGCCTTCCAGCATAAGTTTTTCGCTTTCTATGCGAGCGCGGTCGAGGGTGAGCGGCCACGACTCTCCAACAACTTTGGCATAAGGCAGCGCTTGCTTCAAAATGACGCTGACGCCGCTTGCCGCGTCTGTAATATGAAAAACCAGGTTCAAGTTGCCGTCGCCGATTTCCCGGCAGGACAACTTGGCGTTTTCCGGAAAAAGCTGATTGATTTCCCGGGCAATTTGTATCGCTTTTTCTTCGTCTAATGGACGATAGGCGGTCATGCCTGTACACCTCCGGATGAGTATGATGTCATTGCCCAACTATAAGAGCAGCGCGTTAGAAGATACCCCCTAGTATAATAGAAATTAATTATGGATGGAATACCTTAGGGCGTGTCTGAAAACCCGCTTGAGGTCATCTTGCACCACCTTGGCCCCCTTCTGCGTCAATTTTGCTTGACTTACTCGGGAAGCCTGCCCAAAACTTCAGACTTATTCTAGGAAGGTTGCTCAAAAAGTAAGGGGCTATATTGTTCAAGCTTGCGGAAAGCCTTAGATTAAGTTGACTTCTGCCGTGCTTTTTCCCACAATAGAGGAAACGAAATAATGGGGGACAAGTGATGAGCGTAGAGGACAACATACAGCCCGTCGCACTGAAGGAATGGGCCGTGTCGGTTAAAGCTTTGCAAGAAGGCAAACAAATCATCGTCATGCGCAAAGGCGGAATTATTGAAGAAACACGAGATTTCCGCCTGCTCAGCCACAGCTTCTATCTCATGCCGGCTTACGAGCATCAACGCAAGGAATTGCTGAAGCCGCCTTACCATGGCGATATGGACGAGACGCTGGTGAACTGGTCGCCGGATATGGGTGAAATGACGCTGTCATCTTATGCCGAAGTTAGCGACGATATCGAAATAAGAGATCAGGAAACGCTGGACCGGCTGAGGGATTACCATATTTGGAATGATACCTTTGCTGAGGAGAGGTTAAAATGGAAGCGCAAAAATCCTCTTCATTTACTTATTCTGAAGGTTTACAAGCTTGATAAACCGGTCTCCATTCCGATGAAGCCGGCATATACGGGATGTAAATCCTGGGTAAGGCTGGAGGATGGGATCCCTGAGCGGAATATGTCCCCCGTTATGCCGGAGTCGAAATTTGCGGAGGAAAGAGACAGAATAAGAAGGGCTTGCATTGATTTATAACTAAAACTATATTAAAATGATTATTGAGAATCAGTGAGAATCAAAAAATGTCATTTAAAAATATAACCGTGGAGGGATAAGCATATTATGGCAACACATTTTGTCATCGATGGTCTGAAAGCAGAAATCGAAGGAAAAGAGATTTTGAAGGGAATCAACCTGGAAATCAAGGGTGGAGAAATTCACGCGATTATGGGCCCTAACGGCACAGGCAAAAGTACGCTGGCATCCGCGCTCATGGGTCATCCCAAATATGAAGTGACGGAAGGCACAGCTACAATGGACGGCGAAGATCTGCTCGAAATGGAAGTGGATGAAAGAGCGCGCGCTGGTCTGTTTCTGGCGATGCAATATCCAAGCGAAATTCCGGGCGTAACCAACTCCGACTTCCTTCGCAGCGCAATCAACGCTCGTCGCGAAGAAGGCAGCGAAATTTCACTTATCCGTTTTATTCGTCAAATGGAAGGCAAGATGAAAGAGCTGGAAATGAATCCGGAGTTTGCGCACCGTTACTTAAACGAAGGTTTTTCCGGCGGCGAGAAAAAGCGTAACGAAATTCTGCAGATGATGCTGCTGGACCCCAAAATCGTCGTGCTCGACGAAATTGATTCCGGTCTGGACATCGATGCATTGCGTATTGTAGCTAATGGAGTTAACGCCATGCGCTCTGAAGATCGCGGTTTCCTCATTATTACACACTATCAGCGTTTGCTGAACTATATTACTCCTGACTTTGTCCATGTCATGATGCAAGGCCGCATCGTTAAATCCGGCGGTCCGGAGCTTGCGCAGCGCCTTGAGAACGAAGGATACGACTGGGTAAAGGAAGAACTGGGCATCGTTGACGAAACCGTCGGCCAGTCTTAATACGGGAGGAGGCAGATAAAATGAGTACACAATTGACGACTCCAACCGACCGGAACTCTGCAGAAGAGCTGGCGCGGAGCAAAGGGGAGCCGGAATGGCTCGTCAAGCTTCGCGGCGAAGCCGCGGAACTTGCCGGCGAGCTGGCATGGCCAAAGCCAGAGAAGGTTCGGATTGAACGCTGGAATCTGACTGCGGTTGGCAGCTATGCCAAACCGGCTCCAGTGGCATCCCTGGCCGAACTGCCGGAGGATATTGCGTCGCTTGTAGCAGAAGGAACGGAAAATCTGGTTGTTCAACGCAACTCGGGTGCGATCTGGCGCGGGCTTTCTCCAGAGCTGGCGGCCCAAGGCGTTATTTTTACGGACCTCGAAACGGCTTGCAGGGAGCATGGCGAGCTGGTTCAGCAATATTTGTTCCAGGCCGTCAAAAAGGACGAGGACAAGCTGACTGCATTGCATGCGGCAATCTGGAACGGCGGCGTATTTCTGTACGTGCCAAAAAATGTGGAAGTGGAATTGCCGCTTCAAGCTGTTCTTTACAATGATGCTGAAGCCGCATCGTTTGCTCCGCATATTCTAATTGTTGCCGAAAGCAATAGCCGCGTCACTTACGTTGACTGCGTTGTAACGGATAAAGCAGCGGTTTCGTCTCCGTTTGTTCATCCGTCCGTCGTTGAAGTATTTGCAAAATCCGGCTCGCTTGTACGTTTCGGCTCCATTCATTCCCTTGGCTCCGCTGGCGTCGACATGACGTTCCGCCGCGCTGTAGTGGAGAATGACGCACGCGTGGAGTGGATCATCGGCGATTTGAATGACGGCAACACATTGTCGGACACCAAGTCCATCATGAAGGGCCAAGGCTCTACCTCCGACGTTAAAGTAATCAGCGTGGGCAATAACGCTCAACAGATGAGTTTGACCACGCAAGCTGTTCATTTTGGCAAAAGCTCGGACAGCAACATGATTACCCGTGCTGTAATGAAGGATTCCGCTTCGGCGATCATCAATGGCATTACGAAAATTGAACATGGCGCTACCAAAGCCAATGGCGTTCAGACAGAAAAGGTTCTAATGCTGAGCCCTAAAGCGCGCGGCGACGCCAACCCTATTTTGTTGATCGATGAAGACGATGTAACAGCGGGCCACGCGGCAAGCGTAGGTCAGGTTAACCCCGAGCAGGTTTATTATCTTCGCTCTCGCGGAATAAGCAAGCAGGATGCTGAAAGATTAATCATCTATGGATTCCTTGCCCCTGTCGTATCGGAAATTTCGGTCGAGGCGGTTCGGACCCAGCTTCAGCAATTGCTGGAAAGGAAGCTTGAGGGATGAATATACATGCAGTAAGGGAGCAATTCCCGATTCTGCATCAAGAGGTAAACGGGCATCCGCTCGTTTACCTGGATAGCGCGGCGTCTTCCCAGAAGCCGCGTTCCGTCATTGATGCGGTAAGTCGTTACTACGAGCTGGACAATGCCAATGTGCACCGCGGCGTGCATACGCTTGGCTCCCGCGCGACGGACGCGTACGAGGGGGCCCGCGAGAAGGTAGCCGCATTTCTGAATGCGGAATCGCCGGAGCAAATTATTTTTACCCGGGGAACAACTACCGCGCTTAATCTGGTGGCTACCGGGTATGCGCGCACGGTTTGCGGAGAAGGCGACGAAATCGTCATTACGCCGATGGAGCATCACAGCAACCTGATTCCCTGGCAGCAGGCGGCAAAGGCGACCGGCGCAACGCTGAAATATATTCCGCTGCAGCCGGATGGAACATTGTCGCTGGAGGATGTTGAAAAAACGATTACTCCGCGCACGAAAGTCGTTTCCGTTACTTATGTGTCCAATGTGCTCGGCGTCGTTAACCCCATTAAAGCCATTGCTGAAATCGCGCATCGCGCTGGGGCCATAATGGTGGTTGACGGAGCGCAAAGTACGCCGCACAAGCGGGTTGACGTTCAGGATCTGGGAGCTGATTTCTATGCTTTCTCCGGCCACAAAATGTGCGCCCCAACGGGCATCGGCGCCTTGTATGGCAAACGTGCGCTTCTAGAGAATATGGAGCCGATCGAATTTGGCGGCGAAATGATTGATTTTGTAGAGCTGTACGACTCCACCTGGAAGGACATTCCTTATCGTTTTGAGGGTGGCACTCCGGTAATCGCTGGCGCTGTTGGTCTTGGCGCTGCAATTGATTTTTTGGAGAGCGTTGGCCTTGACGAAATTGAACGGCACGAAAGACGTCTGGCCGCTTACGCCTATGAGCGGTTGTCGACAATCGAAGGACTGCAAATGTACGGTCCAAAGGAAAACAGGGTAGGGCTGATCACCTTTAATTTGGATGACGTTCATCCCCATGATGTGGCAACCGTGCTGGATTCCAAAGGCATTGCTATCCGTGCGGGACATCATTGCTGCCAGCCGTTAATGCGTTGGTTGAATGTTTCTGCTACGGCACGAGCAAGCTTTTATTTATACAATACTGAAAGTGACATTGATCACTTAACCGATGCGCTAATCCAAACAAAGGAGTTCTTCGGTCATGCAATTGGATGATTTGTATCGCAGAGTCATTATGGATCACTACAAAAATCCGCGAAACCGGGGCACGATGGATGAGGGAGCGGTTACGATCAATCTCAACAATCCCACATGCGGCGATCGCATTTCGCTTCAGCTTCAGGTGGAGGACGGCGTAGTGACAAATGCAAAGTATACGGGCGAGGGCTGTTCCATCAGCATGAGCTCTGCATCTATGATGACGGAAGCTGTCAAAGGAAAAAGCTTTCAGCAGGCATTGGAAATGGCAGAACGCTTTTCTTGCCTGATGAAGGGCGAGGATGTTGAGTTTCAGGAAAACGAAGACATCGAGGCGTTGTCGGGCGTCAACAAGTTTCCGGCCAGAATCAAATGCGCTACGCTTGCTTGGAACGCATTGCGCAAGGGCATAGAGAACGAAGCAAAGTCTTGATCCGCCGGTTCAACAACTTTAACTTCTAATTGTAAAAGGAGCGTGAATACCTTGGCTAAATCAATGCCGGAAATGGAAGAATATAAATACGGTTTTCGCGACGAGCATAAAGCGATTTTCCAATCGGGAAAAGGGCTGACACCGGAAATTGTCCGCACGATTTCCGAAATGAAAAACGAGCCGGAATGGATGCTTGAATTCCGACTCAAATCACTGGAGCAATTCAACAAAATGCCGATGCCTAATTGGGGCGGCGATCTGAATGATCTGGATTTTAACGACATTCAATATTACGTTAAACCTTCCGAGAAGCAAGGCAAAACGTGGGAAGAGGTTCCTCAGGAAATCAAGGAAACGTTCGACAAGCTGGGCATTCCGGAAGCGGAGCAAAAGTTTCTGGCCGGCGTATCCGCTCAATACGAGTCCGAGGTTGTTTACCACAGCATGCAGGAGGATCTGGAGAAGCAAGGCGTTATCTTCACGGATACCGACACCGCGCTCCGCGAACATCCTGAGCTGTTGAAGGAATATTTCGGTACAATTATTCCTCCGACGGATAATAAATTTGCGGCATTGAACAGCGCGGTTTGGTCTGGCGGATCGTTTATTTACGTACCAAAGGGCGTTCAGTGCGAAATTCCCCTTCAAGCGTATTTCCGGATCAACTCCGAAAATATGGGACAATTCGAGCGTACGCTTATCATTGCAGACGAAGGCAGCTCCGTTCACTACGTCGAGGGCTGTACGGCTCCTATCTACAGCACGAACTCGCTGCATAGCGCGGTCGTTGAAATCCTGTGCAAAAAGGATTCCCGCGTTCGTTACACTACGATTCAAAACTGGGCGCCAAACATCTACAACCTCGTTACAAAACGTGCTGTTGCAGACGAAAATGCGACTATGGAATGGATCGACGGCAACATCGGCTCCAAGCTGACCATGAAATATCCGGCGGTTGTATTGCGCGGCCGCGGTGCTAAAGGCATGGTATTGTCCATTGCTGTTGCGGGCAAAGGCCAGCACCAGGACGCCGGCGCAAAAATGACGCATTTGGCTCCGGATACCAGCTCCACTATCGTGTCCAAGTCGATCAGTAAACACGGCGGCAAAGTAACGTATCGCGGTCTGGCATCCTTCGGACGCAATTCCGATGGCGCTAAAGCCAACATCAAATGCGACACGCTGATTCTGGATAACCAGTCCACGTCGGATACGATTCCGTACAATGAAATCCTTAACGACAACATTACGCTGGAGCATGAAGCTACGGTTTCCAAGGTATCCGAGGATCAGCTCTTCTACCTCATGAGCCGTGGCCTCAGCGAAGACGATGCTACGCAAATGATCGTTATGGGCTTTATCGAGCCGTTTACCAAAGAGCTGCCGATGGAATATGCGGTTGAAATGAACAGATTGATCAAGTTCGAGATGGAAGGCAGTATTGGATAACCTTGATATGTAGTGGTTACTCGGTATAAAAAGCGGCAACCGGCCACTTTTTGCCCACATTCATCAATAAACGTTTAGTTCGCAGAGGACGATTGTATCGTCCTCTGCTTTTTTGTATGTATTTGTAGAATTATTGCATCAAAGTAAATGAATAAAATCAATTTCGGCTCAACCTTATCATCAGCGCTTGATTTTGCTACGCAAGAGTTGTTAACACTGAAGATGCTGACTTTTTTCACTATGGGCTTTTTTCACTATGGACCTTTTGCACGTCTAGCGGTCACCAATGACCGTCAAAGCCCTAATTGGATGCATTGGCCTCAGTTAATGGTCACCCGTGTCCTTTAGAGCCTCAAAAGCCGCGTTTTGGGGGAGAATGTAAGGTTTTACGGTCATGGATGACCTTTAAACAGGGACATTACATCAAAACAAGGCCGTAACGGTCATTGATGTCCGTAGCATGCAGCCAACTTCCGGCCCTGGCAATCCAAAACAACGTCGCCGCGTAGCGTTTACTGGCCGTAAACGCTAATGAAGAATAATCCGTACAATAAATAACCCGTAAAATAAATAACCCGCCGGGCCTATGCCTGACGGGTTTCTGGTATATATTCTCAACAAAAAACACAGTTAAACTTTACTTTTATAAAAACACCTGCTTAATCTCGTAATCCCGATCGATGCTCATATCGATAAAGTCTTCGCCAATTTGTACCAGCGGGCGGAAAAACTCGGTTGGATGGGTCATGATGATAATGCCCATCTCTTCGTTGTTAAGCAAAACGTTTTTACCGATAAAGTTAGGGATCATATGGCGGATAAATGCATGAGTGGTTACGGGATCAAGCTCCGTAAAGCTGAGCCGGTATAATTCCCGGAGCACGTAGAGCAGATCGCGCTCCTTTTGGTACACCCGTGCCGAAATCATGGCGCTGTAGATGTCTACAACCGCAACTATTCGCGCATAAGGATGAATCTCATCGCCCTTTAAGGCATGAGGATACCCGCTGCCGTCCATTCGCTCATGGTGCTGCAGCGCGGTCAAAGCCAGATCGTTATCCTGGAACGATTCCAGAATAATATCATGCCCGTATATCGTGTGGCGTTTGACTTCGTCGAATTCATCGGTCGACAGTTTCTCGGGCTTGTTTAAAATATCGTCATTTATTTTGGATTTGCCGATATCATGAAGAAACCCGGCTCGTCCAATCTTGGTGCATTCCTCCGGGGAATAGTCCAGCCAGGTTGCCAGATAATAGGATAACATGCCGACCTGTACGGAGTGCTGGTAGGTATAATCATCTTGCGTATTGAGCAGAAGCAGCATGGATACAACATCCCGTTCAAGCTGCAAATTATTAAGCAGCGGGTGGAGAATGTTGTCTACAACAGCTGTGTCAACCTTTCCTTCATCAAGAGCGGAGGAAAAAAGCTCTTGGATTGTTTTGACTGCGTTTTCATATATTGGCTTGACTGTAGGAAGCCATTTAGGATTTACCGTTGATTCCAACGTTCGCTGCAATGGCTCCGGGCTTATTGAAATACGCTCTTCTATATCAATAAAATCAATCTGGTGTTGAATCAGCCGAGAGATTTCGGTTTTAGTAATCTGGGCTCCCTTAGAGAGCACATGCAACCCGTAATGGTTAAAAACATCATTACTTAACCGGTCTCCGTCCAATAAATCCGATACATGAATCCTCATAGAGACACCTCAAAATGGCTTAGTATGCTCCTCAAGTTGCAGGAATGGGCGTTTTCTTCAGCTTTACCATTATATAGTAGCAATCAAATTGCCATATGACAATATGAGGGAGGGATAATTGATTCTAAATACCTAGAAATTCAGCATAAATATATCTTGCTCTTCCTAAATCTTCAGTTCCTTGTATAATTGCCCTGCCATCCCGGAATAAAACAAAGGACATTTCTCCTGGTAGCTCGACCTTAACAAGGAAGCGGTTTTGCGTAATGGCGCCGCTGGCGGACAGACGCTCTGCCATTGCATCAAGGTCCAGCTCCAAAGGACTTGCGGGAGTCAGATGTACGGAGTTGCGACCGCATAACGCTGCAGCGGCGGGCGAAGCGTCTTCGCTATCCAGATAGCGGAATTCGCGTTTGCCGCAGCAAGGACAATCCTCCTTGCGCGCCTTGGCAATGGCCATCGGCAGCCATCCATTCCGCCACAGGTCGATTTGAAGCAGGCCGCCATGTAAGGCATCAGCATTGCCTGTGAGCAGCTTGATTGCTTCCATGGACTGCAGGGAGCCGATGATATCAACAACAGGAGAGAGAATGCCTGCCGTTTCACAGGTATCCGTGGTGCCCGGGGCAGGTGCGGATGGAAACAGGCATGCATAACACGGCGTCTTGCCTGGCAGGACGGTCATTGTCAGCCCGTTTGAGCCTGTTGCGCCGCCATAAATCCATGGAACATTATGTTTGACGCAATAATCATTAATGAGATAACGGATGGCAAAATTATCGCTGCCGTCCACCACAAGATCAACGTCGTCCAGCAATTGTTCAATATTGGCTGCCGTTACATCTGCTACATGAGCCTCCACCTTGATGCTGCTGTTGATGCTGCGCAAGCGCTCTGCTGCCGCCGCGGCTTTGGGCATCATGCTAGCCGCATCTTCCTCGGTATAAAGCATCTGGCGCTGTAAATTGGTCCAGTCCACGTAGTCTCTGTCGATGACGCGCACATATCCGACGCCGGAGCGGACAAGATGCTGCGAGATGACAGATCCAAGGGCGCCGAGCCCAACGATAGCTGCTTTGGCCGATCCGAGCTTGCTTTGGCCGTCATTGCCGATTGCGCCGAAACGAATTTGCCGGGCATAACGGGATTGTTCCATATGCTGGGTTACCTCCCTTTACGCTTCCATGGGGGGAGCGACCGGATTCCAGGGACCCTGCTGATGTCCCTTCCATTCCGAGCCGTCCTCCCAAATTTCTTTTTTCCAAATGGGCACGATTTGCTTCAAACGCTCTATCGCATAACGGCTGGCATCGTAGCAGCTTTCCCGATGCGGAGCCGACACCGCTATAACGACGCTGGTTTCCGCCAGTTCAACCTTACCGATCCGATGGCTGATTGCGCATTTGGCGCCTGTCCATCGTTCGGCAATTTCGTCGCCGATTTGCTTCATGGTGAGAATAGCCATTGGCGCGTAAGCCTCATATTCCAAATGGATTGTCCGTTGTCCATGCGTCCATTCCCGGGTCGTGCCCACAAACGCTAGGGATGCTCCATGTTCGGGAACAATGACTTTTTTGAGTACTTCGTCGGAGGATATGGGGCCCTCCGTAATAACAAAAAGCTCGTTTTTTTCATTGCGGCTGTCATGCTCCGGGTTGGGGTCATCCTGGGAAGCTTGTCCACCGGATACGGGGGGAAGCAGCGCCAGCTCGTCATTAGCGTGCAGCATTTCTCCATCGTTGGCATACGCATGATTTCGCGCGACAAAAGAGGATGCCAGAACCGCCTGGTGCTGAGGCCAAACCTTTGCAATCGCTTTTTTCAAATCGCCGGCCGTCATGGCCTGAGCTTCATTTTCAATGGTAATTTCCGCAGCGCCGAACCGTTCGGGAAGTCCGGCAAAAAGCTTTATTTTCCAAGTATGCATCATTATGTTTTTACCTTTCGGAATGTTGGATTAGGATGGATATAGAATACCATAAAACTTAAAATAATGTTATGCTGTAGGGAACTGAATTTGTCGAAACGGAGAGGCTGGGATTACGTTGGCAAATAACATAGAGACGGCTGTTGTGCTGCTTCATAGCAACGACATTCACAGCCGCCTGGAAAACGCCGCCCGCATAGCCTCCATTATAGAGGAAGAAAGAGCTCTTTGGGGCGCGGACAGAGTGCTTGCGGTGGATTGCGGCGACCATATGGACAGAATGAGACAGGAAACCGAAGGAAGCGGCGGCGAAGTGAATATCAGGCTTCTGGAGGATGCCGGTTATGAGGCCGTGACGCTGGGTAATAATGAAGGGTTGACGTATTCCATCCCTGAGCTGGAGAAACGTTTTGTGGATAGCAGCGGCTTTACCGTTGTTTGCTCAAATATGAAGCTGGAACGCAATGGGGAACATCCAAGCTGGCTTAAGCCCAGCGTAATCATACACAAAAATGGCCTGAAATTTGGCGTTATTGCGGCAACGGCAGATTACAGGCCGTTCTACAAGCTGCTGGGCTGGCAATCAAGCGATCCCTTGGAGGCAATTGGAGAAGAGGTCGCGAAGCTTCGAAGCAAATGCGATACGATTGTAGTATTATCCCATCTCGGTCTGATGAATGACCGGAAAATGGCGGAGCAGATCGACGGAATCGATCTTATTTTAGGCGGACATACACATCATCTGCTTCAAGAGCCGGAGCTGATTAATGGAACAGCCATTTGCGCCGCCGGGAAATTCGGCGAGCATATCGGACGAATTGAAATAGGACGCAGACGGGAGGATGGCGGCCTTGTTTACTCATGCTCCGTTATTCCGACAGCTGCTTATACCGAAAAACCGGAAGCGGCGGCTATTATATCCCGCTACCGAATAAGTGCAGGAAAGCAATTAAGCCGCATCATTGCTACTTTGGATGAGGCGTTGCCAGCCAGCGCGGACCGTGAAACCCCGTTGCCCAATCTGCTTGCGGCAGGGATCAGGCGATGGACTGGCGCCGATATTGCCTTGATCAATAACGGCCAGCTGCTTGGCGGACTGGCTATCGGTGATGCAACAGCCGGCGAACTGCATGCCTTATGCCCTTCCCCCATTAATCCATGTGTCATGAAGCTATACGGCAGACATATAAGGATGGCTTTGGAGCAGTGTTTGCTGCCGGAATTTTACGACAAGCCGGTGAAGGGGTACGGCTTTCGCGGCGAGGTGCTCGGCACGCTGGCGGTAGACGGCATGGAGATCGTTTATGACTCCGCTAAACCGCCAATGGATAGGCTTGTTAAGGTTCTGATTAGCGATCGCCCGATGGAGGATGACAAACAGTATACAGTAGGATGTCTCGATATGTTCAGCTTCCGAATTGGATACGAAAGCTTGGCTGATGGAGAGGATTACCAATTTTTTCTGCCCGAATTTATTCGGGATGTGCTTGAACGGGAGCTTCGCGACCAATCGGCGCTTCAATTATGCAAGAAGAAGCGCTGGCACCCTGTTTAGATGGCCGCCTCCAAATCATTTTTTTGATCGGCTGTAATAGGCTGTAAATAGGGCTAAATGACGTATTATGTCGAATAGATGCATGAAAATGGTTGCGAAATGACGCATTTTGACGTAAATTAACATTATGAGCGGCTTTTTCCGATACTTTTAACTATAAGACCACAGACGGAGAGGACCGAAAAAATGCGATTGCTACCTGTTTCGCAGTGCCGACCAGGCATGAGACTGGCCAAAAAAATATTTTCCGAAGAAGGCATTGTTCTTCTTGCAGAGCATATGGAGTTGTCCGACCGTCTGATTGGTAGACTGGAGCAATGCGGCGTCCAATATGTTTATGTTGAAGATCACAGAACGGATGATATAAATCCTCCCACTCTCATAACGGAAGAAACCTTCCGTATGGCGGTCAAGGAGATCCGTACTAATTTTCGCCATTTAATGGAGCGTCCGAAGGCTAAAAAGGGCGTTTCCTATCCCTATGTAGCAGCTCCTTTCAAGCAGATGATGAACCATATTATTGATGATTTGTCCAATAACCAGGACGCGATGATTATGCTAATGAATATGGGAACTGTGGACCATTATTTATTCCAGCACTCGCTCAACGTTTGCGTATATACGACATTGCTAGGCATGTCGAAAGGATACAGCCGCGATGAAGTCGTGACGCTTGGCATGGGAGCGTTGCTGCACGATATCGGAAAGACTCAAATATCGACCAATGTATTAAAAAAGCCAGGTTCGTTATCAAATGACGAATTCGAACTGATGAAGCGGCATGCCCAATTGGGCTTTGAATTACTGAAGGACGAGCCTAATATGCCCCTGCTGGTGGCGCATTGCGCTTTCCAGCATCATGAGCGGCTAGACGGCAGCGGTTATCCGCGCGGAATTGCCGGCAAAGATATTCACGATTATGCCAAATGGATCGGACTTGTCGACTCCTACGACGCGATGACGACCAATCGTGTTTACCGCTCTCCGATGCTGCCGCATGAGGCGATGGAAAGGCTTTACGCAGGCTCGGGAACCTTGTATGAGCAACATATGCTGCAGCATTTCAGGGACAAAGTAGCGATTTATCCTATCGGCATTTCGGTAACGCTGCATACATGCGAACGTGGTGTTGTTGTGGATTTTAACAATAGCTACCCGCATCGTCCTATTGTACGCGTCCTGTATAACGAGGCCGGCGAAGAGCTTGCCGTGCCTTACGAAATCGACCTGTCAAAACAGCTGACCGTTATGATTGTTGGCGTAAATGATGAGGATACCGATGTCCAGCTTGTTTCCGGAATATGATGAGGAGCATCTGAATGGGGCCGAAAGGCCTCTTTTTGCTGTAAAAAAAGGAACAATAAGATTTGCTTACTCCAGTTTCGAGGATTACAATGAAGAAACAAAGAATAGTAATGATCTATGAACTTCTAAAAGATAGGATGATTAAGACAGGTGCTGAATAAAATAGATGTACAACCCCAAATTTTGTCCTCCAGCCAAACGCTGCGGGAGCTTTCCCCTCTCAACGATCCGTGGGACCCCATCGGCTCCCTTGTCAAATACGGCGAGCATCGTTTAACAAGCGTGGAAATGACGGTATCCAATCTGTGCAATATGCGATGCGAGCATTGCGCGGTTGGCGATACGCTGGTTATGCTGGAGCCGCCCAAGCTTCCGCTTGAGCTTATGTTGTCCCGGCTGGAGGAGGTCGAGCAACTGGAGACGATTAGTATTACGGGCGGAGAGCCTACTTTTTCGGATCGAACCGTTGATGAATATATGCTTCCTCTACTGAAATGGGCTCGCAAGCGTGGTATTCGCTCCCAGATCAATTCCAATGTAACGCTTCCCTACAACCGGTATGAGAAACTGGCTCCTTACCTGGACGTTATGCATATATCCTTTAATTACACCAATGCTGACGATTTTCATAGCATCGGCTTTGCCAAGGCGGGACACGCCGTTCCCCGTGATACGGCTGCGCGAATGTACGAAAGAATGATCAACAATGCCAGAAGGCTTGTTGGCGAAGGCGTATTGGTCTCTGCGGAGTCGATGATCAACTACCGGACCCATGAGCAAATAGACGAAATTCACCGTTTGATTGTCGAAATGGGCTGCCAGCGTCATGAGGTTCATCCCATGTATCCAAGCTCGTTTGCCCGCGATTTGCCTATGATCACCAAGGAGCAGATGCGCGCGGCAATCGAGAAGCTTTTAAATGCGCGCGACAAGTCCGTGTGGATGTTGTTTGGCACGCTTCCTTTTTACCATTGCAGCGATAGCGGAGAGGAACGCGATCTGCTGAAGCGGCTGTCGAATGAACCCAATGTATCCGTTCGGAATGATCCCGATGGGCGCAATCGCTTGAATGTCAATTTATTTACAGGCGATGTTTTTGTTACCGACTTTGCAGATGTGCCGTCTTTTGGAAATATAAAGAAATCACAATTGGATGAATTGTTTGCCCGCTGGCTGCGTCACCCGCTGGCGCAAGGCGTAAATTGCTATTGTCCGGCCGCTTCCTGCTGCGGCCCCAACCTTCTTGTCAAGGAAATGTATTATAGCGATGTGGACTTTCACAAGCGCAGCGCCAAAGTCTAATAATAGCATGTTTTAAAAAAGCCAGCTTTTCAGTAACGAGAAGTTGGGATGAAGCTATAAATTGAACAGTTAGGAGGCAGGATGGATGTCGGTACGGGCAATTATGCTCACTGCGGTAGGGCTTTTGCTAATTTATTTGATGTTTACGGTTGGCGCTCCGTTTTTGCTTGCGCTAATTGTGGCAATCTTTCTGGAGCCGCTCAACGGCTTTTTTATGCGCCGCTTCCGGTTTAACCGCCTGGTTGCCGCAACGCTTTCCAGTACCTTGTTTACAGTGGCCCTGCTTGGGATGATCGTGCTGCTTGGCATCAAAATTATTGCCGAGCTGATTGCGTTTCTGGAGAGGGTGCCCAACTACTTTGGCGAAGCCAATACCTTCGTGAACCAGCTGCTTATCGATGCAAGAGGACTTTATCAAACCTTGCCGCCCGATGCCGTGCAAACGCTGGAGGGCTACCTTCTGGGCCTCACCAAAAATATTACCTCCATGGTTGGCAAGCTTTCTTCAACGCTGGTTGGCTTTGCGTCCACGCTTCCGGGAATGTTTATCTTTTTTATCGTGTTCCTGGTTGCGGTATATATGTTCAGCTTCAGCCTGAATACAATGAAAAACTCCGTTTTGTCGTTATTTGACGAATCCTCCCGCTCTCAGGTGGATCAGGTGCTGGGCAATTTGCGGAAATCGATATTTGGCTTCCTGCGCTCGCAGATCATTTTGAGCGGTTTGACCTATGTGCTGTCGCTCATTGGCCTGCTTATTCTGGATATCAAATTCCCGATGGCTATTGCGCTGTTAATCATTATCGTGGATATTTTGCCTATATTGGGAACCGGCTCCGTACTGGTGCCCTGGGCGTCTTATTTGATTCTTACTGGAGATATGTTTACGGGAATTGGCTTGATTGTGCTGTTCCTTGTCATTACCGTATTCCGTAGAATTATTGAGCCTAAGGTGTTGGGCGATTCCATCGGCATAGGCGCTTTGCCGGCATTAATCAGCCTATACGTCGGTTTTAAGCTGGTTGGCGTTATCGGGGTGTTTATTGGGCCGGTTGTCGTCATTATATACATTGCCGCCAAGCAAGCAGGATTGTTCCAGCACAAAATCAAGCTTTGAGCAAGGGTTGACAGATCTTTGGTAATAAAGGTATAGTCTAACAAGGAAATCCACTAGGGGCGCCGCAAGGCTGAGATAAAGCGATATGCTTTGGTCCCTTTGAACCTGATCTGGGTCATGCCAGCGTAGGAAAGTGGGACAATCGGACACGCCGCGGGCGATGTTCGTCCATAAGGCTGTTACGCCATAGGCGAAGGCTGCATGGTTTGTGCGGGAGAGATGGATATCCTGGCATAGGCTTTGCTGTACGGTTTGCGCCCATGCAGCTTCCAGCCCTACTTTCTCATATGTTGCATAGACCTCCAGGTGGAATTCCAATATTCCATTGCGGAGGTTTTTTGTTATGTCTATTTTATCCAATCCATTACCGGGAAGCATGAAGGTGTATGTACAAGGGTCCGATCCAACGATATCGGTGCCGATGAGGGAAATTGCCTTGACTCCGACTCAAGGACGGAACGGAGAGGAAATGCAAAATGAGCCTGTGCGCGTTTACGACTCCAGCGGGCCGTATACCGATCCTGATTATGTTGCTGATGTAAGGGCGGGCCTGCCCCCGCTGCGGTTATCGTGGATACAGCAGCGCGGGGACGCAGAAGCCTACGCCGGGCGGGAAGTGAAGCCGGAGGATAATGGATTTGCTTCGGAGGAGCGCGCCAGGGAAAAAGGGGCCGAGCTTTTTCCTTCCCAGGGCCGCAAACCGCTTAAAGCCCGCAGCGGCGGAAATGTATCGCAGCTTCATTACGCGCGCCGCGGAATCATTACAGCCGAAATGGAGTACATCGCCATACGCGAGGGGATGAGCCCCGAGTTTGTCCGCTCCGAGGTCGCGGCGGGGCGTGCCGTTATCCCTGCGAATATTAACCACCCGGAATGCGAGCCGATGATTATCGGCCGGAACTTCCATGTCAAAATCAATGCCAATATCGGAAACTCCGCTGTTGCTTCCTCCATCGAAGAAGAAGTCGAAAAAATGACCTGGGCTACGCGATGGGGCGCGGATACCATTATGGATCTGTCAACGGGCAAAA
>PJUA01000224.1_pt1 | contig 44793 bp, 36 predicted proteins | sample 1512151 | NCBI WGS metagenome assembly PJUA01 (sample SAMN08177678, study PRJNA422409) | Soil metagenome, whole genome shotgun sequencing project. | isolation source: Soil enriched on filter paper: beechwood xylan treatment | place: USA: Madison | collected 2015-01-15
CCGCCCTTCTGCTTTACAAACGGCGGCAAAATAGCCATTCCTCCGTCGCGGCGGTCTAGTCCCCAAGGGGTTCCGATGCCGAGATAGCGATTAAGCTCCAGCGGCTGGTATTGCGTCAGCACGCCAACCGTGTCGATGCCTGAATGTGCGCAATTGCTCAGCGTAAAGTCAATGATCCGGTATTTGCCTCCAAAATAGACAGCGGGTTTGGCCAAATCCTTGGTCAACACCCCCAATCTTTTCCCTTCGCCTCCTGCAAGCAGCATGGCAACCATTTCTTTACGGCCCATTGACAACAACTCCTCGTTAGAATGTGTGTGTCCCCCAATGGCTATATTAAGTTGAACTATAGAAACAAGCGCTAGGCCAGAGTGTGAAGGGTTCTGGAGAAGCGAAGCGTTCGCTTGTGTTCCCGGATTTCAACATTAACCCTATCATTCAAGGAAATCTGGGAACAACTGCGATCGGAAGAACTTTTCACATGGCGGCCCTCTTCGCTTAATTTTCTTTGTTCAACTTATATAGTTAGCAGAATAAAGGTGAACGGGGGCAGATTAAGACAGATGCTTTGGTCCCGGCCATGCCACGGTATATCCTCGGAAATAAAAGACTCCAAGCCGTCTTCACGGCATCCGCCAAAGACGCTGTCATCGCTGTTTAACACCGTTTTGTAGATGCCGGTCTCCGGAACTCCAACCCGGTAATTTACGCAGCTCCGGCGCGAAAAATTAGCGACGACAAGCGATAAGCTGGTGAAACCTCGCCGGATAAAGGATATGATGGCATGTTCGGCATTATGAACATCGACCCATTCAAAACCTTCCGGTTCGGCGTCGCGTTCCCAAAGCGATGGCGTGTTGCGATAAGCGGAGTTTAGCGCGAAAACGTATTCCCGCATGGACGTGTGGGACTTATATTGAAGAACCATCCAGTCCAGCTGGTCTCCATCTTTCCATTCGTCAAACTGCCCCCATTCACCTCCCATAAAAAGCAATTTTTTCCCTGGATGGGAAATCCAGTATCCGTAAAACAAACGCAGCTGATGAAATTTTTCCTCGTAAGTACCGGGCATTTTGTTAAGAAGCGATCGCTTTCCGTGAACAACCTCGTCATGAGAAAGCGGAAGAACGTAATTTTCGGAGAATGCATAACAAAGCGAGAAGGTGATGAGATGATGATGGTGCGGGCGCTGATCCGGCTCCAGCTCCATGTATCGGAGCGAATCGTTCATCCAGCCCATGTTCCACTTGAAATTAAAGCCGAGACCTCCAAGATAGGTCGGCGAGGTTACGGCAGGCCATGCCGAGGAATCCTCAGCCAGCATCAACGTATTGGGGTAATAATGAAACACTGTTTCATTCAGTTTTTTGAGGAAGGCTAGCGCGTCTAGATTCTCTTTGCCGCCTAGCTTATTGTATGTGAGTAAGTACTGTGGTTTGTCCATGTGCAAATTCAACATATTGGCGACGGCATCCACCCGCAAGCCGTCAATGTGATAAACGTCCATCCAGAAAACCGCGTTGGAGATCAGAAAGCTGACAACCTCCAGAATTGAAAAATCAAACGCCGTCGTTCCCCAGAGCGGAAGCTCGGCGAGGCCCGGCACCTTGCTTTCATACAAGGGTTCGCCGTCAAACAGCCTCAATCCGTGACTGTCCTTGCAGAAATGTCCCGGCACCCAGTCCAGAATAACACCGATGTTATGGCGATGGCAGCTTTCAACCAGCTTTTTCAACTGGCGAGGCGTACCGTAACGGCTGGTCGGGCTATAAAATCCGGTAATCTGATAACCCCAGGACTGGTCAAGCGGATGCTCCGCCAGCGGCATCAGCTCAATGTGGGTATAACCCATTTTGGCCGCATAAGGCACAAGCTCTGCAGCCAGCTCTTCATAGGTGTAGAAATATTCCTTGCCTTTGATTTTCCAGGAGCCCGCATGGACCTCGTAAATAAGGAGCGGGCTGGAATAAGGAGGGGATGTGGCTTTATGCTCCTGCCAAACGCCGTCGTCCCAGTCGTAGTCCAGGACATCGGCAACAATGGAGGCCGTGCCAGGACGGCGCTCACTGTAAAAAGCGTAAGGATCGGACTTGACAAGGGTCTCTCCCTTACTAGTCCGGAGCTCGTACTTGTAAAGCTCTCCTTCTCTTAAATGGGGAATAAATAAATGATGGACTCCGGTATTGCCGAACGGGCTCATGACATGTCCGCCGCCATTCCAGCCGTTGAAATCGCCAACAACGGAAACGGATTCCGCATGGGGCGCCCATACGGCAAAACGAACGCCTTCCACGCCATCCTGCTTTTTCAGATGGGCTCCCATAAACCGGTAGCTGTGGTAGGACGAGCCCATATTAAATAAATAAAGCTCTTCCTCGGTTAAACCGTCCTTCATGCTGAGAGTCATGCGCTGCATCACCTCCCGGAGCCGTTAATTTCTTTTATTATACATGCATCTTTGAAAAAGAAACAGCATGTTTTCATTTTTAAACAAAAATGCGAGATTTCATGTTATAGAATATCACATGAAATCTATCGGGAGCCCTTCGCGACGGATACGCGGTGAATATAGTAATGTCTGGAGCAAAAACCTTTTGACACAGCCTGGTCCTCGCAATTGACCCAACTGCACTTTACTGTTTTTTTGATTCGACGAGGCCGCACTGTATTTGGATCGCCGTGCCTCAACATCCTTTGATGGTGCATTGCACAAAGCGATTTGGCTTTGACCGGCTTGTCACAGCCCGCAATTCCGCATGTTTCCACTTTTAGTTCCCCCTTGTTTGTTCGGAAAAGCCGCAGGATGCGCCTTTTCCGGTATATTCAGTGTCAATTACGGCTTTACCCATACAAGTTCTACGATAAAAACGGAGTTGGTTTGCCTGTCAAAAACAAATACAGCTCATGCATGGCGCGTGTGCAAGCCGTATAAAACAACCTGCGCTCGCTTTCGCGACTGTAAACCTCGCTCCCCGCATTTGCGATTACAACCGCATCGAATTCTACGCCTTTAGCCAGATAGGCAGGAATCACAACCATTCCTTTTACAAAAGTCGAGGTTTCTTTCTGGATTAAGCGGATATCCGGCAGCAGCGCAAGCAATGCCTTATGTATTTCCACGCTTTCCCGGGCAGTCTTGCAGATGACGGCCAGCGACTCATAGCCTTCAGATCGCCAGGCTTGAAGCCTGACTCCCAGTTGCTCAGCGTGACGGTCCGCTTCAACATATTGAACGACCGGCTCAGGACCCGTGCGGTTAAAGGGGATGATCTCCTCGCCGCCTGGAACCATTTTTCTCGTAAAATCTACGATTTGCCTGGTTGAACGATAGCTTCGCTTCAATATGATTCTTTCGCATTCCTCTTGCGAAAACAATCCTGACGTTGCATCCCCGTTTTTTTCACTGGTACCGTGCACAAATATGCTCTGGTTGAAGTCTCCAAGGACCGTCATGCTGCTTCGCGGAAAAATCCGTTTCAGGTAATGAAATTGAAAAGGCGAATAGTCCTGTGCCTCGTCAATAAAAAGATGCTTGACCATCGTATTAGTATGAAAGCCCTCCAGCTTTTCCTTCAAGTACAAATAGGGCGTTGCATCCTCGTAGCTCATCAAGCCGGCATTCAGCTTTTCCAGGCTTCTGCTGCAAATTTGCGGCCACTCCGGCGGATAAGACGCGTTTGCTTCCGTTGCCCCAGGTGCGGCAGGGGGAACGGCGCCTTTTTGGAATAACGCTTTATAAATATCCGGCATATCTACGAATTTAAGCAGTTTAACGCCGCGCCGCAGCTTTTTAAATCTTTTTTGCACAACCTGTGCAGCTAAAAACTGTCTTTCAGACTGGTAGTCATCGAAGGAGCCTCCGCTAAATTTGCCCTTTTCGCGAAGCTCCTCATACGCACTGCCATAACTATGAGTATCAAGCAGTTCAATGGCTTCGTCAACCCATTCTTTGCTCTGCTCCTCTTTGGAAATTCTGGATAATTCCTTGAGCAGCCAAACCGATAATTTTTGCAACCGGTTCGGAATCGTCATTCCGGGCTCCAGGGAATAGAACTGGCGCGAAATGGCCTTGGCTGCAATTATCGTTTTCCCGCGAAAGCGGATATCACGGAAAGAAAGGCCAGACACGCCAAGCTGCTGAACGTAGCGGTCGATTTCGTCCATAAATGATTTACCGGATTTATAAAGAATGCCTGCCCTTCTGATGTCCAAATCGGCATCCTGAGGCGCATTGAGCATTTCTTCAAGCCCGACAAAAGGGTCCTCAAGCTGGAACTGTTCACCAAGACGATGCTCCAGATATTGCTGATAGGTGGTTTGCGTCATGTTTTGCTCCCCCAGCTCCGGCAGAACGCTGGATACATAGCTGTTAAACATAGGATTTGGGGAAAACAGCACAATCTGCTCTGCGCTAAGCTGGCCGCGATAACGATAGAGCAAATAGGCTACGCGCTGCAAGGCGGCAGATGTTTTGCCGCTGCCCGCAGCGCCCTGCACAACAAGCAGCTTAGCTTTTTCATTGCGGATAATGGCATTTTGTTCACTTTGTATCGTTGCGACAATGCTTTTCATCGCTGCGTCGGAGCCTTTGCCAAGCACCTCTTGCAACAATTCGTCGCCAATCGTCATTCCCGTATCAAACATACTTTTTATTTTGCCGTTGCGAATCATATATTGACGTTTCAGCGTCATCTCGCCTCTTATTTCTCCGGCAGGCGTTTGGTAGGACACGCGCCCAGGGCCGTAATCATAATAAAGGCTGGAAACCGGGGCGCGCCAATCATAAATCAAATATTCCTCCCCGGAGTCGTCTAGCAGAGAACCAACACCAAGGTAGATGGCATCCGGCTTGGCGCCCTTCGCTCCTTCTTCAATGATGTCGATACGGCCGAAATAAGGATTTTGCTCCAGCTTAACAAGCGTTTTTAATTCACGCTCGGTATGCCTGTGGCTGCGCTCCCGTTCTGACAGCAGCTCCGCTTGCTGCTTCAGACTCGCATGCGTTTCAGCCGACTCCGCGGAATCCTCAAAATTAACGGTCACATCATCCCAGAAATTGCGGCGGATATCAACAATTTCCCCCCGAATGCCGCTGGTTTTGGCGGACAGCTGTTCGATCCGATTTCCGATCAGCCTCACAAGGCCGTTAACCCGTTCCTGCTCCTCCTGCAGTCCGTCATGATTGGTAGTGTACATAAGAGCCTCCTTCAGGCAAAAATCCGATTTCATCAATTCTTATTTTTCCAGGGCCATTCAAAAAACGGAATGTAATGGACTTAATGTCCGAGGGACTAAGCGCAGATTCCTCCTGTCCCTCTCCTTTGGCGCCGTCAAACAAATGGATAGGAGCTACAACCGTCCTTAGTACTTCCTCAACCGGCTTTCCGTACTTACTATTTTTTATTTTTCCTTCCAGCCATCCGATCGACATAAACGATGTGTAGGAAGGTGGTTCAATCGGCGCTATATCGTCCAGAAGCAGCGTCAACTCCTCGCCGGAGCGCTCCGTCAGCACAACCTCAACCATCGGCAGCGGGGGAAGAGTTTCCCCTCTGGCGCCAATAACCGGAGCTGTTCCGACGACAGCATCTCCGCCGGCGTCTGTGCCTGAACCGGCATTTGCATCCGTGTCTGCAACAGCAACGCCAGCATCCGCCTGTGCTTCAGATTTCGATAAGTCCGTACCTCGGCTTTCTGCCGCTTTACCATCATCGGAAGATTTCACGGGAGCAATCAGATCCCATTCCAGATTGGATACGGCAAAAACCAAGCTGCCTCCATCCAACTGCTCCAGATGACGTGCGGCCTCCTTAGATAATTGAATTTCAAAGGATGCTCCCGGCTCCTCCCATTCCAGCACCAAGCCGGTTGTTCCCTTCACTTTGCCATCCCGGTCCCGGACGCTTTCATCATCGATTACCGTCAAATCCTGAGCTGCCGTTGTTTCAACCAACGGGGCAGGCTCCTGGAAGCGGGTCACCTCCACAAAATCGGCGCCTTCGTACCTGCTCAAATAACGGGTAGCATCCGGCAGCCATTGATCGCCGCTCCGGTAATCCTGAAACAGACCTATATATCTTTTCTCGTCCTTCAGCGTGGCTTCAAGAAAGGAAGAGACATATACCTGAGCGATTTTTTGCTGCTCGTCTTTCGGCAGCAGGTCCTTGTTATTCAGAAACAATCCGCCGGGTAAACGCTCATCCAATCGTCCCCAGCTTGTATTAAATTGGCTGTGATTGGCATTTTCAATATATACTGACGCTTTGAAACGCTCTTTGCTACCGCTGAAGGTCACCCGATTATATTGCCGGTCTCCATAAAAATTATTAACGTCGGCATCCTTGGCGCCCTGAATGGTCAAATAATTAATATCCCTCAATTCTGCATAGTCGTCATCAACTGCCCGATCCACCGGCGCGATTGCTACAACGGTTGATAGTTCCATCTCCTCCAGCCCTTGCAATTCCTGATCCTCGCCAAACCAGCGCGGCCAATCAGCCGCCATAGCCGCCGCCTGCCCGCCGCGCGAATGTCCAATTAGCGCTACGCTGCTCCAATCCACAGAGCCGGAAAAGGCGGTAGCTCCCGATTCATCAAGGTTTTTAATAACTTGCAAATGCTTCAGCAGAAGCCATGCCCGAACTTTCATATCATTCTTGGGGATGCCCGACCATACGGAAAAATTTAGAAAATTAGCATCAACAGACACTGCAATCATACCTTTGCTGGCCAGCAGCTCTCCCAAATAACCGTATCCATCGTCTGAAAAGTCCTCCATCAAATGGTTTCCGTGAACAATAAGAGCAAGCGGAAACTCCCCTTCCCCGGCAGGCATCCAGACTCTGCCGTTAAGCGGCAGCTTATTTTGATGAAATCCCCAAAAAAGGGAACGCAGCCAAGGCCATTCCTCTATGTACGATGATGCATCAACCGATGAGGTCTCATAGCTGATGTCTTTACCAAACAATGCCCGATGACGGTCAGAGCCGCTGCCATATGAAAAAAACTCGACTTTATACTTACCAGGCAAAGAAGGATCTTCTGCATCCAATGCTACTGTTTCCAGAATAGCCTCCTTGGCAGTACGCTCAGGCCATTCCACCGGCCCCGTCCAGAGGAACGCGTTCAACAGCAGCATCGCAAGCATAACCGTCACTCCGGCAATCCCTAGCTTCACCCAGGACTTTAATCCGCTTTTTGCCAAAATACCCAGCAGACTGCCCGCGGCAAGGCCTAGGACGGTGTAAGAAAGGCTCAGAAGCAAACTTACCTTCCAGCCAAATTCGGCATAATGGAGCATAACATACGTTTCCGATTCTACCAATACAAACAAGGAGAAAAGTCTTCTAGGCAATGGCAAATAGAAAAATGAAAATAGTACAGTCAACACATAGCAAGCAACCGCTCCAAGCACGACCGCTATTGATAAAAAGATTGCCTGATCCAAAACCGCACCAAGCCCGGTAGGTATCCCGGAAATTTGCAGGGACATGGCAACCGCTCCAAAAAGCGCCACACTGAACGCTGCGCATCTGGAGATAAATCCCTCCCTGTCGTGCCGTTTGTTGAACCGCTCCTTCACCCATTCCATCACTAACCGCCAAGGAGCCTTGCGATTGTTCAATCCTTCAGTCATGATTGCAATCCGATTGTCGGCCAATACCGGCCGTTCCTTGTTTCTATAGTTACCGGAACATCAAAAAAAGAGCTCATCTGAGAGGATGTTAAAACCTTCGCCGTTTCTCCCGCAGCATAAACCCCGCCATCCTTGAGCAGCAGCGTATGGCTAAAAATCGGCATAATCTCTTCAACATGATGAGTCACGTAAATAATCGTAGGCGCATCCTTTTCCCCTGCAATTGTTCCGATCATCGTCAGCAGCTGCTCTCTCGCAAACAAATCCAGTCCCGTCCCAGGCTCATCCAGTATAAGCAGAGAAGGGTTGCCCATAAGAGCTCTTGCGATAAGAATGCGCTGGCGCTGTCCCTGGGATAACGTTTCATACGTTCGATCCTTAAGTGCAGAGCAGCCGAGCCGATCCATCAATTCTTCAGCCCGCTCCAGATCCTGGGGCAATATTTCATCGTATACGCCAATTGTAGAATGTTTGCCGCTCAAAACCGTTTTTATCGCAACTTCGCTTCCATAAAGCCGTTGCTGCAGTGAGGTGCTAACCCAGCCAATCCGTTTTCTAAGCTCACGCAAATCATATTCGCCAAACCGGTGGCCCAGCACGCTGACAGAACCCGAAGTAGGCCATATGTATCCGTTAACCATATTGAGCAGCGTTGTTTTGCCTGAGCCATTAAGACCAAGCAGACACCAATGCTCGCCCGCCTTGACCTGCCAGCTGACCTTGTCCAAAATCGTACTGCTTCCCCGCTCCCATGTAACATCCGCAATATCTATAATCATATCTGTTCCTCCTGCCTATGCAACTAGGACATACATGTCAGTGCCCTATCCCATCATGATAATGTGAGCACTCGCTTCTATTTCCATGAATCTTCCAATCATTTTATCATACTTTTAAGCGGACAACCTTAAAAAAGCAGGCTCTCCCTATGGAGAGAACCCGCTTTTTTCGCAAATTTGTCAAAAGCAACATCAAGGTCCCGGTTTCCGCTACATCCCAAATAATGGAGCGGCGATCATCCGGATGACGATTGCAACAAGACCAAGCGCAATACTCCAGCCTCCAAGCCCCTTGGCTCCTTGGCGGTAAGCAATAAATCCCAGAACGACTGAGGTAATGCCCATTAGCATGGGCCAGATCAGCCAAGATGCGATGGCAAATACCAAGGCTACCCAGCCCACTGCGGAGCCGGAAGCGCTGCGGTCTTCCTCTACCTCAGACGAGTGCTTTCGCACGCCTTCATCCTTGCCAGTTACCGGCATGCCGTAAGCAAAGTCCGCGCCAATCTCCTCGTTGAAAGCAGCCATTCCTCCAGGAATGACGCTTCCTCCTCCGGAGCGCTGCATCACATCGGCGCCATAGCTTCCGCCATCCACATGGCTTTCCACTGCAGCCTCCTCATGGCGATCTGCAATGTCGCTGGAAGCATGAAAGTCGCCTTCGCGAGACATTCTTCCTTGCTCGTTATGGCTTTCCGGATGATGGTTTCCTTGCAACGCGTGGTAATGATGATCCCTGTCTTTTTTATGACGATGTTTGTTGCCTGATTTGTTATGACCGTTCATGTTTCCTCAATCCTCCTTTGGTTTAAAGGTGTTGCAGCAGGTAGCGGCAGACTCCTTGGCCAAATCCTCATGGGGCAAACCTAAACGATCACTGGCAAATTCTTCATGGAAGGACGGCGATGAATGTTGATCGATATCAATAGCAATGGCTTTTGCAACGCACTGATTGCCTTCTTCCCAGAACGTGCAGTTTGCAACGCTACAGGAAACGCCCTTTGGCATAAAAATCACCTCCGCTAAGGAGTTTCCCTCAAGCGGAGGCAATTCATTCTGCCTTATTTTTGTCCCTGCATGCGGCGCTGGGTCATGTAGTCACTTTCGTAGTAGGACAAGTCGTCGCGCAGATCCTCGTAAATTTTGGAAATGCCCAAAACGATATTGCGGGCCTCGCGAACCGGCTTGTACCGGAAGCGAATAGCGTCTTGTCCCGTATAGGCATAACGCCCATCTTCGGAATAACATTCATTTTTTGGATAAAAGAAAGCGTTGACGCATTGATGATACGCCTCATACAAAACGCGTTCACCATACTCATTATCGAAATTGGGCCTTCTGAGCAGAACGCCCAGCTTTTCAACAGCAACTTCCGAAAAAACAAGCAGATGGCGCAGATCGGACAGCAGCCCCTTGTAAAAAAGCTCCGCCGCCTCTTCGCTTTGATCTCCTACAAGCTGGGATAAAGCATTCTGATTCAGAAACGGCTCCAGCTGTTCAACCGCTTCTTTTAATTTGTCGCGAGTGGATTCCGTCAGCGCTTTAACGTTCGTTGATGGCATGGTGGTAGTTCCCCTTTCTACATTGCACACAAAAAAACTATAAACATCAACATCGTACCACAAATTCCAGAGAAACGGTATCCGAATTGTGAAAATGTCCGCATAATTTGATGACTCAGATGCGACTCTAAGGGTAGAGACAGTTCATTTTATGAGAAGACGGAGGATATCCCATGCGCAAATCAAGATGGACCGCTGCTTTTGTTGTGCTGGCCGCAGCAGCGCTGTTAATTCCGGCCACCCCGTTTTTTTTGAAAAACGGCGAATCAACGCCCAAAACCGTACAATTCTCCGCCAACAAGGAGCAGAAGCTTAAGCTTGCAGCTTTGCAGAATGATATGGATGCTACGGCAACGCTAATGTCCCTGGAATGTGCGAAGGACTTCCGCAATATTATGGCGGCCGATGGAGATTCCCCGGTAAAGGCAGCAGCTGAAATCAAGGCGTTAATGAAGGAGCACCCGCATTTGTCCCATATCCGATGGATCGGACCTGGCGAGGATGTGCAGATAGGCAAGCTGCCGAAGTCCCAAAAAGAGGATGCGCAAATGTTTAGTGCGGAAGCCGCCAAAAAAATCGCAAAAGGCGCTAATTATGAATCCAAGCCGTTTGAGTCCGCCGACGGCAGCCGCTACATCGTATTAGGCGTTCCCGATCAAACGGGAAGCGGACACGGCATCGTTGGCGTAATGAAGCAGGATATCGTGAAGCAGGTTGAAATGCATCAGAAGCGCAATTTGCGCCTGATTCCTTACCCGGCGGAAGGCAATTACCGGATTGAATCCGTCAAGCCCAATTCCACGGTAGATACAACGGTTCAAACGGGCGAAGACAATGGCAATGCAAGCCATTATCATGTCAAGGATGCTGTTGTCCATTTTTCAACCCCGCCTACTGAAGAGCAATTGTCCAGAATAAAAGCCGACGTCGGGGCCTCCGTTATTCAGCAGCTCGGCGACACCTACGTTTTTCGTTCTGACAAGGTGGAAGCCGACAAATTAATCCAGTATTTTCAGAATAACTGGAAAATTAAATATACGGAGCCTCATTACCTTTATTTAACGAACGATGAGCGTGCTGCCAAAATCGTACCCAATGACGCCTTGTATTCCCAGTATCAATGGAACTTGCCCTCCATTGCCGCAGAGGAAGGCTGGACGCTGTCAAAAGGGGACGAAGGGGTTATCATCGCCGTGCTTGACACCGGCGTTCAGAGCAGCCACCCCGACCTTCAAGGCAGGCTGCTCGCCGGAAAAAACATCGTCAATACAGGAAAAGCGCCGGATGACGATGTAGGACACGGTACGCATGTTGCCGGAATAATCGGCGCGGCCGTCAACAACGGCGAAGGAGTCGCCGGCGTTTCCTGGTTTAACAAAATTATGCCCGTTAAAGTGCTGGACAGCTCCGGCGCAGGTTCGACTTATTCGGTAGCTCAAGGCATCATCTGGGCGGTTGATAATGGAGCAAAAGTGATCAATATGAGTTTGGGCAACTATGCAAAGGCCGATTTTCTGCATGACGCCATCAAATATGCGTATGAACGCGATGTCGTCCTGATTGCCGCAAGCGGCAACGACAATACGGACCGTCCCGGTTATCCCGCCGCATACCCTGAGGTTTTTGCGGTAGCGGCGACCTCAAGCAACGACCAGAAGGCATCCTTCTCCAATTTTGGCGATTACATCGACGTAGCGGCGCCTGGCGACAGCATTGCCAGCACCTATCCCGGCAGCCAATATGCGGCATTGTCCGGCACTTCGATGGCTAGCCCTCATGTTGCCGCGCTGGCAGGCTTGATTCGCTCCATCAACCCCGACCTTAGCAATGAGGAAGTTATGGAGATCATGCGCGTATCCGCCCGCGATCTTGGCCAAGCGGGCAAAGACAACTATTTTGGCCATGGAGAAATCGATATCGACAAAGCGCTTAAAGCCGCTGCGAATTATGGCGGCGCGCTGCAAACCTACCCTCAACAAGTAAAGCGGAAGCTGGAGCGATTGGGATCTTGAATTAGAGAATCGAGCAACGGAAAACAAAGAACCGTCTAATGGCCGCAGATGTCCGTAAGAGCTTGGTGAATAGAATCGAACTGTAGCGAACTGTGGCGATTTGAACGACCTAGAAAAGAAGCAGTACCACCATCAAGAAACACGGATTGCTATTTGTTCAATTTCTTAAAAAAAGACATGATCTACGCGAATTGCGGGTTCATGTCTTTTCCCATATTCCATTTATCAACATCATTTTAATTAAACGGTATAAGATAGCCGTGCGGAAAGTTTGCCGTAAGCCGGGTTCTGTACTTCTGGTGGTGCAAACGGGAACGACCCTCCCACTAGGAAGCGACAATCATCTATCTAGGCCGTCCATTGCTGAACAGCTCAAGCAACCAACCCGGATGCGCCTCGGGCTAAGGCTGCGGCCTTGCGGCCGCCACATCCTCTCGGTCTTGCTCCAGATGGGGTTTACCAGGAATACAGTCACCTGTACTCCTCGTGGTCTCTTACACCACGGTTCCACCCTTGCCTGTGCCCCTTACAGGGGCCATCGGCGGTCCATTTCTGTGGCACTATCCTTCAGCTCGCGCTGACTGGACGTTATCCAGCATCCTGCCCTGTGGAGCCCGGACTTTCCTCTCGCAGCAACAAGGCTGCCAGCGATTGTCTGTCAAACTTTCCGTAACAGAATTATTATACAGGTTATTGAATCAAAGCTCAACAGGGAAATACTAGCGGGTTCCAGCGAAATACTGCCAAGCGGATGCATCCGCAATCTTCGAAAGAGTACATACAAACTGCTAAAGGATCCTAAGCTGGCTTGCGTACAAGGCCTATATAAAAGTAAACGGCTCCGTATTCAAGCGCGAGGCTATAACCTCCGTTTTCCATTTGCTCTTCGCAAGCTCTATGTTCAGCCAATCCGCCACCTTTTGCTTCATAACTTTCTCAATATTGTGGCCTGCGTCGATAATGGTCATGCCTGCTGCTAAAGCATCATGTGCCGTATGATAATCAATATCCCCCGTGATAAGGACGTCCGCGCCTGCAAACATTGCACGATTGACATAGCGGGCTCCCGCCCCGCCAAGCACGGCGGCTTTATGGATTACCCGGTCAGGCGGACCAACCACGCGCAGCATCGGCACATCAAACGCCGTTTTTAGCCTTAGCGCCAGCTCATTCAGCGTTGCCGGCTGCGTCAGCTTGCCGTAGCGGCCTAATCCGAAGGTTCTCCCCTTCAAGTCTACGGGATACAGGTCATAGGCCACCTCCTCATAAGGATGGGCCTTCAGCATGGCGCTCACTGTTTTTCGATGGACACTGTGCGGAACGATTGTTTCAATTCGCACTTCATCTGCACGCTCAAGACGTCCTTGCGAGCCGATAAACGGGTTAGTGCCTTCCCCTGGCAAAAAGGTTCCCGTCCCTTTGCTGGTAAAGCTGCAGCAGCTGTAATTGCCTATTTCTCCAGCCCCCGTACGCCATATGCTTTGCAGCACATCTTCGGCATGGGATTCCGGCACAAAAACAACCAGCTTATACAGCTTATCCGTATGGATATCCTCTAGCGACTTTCTTCCCTGCTCTTCAATCCCCGCCTGATCCGCAAGCCAGTCATTGATGCCGCCATCAGCCACATCCAGATTGGTATGGGAAATATAAACGGCAATATCATGTTTGATCAGCTTTTCGTAAAGCTTGCCTGCCGGCGTAGACGTATCCAGCTTCGCCAGCGGACGGTATATGATAGCATGATGGGCAATAATCAGGTTGGCTCCCAGCTTGATGGCTTCATCCACCACCTCGTCGGTCACATCCAAAGCAACCAGCGCCTTCGGAACCTCCTTGGACAATGTGCCTAGCTGCAAACCTATTTTATCGTTTTCCACCGCATAATGCTTTGGGGCAAGCTGCTCCATCAACGAAATGATGCTTTGTCCGTTGGCAAACAAGCCAGCACCTCCTTCAACAAATCTATTTCCTTGCGGAATTGCTCGCGCTTCGCCAGCGACTCCTGCACACTGGACTCCGCCATCTGGCTCCAAATCCGTTCCAGCTTGATGATTTCGGATTGCCACTTATCTATAAGCACTGCCGTTGGCTGACGCAGCAGATGCGGTCCCATTCTAATCAAAATCACTTTTTTAAGCTCTGACTCAAAAGGCAACGGCAAAAAGGCTCCATCGTAAATCGCCTCATTTTTGGGTGCTGCTTCAGCATCCCGCACCGCATGAAGCACCTCATAAATTTTACCGTCCTCCTCCAAAATAGCTTCATCGGTCAAATACCAGTTATGATCCAGCAGCCATGCCCTGACCGCGTCTTCGCCAATATTGGGCTGGAGAACCAGACGGGAGACTCCTTCAAGCTTCCCGTTCGCTCGACCGGCTTCAAGAATGGAGGACATCAAAGCGCCGCCCATACCCGCGATCGTAATCGTATCGGCTTCTCCTGGTTCAAGAACGGCCAGTCCGTCACCCCGGCGAACGGATAATCTATCCGCAAGACCGGCTGCTAAAGCAGCCTTTTGCGCAGCCTTGAACGGTCCCGGATTTACCTCTCCGGCAATGGCTTTTGATATTTTCCCGCTTTGCAGCAAATAAACCGGAAGCAATGCATGGTCGGAGCCTATATCCGCCAGCGCCGCCCCGTCTGGAATATATTCTGCAACAAGCCGCAGACGTTTAGACAATTCAATCATCAGGTTACCCACACCATCCATTGTTTGCGCATTGTGAAGAGAAGCCCTCCACCTAACGCGATTTTTACGATTATCTGTATTTGCAGCCATGTCGTTTCATGAATAACAAGCAGGGTATACAATTCTGGAAGAAACCAGGCAAGCGCGCACACCACAAACAATACGGCAGCCACCGCTTTGCTGAAGCGGTGCAAAAACCAGCTGCTCCACCCAAATATAATGGCGATAGGAAGCCAATAAAGCTGCACCTCGTACCATGCCGGCGTCTCGTCCAGTCTTGACAGAAGCCAGCCATACAGCACTAGGGCGATCAGCCAGCCGCATAAATGAAGCATCGGAACCTTTCTCCAGATGCCGTATGCGACCCAGAAAAAGGAGCAGCCGCCTAAAACACCCATTTTCCAGCTCCAGGACTGAAGCTCATGAAGCTCCAGAATATGTAATCCGCCGCCTAGCAGCAGCAACGCTCCAGCGCACACCAGTATGCTGGAAAACGTTCGGCTTCGTTCTCTGAAGCGATGGGCAAACCTTAAAAAAACTAATGCGCCCAGCAAAATAATTGCGATTTGCAATGCCGGATGAAAAGAGCTAAAATAAAGCACAACAAAGGAAATTAAGGTAAAAGTTCCAAATGTAAGCAACCATTGTTTGCCTGTTGCCCGCTGCACTGCCGCTATCGCTTTGCCGACGGCATGATTCGGCTGCGGCGCTGGCCTTGGTGTATCGGGATCGCTGTACAGATTAAGCAGAAATTCGCAATATTGCTCAGGCAACAGCTTGCTCCGACTCCAATGCTGTATTTCCTTGAGAACAATTGCTCTGCGATCCTGTTCCATTGGACGCCATCCTTTCCTGTCCTTGCCTTGTTTTCATCTGAAAAAAAGACCTCGCTGCAAAGGCAGAAAGGTCATTTTGCGGCATAAAGCCGTTATTCCAGAAAGTCTTTGAGTCGTTTGCTGCGGCTTGGATGGCGGAGCTTGCGAAGAGCTTTGGCTTCGATCTGCCGGATTCTCTCCCGCGTTACGCCAAATACTTTTCCCACTTCCTCCAGCGTCCGTGTCCGGCCGTCATCAAGGCCAAAACGAAGGCGAAGAACGTTTTCTTCACGTTCAGTAAGCGTGTCGAGCACATCCTCAAGCTGTTCCTTGAGCAGCTCGTAGGCAGCGGCATCTGCCGGCGCCAGCGCCTCCTGGTCCTCGATAAAGTCTCCCAGATGCGAATCGTCTTCTTCCCCGATAGGCGTTTCCAACGATACAGGCTCCTGAGCGATCTTCATAATTTCGCGAACCTTTTCCGTGCTAAGCTCCATCTCAACCGCGATTTCCTCCGGCGTGGGTTCACGCCCAAGCTCTTGCAGCAGCTGACGCGATACGCGTATCAGCTTGTTGATGGTTTCCACCATATGGACCGGAATCCGAATGGTGCGCGCCTGATCCGCGATCGCCCGTGTGATGGCCTGGCGAATCCACCAGGTAGCATAGGTACTGAACTTGAAGCCCTTCTGATGATCGAACTTTTCGACCGCCTTGATCAAGCCCATATTGCCTTCCTGAATTAAGTCCAGGAACAGCATGCCTCTGCCCACATAACGCTTGGCAATGCTGACAACAAGGCGAAGGTTAGCTTCCGCAAGTCGGCGCTTCGCCTCTTCGTCGCCATTTTCGATCCGGATCGCAAGCTCGATTTCATCGTCCGCGGACAATAGCGGCACACGGCCGATTTCCTTCAGATACATTCTGACGGGGTCGTTGATTTTAATGCCGGGCGGCAAAGCCAAATCATCATCGAAATTAAAATCATCGCCTTCGCGCTCTTGCTCTTCAGAAGCCGGTCTGAGCGGATTCTCTTCCTCACTTTCGTTCAATACCTCGATACCCAAATCGTCAAGCTGTTCAAAAAACTCGTCGATTTGCTCCGGGTCCTGATCAAAAGGAGACAGTTTCTCCATAATTTCTTTATACGTTAAGGAGGATCTTTTTTTGCCCTGCTCAATGAGCTGATCCTTCACGTGATCCAACTTTTGCTCGGTATCCAGCTCAGTATGTTGATCATTCGCCATATTCCGACTCCCTCCTCCCTGGAAACAACCATCCGGTCAACCTTTAAGCCCTCTTTCCAGGGTCATAATCTCAATATAAAGCTGCGCTGCCAAAATGGCATCGCCTGCTCGTTCGGCACGTGCAAACTCCTCTTTTTTCCGCTCGATATTTCGAAGCTCCGGTTCCTTCAGAATGGTTTCGATATAAGCATGCAGCGACGTTTCTTCCCTGGAGGAGTTATCCTCCATCAGCAGAATGGAAGAAGCCGTCTCCTCCAAACCGGGATCGTCAAGAGTTTGCACAAACCGGGCAGCATCCGGCTCGTATCCTTGTGCGTAGTAGGCGTACAAATAAGCGGCAAGCGCGGCGTGATCCCTTGCATTAAAGGCATCCCCCACACGTTCATGCACAATTTCGGCAATCTCCTTATCCTGCATCATTACATGCAGCAGTCTCCGCTCTGCATGCATATAAGCAGGCAAAATCTTGGGAGCACCGGGCGCACGGCGCTTTTCATTCCTACCATTATTCCACGAATTGTCGTTATTATCCCTTTGCGGTTTCTTTTTTTGCAGTTCCAGCCGTATTCCATGGCAATCCTGCTTAAGCGCGTCAAGCGAAATGTCGAACTCGCGGGATAATTCCTTCAAATAAACTTCGCGTTCCGTGGATGATTCCACACCGGCTACGATGGCTACTGCTTCCATCAAGTAATTTTTGCGTCCTTCTTCTTTTAGCAGTATATGGTTTTTCCTTGAATATATAAGCTTAAATTTTGTAACCGAAACCGGGCTGTCGATTACCTCCCTAAGGAAGGAGTCCGGTCCGTATTCGCTTATATAATCATCGGGGTCTTTGCCTTTCGGCAAAACGGCCATAACAACCTTAAGTCCGGCAGCCTCAAGCAACGGAATATTTTTGAAAGCGGCAGCTTGTCCCGCATCGTCGCCGTCATAACAGAGCAATACTTCCTCCGCATGACGGCGCATCATGGAGCAATGCTCCTCTGTCAGTGCCGTTCCCATTGTTGCAACTCCGTTATCCACTCCGGCTTGCCAGGCTTTGATGACATCCATATACCCTTCAAAAAGCACGACCTGTTTCCGTTTGCGGATGGCGGCTTTCGCCAAATGCAGATTGTAAAGCGTACGGCTTTTGACAAAAAGCCTGCTTTCCGGAGAGTTCAAATACTTGGGTGATCCCTCATCCACAATACGCGCGGCAAAGGCAGACGCCTTGCCATTGGCATCATAAAGCGGGAACATGATTCTTCCGCGAAACCGGTCCACATAACCGCTGCCGTCATTTTTGGCGGAAATCAATCCGCCTTGTTCAAGCAAGACGGGATCGTAGCCGCGACCAATTAAAAATTTGGTCAGCACATCCCAATCATCGGGGGCGTATCCGATCATAAACTGATCGATCAGCCTGTCGCTCATTCCCCGTTCCCGGAGATATCGCTTGGCCTTTTCCCCTTGCCTGGCATTATTGAGAAAATAATGATAAAACTTGACGGCAAGCTCATGGGCTTCAACCAGCTTCTGGCGAGTCGGGTCCTGTTGCGAACCGCCATCCGAAGTCCATGTTACTGGAATATCAGCCTCCTCGGCCAATACACGCACCGCTTCCGGGAAGGTATACCCCTCCATCTCTTCTACAAACCGAATAACGTTGCCGCTTTTTCCGCACCCGTAGCAATGAAAAATCTGCAATTCGGGCGTAACGGTAAAGGAAGGCGTCTTTTCGGAATGAAACGGACACAACCCCTTCATATATTTGCCTTGCTTCGTGAGATGAACGTATTTCCCGACCGTGTCTACTATGTCATGACGCTTGCGGACAGCATCAATGACCTCCTCCGGTATTTTACCGTATGTCATCGTCCATCACCTTCATCCCAAGCTCAAACAGGAATCGCTCGGAGTTCTAAGATAATATTCGCTAAAGCTCACATTTCTCCTGCTGTTCATGCAAAACTTTTGTCAACTTTTGTTGAAAAAGTTGTCTGTCGGCTTCGCTCATTGCTCTTGGCCCCTTTGTTTTGCCTCCCGACCGGCGCCGGCGCGCGCTTTCATGTCGGCGATCCATCAAATAATCAATATTGGCTTCCGTATACTCTTCCCCGCGAGGGGATAACACGATCGCGCCTTTGCTGATTACGATGCAGGCCAGTCCAAAATCGCCCGTTACAACGATATCGCCTGGTGAAATGCTGTTAGCGATATACAAATCGACGGATTGGTCGCTCCTGTCCACCTGAATGACGCGAACGCCATCCTTTGGCAGCAGCAAATGATCATAGGATGCAACCATCACAACGGGAACCCCCATCTGTGATGCCGTTTCTTGTATTTGCTGCTTGACGGGGCAGGAATCCGCATCCACAACGATTGTCGGTTTAGCCTTCATCCCGTACCCCTCCCCGGGCGCAGAATTTTCATTCTACAATAATATACGTCAAATGAAACCGTAATCCTTCTAAAGGTTGTCCAAAAAGTCCGTTTAACTTGTAATGCTATGGCGTCCGGATATATTCCATGATCAGGCTTGCGGTTTCCTCGACGGCTTTATGAGAAACGTCTATAACAACGCAGTCCAGCTTTTTCATTATGCTTTCCGCGTACTCCAGCTCTTCTTGAATCCGGTTTTTGGTAGCGTAGGCGGCCGTATTGGGAAGACCTAATGCTTTGAGACGCTCCTTGCGGATTACGTTCAGGTATCCCGTATCAATCGTAAGTCCGATTACTTTGCGCTTGGGCAGCGCGAACAGTTCTTCAGGAGGCTTAAGCTCCGGCACTAGCGGCACATTCGCAACTTTGAACTTCTGATGCGCCAGATACATGGACAATGGCGTTTTGGACGTTCGAGAAACGCCAACCAGCACGATATCCGCCTTGAGCACGCCCATTGTATCTCTGGCGTCATCGTATTTTACGGCGAATTCGACAGCTTCAACCTTTCGGAAATAATCCGCGTCCAGCACATGATTGAGGCCCGGCTCCTGACGCGATTTGCGTCCCGTGCGCTGCTCCAGCGTCTCAATAAACGAGCCTAGCAAGTCGATGGCTGTAATGCCCGCTTCCTCCGCCAGCTGACGCATCGCTTCGCGCAAATGCGGCCTGACCAGCGTATAAAGCACAATTGCTTCTGCTATTGCCGCCTGCTCCGTAATCCGGGCAAGCAAGGCGACATCGGATACAAACGGCGCCCGGCGGATGTCGGCGTGAATCGGGTGAAACTGGGCGATAGCCGCTCGCACGACTAATTCGCCCGTGTCGCCTGCGGCATCGGATACAACGTATACGATAACCTCCGGCTTGCCTGCTAAATCAGACATTCCCTCATCCCCCTCCATGTGCTGCTTGTTAGTTTCTACCAGACAAGACGCGAGAAATCAGCAATCAGACCGATGTCTCCCGCAATGCCGTTAAGAGTCGCCAAACGGTTTGCACGCACAGCTTCGTCTGGCGCCATAACCATGACACTGTCAAAATAAGCATGGATAGCAGGCTTCAATTGGGACAGCAATCCAATGGCCTTGTCGATATCGCGGTTGCGGAAAGCTTCATGAAAAGCATCGCGTCCGTTAACCCATGCGTCATACAACACAGCTTCGGCCGGTTCTGCAAATAGCGAAACATTGACTTCTCCGCCTTCCGACTTGGCTGCCAGATTGCTGACGCGGCTGAACGCTTCCACTACCAGCTTGAACTCGCCCTTGCCGTCGCCAGCTGCAGCCTTGCCGACTGCCGCCGCGCGATTTGCCGTCAAGGCAAGATCATTAAAGCCCGTTGCCATCACTGCATCAATCACATCATACCGGTTTCCTTGCTCCGACAGCCAGTTTTTCACGCGAAGGGCAAAAAAGTCGTTTAATTCTTTACGCACATCGGCAGCGGAACGTTTCAAACCGCGCTGCTCATGAACGTCAAGCGACAATCCAAACAGCTCATCCAGCTTCAGCTTGAACGGGGATGCCAGCAAAATGGCAACAATCCCGGCAGCTTGTCTGCGAAGCGCATAAGGGTCCTGCGAGCCTGTAGGAATAATGCCGATCGAGAAACAGCCCGTAATCGTGTCGATTTTATCTGCCAGGCTGACGATCGCTCCCACAGTTCCCGATGGTACGGCATCACCCGAAAAACGCGGCTGGTAATGCTCGTTAACCGCCTTGGCTACAGTCTCCCTCTCGCCTAGCTTGCGGGCATAATCCTCGCCCATAATGCCTTGCAGCTCGGGAAACTCGTAAACCATCTGCGAAACGAGATCGAATTTGCAAATTTCAGCGGCGCGGGAAACATCGGCAGCCAGCTCCGCGTCCAGCTTAAGCGTTTTGGCTATCGCATTTGCTGTATCCGCAACGCGGCGCGCTTTTTCCGCAACCGTGCCCAGCTCTTCATGATAAACAATAGATTCCAGCTTGGACAAGGCGTGCTGGATTGTAAGCTTATGGTCTTCTTCATAAAAGAACTTGGCATCGGACAATCTGGCGCGCAGCACCTTTTCATTGCCCTTGGCTATTGTTTCAATAGAACGAAGGTCGCCGTTACGAACCGTTACAAAAAACGGAAGCAGCTTGCCCTGAACATCCAGCACCGGGAAATAACGCTGATGCTCGCGCATGGAAGTAATAAGAACCTCCTGCGGGATGTTAAGGAATGAAGGGTCGAATGAGCCAAACAATGCGCTCGGGTATTCAACCAGAAACAATACCTCTTCCAGCAGGTCTTCTTTAATAGCGATTTGCCAGCCTTTTTGTGTCTTCAGCTCGTCGATTTGCTTCAGGATAAGAGCCTTGCGCTCTTCGATATCCACAATGACCTGCTGCTCCCTAAGATTTGCCTCATAAAGAGACGGCTCAGCGATAACCGCATCTTTGCCAAGGAAGCGATGGCCGCGAGAAACACGGTCAGTTGTTACGCCTGTTATCTCAAAAGGAATAACGTCTTGGCCAAACAGCGCCACAAGCCAGCGAATCGGTCTTACGAAACGCAGCTCATAGCTGCCCCACCGCATATTTTTGGGGAAGGACATGCTGGTAATAATGCTTTGCAAGCCATCGGCCAACAGGGATGACGTTTCCTGGCCTATGCTGCTTTTGCGGGCATAGACATATTCAACGCCGCCCAACTCTTGAAAATAAAAGCTTTCCGGGTCTACGCCCTGACTGCGGGCGAATCCAAGCGCTGCCTTGCTCCAGTTACCGGCCTCGTTCTGGGCAATTTTACGGGAAGGGCCTTTAGCCTCCTCATTGCTGTCTTCCTGCTTTTCCGCAACGCCTTGCACCAAAACAGCCAGCCGGCGCGGGGTCGCATATGCTTTGACAGCCTGGAAGGAAATGCGGGATTCCTGAAGCCATTTTTCCGTTTTATCCTTTAACTGGTCGATAGCGCCTCGCACAAAACGGGCCGGCACTTCCTCCAGACCAATTTCCAGCAACAGGTCCTTAGCCATTTTGCTCAACCCCTTTCTTCAACAGAGGGAATCCAAGCCGCTCGCGCTCCTCCAGATAGGTGGCTGCGCATGCCCGGGCCAGATTTCTGATTCTAGTAATGTAGCCCGTTCTTTCCGTCACGCTGATTGCTCCGCGGGCATCCAGCAGGTTAAAGGCATGGGAGCATTTAAGCGTGTAGTCGTAAGCCGGAAATACCAGCTTTTGCTCCATAATCTTTTTCGCCTCTTCTTCATATTTGCCAAAGAGCGAAAACAGCATTTCCGTGTCGGATAATTCAAAAGTATATTTGGAATGCTCGTATTCTGGCTGGAGGAACACATCGCCGTATGTAACGCCGTCCACCCATTCCAGATCAAAAACATTTTCTTTTTCCTGAATATAGGAAGCAAGACGCTCAATGCCATAGGTGATTTCTACGGCAACGGGATGGCAGTCAATCCCGCCAACCTGCTGAAAATACGTAAATTGCGTAATTTCCATGCCGTCAAGCCACACTTCCCAGCCAAGTCCCCATGCGCCTAAACCGGGATGCTCCCAGTTGTCCTCTACAAAACGGATATCATGCTCCTCGGGATCGATACCCAGACGTTTCAGGCTTTCCAGATACAGCTCCTGAATATTGTCAGGGGACGGCTTCATAATGACCTGAAACTGATGATGCTGATACAGCCGGTTAGGGTTTTCTCCGTAACGGCCGTCCGCCGGACGACGGGATGGCTCTACATAAGCGACATTCCATGGTTCCGGTCCAATAGAACGCAGAAAGGTCATAGGATTAAGCGTTCCCGCTCCCTTTTCGACATCATAAGGCTGGACAAGAATACAGTTCTGTTCCGCCCAAAATTGCTGCAGCGTCAAAATCATGCTTTGAAAATTCAAACCGCTTCACTCCTTCTCAGGTTCAGTAACGCCTCCGCAACGGATGGCAATGGAACAAACGCAATGGCACGCAAAAAACCCTCGCCGCTACGTCTGCTGCCAGACATAGGGACGAGAGTATAATTCCCGCGGTTCCACCCTACTTGGCTGCCTTCAAGTGACTGTTCAAAATGCTGCTTTTCATTTAATGCTGAAAAACCTGCTTTTTTTGAACATGTACTTAAAAACAACCCGCTTTTCCCAAGCCGGACTCCGGAGCGCCTTTCGTCAAGACTGCCGCATCGGGCTTCCACTCTTCCCGACTCGCTGAATAAAACGGCAACGCCAAACTACTTTTTCCATCATTGTCCGATATTCATATTTCACTATTGTATGATGCAGGTGTGCAATTGTCAAACCAATTTATCCAGCTGATCCAGAAAGCCCCGCGACTTGAGCTGAAGACCCAACTGGTGATCCATCAGGCTGCGCATCGACGCCTTCAATTCGGCTTTGGTTTCCGGCGATACTGTAATATTGCCTAGTCTCCGAATATCCATCCTTTGAAATAGACGAAGCAGCTTATGGGCCGTTTCGCCAAGGGAAAGAGCGCCTGGATCGCGATGGCGGCAACGCGAGCACAAGATGCCTCCCGCGGCTCCCGACAAAACAAACGGTCCTACGCGGTTGCCGCATTGTACGCATTCCTCCAGCTCGGGAGAATAACCCGCTAGCTCCAAAATACGCATCTCATACAAATGGGATACGATTGCGGGATCTTTCCCTTCTTGCATAGCGGCAAAACAAGCCTTCAGCTGTTGAAAGAGGAAGGCGCTGCTTTCATCCTCCTGCAAGGTTCTATCTGTTAGCTCCGCGATATAGGAGGCAAAAGCAGACAAATCAAGCTGACCGCGCAAAGCATGGTGAGATTGAATCATCTCACCATGCTGAAGCGTTCCAAGTCCTTTACCCCTTATAAATTGGAATTCTCCATGCGTGAAGGGCTGCGATAACGAGCCGTAACGGCTCTTCACTTTTTTGGCGCCGCGCACTAAAACGCCCGCTTTGCCTCCGGAGTCACACAAGAGAGTAACAATTTTGTTGTTTTCCCCATAATCCATACTGCGAATGACGATGCCTTCCACCCGATACAGCATACCGGCTACTCCCCCACAAAGCCCTTGCTTCACTTATTAAAAAAGCCTTTATCGAACGTACAAAATCTTATGTCTTTACAATTCGTTATCCGCCGATTCGTACTCCCCATCATCAAAGACTTCCGGTCCCTCTAACGCATGCCTATTGTTCATTTCCTTGTAGAGCATAAAGGATTCCACATCACCGGTCAACGCAAAATAATTCCACGAAAAATCCCGCATGGCTATCCACCCTTTCCGCCTCGGAAATGCGAAATGCTAATCCAGACGTTTATAGGATGACATTTCATGCCCCCGGATATCCGTAGCAAAATACGTCAATCTTTTTTGGCTTAGTCGTGCCTGAAGCCAAGATCCTTTAAGACGCGATCCTGGTTGCGCCAATCCTTCTTGACCTTAACCCATAGCTCCAGGAAGGTGCGGGAGCCAAGCAAGGCTTCAATGTCCTTTCTTGCAGCCTTGCCTACCTCCTTGAGCAAATCTCCCCGTTTGCCGATAATAATGCCTTTTTGGGAATCGCGCTCGACATAAATAACGGCGCCAATATAGACAACGCCATTGTCCTGCACCTTCATATCCTCAATCGCAACCGCAATGGAATGAGGAATTTCCTCACGAGTCAAATGCAGAATCTTTTCGCGAATCAATTCCGCGCAAACAAATTGCTCCGGATGGTCCGTCACCTGATCCGCAGGATAATATTGAGGACCAGCCGGCAAATATTTGGTTAACTGCTCCAGTAGAGTGTTAACGTTATTGCCTTTCATCGCTGAAATCGGAATAATTTCCGCAAAATCATACAAATCCTTATATTGTACAATGATGGGAAGCAGCTGCTCCGGCTCGATTTTGTCAATTTTGTTCATGACGAGAAACACCGGCGTTTTCACTTTTTTCAACTGCTCGATAATAAAGCGGTCGCCGCCGCCGATTCCTTCCGAAACATCAACAAGAAACAAAGCCGCTTCTACTTCCTTTAATGCGCCCTCGGCGGATTGATTCATGTAATTGCCTAATTTGGATTGGGGCTTATGAATGCCTGGCGTATCCAGAAAAACGATTTGATAGTCGTCTGTTGTATAGACCCCGTGGATTTTATTCCGTGTTGTTTGCGGCTTGTCCGACATAATGGCAATCTTCTGGCCGATCAAATGGTTCATTAAGGTTGATTTTCCAACATTCGGTCTGCCGATGATGGCTACAAAGCCGGATTTAAATTCTTTTTTTGACATAGTTGGTTAGTCCTCCTTGACCAGCGATGCAGGAGTAAAGGCTCCGGGGAGCAGCTCCGCTACCGAGGTCAGCTTCCAGTTTCCTTGCAGATTACTCATAATAACGGGCATGTCCGGCCCGCAAAGCTCCACTAATACCTGGCGGCAAACGCCGCATGGCGCAATCGGGCCATCCGTATCGCCAATAACGGCAATCGCCTGGAAGGAGCCCGCCTGATGGCCATCAGCCATCGCCCTGAACAAGGCCGTGCGCTCCGCGCAATTGGTTGCTCCGTAAGCGGCATTTTCCACATTGCAGCCGTGATGGATATGCCCCTTGCTGTCCAGCAGCGCCGCTCCTACTGAAAAATGAGAATACGGCACATAGGCCGATTTCATGGCTTCACGCGCCGCAGCAAGCAAAACTTGATATTGTTGTGAAAGGGTGTTTTCCCCCATAAGCTGCTCCGTCCCTTCTTAATTGCATGAATTACGAAAAACGTTTCTCCCTAATCAGCCAAAAATCAGCTGCACCAAGGGAGGGCCCAGAATGAGCAGGCCAACGATTACAGCAAAAACCGCGGCAGCCAAAACAGCCCCCGCAGCCGTATCCTTGGCCGCTTTGGCCAGCGGCCTTCTTTCAGGGCTTGCAAGGTCAACGACATGCTCAATCGCTGTATTGACCAGCTCCAGACTGATAACAAGCGCCATAGTCAGGCTCAGCACGGCCCATTCCATCACATTCAGCGACAACACCAGTCCTGTCGCCACAACGATTGCGACAGCAACGCAATGAATGCGCATATGGCGCTGGCTGCGAACCGCCTGATAGATGCCTGAGCAGGCGTAGCCCAGACTGGCAATAAACCTTATCATTAGCGTGTTAATCCGGCGGCGCTCAGCACAGACTCCTGCTTTGCGGTCATAACCGCCTCAGCCTCCGCATCCTCATGATCATAACCGAGCAAATGCAGGAAGCCATGTACAAAAAGAAACCCGATTTCCCGCTCAAGCGAATGTCCGTATTCCTCGCTCTGGGCCTTTGCCCGCTCCACAGATATAATAATATCCCCCAGCATGCCCGACAGCGGATCGCCTTCGTCCTCGCTGTCAACTTCAAAAATAATGTCCAGCTCATCAGGACCGTCGTCCAGCATCGCAAAGGACAATACATCCGTCGGCCGGTCAATGCCGCGGTAATCTCTGTTCATTTCGTGAATGCCGGCATCGTCCACAAACGTCAGCGTAACCTCTCCGTCTTCCATTCCTTCGGCAGCTCCGGCTAGCTGGAGCAGCTCGCCAAGTTTGGCGATCCATTTATCCGGTATATCAATAATATTTTGCTCGTTGCTCCAATCCAATTGAAGGCTCATTTTGTCTCCTTATTCTCCTTTGTTTGGGCATCATCCGGGTATTCAATGCGGGAGTGGAAGATGCCGATAATGCTTTCCTTGAGAGACTGGGCAATTTTGTCCAGCTCCTTAAGCGTCAAGTCGCATTCGTTGTATTGATTGTCATCCAGCCGGCTTTTGATAATTTTATTGATCATCGCTTCTACATGCTCCACCGTAGGATTGCGCAAGCTGCGAACTGCCGCCTCCACGCAATCCGCGATTCCAACAACAGCCGCTTCCTTGGATTGCGCCTTGGGACCGGGATAACGGTAATCGTCTTCGGTAAAGTTGATTTCCAGCCCTTGCTCCTCCGCCTGCTTCTTTGCTTTGAAATAGAAAAACTTCAGCGAGGTGGTCCCATGATGCTGCTCTGCAATATCCCGAATCGGCTTGGGTATATTGTGGGCTTTCAGCATTTCAACGCCGTCTCGCGCATGTGCAACGATGATGGATTTACTTAGCATCGGCTCAATCGTATCATGCGGGTTTTCGATATTGGACTGATTTTCAATAAAGTAGTTAGGCCGTTTTGTTTTCCCGATATCGTGATAGAACGAGCCTACGCGGCAAAGCAGTCCATCCGCTCCTATAGCTTCCGCGGCCGCTTCTGACAGATTTCCAACCATGACGCTATGATGATACGTACCCGGCGTTTCCGTCAGCAGCTTACGCAGCAGCGGATGGTTTGGATTGGACAGCTCCACAAGCTTGAGGGCCGACAGGATGCCAAACGTAATTTCAAAAAATGGCATCAGGCCAATTACCAGAATCGCCGTCAGCAAACCGCTTGCAAAGGCAAATGCAATTGAATAAATAAACGGCATCCGGTCAAGATTTTCCGACATCATCAGCATGGCCATAACCGCCAGCGAGCCAAACAGGCTGACCATAATGCCCGCCTTCAGAATAGCGGAGCGCTGGCTTGCCCTATGAATGGAGAAAACGGCGGCATGCGATACAACGATAATGAAAAAGCCGTATTTAAAGTCAAAAATCTGAGTTTGCGATGTATTCAAAATAATACTGCCCATTAAAGCAAAAATAAATGAACCCATAATGGCAAGATGCAGATCCAGCAGAAGCGTAATCAGCATGGCGCCCAATGCAGCGGGAGCCAGAAATCCCGCATAGGAAGCCGCATCCGTTTGCGTAAGAGCAATGATCTGAATAGTCATAATGTTAATGACAAAAATCAGCCATAGCATCAGCAGCTGGGAGTTGGTGTATTTGGGCTTGACGCCGCCAATGGAGCCGGATTGATGAAGATACGCATACAGCATAATGACAAACATCAGCGACATAATGAGAAGGCCGGTTTGCGGCCAATAATGCTTTTTATCCTGCAGCAGGTTGGAATCCGAAAGCAGCTTGTACAAATCTGGCGTAATGATTTCGCCTTGCTTGACAATAATGTCGCCTTCCTTAAATACGACCGGAGGCGTATTCAGCTTGGCTTGCTCGCGCGCTTCCTCCGTTTTTTCAATGTCCAGAAACTTGTTTGGCGTAATGACAAACCGGGCCAGCTCCTGAACAATTTCACGGGCGGTCCGGTTGGACAAGGAGCTGGCATTTACCAGCTCCGCCACCTGCGTGCGTGCGGTATCCGCCTCCCGGATCTGCTCGTTCATCAGCTTGCGAACGATATCGCGGGCCACAACCCTCATGTCCGAAAGCTGCTCGCTAGTCAGCTGCGGCATTTTGTAGAACGTTTCCTCGGGAATCGTATATTGCTGCTCCTTGGCAAGACGGGCCATTTCCTCAAGCAGCGTATTGTTGTAGGTGCCGCTGCTCCTGCTATTTTTGACAACAGCGTCGATATGGCTGACATAGCGGCCAGGAATCTCGGAGCGGTAAATATCGATTTTGTTCTGCAGCGTCACCTGATCGTCCATGTTCAACTGCTCGATGCGGTACAGGATCTGCTCCACCAGCTGGTCGTTGCGAAGCTGCACAATGGAAAAAGCATCGTCAATCTTCTTGGCCGCATCCTCCTCTGCCTGCCTCGTCGCTTTTTCGTCACGAATCTGATAGGGAGCCTTAATATCCTTTTCGCTGGCGGTCCCTTCTGTTATGTCATAGGTTTCCGGTATAACATGCGGGGCCAGGCTAAAATAAAAAAGCAGCACGAACAATGCCATCAATACCCACTTGACGGCAGGGCTTTGCCTCCAGCCCTGCGTTTTCGCCCTTTCCTTGACGCTAGCAGGCTTGCTTGACCCGTTGTTGACCATGCGGCTCTCTCCCTTTCTAGATTTTATTTTCAGCATCTCGATTATAAGCCATTATTATTTTTTGAACGAGCGAATGGCGGACCACGTCGCTTTCGACAAAAGTCATCATGCCGATTTCGGGAATATCCTTCAGAATGCGCTGCGCCTCCATCAAGCCGGAGGATTTGCCTCTTGGAAGGTCGATTTGCGTAACGTCGCCGGTAATGACCATTTTGGAGCCGAAGCCAAGACGGGTCAGGAACATTTTCATTTGCTCCGGAGTCGTATTTTGGGCCTCGTCCAAAATAATAAAAGAATCGTCCAGCGTGCGGCCCCGCATATAGGCGAGCGGCGCGATTTCGATCAATCCTCGCTCCAGCGCCTTGGCGGTAGCTTCCGGTCCCAGCACATCATGTAAAGCGTCGTAAAGCGGCCTTAAATAAGGATCAACCTTCTCCTGCAGGTCGCCCGGCAAAAAGCCCAGGTTTTCTCCCGCTTCAACGGCGGGACGCGTCAGCACGATCCGTTTAACCGCATTTTCCTTAAGCGCCATAACGGCCAAAACAACGGCAAGATAGGTCTTGCCCGTGCCGGCAGGACCGATGCCGAATACGATATCCAGCTTTTTGATCAATTTGACGTAATGGCGCTGGCCAATCGTTTTCACCATTATTTTTTTGCCCCGGAACGTGCTGGCAATCTCTTTTTTGAACAGATCCAGCAGTTCCTCAGCCGCCATATCTTTGGCTAGCTCCAGCGCATAGACTACATCCCGCTCGGATGGCATATACCCGTTTCTTACAAGCTGCAGCAGCACGCTGTACAGCTGCTCCAGCGATTCCGCCTCTTTTGCCGGTCCGCTAATGACAATTTCCGCATCGCGGGAGGTTATCGTGCATTCTACCTGGTCGGCTACCAGTTTCAGAAACTTGTCCTGCGGACCGAATAAGGCCAGCCCTTCGGCAGCATTCCCAAGCGGTACTTTTAAGGTCTTTGTTTCAATTTGCAACAATTCTCAGTCTCCCTGCATTTGGACTATAGGCAATTCTTTAACGATAGATTGCTCTACTTCAAAAAGAACTTTCATATAAACTTTACCATTCTCCGCCTTTTCATGCAAAACAATTTCGTCCCTGAAGAGGACATCTATTCCAGCCTTTTCCATAATATCTGCTTTCGCATCCAAAAGACCATTCATTTTCGCTTCATCTTGCGTCAAATCCCTTTCTCTTGTTTCGGCTTCCATCACGGTTTCCTTCATTCGGCCAATGGGAAGCGACCATTTGAGCCATGAAAGCAGCTCCATATGCTCGATACTCTCCGACTGCTCAAAGCCCGGATTTCCAAAGCCGCCGATTTGAAGCGCCCGTGAGCCGATGACGGCATACCACTTTGTCTTTTTTTCACCCGTATATGCTTTTACCCGCTGGACCATTGGACTTACGATATCATATTCATACCAGACAAGCCCACGCACCGTCCCCTTTGCAACAACCGTTTTGCTATTGGTCTCCGAGCCGATAACACCGGAAATCAGCACTTGTCCGGCCTTGACGCGCGTATTTTTTTTGACAGCGGCCTTCCCCGCCTCCGCCACGATTTGCGTAACCACCGCATCCTCGCTGGCGATCAGATGACGGGGATTTTGCAGCGGCGCCTTCTCCGGCAGCGTCATTTCAACGACCTGAATGCGAACCTTTGTCCCTTTTTTCTCTACGCCAACCCAGGTCGTGCCAGGAAGCGCGGAAACCAGCCGTTTGGACAGCACGTCCGCATCCTGAAGACGGAAGGACCATTGCATGGGATACAGTCCCTCGCCCTTTGCCGCATTCAACACCTCTTCCCGGGTAAGCCGCGTATTCCCCTCCACATCAACGCTCCAGACCAGGGAGGAAAGCAGGAACAGCAGCACGAAAAAAAACGCCAGCCCGGCTGCAAAGCCGATTCTCCGCTCTGCACGGCGAAGCAGGAAGGGCAGACCTTGACGCGAAACAACATGAATCCGGCAGCTTGTCTCCTTTAAATACGGGCGAAGCCGAAAAAAGTCGCTAACTGACACCGTAAATCTCATAACGTCATTGCTTGTCCATGCAATAGAGGACAAAGAAAGTCCTCCCGCCAAACATTTGTTGACCAGCTCCTCGGGACTGCCGCCCCTGATCTCCACAACAACCTCGCCTTTAACCCAGATCACGCCTTGTCCCCTCATGGCGTTTCCCTCCCGTTACCATTATGGTATAAGCTCAATCCCGCTAATCAATCCCTCTATAAAAACTTCCTCGCTCCAAATTGTCCGTATAACAAGATCGCTGCCCCTGACCTCCAACTGGCCTTTGCTTAACGCAAGTCTAAGTAATTCAGAGGAGAAGCCTACAACGCCTCTGTGGTTTTCAATATAGAGCTGACGGTCGCCAATCATGGTCAGCCTCGGCAAATCATATACGACGTCCTGCGGCATATCCAGCAGCTCTGCCGTCATTTTTCGTATTTTTCGTTTCAGCTGTCGCATTGCCGTATCGTTGCCCCCTCGCAAAAAACTGACAAAAACACAAAGCTCCGAAATTATAAAACAATATTCATGTGCTATACCAAAATATGCTAACGGGCGTGCAAATATGAGAACGGAGGCTCCAATACGAAAAAAACCCTTTGCTTGTCCGGGGACAAGCAAAGGGTTTTGTATTTGTTATTTAGTGTGCTTTGCGTTAAAAACAATCAAACTCTGACTAGCGCAAGCGGCGCTTTGAACGGGGCGGACCCAATACTTCAGCCCACAAAACAGCCTTGCGCATATCCTCGGCGGTTGGTTTGCCTCCCAGAAGCGATGAAGAGCGCAAGCCGACAGCCTTACCTGAGCCATAAATTCCTTGCCCTTTGCCGAAGGTATGGCTTCCAGTGCGTCTGGACTCGCTATCACCGATGGCTGAGCTTCTTCCGCCGCTCCGATGAGGCTGCTCACGTTCAGAAAGCCGTTCCGCCTGCAACTGGGAGCGATACTCCTGCTGCTGCGGCATATCGGCCGTACGGCTCTGCGCTTCCTGCAAGTCGCCTGTGCCTACGCTACCAGGCCATGGGCGCTGCTGCTGGCCGCCTCCGCCCGATGGGCCGACGCTGCCAGGCCATGGGCGCTGCTGCTGACCGCCTCCGACAGACGGGCCGGCACTGCCAGGCCATGGACGCTGCTGTTGCCCGCTTCCGGCAGACGGTCCGGCGTTTCCAGGCCATGAGCTTTGAGCAGGCCCTTCCCCTCTGGCCGGTGGCTGGTCGAGGCGCTCCCCTCTGGGGGAGTCTTCATGTCCGGGCCGCTCATGCCCGCTTCCGCCGCCAAAACTAGGCATACCGCCCGGCTTGCTTTTGGATTTGGAAAAAAGTCGGCTTAAAAGAAACAATCCAATTAACACGATATAGATATTGCTTAATAAAAAATCAATGATTTGTTGCAACGCTTGTCACCTCCCCTGTGGAGTCAACGGGTGAAAAGGTCCCCATAATCAGGAGCGCCCATCGCGGTGATCCGTATCTCCTTCGGCATTACCAATGGTGGAACGCATTTTGGTATCCGCTTCAATATTTTTCAGGTTCATATAATCCATAACGCCAAGCTTGCCGCTGCGTAAGGCTTCCGCCATAGCAAGCGGTACCTGCGACTCCGATTCCACAACGCGAGCTTCCATCTCGACGACTTTGGCTTTATTCTCCTGCTCCTGCGCAACCGCCATCGCACGCCGCTCCTCCGCTTTGGCCTGAGCGATCTTTTTATCCGCTTCCGCCTGCTCGGTTTGCAGATGGGCGCCAATGTTTTTGCCTACGTCCACGTCCGCGATGTCAATCGACAGAATTTCAAATGCCGTTCCGGCATCAAGACCTTTATCTAATACCGTTCTGGAGATCAGATCAGGGTTTTCCAATACCGCTTTGTGAGATGCCGAAGAACCTACTGTCGATACAATCCCTTCGCCAACACGGGCAATAATGGTTTCTTCGCCTGCGCCGCCGACTAAACGGTCGATGTTGGCACGAACCGTTACACGCGCTTTAACCTTTACCTCAATGCCGTCCTTGGCGACGGCGGCAACAACCGGCGTTTCGATGACGCGCGGGTTAACGCTCATTTGAACGGCCTGCAAAACGTCGCGGCCTGCCAGGTCGATTGCCGCTGCACGCTCGAACAACAATGGAATATTGGCGCGTTGCGCCGCAATAAGCGCATTGACGACACGGTCAACGTTGCCGCCCGCCAAAAAGTGGCTTTCCAGCTGGTTGATATTTAATCCCAAACCGGCTTTTGTTGCCTTGATCAACGGGTTTACGATACGGCTAGGCACGACGCGCCGCAGTCTCATGGCCACAAGCGTGATGATGCCGATACGCACGCCGGATGCCAGCGCGGATATCCATAGCATGATCGGGAAAAAGCTCAGAAACACCGATAAAACAATTATGGCTAGCACAACAATAACAAATACGCCTACAATAGGGTCTAGACCAAACATGAGCAAACCTCCATTTTTGCCGCCTTAGACGGGATTTTTACCTTACAAAAGTTTTCAGTTCCTTATTCATCGCTGCGTATTTCTTTTACAACTACCCAGGTACCCTCCGCTTTAACGACTTTTACCCTGGATTTGGCGGGAATAAACTCTCCTCCGGTAACCACGTCGACCCGGTTATCGCCTATCATGGCCGTTCCGGCGGGACGAAGCGGCGTAACCGTTATTCCTTCCAGGCCGATCAGCGACGTTTTTACATCAGCGGACAAAAACCCCTCTTCCGTCGTCAACGATTCGCGCAAAATAAATTTATTCCATATGCCGCGCCCTTTGTTGGTTCTTGCAAACAACACCACGATTACGACGGCTACGGCGAATGCAACCCCGAGCGTAAGAAAACCCGATTGAGGCGTTGGCGCCGCAAGAATGATGCCTGTTATCAATGCGCCTCCCCCCAATATGCCTAATATGCCAAAGCTTGGAACAAATAATTCCAGCGCCAGAAGCAAGACGCCGACCACGAACAACACAACGGTCTCCATTCCGGCCAGTCCTGAGATATAGGAGCCGAAGAAAAACAGGCCAAAGCTTAACAAACCTACAATGCCCGGAGCTCCAAAGCCTGGCACAAACAGCTCAATAGCTACGCCCGCTATGCCCAGAATGAGCAATACGGTGGCCACGATTGGATTAACAAGAAACTTCGCAACCTGCTCCGCAATGGAAGGCTCTACCTGTATTTGCGTGCGGCCCTCCAGCTTCAGCCAGGCAATAACCTCATCCACCGAATTGGCTGTATGCTCGGAATAGCCGACTTGCTCAGCCTCGGAGGCGGACAGGGACAAAATGTCGCCCTTCCCCTTTTCTACTCCGATTTCCGGCAATGATACAACAGCATTTACGTCAACCATCGCAGCCGCAATATCCGGATTTCTTCCGTTCAGCTTGGCCGCTTCAGTCATCTGGCTGACCCAGAACGAAACCGTTTTGGGATCTTTAATCAGCTCGCCCGCACCGTTGACGACTGCGGCAGAACCCATGCTGCTCCCTTTTTGCATCACGATATTGTCGGCGTTCAGCGCGATATAAGTTCCGGCCGAAACAGCCTTGCCTTCTATAAAGGCGGTTGACGGAATGGGACTGGTGCGAATCAGTTCGCCAATTTCGCTAGCATTGTCCACTCTGCCCCCAAGCGTATTCAGCACCAGAATGATATGCTCTGCCCTGGCTTCGCCGGCTTCCCTGAAAGCGCGTTCCAAAAACGATTGCATGCCTTGGTCAACCTTTTGTTTGACGGGAACAACGTAAACGGCAGGTCCAGGTGAAGAATTGGCGCCTTCGTCTTTATCCGTTTGCGAAGCGCCGATAACGGATCCAAACGACAACAGCAGCGCGGCTGCCAGAAGCAGAGGCAGCACGATGCGCAAAACACGGATAGACCGTTTGTTCAAACTGTCTCCTCCTTTGTTTCATTTGCTAAACTAATACGCAGAAACATATATATTGTTTCAAATGGATTGCCATTCATGCAAATACTGCCGGGAATATGCCCAAATAGATAAAAAAGCACCCCATTAAGGGGTGCTTTGTCAGTCCGTATGTTGGCTATTGCAGAAATTGCTGTACAGCTTTATTTACTAGTTTACCGTCAGCGCGTCCTTTAGTTTTAGGCATAAGGGCACTCATAACTTTCCCCATTTCCGCTTTGGAAGAGGCACCGAGTTCTTGGATGGTCTGCCTTACTATCTCTTGAATCTCTTCTTCAGTGAGCTGTTCGGGAAGGTATTGACTAATAATTTCAATTTCTGCAGCCACACCCGACGCTAGGTCGTCACGGCCGGCATTTTTAAATTCTTGGAGGGAATCTTTACGTATTTTGACTTCCCGACTTAATATATCAAGCACTTCATTATCGTCCAAAGGACGTTTAAGGTCGATTTCCAAGTTTTTAACCGACGCGCGCATCATTCGTATGGTCGTTAGCTTGAACTTGTCCTGACTCTTCATGGCTTGCTTCATATCGTCGGTCAATCGATCGCTCAGGTTCATTATGGAAGGATCCTCCTAAAACTTTCTCTTGCGCGCAGCCTCGGACTTTTTCTTCCGCTTTACGCTTGGCTTCTCATAATGCTTGCGTTTTTTCACCTCAGCCAAAACACCGTCTTTTGCGATGGAGCGTTTAAAGCGGCGAAGCGCAGCATCAATAGTTTCGTTTTTGCGAACTTTAGTTTCAGACACCAGTTTTCCCTCCCTCCGAAACAGACCGCCCAGAGCTTTAACACGGTTTATCACGCTTCATTATACGGTAAAGTAATTCCCAATGTCAACTTAGTTAGTCTGCCAATAATGCGCCCAGCTTCTTGCCGCCAAGCAAATGAATATGCAAATGGTAAACCACTTGACCGCCGTCCCTGTTTACATTGTTAACCAAACGATAACCATCCTCTGCAATTCCGCGTTCTGCGGCAATATGGCGGGCTGCCGCAAATAGCTCGGCAATCAGAGAGGCATCTTCCTTCTCCACATCATTCATTGTGGGGATATGTTTTTTGGGAATGATAAGTATATGTACGGGAGCGGCCGGCTGAATATCTTCAAAGGCAAGAACATGCTCATTTTCAAACACTTTTTTCGATGGAATGGAGCCTTCCACGATCTTGCAAAAAATGCAGTCCATTTTCTTCAACCTCCTATCCTTTCAGCTTAATCTATCATACCGAAAAATCGCGGCAGAGTCCAATTGTTGCATGTAATTGGAAATTGGCAGCCCCCGCTCTCTGCGGAATGGCTGCGCACACTTGGTCTTTGCCGTTCCCGGCATAGGCCGCATTTGGCGAAAAACACCGTTGCGCCATCAATGCCGGGAACCGCACAGTCGTCAGAAGTAATAGGGCAGCAGCGAAAGGGCCAGCAAGCCAACAAGCGGGAACGTTTGGCGGTAGAAGCGCCTGCGGGGATAAAAGCCATAGCCATAAGGGTAGCCTCCGAACGGGATAAAAGCTCTCGGGTCGCCCTCTCCTTGGCCAAAAGGAACCGCTATGCACAAAACTTCATCGTCCACATGCTCCACAATGCCGTCAAAACACATACCATCAGCTGTTTGCACAAGCACATAACGATGCATGTGCTGCTGGCACAGCTCCTTTTTGTCTGTTGCCGCAAATGCCTTGTTTTCCATAGTCATCAGCCTCCATTCACACCATCTTATGCAGGAACGGGCTAATGGCTACCTTATTAATCCGAAACCTCCAGCGTCATGCCTTCGGTGAAAACAAGCAGCAATTCCTGAAGCTTGGCCGCGACAGGCAGCCATTCATGGCCTCCGGCAAGGCGGATCATGGAGAGACGGTCCCCTTTTACGGCAAAATTAAACTCGGACACGGCCTCCTCCAATTGCTGAAAGGAATAAGCGGCCTCCTCCAATTCCAGCATTTCATCGGCTGTTAATGTGCCGCTCCCCCCCGAAATATCTCCTAACAGATTGCTCAGCTTGCTCACAAAGTAGCTTGCCGCTCCGGGACCGCTGGACAAGCCGTTTGGCTGCAGCTTCTGGGCCGCGGTCGTCAGTTCATGTAGACTGGAGCTCATGCCCGCTCCCCCCGTTGTCAAGGAATTGGCCATAAAACCAGCTGTCATACGAACATCGCCCCGCGCTTCATCGCTCGCGGCCATCTCTTTAAGAGCTTCTCCCCAAAAGGCCAGTCCATCCCTGAGCCATTCCAGATTAGCTATAATCCTTTCGCCTTGCTCAACCTTTTCTCCTTGACTGAAGCCCATGTTTTTGGTCAACAGCAGAATATTTCCCATCAGACTCAATACAAGGATAACCAGCGTAACGGCAAGTGCTTTGTATCGCCCTTTCTGCCTTGCCTCCTTCTGCTCCTTCAACGTATTTCCTCCCCCATTGCGTTTTCCCTGCTTCAACGGCTCTATATCATTCGAACGTATCTGCCGCCATCCAGAAAGTAGACGTAAAGCTCGTCAACTTCCCTGCCTAGCATCGCGGACACAGCCTCTCCGTAAAGCTCAAGCTGGAACCGGTGTCGTTCCGCGGCCTGCTCCCAGTTGCCGTGAGATATCCGGTCGGTTTTGTAGTCAAGTAAAACAAGTCCCTTCTCATCCCTAAAAAGACAATCAATGACACCTTGTATCATAACGGGTTCGTCACTGCTCTGTGGCACTGTCTTTCCGTGCACTCGGCTGGCGGGAAGCATGCAGCTGAACGGCACCTCGCGCCTGATCCATTCCGCTGCCGCCAATCTCCGCCCCAGCTCCCCGTCAAAAAACGCGGCAACGGACCTTTTATCTATGCTGTCGGCTTGTTTTCTTGTCAAAAGCCGCCGCTGCACCATATGCTCCAGCACATCGGCAACCGTACGTTCGCCGTTATGACCCGTAAGGGGCATATGCTGCATAAGAAGGTGGCTGGCGGTGCCTTTTTCCGCCGCAGTCAGTTTTTTCTCCCCCATAAAAGCGGGTCTTCGCAGCCTTAACGAAAACGGTCCGGGAGTTGAATTTGCTTCTTCAAGACCGGTGACATCCAACGCTTCATCCCCAACGCTATATCCGCCGCCTGCCAATAGCTCTGAGTCATCCGGCTGCTCGTCAAGCAGTCTTTTCATTTCCGTAACTGAGGTTTTGGCTGCCAACGAGGCTGTTTCCGCGTGGGGGTACGACCAATCCAGGATGGCCTCCAGCTCCTTGTCCAGGCTGGCTCCCTCCAGCAGAGCCAAACCTGCGATCCCCTGGATTCGTTCCTCCCGAAGCTTGCTTTCCTCCGTGTCCTCCTCCAAGGCTGCCGCCGCAAAGCCCGTTAGAGCCGAAGCGGAAAGCGAGCCTGTTCGCCAATCCGGCAGCAATGGAGGCGATGCAATAGCGGCTGCTTCCTCCGGACTGGCCTGGGCCAGCAATTGCCGGGATGCCATCGGCCCCAGCCAGTCCAGAAAGGAGCGTGCCGATGAAACGACATAGTCGTTCAGCGTGCCGTCGCTTTGGATCGCCGCCTGCCAGCCTTGCAGCTTTTTGGCCAGATCCGTAGCAGTGCCGACCAGAAACAGCTTCTCCTTCGGCCTCGTCAACGCAACGTACAAAATCCGCATTTCCTCAGCAAGCATTTCGCGGCGCAGCGCCCTTCGTATAGCAAGAAAAGGCAAGCTCGGGTAGCTGATTCTATCTTCCGGCTCTATGATGCGAGGACCAAAGCCAAGCTCCTTATGCTTGAGAAACGAGCTCCTCAAATCCTGCTGGTTAAACAGCTTGCCTAATCCCGCAACAAAGACAACGGGAAATTCCAGCCCTTTGCTTTTGTGAATCGACATGATTCGGACTACGTTTTCCTGTTCCCCTAATGCGCGTGCCGTTCCCAAGTCGCCGCCGCTGTCCCGCATCCTCTCAATAAACCGCAGAAAACGGAACAAGCCCCGAAACGAAGTAGCCTCATATTGCCGCGCGCGGTCGTGAAGCGCCCTCAGGTTCGCCTGACGCTGAACGCCTCCCGGCAGCCCGCCTGCAAACTCGTAATACCCCGTCGCCCTATAGATTTTCCAGAGCAGCTCCGCCAGCGCCCCGCCTCTGGCTTCCTCTCGCCAATCTTCTAGCTGATCCAGAAAACGCGACAATCTGCCCTTTATCCGCTCTTCCATTGCTTCATGCCCTGCTGCCTGCAGAACGGCTTCGTAATAAGGCAAGGCGGGAGACAAAATGCGGATTTGCGCCAGCTCCTCCGCTGTAAAGCCGAACAACGGTGAACGCAGAACGGCAGCAAGCGGGATATCCTGATAAGGGTTGTCGATAATGCGGAGCAGAGAAAGCATCGTTACAATCTCCGTCGCTTCAAAATAACCGCTGCCCAGCTCCGCATACGCCGGAATGCCCATGCTTTGCAGTTCTTCGATAATAATGGGAGCCCACTGTCTGGTTGCCCTCAGCAAAATCACCACATCCCGCCATTCCATAGGGCGATGCGCTTTTCGCTTGCCGTCGTAGACCATAAAGCCGCCTTCGTCCAGCCTTTTCAGCTGGCTGGCAATCCAGCGGGCCTCTAGCTGAGCGACCTTCAAATCCTCTCCTGCGTCAGCTTCCGCCGAGGCTTCGCCGGATTCGTCCAGACTTTCCGTGATGTCGTCGCCTTCGGCGGCAGCAGCTTCGCCGCCTCGGTCCAAAATGCCAAATTCCACGCGGCAGCTATCCGGGGGATCTGCAGGAGGGTAGGAGGCTCCCGCCACCAGCTCGGCACGGCTGTCGTAATCCATCTCCGCCACCTGCTCCCTCATGATGGCGCGAAACACCGTATTTACTCCGTCCACAACCTCATTGCGGCTGCGAAAATTACGGGCAAGGTCAATACGAAGGCCATCGTCGTCGGCAACCGGCCTGTCTAATGATCCGGCGCCTTGGGCCCGTGAGCTATCCCTTGTTGAATACGATTTGTATTTTGCCAGAAAAAGATTAGGCTCCGCCAGCCGGAAGCGGTAGATGCTCTGCTTGACATCGCCTACCATAAAGCGGTTGCCCGCTCCATCTCTGGCAATAAGGCTTACAATCGCTTCCTGCACCATATTGGTGTCCTGGTATTCGTCCAGCAATATCTCCTGGAAATGCTCCCTATATTCCAGAGCGGCAGATGAAGGGATCAGATTGCCGGGCTCCGAATCCTCATGTCGCAAAATGCGGAGGCAATAATGCTCCAGATCGCCAAAATCGAGCAAGCCTTTACGGCGCTTGGCCTCTTCATAGCGGCTGCCGAACTGAATAACCAGCTCCGCAAGTTCCTCCATTAGCGGGGCAAGCTCCGCGAGCTCCTCCATAAACTGCTCCGGCGTCCGTCCAAAAAGCTCGTCTGCAAGCGAGGAAACCAGCTTTTTGGCATTGTCCCTCAATTCCTTGACCGCTTCCTGCAAAGCTTTGTCATAGCCGTCTCCGCGAAGCGGCTTCAGCTTGCCAAACGTCGCAGCCCTGAACCGTTCTCCCCAGCTTCTCCAAGGCAAGATTTCAACGGCCTCCTTCAGCCCCGCCACGAGCGAGCAGTCCTCCGCAAGCGTGTCTGCATATGGATCGGGGCCGCCAGGCTGCGCGCACAAGCGCAGCGCCTCCTTCAGCTGGCCTTCGGCTCCGTCCAGAGCAAGCGCAATGTCGGCGTGAAGCCGTCCGACCCAAACGCCAGTTTCCAATTGATCAATCGTATCCGCGCCAAACGCTTTGGCTGACTCTCTTAACCAATAATCGGGCCAGGGATGGCTGCCGGCAAAGTCATAGAGCTGCTGAACAAGAGCATATAACGGTTCATCTCCCCGTTCTCCGCCGTACCGCTCAGCCAGCCGCAAAAATGCGCCAGAATCCCCTTCCGACCCGCTGTATTTGTGCTCAAAAAGCTCGTCCAGCACATCCAGCCGCAGCAGCTCGCTTTCCGTTTCATTAGCGATCCGAAAACCGGGATCAAGCCCGATCATATGATAATAACGCCGGATGACATCCAGACAAAAGGAATGCAGCGTTGTAATGGACGCGCGCCCCATTAAGGCCAGCTGCCTGCGCAGATGTCCGTTATCCGGCTGACGCTCCAGCTCCTTCTCCAGCGCCATGCTGATCCGCTCGCTCATTTCGGCGGCGGCCGCTTTTGTAAAAGTAGCCACAAGCAGCCGGTCCACATCTGCGCTGGAGGATATGCGACGAATGATGCGTTCGACCAGAACGGCGGTTTTGCCAGAGCCTGCGGCTGCGGCAACAAGCACATTCCTGCCCCCTGTAACGATGGCATCCCATTGGTCGTCGCTCCACTGGCTTCCCTCCGGCTTAGGCAGGATTGCGTCTCTATTCATACTCGTCAACTCCTTCCCAGCTTCTGCCAAACCTCATCCTTTGTCAGCTTGCCCAATCTTCGATACTGATTGCCCTCCACTTGCTGGTCAAATTGGCAAACGGCCTTGTAGCGGCAAAATTGGCAAGGCGTTTTATCCCCTAACCGGTAAGGCTCGATAGATACCTGCCCTTGCTGAATGCATTCTCCGATGTCGCCAATCATGGTGCGGACCGATTGCCGCAGCACGGGCCAATCCTCTTGGCCGATAACAGAGGAGCTGCTATAAAAGCCGCCGTCCTTTTTCAGCGCAACGGGCAGCACCTCGGAAAAACCGCTCTCCAGCTCGCCGTCCATCAAGCGTACGATATCCGCATCCGCCGTGAGCAGTCCTCTCATCTTGTAGCGTCCCAAAAGCTTTTTTTGAGACTCCTGCCTGGTTAACCGGTTTGACATAGCCATGACGGGGTTATGAACGTGGAAATACAGTACCCCTGCGGGTGCTGCGGGACGGCCCAGCCACGTCTCCGCATAGGTCAGCAGAACATCCAGATACGTCAGCATTTGCAGCGACAAGCCTTGCGCCACCTCTTCAAGGCGCAGCGATGTCTGGCTGGATTTGTAGTCCATTACGCGAAGCAGCAGCCCATTTTCCGTCTCCGCAGCGTCAACCCTGTCAATCCTCCCTATGACCTCCAAAGTGGAGCCGCCGGGGAGCGCAAGCTTCAAGGCCGGCAGCGTGCCGCCGGGTCCGAACCCAACCTCCGTACCGACGGGGTGGAATTCAGCCCTTCTGGCATGCTCACCCAGCACAAAGGCCGCCTGCGCTACGATTTCCTGAAGCTTGCGGGCGATAAACTGGAATCGGCCGCTGCTAAGCAGGATTTGAGATTGCAGCCGCGGCGCCAGCTCCTCCACCGTCTTGCGCGCTTCTGCCTTGATCTCGTCCTTCGACATTCGGCCCCAGCCGCTGCTCAAGCCGTTTGCCAGCCTGCTCATGGCGGCGTGGAACAACTGCCCGACATCCGGCGCTTCCAGACGATACAGCTTGCGCTCGCGGAGCTTTAAGCCGTGAATGGCAAAGTGCTGGAAAGGACAGGATACAAACCGTTCCATCCTTGAAACGCTAACGACCATATCGCGGCCGTACAGCTGTCGCGCCACTCCTTTAGGAAGCGGCGGCTCCTCATTGCTGTAAAGAAGCGAGCGCGACAGCAGCTCAAGCCTGTTTTGCCAATCGGGACGGACGGCAAACCAGTTGTACAGCCCCCACCAAAACGGCGGCGGCTCCTCTCCGGTCTGGAGCCAGCGTCCCAGCACGGAGCCCAGATAAGCTAATGAACGCCCAGGCTGGACGATAAAGCTGGCCTGCTCCGCCTCCCTCATGGACAAGGAAGGTTCGGACGCCCCTTCCCGAATGGGAATGCCCGGAAACAAAACAGAAACATGGCGGATCAGCTCGGAGGGCAGCAGACTTTTGCCTTCCTCGTCGGCCTGCGCATAGCTGATCCACAGATGCTTCGAGGGCGCGGCCAAGGCGTTGTAAATCATAAAACGCTCGTCAAGCAGCCGCCTTTTGGCCCCGGGAGCAAGGCTCATACCTCGTTCTGCGAGAATATCGCGTTCACTTTCCGTCAAGATGCCGTCTTCTTTCATACGCATTGGAATAATGCCGTCGTTTGCGCCCAGTATATATACCGTCTTTACTTCGCCGGAGCGAGTCCTGTCCAGGCTTCCGATCAGCACCTGGTCCAGGGCAGGCGGCACGGATGCAAGCTTTAGGCTGTCGAGTCCGGCCTCCACCATTCCCGCGAACAATTCCGGCTCCGCCTGCTGGTCTCCAGCCAGCTCCGCCAGTTGATCCAGCAAGCTCATGATGCCGTCCCATAGCTGCCGGTGGGAGCGTGAACGACGAACATCCCCCTTTGCCAGATCGCCGCCGGCCCAGAGCTCCAGACGATCGGCGGCGTCCGTTTCATCCAGCAAGGCATACAAAGCCTCGCACATTTCCAGAATGGTGCGGCTCTCCTTCAAACGTTTGCCAAATTGCTCCAGAGGAGGGACAATGGCCCCGCGCGCAGCCATAGCGATTTCGAATTCCGCTCTGGCCTTGTCACTGACGGAGGATTCCATCTCGGATTCCTCATCCAGCGAAACAGCCGCCAGCGGCTTCCAGCTTGCCTCATTCAGCCATTTCCAGCCATCAATGCCTCCCGCAAGACAATAATTCTCCAATTGGTCGAACCATTCTCTTGGCAAGCTCCCGTCGATGGGAAATAGCATTTCCGTTTTGACGCAGCGGAACACAGCGTCGTAATGCCAGCCATGCAGCACCGTCTCCAATGCCGAACGGATATATTCCACAAGGGGATGATGCAGCGCCTTTTCCTTGCGGTCCACAAAATAAGGAATACCGTAATCCTGAAATACCAGACTTATATAATCCGCATAGTCCTCCGCATTCCGAACCAGCACGGCCATCTCCCGCCAGCGAAGACCATCCTCGCGCGCCTGGCGGAGCATATCGCGAGCAATCGTTTCCACCTCGGCCCTCCGGCCTGGAAGTGCATGGATCGATATGCCACAGCGGTGATCGAGATGCTCGAAAACCCTCTTATCAGCCGTAAGCATGGGTATGCGGCTGCCATAATGCCGTTCAAGATGACGCAGCATAACATTGCTTCTGAAGCGGGGCGAATTCTCCCCTCCCAGCTCAAGCGCTGGCAGCACCTCCGTCCCGCAGGCTTCGGCAAGCTCCAGCAAAGCTGCGCAGGTTTCGGCAGCGGGGTGGAACAAATCAAGCTCATGAGGACGCTCTCCGGCCTGATACAGCTTATCCAGCGTCAATGACACGGTAACGTCCGCATGTTCAATAAGCTTGCCAAGCACGGCGAACTCGCCCGGCGTAAAGCCATGAAAGCCGTCAACCCAAATTTGCGCGCCCGACATGGATGAGGCCTCGGCAAAGCCGCCCTCCAAAAAGGTTAAATAATCCTCCGCGTCAATGTATTTGCCCGACAGCTCCCCCTCCATGGCTTCATACAGCAGCATAAGATCATGCAGCTTGTTATCCAGCAGCGGAGCAATTCCCGCTTCGGCTTCCAGCATAGCGTCCGGCGACTGGGGATCAATGCCATAGCGCTTCCATTCCGTCAGCAGCTCGGACAGCCGATCCATAAAACCGGGCTGTTCGGCCCCTCCTCGAAAAAGCTTGAGCTCCGGGGAAAGCTTGTGCACCAGCTTGTACAACAGCATATGCTTGCCTATATCCCCGATTGGCACAAGCGCGGTGCCTCCGGTTTCCTGCATGATGCGAAACGCCAAACGACGGAAGCTGAGCGCTTGCGCACGCATGGTGCCGGCAAAGCCGCTTCCGTTAAGCATCGCATATTCGCTCTGGAACGTGGCTTGCTCCGGTACAAGCAAAATGAGCGGAGGTCCGTCAGGATTTCCGCTAACATGTTCACTTATTTCGGTCAGACAGCGGAAGCTTTTTCCGCTGC
>PJUA01000226.1_pt1 | contig 44582 bp, 38 predicted proteins | sample 1512151 | NCBI WGS metagenome assembly PJUA01 (sample SAMN08177678, study PRJNA422409) | Soil metagenome, whole genome shotgun sequencing project. | isolation source: Soil enriched on filter paper: beechwood xylan treatment | place: USA: Madison | collected 2015-01-15
ATCGTACTTCCGTTATCCATGCCGATTATGGCCACCATTGGATTGTTCGAAGCCATTATGTATTGGAACGACTGGTTTAACGGCATGACGTATGTGACGGACCCGAGCTTATTCAGTATTCAAAATATTCTGAATCGAATCATTACAGACATCCAGTTTTTATCCAATAACAGCAATCTTTCGTCAACAGCGGGTGAAGCAATGGCGGAGCTGCCGACAACATCGGTGCGAATGGCCATTGCCGTCGTGGGCGTGCTTCCTATATTGATCGCTTATCCGTTTTTTCAGAAATATTTCATTAAAGGCATTACGATTGGCGCAGTGAAATAATGCAGCCACTTTATATTCAGCGACTTTATAAGTAGAAAGGAGCTTGTCTTTATGGAACGGGATTTAAAGCAATTGATAGCTCAAATGACACTGGAGGAAAAAGCCGGGTTATGCTCGGGCCAGGACTTCTGGCGGCTCATGGGTATTGAAAGATTAGGTATTCCATCCATAATGGTAACGGATGGGCCACACGGTCTCCGCAAGCAGAAGGAAGGGGCTGACCATGTCGGATTATTCGACAGCGTCCCGGCCACCTGCTTTCCCTCCGCCGCGGGCGTTGCCTGCTCCTGGGACCGGGAGCTGATCCAGAGCATGGGCCAGGCGCTTGGGGAAGAATGCCAAGCCGAGGATGTATCGGTACTGCTGGGGCCCGGCGTCAATATTAAACGCTCTCCGCTCTGCGGACGCAATTTTGAATATTTCTCCGAGGACCCTTATCTTTCCTCTCAAATGGCGTCGCATCATATTCAAGGGGTGCAGAGCGAAGGCGTCGGTACTTCTCTCAAGCATTTTGCCGCAAATAATCAGGAGCATCGCAGAATGACTTCCGATTCGATTGTGGATGAACGGACTTTGCGCGAAATTTATCTTGCAAGCTTCGAAGGTGCCGTTACAGAGGCTCAGCCTTGGACAGTAATGAGCTCCTACAATAAAGTGAACGGGACCTTTGCCTCTGAAAATGCCTTGCTGCTAAACGATATTTTACGCGAAGAATGGGGCTTCCAAGGGTTTGTCGTGTCCGATTGGGGAGCGGTGAACGACCGGGTGGACGGCTTGGCCGCAGGCCTGGAGCTGGAGATGCCATCCAGTAACGGAGAAGGCGACCGCAAAATCGTAGAAGCCGTAACCTCCGGCAAGCTGAGCGAAGCTCTGTTGGATCAAGCGGTGGAGCGGGTGCTCCGGATTGTGTTCAAAGCGGCGGACGGCAGCAAGGCAAATGCCGCTTATGATAAATCGGCGCATCATCAGCTGGCTAGAAGGATAGCGCGTGAGAGCATGGTGCTGCTGAAAAATGATGAACATATGTTGCCGCTCCGCAGGGAAGGCGAAATTGCCGTCATCGGCGAGCTGGCAGTTAAGCCGCGTTATCAGGGCGGGGGCAGCTCGCATGTCAATCCAACAAAGCTGGACGATATTTTGGAGGCGTTTACGGAGTCGGCGGGAGACAACGTTCAGGTTGTCTTTGCCAAAGGTTACGAGCTGCATCGGGACGATGTGGACGATGACTTGACTGCCGAAGCGCTGCGTATTGCAGCTAAAGCGGACAGGGCCGTTTTATTCGCCGGATTGCCGGATCGTTACGAATCCGAGGGCTACGACCGTTCCCATCTCCGGCTGCCGGCCAACCAGATTGAACTGATACAGGCTGTTGCGGCTGTGCAGCCTAATTTGGTTATTGTGCTCAGCAACGGAGCGCCCATTGAAATGCCATGGATTTCAAACGCCAAAGCGGTGCTGGAGGCTTATTTGGGAGGACAGGCATTAGGCGGCGCCATTGCCGATCTGCTGTTTGGCGATGCCAATCCTTGCGGCAAGCTGGCGGAAACGTTCCCGAAACGGCTCCAGGATACGCCCGCTCATCTCTATTACGGAGGCGAAAAGGATACGGTGGAATATCGCGAAGGCATTTTTGTCGGATACCGGTATTACGATGCCATAGAGCTGGAGCCGTTATTTCCTTTTGGACATGGACTTAGCTACACAACCTTCTCCTACAGCAATCTGGTCGTGCCGGTCAAGGAGCTCCGCGACGACGAGCCATTGACCGTATACGTAGACGTAACCAATACGGGAGACAGACGGGGCAAGGAGATTGTCCAGTTGTATGTGCGAGAGTTGAATCCCTCGGTTATCCGGCCGGATAAGGAGCTTAAAGGGTTCGCGAAGGTAGAGCTGGAGCCGGGAGAAACAAAAACGGCCGCTTTTACACTGGATAAACGATCGTTTGCTTTTTATGATGCCGGACTAAAAGACTGGCGTGTCGAAACCGGAGCTTTTGAGCTGTTAATCGGCAAATCATGTGCAGAAATTGGATTGGTGGGACTAGTTAAGGTTATCTCCACAACCGATCCCGTTCACGTGGCCGTAACACGAAATTCCACCATTGGCGATTTATTGGCTGATGGAGAGACGCGCACGGCAATAACGAACTTCCTTCAGCATAATAATCCGCTTGGCGCCCTCGGCGATGCCGGCGGTGAAGCATCCGAAATGATGGAGGCTGTAATGCGGTATTTGCCGCTGCGCGCATTGATTTCTTTTAGCGGCGGCCGGTTTAGCGAAGCGGATTTGGAGAGCCTGGTCGCCGAATTGAATGCTATTTTGGGCAAGGGGAGCGTGGAGTAATGTCGCATGTTATTCCAATTAACGATAATTGGATATTCAGCAGGAGCGATGAGCCGGATTTCGCCAATCAGCCAATCAGCGACGGGCAAGCCGTTACGCTGCCGCATACCTGGAACATGGAGGATGGGCAAGGCGGGCATGAAACGTATTATCGCGGCTCATGCTGGTATCAGCGCAGCCTTCAGTTTTCGGAGGATGTATTGGGCAATCCGATTTTTCTGGAGATTGGCGCTGCCGGCAATAGCGGGCGCGTGTACGTCAATGGTCAGCTTGCCGGTGAAAGCCAATGCGGCTACGCCATGTTCAGAGTCCCTTTATCGCCCTATGTGCGGGCCGGCAGCAATCTGATTTCCATTCAGGTAGACAATAGCTATCGCAATAATATATTTCCTCTATTGGCCGACTTTACGTTTTACGGCGGACTGTACAGGGAAGTCAATCTTCTTATTATGGACGCCGTTCATTTCGATGTTATGGACAAGGGCAGGGATGGCATCTATTTGACACAGGAAAAAACGGGCAACGATTCCTTCCTGCTTACTGCACGCGGACGGGTGATCAACGAAACCGGCGAAAACAAAGAAGCAACCATCCGGTTATGTCTTCAAGACGGCGAAGGCCTTACGGTAATGGAGTCGGAAGCCAAGCTTTTGCTAGAGGGTGAAACTGCATTCCAGCTGAGCAATGAGGTTCGTCAGCCGATTTTATGGGATGGTATTGAGCGGCCATATCTTTATACGGCGGTTGTGAGCGTTGAATCAGACGGCCAGACCCGGGATTTTCGCAACATAGAGATTGGATTTCGAACCATTGAAGCAACAACGGAGCAGGGGCTGCTCCTGAATGGAAAGCCGATTAAGCTGAATGGCGTATGCCGCCATCAGGATTTTGGAGGCATTGGCAATGCCATAACCAAAGCCCATATGGAGCTGGACATGTCTTTGATTCTGGAGGTCGGCGCGAACAGCGTACGTCTTGCCCATTACCAGCACGACGATTGTTTTTACACCTTATGCGATCGGCACGGCTTACTTGTATGGGCGGAAATTCCGTTTATATCCATTCCGTCATCCATCGACCCCGAAAACCGGAATGCCGACGATCAGTTGGAGCGGCTTATCAAACAAGCCTATAACCATCCTTCGATTTATGGCTGGGGCGTTCAAAACGAAATTACAATCGCCGTCGAAACGGAGCATACCCGCAGCACGATACAGAGGCTTGTGGCCTTGGCAAAACAACTTGACCCTCATCGGATGACGGTTCAGGCGAATATTAACGGGGTTGAGGATGACAGCATTATCAATACGTATACCGATCTTGTCGGGTACAACCTCTATTACGGGTGGTATTACGGGGAAATCAAGGATCTTGGCGACCGTTTCGACGCTTTTCACAACACGAATCCGTCCATCCCGGTCATTTTATCCGAATATGGGGTCGATACCAATCCAAAGTTTCATTCCTATTCTCCCGGCGTTCAGGATTATACCGAAGAATATCAATTGCTGTTTCATCAAAACGCGATTCAAACGATTAATGCCCGGCCCTATGTGCTAGGGGGATATGTATGGAACATGTTCGACTTCGGCAGCGCCAACCGGCGGGAGGGAGGCGAAACGGGGAAAAACCTGAAAGGCCTCGTCACCATTGACCGCAAGCTTAAAAAAGACGCGTTTTATTTGTACAAAGCCTATTGGTCCAAAACTCCTTTCGTGCATGTAGCGGGACGCCGTTTCGTCAACCGGCATCAGGAGTCCAATGATTTTGTCATTCTTAGCAATATGCGCCATATCAGCGTTTACTTGAACGACGAGCTAATATCCACCATTGACAATGATGAGCCGCTTAAAGTGGTTAAGGATGTTTCTTTATCTCTGGGAGAGCATACGCTGCGTGCTGTGGGTGATGATGGTTCAGGCACATGCTGCGACGATCATATCATTGTTCGCCGGGTTGAAGAAGCAGATCCGGCATACGTGCTTCCGAAGAAGGAAGGCAACGAACACGTAATCAACTGGTTTGAAAAATTCGACCTGTCGGACGCAGAGGAGATTGAGCTGAAGGACGGTTATTATTCTACGTTCGATACGATTGATGATCTTTTCAAGGACGAAACAGCCAAATCCGTTTTTCTGAAATATTTCGGACAGTTTACGGCCAATCCGTTTTTTGAAGCGACGATGAACGTGATGTCTATTCAGAAAATGTCTCAGCTTGCGTTCTATAATATTCCGCCGGAGCTGCTGACCGTCATTGACCGGGAGTTGAATGTCATTCCCAAATGTAATGGATGAGGTGTACGCAAGCATAATTTGACGACAAAGTACCTTTCTGACTCATTTATCCATGAGCTGAAAGGTGCTTTTTATTTGTGGATAGGTGTTCGCCATGGATAGAGTTATAATAGGTAAACGACTACATGTAGACAAAGGGGATTGCGATGGAAAAGCTGGAGCAAGGACATTCCTTATACGGGTATTTGTTCACGCATTTCATTGGAGAAGAAGGCAGGGATGGAGAGCAAATCTATTTTTCCCTTAGCAAAGACGGAATGTATTGGCAGGATTTGAACAAGGGCGAGCCGGTATTGCGTTCAACAATCGGTGAACGCGGCGTTCGCGATCCCTTTTTGCTGCGAGCCGAAAACGGCAGCGGCTTTTATTTGCTTGCAACGGATTTAAGTATTCATCATCGCGGCGGATGGGCACAGTCGGAGGCAACGATTACCGGCAGCCGGTCGCTTGTGGTATGGGAATCGCCTGATCTCGTCAATTGGGCAGAGCCGCGCTTAGCGGAGGTTGCTCCTGAGGAGGCGGGCTGCGCTTGGGCTCCGGAGGCTATATACGATGAAAGCAATGACGACTATTTGGTATATTGGGCTTCCAGCAGGGAGTCTGACGGAGGCGAAGGCAGAGGCCTGCACATCTATGCCTGCAAAACCAAGGACTTTACATCATTTACTCCTGCCGAATTGTTTATTACCCGAGGAGAAACCAGCACAATCATTGATACAACGATTATTAAGGCCGGTGAAACATTTTATCGGGCGTCCGGCGATGGACAAATTACGATTGAAGGCAGCAACAGCCTCCTGGGGGAATGGGAGGTTCTGTCGACGCTGGAGTCGCTTGGGATGGGTCTGACGGGGCGAGACGTCGAAGGTCCCCAGTTCTTTAAACGCAACGGCGAAAACAAGTGGTGCCTGCTGGTGGACCAATATGCAACTGGCGGCGGGTATTTGCCTATCATGACGACCAATATCGGCGATCAAACGGGGGCTTGCTGGTCGATGCCGGCACCCGACCGCTATTCCTTCGGCGAGCTGAAGAAGCGGCATGGCTCGATTCTGCCTATTACCAAGGCGGAGTATGACGGGATTTGGGGAGCGTGGGGAGTCGAGTAGTAAGTGGTTTATAGAGAGCCCTACTGCGGCTCTTTCTTAGGATCAGACTAGCCAGAATGCTCTGGCTGGTCTTTTTTGCTTTTCAGAAAAGTAAATTCATGATACGATAAAAACAAACTAAAAGGTATGTGAATATAACATATAGAGGAGTATAGATGATGTCTGCTAAAGATGATGTTTATAAGTCGGCTTTAGAGCTAGCGGCCCAAAAGCCCTATGATCAGATTACGCTTGCCGAAGTGGCTGAATTGGCGGGCGTTCACTGGACCACTGTCAGCCGTTGCTTTGGCGGGAAAAGCAAAATGAGAAATTGGCTGCGCGATAATCAAAAGAATGAGGAACTGCAACATTCCGATACCCGCTCCCGCATTATTGAAGCAGCAGGCGCCGTATTTTCCAGCATGGGATACAATCAGGCCTCGCTGGATCTAGTAGCCGATTATACCGGGATGACAAAAGGCGCGGTGTATTGGCATTTTTCCAGCAAGCAAGAGCTTTTTTTGGCTTTGCTGGAGCTGCGGCTGCAGCAGCAAATCCGTTATGTGTCTATGAATGCCGCATCCATGCTTGCGTCAGATAATCCGTCCGAGGCGCTCAGGAAATGGCTGCAGGGACAACTAGGCGGATTGGGTGAGAAAGGAAGGAATCCCGGGTTATTTATGGAGTTTGTTGTAGCTAGCCGCGAGCCGGATGTGCGTGCGCGTCTCGCAAGCTTGCAACGCGAATTTCTGCAAGCGATTGCAGAGCTAATTGCCGAATTACAACGCCGGGGACAATTGAACAGCAGAATTAATGCGTCCAGCGCGGCGCTGCTTATTGATTCCATCATGAAAGGCACTGCTGTGGAATGGATGATTGATCCGGAGCGTGTTGATCTGGAGGCTTATTTGGAGTCAGTTTCGCACTTTATTTGGGAATTTTTGGGCCTTGATGAATAAGTAGCCAAACGGATAGGGGAGGGAAAAGGATGTATTGGATAGTAGCTGGAGGGGCTATAATTCTTTTATTGGCAGTCTACAATTACTATAAAGTGAAGCAAGCTGAGCGGCGATATCCTCCAGAAGGAACATACATTACAGTGGATGGAGTTCGTCTGCATTATTATTCGCAAGGGGAGGAAGGAGCTCAGCCCGTTGTTTTTTTGCATGGCGGGGTATTGACAGGCAATGATTTTCGGCAGGTGTTGGCCATGGCTCGAGAAAAGGGGTATCACGCTTTTGCTTTTGACCGCCCCGGCTACGGGTACAGCGACCGGCCCAAGACGGCGACCCCGGAGGAGCAAGCGCGTTTAATACGGAATGCCCTGGAAAAGCTGGGTGCAAAACGTCCGATTATCGTTGGCCACTCCTGGAGCGGTCTTCTGGCTCTTGCCTATGCGCTGCAATACCCCGATGAAGTAGCCGGGATCGTCACGCTGGGAGGCGCCATGTACGCTGAAGGCTATCCCGCCGGAAGAGGAGATGTCATTTCGATTGCAGCTACTGCACCGTTGATTGGCCCCATTCTGCTTCACACTATGCTTGCGGTGATAGGGCCGCTGCTTTCAAACTTGATGATTAAGGCAAGCTTCGCGCCGGAAGCCGTTCCTTCTCCATACCGCTCCGAGGCAAAAGCGTTATGGCTGCGGCCCCGGCATTTCAGGGCGAATCGCGAGGATGTTATGCATTTTGTTCCCGCTGCCACGCGGTTATCTGGTCGATATAAGGGAATTTCAGTCCCGCTTATTATTGCGGCAGGAGAAGATGATCCGTTTGAAACAAGGGAGCATAGTTATCGTTTGCACCAGGAGGTCGGGCATTCGCAGCTGCTGGTTTGGAACGGGGTTGCCCATATGATCCCGCAGCTTCATCCCAGCCTTGTGTGGGAGGCGGTTTTAAAAATGAGGTATTCGGATTTTATGGTGGAAAAGGGAAAAGGGCTTAAATCACCCTTCTCCTAACAGAAGGTAGGAAATGTCCCTGCTTCGTTATTTTGGTTTCAACCATGGCAATGCCTTGCTGCGGCTTCAATCTGGAATTACGGGAATTGCTTATCCGGCGGAGGGCGTATTATCCTGTTTCGCAGGCCCACCTGAAGCGTCAGCAGCACCCGATCCCACTGCCGATTGCATATGGCATGACTATGCAGGCAACCCATTTACGAAGATGCATGCGGTTGGCAAGCCGTACATAACCATGCAAGCAATCGGCTAGCAGTACATGACAATGCCAGCAGTGTCTGACAAAGAGCTGCAAATCTGCGTGTTTTTTAACTGCGCGGTTGAGATATGATTCACATATAGGTACTATAGATGTAGATAGGTTTAGAAACAGTGTATTGCTTCTGTCATACGACGATATAAGATAGAGGACATAGAGCTGGCTTATGAGAGGAGTGTCTTGCCATTTATAGAACATTGGAAGCTTGCATAAGAGATTTGGAGCAAAACGGGCATCTCGTCCGAATAAAGGAAGAGGTTGATCCAGAGCTTGAGATGGCAGCCATTCACCTGAGGGTGTACGCGGCTGGAGGTCCAGCCCTTTTATTCGAAAATGTAAAAGGCTCGCGTTATCAGGCGGTGTCCAACTTGTTTGGTACACTTGACCGAAGCAAATTTATGTTTAGGCAAACGTGGGACTCCACGCAAAACGTCATCGCTTTGCGCAACGATCCTATGAAAGCGCTAAAGAATCCTTTTGGAAATCTCCATGCGGGGTTGTCGGGAATCAAGGCTTTGCCGCTTAAACGGGGCAATGCGCTGGCTGGCTTTAAAGAAATTAAAATCAGCGACCTGCCGTTAATCAAACATTGGCCGATGGACGGAGGAGCGTTCGTTACGCTGCCGCAAGTCTACTCCGAGGACCCTGACAAAAAAGGAATTATGAAAGCCAACCTCGGTATGTACCGGGTGCAGCTGACAGGAAATGAGTTTGAAACCAACAAGGATATTGGCCTGCATTATCAAATCCATCGGGGCATCGGCATTCATCAGCATAAGGCCAATCGCAAGGGGGAGCCGCTTAAAGTCAGTATTTTTGTCGGCGGGCCGCCCTCGCATACCATTTCGGCCGTTATGCCGCTGCCGGAAGGCTTGAGCGAAATGCTGTTTGCGGGATTGCTAGGGGGAAGAAGATTCCGTTACGGTTATGACAGCGACGGATTTTGCATAAGCCAAGACGCCGACTTTGTCATTACAGGTGAAATTTATCCCGGTGAAACAAAACCTGAAGGCCCTTTTGGCGATCATCTTGGCTATTATAGCTTGGTTCATCCTTTCCCTGTGATGCGCATCCGTAAAGTTTATGCTAAACAAAATGCGATCTGGCCATTTACGGTTGTAGGCCGCCCGCCGCAGGAGGACACATCGTTTGGCGCGCTTATTCACGAGTTGACGGGCTCCGCCATCAAGCAGGAAATTCCCGGGGTAAAAGAGGTTCACGCCGTTGATGCGGCTGGAGTACATCCCTTGCTGCTGGCGATTGGCTATGAGCGATATACGCCTTACACCAAGGTGAAACAGCCCGCTGAGCTGTTGACGATTGCTAACCGGATTCTGGGCACCAATCAGCTGAGCCTTGCCAAATATTTATTTATTGCAGCAGAAGAGGAACAGCCTCTCAGCACGCATGAAATGCCAGCGTTCTTTTCCTATATATTGGAGCGGATCGACTTGAAGCGGGATATTCATTTTCAGACGAATACAACCATTGATACGCTGGACTATTCCGGAAGCGGACTGAACCAGGGAAGCAAAGTGGTTTTTGCGGCTTGCGGTGACAAAAAGCGCGACCTGTGCACCGAGGTTCCGGAACAGCTCAAGGAGCTGCGGGATTACACCAATCCCCGTCTTGTCCTTCCAGGCATTGCCGCGATTGAAGGTCCGGCGTTTGGCAGCTACGCCGAAACAAATAAGCAAATGCAGGAGCTTTCGGAAGCCATAAGCAAACGCGGCGATATGGATCATTGTCCGCTTATCATTGTATGCGACGACAGCACTTTTCTCAGCGACACCCTGGACAACTTTTTCTGGACAACCTTCACGCGAAGCAATCCATCCCATGATATGTACGGAGTGAATGCGGATATTGCTTTTAAGCATTGGGGTTGCGACAATGTCATCATTGACGCCAGAACAAAGCCGCATCATGCTCCTCCGCTTATTTTGGACCCGGCTGTTGAAAAACGCATTGATCAGCTATTCGCTAAGGGCGGGAGCTTGGGCGGGGTGTTGGGCTAATAATAGCTTGGGGCATAACAAATATTGCAGCTGCCGCTTACAGGAATAGAGGCATCTTCACGGTTGAAACCGGGGAGATGCCTTTATTCGTTAGGGGAGAGAAAAAAAGTTAGCTGCTCTGTTATGAAGCGAAACAGCCCCAACAAGCTGTTAAGCTGTACTGCATCAAAAGTAGTCAAAATGAATACAAGCCAGGAGAATTACTTTCATAATATTTTTAATTAAAAATACGATTCAGAATGGACGGAACGGAAATTATTTTTTTGAAATTACGGAATAAACTCAGCAGATGTCCAGACGCGTAGAGCCTTTTATTCATAGGATAACCTATATTAAAGGGAGGTGTAGAGTTGGCGGCTCGCAGTAAAAAGAAAATGATGAGGCTAGTGAAAAGGGAAAACAGCGAATCTTCGTCTGTTTCATCCAAGTCGTTGTCTAGAAGGAAGAAAAAAAGATCTCCTGCTTGTTGTAAAAACAGAAAAAAACATGTCGGCCCTTTGTTCAATGTAATTGGCCCTAATGGAAAAGCAACAGTTGAGAAGTGCGGCAACCTTGTTTTTGAATCTGAAACAATGGATATTGAGGTTTCGCAAGGCTCGGCGATTGTGCGTCTTGAAGCCCCGGTCGGTCAAGAAGGTCCGAGGGGGAAAAGAGGAAGACGTGGGAAAAGAGGAAGACGTGGGAAAAGAGGTTTTGCAGGTGAAAGCGGTATCACGGGAGCAACGGGTTCGACTGGAGCGACCGGTGAGACAGGTCCGACCGGAGCCACTGGGGCGACGGGTTCGACTGGAATTACTGGAGCAACAGGTTCGACCGGAGCCACGGGAGTAACAGGTCCAATCGGTCCGACTGGTGCAGCTGGCGCAACAGGAGCAACAGGCGCGGATGGAGCTACTGGAGCAACAGGTTCAACTGGAGCTACTGGAGCCACAGGAGCAACGGGTTCAACTGGGGCGACCGGTGAGACAGGTTCGACTGGAGTCACAGGAGTAACAGGTCCGACTGGCCCAACGGGAGCCGATGGTGCAACAGGAGCTGACGGAGTGACGGGTCCAACCGGTCCGACTGGAGCAGATGGTGCAACAGGAGCTGACGGAGTGACGGGTCCAACTGGTCCTACTGGAGTCGATGGTGCAACCGGAGCAACAGGTGCGGCTGGGGCCATTGGTCCGACTGGAGCAGATGGTGCAACAGGAGCGACAGGAGCTGACGGGGCCACCGGCCCAACAGGTGCAGATGGCGCAACCGGAGCAACAGGCGCGGATGGGACCACTGGTCCAACTGGTCCGACTGGAGCAGATGGTGTAACAGGCGCGGATGGAGCCACAGGTCCAACTGGTCCGACTGGAGCAGATGGCGCAATCGGAGCAACAGGAGCTGACGGAGCGACAGGTCCAACTGGTCCTACTGGAGTCGATGGCGCAACCGGAGCAACAGGTGCGGCTGGGGCCACTGGTCCGACTGGAGCCGATGGTGCAACAGGAGCGACAGGAGCTGACGGGGCCACCGGCCCAACAGGTGCAGATGGCGCAACCGGAGCAACAGGCGCGGCTGGGACCACTGGTCCAACTGGTCCGACTGGAGCAGATGGTGCAACCGGAGCAACTGGAGCTGACGGAGCGACGGGTCCAACTGGTCCGACTGGAGCAGATGGTGTAACAGGTGCGGATGGAGCCACAGGTCCAACTGGTCCGACTGGAGCAGATGGCGCAATCGGAGCAACAGGAGCTGACGGAGCGACGGGTCCAACTGGTCCGACTGGAGCAGATGGTGCAACAGGAGCGACAGGAGCCGATGGAGCCACAGGTCCAACCGGTCCGACTGGAGCAGATGGCACAACAGGAGTGACAGGTGCGGATGGAGCCACCGGCCCAACCGGTCCGACTGGAGCAGATGGCGCAACCGGAGTGACAGGTGCGGATGGAGCCACCGGCCCAACCGGTCCGACTGGAGCAGATGGCGCAACAGGAGTGACAGGTACGGATGGAGCCACCGGCCCAACCGGTCCGACTGGAGCAGATGGTGCAACAGGAGCTGACGGAGCGACGGGTCCAACTGGTCCGACTGGAGCAGATGGTGCAACAGGAGCGACAGGAGCTGACGGAGCCACCGGCCCAACAGGTGCAGATGGCGCAACCGGAGCAACAGGAACTGATGGAGCCACAGGTCCAACCGGTCCGACTGGAGCAGATGGCGCAACAGGCGCCGACGGAGCGACGGGTCCAACTGGTCCAACCGGCGCGGACGGTGCTACTGGCCCGACTGGACCTACCGGCGCTGATGGAGCAACCGGTGCAACCGGACCTTCGGGGCAGGTACTGAGCTACTTTGTGGGCGGACTTTTTACTAATCTAGGTCCTCTATCTAACAATGCGCCTATACCCTTCGATACTATCGTGGTACCCAGCCCGACACCGGATATCCAACTCAACACCGCAACCGGAGTCGTTACCCTTCAGCCTGGAGTCTATCGGGTGATGGCTTCCCTGTATTGTCAAGTTGCCGCGAACAGTTCCATCGCTGTTTGGTTTAGATTAAATGGAGTCCTTGTAAACGATGGAGGTGGTTTTGCAGCCAACTATTACTCTACTCCTTATAATGCATGGTGTACGGGTGAAAGAATTATTCAAGTTACTACAACAAATACTCAACTTGTAGTGATTCAAGGAAATACATCATTAGATGTATTTGGTGGTCAGCCCCCGGGTACTTCTATCCAAATCATGAGGATTGCCTAAGCTCACCCTGGCACAAATCGGATCGGGCCTAGCAGCCCCGGAGCCAAACCGCGCCATGCCCGCCATCGTGAAGGAACCCCCCCACTATGATCCCTCATGAAGCCGCTCCAGAAATAAATCGGAGCGGCTTTAATTTATCGGCAATGCCCATTTCGAAACATTGTACCGGAGAGGGTAATGATGTTCGATTCCTTTATTACCGTCCGTTTTATACCTGGTAACCCTGTAACAAGAAACGATACCATTTCGGTATTCCTGAATGTGAACGTAACCCAAAATGCTGTTTACTCTGTTTATATTTCGACAGCCGTTTAGACTGCAGTTACCGGAATTAAGACTTCGCCAGCAAGAAAACAAGAGAGGGGCCAATAGCGGCTCCCTCTCTTGTTTGCATTCATTTCTTTAGTAAAGACTTGGCTTCCAATTCTGAAAGCGCCGTTTCCCAACGATCCGCATTGCTTTTGGCAATAACACTGCCATGACGAGCTGTCAGCGTTAAGGATGGATTATCGGTTGAATCTGCGGCATCCTGAAGGCGATAAAAAACGAGATATTCCTCCTCAACCTCAATAAATGGAGGGAGGAAAAAGGTTTCTTTTGACTCAAGTCGCTTGTTGCCTTTATATTGCTTTATCAGCTCTGAAGCTGCCAATTTGATTGCTTTATTTTCTTCAATAACAAAAGTTGGCTTTAGGTGTACGATATAGTCCGAAGCATCAATGAGCTGGGATAAATCCTGAGCTCGGTCAAGCACTGGATCGGCAGAGCCTTCATAGGTTGACAGCATGGACGATTTGTTTATTTCATTGCTGATTTGTTCTGAGGTTTTGCCGATAAATGGCCCGGCTGTGAATGTTTCGCCTTCTAGCGGATTGGGATGAATAAGAGAGGCATAGGTTGGGCCTTCAAAAAACTCGGAATTTTGCTGTTCCAGAAAAAGTAGATATTGCAATCCTTCTTTCGCAAGCGGCTCGGCAGAAAATACGGAAATGGTGTTTTCCTCCAAGCTATCCCTTCCTTTGAGCTGTTTAACAACTTTGACTGAATATTCGATAGTTGTTTTGCTAAACCAATTGCTGTTTGTCAATTGCCCTACGATAATATAGTCTGATAACGCGATGATATCATTCATTGTGTGAATCGAGGAATCAATTAAGGCGCTATTTAAATCGGTTTGAAAATTATATTCGGAATGCTTCCCCGTACTGCAAGCGGAAAGCCACAGGGCAAGTAATAGGAAAAATAAAACGCCTCTAAACCGCTTCATTTTAATCCTCCTTGGTTCTACATTGAAATCGCAGCTTGAAATTTTCAGCTTCAAGCTAATTTTATTTCAACAAGCAACATAAGTCACTTCAAAAAGGAAATGTAGGACATTGTTTTTGAATGTCTAATTCAAGAGGACATGGGAATAATTTGAGGCACACATCTAGGTGCGGATGTGAAGCTCACATAAAACCTCTGGGGCATCCGCGCCTCGGAATTTGTGGAATACCGAGCTTTTAACTCCAGTACAACGCTCGTAAAGTGTATTGTATAATAATACATCTGTATAGTATAATGAACGAAAAAAAGGGGGTACTTCATGAATGCTATACACATCAGGATAGGAAACAACTTGCAACGTATTAGAAAACATAGGCAGTTAAGCTTAGATAAGCTTGCTGATTTAACAAAGGTTAGTAAAGGTATGCTTCATCAAATTGAGCGAGGAGAAACGCAGCCCACAGTGACAACCGTGTGGAAAATTGCTACGGGACTCAATATTTCGTTTTCATCTCTACTTAAAGAGGATGAGGCAGTAGTATCCATTGCAACTCGAAAAGAAATTCCGGATTTAACAGAAGACAATGGAAATTGTAGAGTATACTTACTGTTTCCGTTTGACCCCCAAACACGTATTGAAATGTTTACGATTATTCTTAGTCCTGCTTGTAACTATGTTTCACTCCCACACAATGACGGGGTTCAAGAGTACATCACAGTTATTTCTGGAGTGTTTAATCTACAGCTTAAGGATGAAATATACGCCTTACAAGAAGGACAGGCTATAAGATTTTCAGGTAATGTTGAACACCGTTATATAAATGAATCGGACGAAGATGTGACGATACAGGTTGTTATGTATTATGCGGAATCTTAATTACATGTAATCATTAGGAGGGATATACGTTGACAAGTCAGCTTAAAGATAGTGCACAACAGGTTCAAAACAAGCTAATAGAGTTGGGATATGCAAATAAAGTTATAGAACTACCTGACAGTACACGAACTGCACAGGAAGCTGCCGATACGATAGGTTGCGAGGTTGCACATATAGCTAAGTCAATTATCTTTCGACTCAAAAATAACGATAAACCCTTACTGGTTATAGCCTGTGGAGTAAATCGAATTAATGAAAAACAAATTAACACCCATCTGAATGACAATTTAGGAAAAGCTGACGCTGATTTTGTGCGTGAACACACAGGTTTTGTTATTGGAGGCGTACCACCTTTAGGACATATAGAGTCAATCATCACTCTTATTGATGAAGACTTGTTACAATTTAGAAAGATATGGGCTGCTGCCGGACATCCAAGAGCAGTGTTTCAATTAACACCCGAAGAATTAGTGCAAATGACAAAAGGACGAGTAATCTGTGTAAAATAAATTTGTCTTAATTCTGTTATTTTGCTAACGAAGAACGATAGTTCAATTGACCACCTAATGAGGCGGTTTTTTTAATTCTCTCTATCGCAATATGGATCAAAGCGCCATATCGCATTTTCGTCGAACTGCGACACAACTGGGGGAAGGAGATTAGGGGCAGATTACGTCAATGAAATCAACAACACAAAAAGCTATTATAAGATCCGTTGATGTTGCCTAGCACATAAATTTGTTTGCCTTAATATGATGCTGTGAGTGACATAATCAGTTATAGGCCACTTAATGACTAGGAGGCATGCAACGAATGCAGAGAAAAAAACCTACAATAAGGAAAAAAACTAGTTCCTCTAAAACGATACAGCGGCACGTGCATGAATTTGAAGGTAGTACGAAACTGGCTGAAGAAGGCAATGATCGACATAATCATCGCTTTGCAGGAGTTACTGGGCAAGCGATTCGAGTAGGAAAAAGTCATGTTCATGAAATTGATCTTACAAACACAGACTTCCTTAACCATTTTCATAAACTTAAAAAGATTCGAACAGGACCTGCTATTCCAGTCGGAAATGGAAAACATGTACATTTTGTAACAGGACAAACGACATTAAATGATGGTCATGTTCACCAATTTAAATTTGCTACATTAATTCAAGCACCTCTTGTTTAATGATTAAATATTGAAAAAGTAATGTTGATATAGTGGAAAGAAAAAAATGATCAAAAAGAAACGATCTTAAATATTGCGTTTAGCTAAGGAGAACGATAGTTCAATTGACCGCCTTATAAGAGAGGCGGTTTTTTATTCCTCTCTGTTGCAATATGGATCAGCTGCGCAGCAGCCACGTACTGTGAAACAATATTGGTCACGGTTAAAAGTTTATATCTGAGTCTACACTAGAATGTAAGTACTTTTTAGGGAGTGACGAATCCTGTTTAAGAATATCCTTTTTGGTTTTATCATTCCGTGGGTATTCGTTAGCCCGTTGGTGATTAGACAGCCGCGATTATTCATTGTTATAAGCCCCATTGCCTCGATGATTTCAATTTTCATCAACGTTATTGGGTTCTATTTTGACTTTTGGCACTACAAACCTGTATTTCAAAAAATCGAAACCATTTCTGCCATGCCATTGGATGTGGGCTTATTCGCAGTGCTGGGAACTTTACTGATTTACACTTGCATAAAAAGACCATTTGGAATTCATCCTTTTGTTGCTTTACTAGTATTCAGCTTATTTACAACGTTGATGGAATACGTAGTTCTAAAATTTGACTTAGTAACATACAGCAATGGCTGGAATATAGGTTGGACCTTTATTTCTTACTTCGTTGCTTACCTTATCGGTATCGCGGCTTGGCGAATTGTTCAAGTTAGAATTGAACTTATTGAATAAATTTTAAGTCGCTGCTCCTTCACAGTATGGATCTACTAGGAAACAGGTACTTTATTTTTTGAGTTGTTTCTATATATTGAATGCGGGAGCAATGGCTTCAAAATGAAAAGGTGTTTTGACGTGATCCGTATTTTTGACATGATCTGTCTTTTGCCGGTCATTCATGACCGTTACAGTGTGAAATAGCTGGATTTGACTTGAACAACGGTCACCCGTGTCCTTTAGCGATCCAAAGTGACGCATTACGGGCGTTTTATGGGCTCTTACGGACGCCGATGTCCTTTACATATTGAATTTCCGCAAAAAACAGTTTCTAACGTTCATCGTTGTCCGCATCAGTGAATCCACCACGAACATCCACCACCAAATCCCCCCTTGCGAGCGCTTCTGAAAAGAGTTGCTCGTCGTATTTTTCGCGGAGCACAGCAACCGACAGATGGAGACAGAAGCCTTATGCCCCGCACCGTCCCCTTGTGATTAAAGTCCAGCATTTGCTTAGATTTTTGATTTGAGCCATAAGAAAACAAGAAAATTGCAAACGATGATTTTCTCTTTTTCAAAACCTTCCTTGCCTATATGATGAATGGAAGTCATGGATAAGGAGCGGATGCAATTGAAAGCGATCATACAACTTCTGCATTTTGGCTATCATCAGGCGATGAGCTGTATTTTTCCGGTTGCTATTTTTGGCACATTAGCGCTCACAAGTGTTATAGAGATTCCATATGTCCCTCGTTATGATGTCATTTTGCTTATACTGCTTGGCGTGCAATATTTGATGTATCGGAGCGGCCTGGAGACGCTTGACGAGATTAAAGTCATTTGCATTTTCCACTTGATTGGTTTAGCGCTGGAGCTGTACAAGGTGTGGATGGGGTCCTGGTCTTATCCGGATTCCGGGTACACGAAGCTGCTTGGCGTTCCGTTATATAGCGGATTTATGTATGCCAGTGTTGCAAGCTTTATGTGTCAGATTTGGCGAAGGCTGCGCATGGATATGACGGGCTGGCCCGGACTTGCTCCCTCTGCTTTGCTGGGCGGGGCTATTTATTTTAATTTTTTTACGCATCATTTTATTCCCGATTTTCGCTGGTGGCTGACGGCGCTTGTGTTTATCGTTTTCCGAAAAACAATAATCATTTACCGGGTGCGCGAGGCCACGTATCGGATGCCATTAGCGCTTGCTTTTGTCATTGTTGGCTTTTTTATATGGACTGCGGAAAATATAGCGACCTTTCTGGGCGCATGGAAATATCCCGATCAGCATGATGCCTGGCGCCTGGTCAGCTTTAGCAAAATTAGCTCATGGTTTCTGCTGGTCATCATCAGCGTTATTATCGTGGCCCAACTCAAGCATGTAAAGGCTGGCCGCGCAGCCAAAAAGGAAGGATAGGCAATTTTGACTTGCCCAGGTAGATTCCATGTATCTCTGTTAGCAAAGTGTTTTTTCAAGTCTATTGTTTATTTTTAAGAGTATTGCTTGTTGCTTGTAGTTTTTTCCTAAGCATGTTGTTTACTCATATGCCTAACAAAAAAAATTTCCATAGAGACAAAACCATAACGTGCCAACAGGCACTATCTTAATGAAGGGAACGCTAAGTACATTGAAAAATTCACGAGGAGGGTAATATGATACAACTAAAAGAAATAACAAAAGATAATTTTCAGGAATGTATCGAGCTTGATCTTTACGAAGATCAATGGAATTATGTAGCCCCTAATATATACTCAATCGCGGGAGCATATGTAGCACTTACTAACAAGGATTTCGTTCCAATTCTTTATTCGATATATCATAATGACATAATGGTTGGTTTTATTGCGATGTCTTATGAGCGTGAGGAGAATAGTGAGGACTACTTTTATGATATTTACAGATTTATGATAGACAAACGATTTCAGGCGAAGGGTTATGGGAAAGATACACTCCGAAAAGCTATCGAAACTCTAAAAACATTTCCTTGTGGGAAGGCAACTTCAATAAGGATTATATATACAAAAGATAATACGAAATCAAAAAAGCTCTACGAATCTGTAGGTTTTATTGACACAGGCGCCGTTAATGACGATGGAGAGATCATTGCTCAAATAGAATTGTGAAGACATAGACCAAATGTAAGCACTTAAAGGAAGTCCAAATAAAAAAAATTCATAGAGACAAAACTATAACGCGCCAACAGGCACTATCTTAATGAAGGGAACGCCAAAAGGAGACAGGTATCACCCAGGTTGCCATCAAACAGAGAAAGGAGGAGAGAGGGCTACATGCCATACACGCAATATTACTGTACGGAATTACTGCACAAAGTCTATTACTTCTGCTTGAAGAAAACGGGAGACGAGAGGGGGGCGTCAGAGCTGAGCAGCGAAATTTCCCTGCATATCTTGCAGGAGCTGAACAGGGGCGTCATCCCTAACCATTTTCATGCCTGGGTATGGCGCATCGCCCGTAATCGCTATGCCCGTTGGGTTAAAAACAGGAAAACGATGGCAGACCGTTTATATAGCGGAGATATTGCGGATATGGAAAACGGAACCCGTCAACCGCTGGCGTTGACAAATTTTCACGATCCATCGGAGCAACTGCTTCGGGAGGAAGAGCTTCAGCTGCTGCGCAGGGAGCTGGCCTTTATTCGCTCCGATTATCGCAATCTGCTTGTTGCCTATTACATCCGTGGCGAGAAGATCAGAAGCATTGCGTTGAAGCAAGGACTATCTGAAAATACGGTCAAAACAAGGCTGTACAACAGCCGTAAAAAATTGAAGGAGGGGATGGATATGGCGAGACAATACGGCAGGTTAAGCTATGATCCGCAGCATATTTCATTCAGCTACTCCGTCTACATGTCGGGAGAAAATGGGGAGCCTTACAGCCTGCTGGAAAGAATGATTCCCAAAAACCTGCTTGTTGAGCTTAGCCGGGGCCCTTCCACCGTGGAAGAGCTGGCATTGGAGCTTGGCATTGCGACGCCTTACATTGAAGATGAGCTGCGCTATCTGCTGGAAAGTTCGCTGGTGGGCAAGGAAGGCGATCACTATGTGTGCAATATTGCGATTCTGAATCGGGATGTGCAGCATGCGATGTACGCGCGTTTTCTGAAATCACTTGCCTCCTTCGCACTTGCGGTTCAACATATTATAGAGGCCAAAAAAGTCTGCTTGCGCACACAGGAACGTTTCTGGACAAGCACTGTGCTTGAGGAGGATGAGCAGAAATGGATGCTGCTGGCCTTTGAGTTTGGTCAATTGCTTGGGAGCATGCGGCGGCAGGAGGAGAATGGCAACGAATTAATGAATGACGCAAAGCGGCTCGAAGAATCTCTGACAAAGCGCCCTAACGGCGGCATCTGGGATATGGTTGGAAAAGAAAGCTGCCCGGAGCTGGAGCCTATTGATTACTGGATAGGAAATGACGCAATTGATGAAGGCGGAACAACATACGTTCTATATATGGACGATGAGCAATTCAGGCGTGGGGACATAACGGAATTAACCGCCCAAGAGGATGGGGCGTTGAACCGCGCCATAACTGGCTGTTCAAGGAGCGGCGATGAAGAGCTGCTGCAGAGACTGGAGCAACTGGGCTACATTGTTCAAACCCCTGGCGCCCAAGCAGAGGCCCCGGCATACCTGCCAGCTTGTCTTGATCTGGATACGGCGGTTTGGATAGAAGAAGCCGGACATTCGGAGGAGGTTATTACCGCTTATCGCCATGCCGTTCAGCTTTATCGTGACTATTACGACTATTGCTTTCAAAAGATAGCTGCACAGACTTCCGGCAACGAAAGCATTAATCTGCATTTTGTCGTCAGCTCTTTTGTTGGCGGATTGTTTCCGATGCTTGCCGCACACCTGCTGCAAACCGGATATTTGAAGTTCAGCAATCATAAAATGGCGGGTGTTATCCACCTGCTTCGAAGGTAAATGGATTGAAGAATTTGGGGAGGAATACGTGTGCAATTTAGAGAAATAACATGGGATAACTTTATAGAGTGCATTGAGCTGCAAATTACGGAGGAGCAAAAGCGCTTTATGTCTTCCAATCAGCACACGCTCGCGGAGGCTTATATTGCTTCAAAAGAGGGGCAGATCATTTTAACATATGCGATCTACAAGGACGAACGGATGGTTGGTTTCATAATGATGGATTATGATGATGGCGATGGCGATTTTCAATCCAGCAATTACGGAGTTTTTAAAATGATGATTGACAGGCGTTATCAGGGCAATGGATATGGAAAAGAAGCCATGATAAAAGCTATTCAATTAGCGAAATCGGCTGCTCATGGGAAAGCTAGAATTGTGGAAATCACCTATCAGTCTGAAAATACCGTTGCGAAACAGCTATACGCATCGCTTGGCTTTATTGAAACTGGGCAAATCCATCCTTCCGGCGAGGTATACGCCCAGCTTGTCCTGTAGCCCTGCGACTGGATGTGGCTTCGCGACGATTAAATACAATTTGCACATCGCACATCGGTGGAATTATGTTCATGTTTGGCGACCGGAATATTTGCGGAAGAATGATGTCAATTGGATGATCATTGGGCTGACCGTAATAACGGTCGGCCTGATTGCGTTTAGGGGCTAAATCAGTTTGCCACAATAGGTCATATTTCGCCCTTTAGAGAATAAAAATAGTGAATCGGGCAGGTATGCCCATTACCGCCAGGCATGTCCCGCAATGGAAAGCGGACTTTTTGAACATCCACATACAAACGAAGTTCAAAAAGTTCGGTTTTCAGTGTCAAGATGATGAACATCCTCTAAAAGGGAGGGTTATTATGTATTCTGCTAAGGCTAATGTCGAAAACATGGATGAAAGCACCTTAGTGACCTTTCGGGCGCTTGTTTCGGCTCTTGTCCCCGATACACCGGAGCTTTCCGTTTTTGGGGCGGAACAAGCATACGGCGCAGCGGCTTTAGGCATCCACGAATATATGATCTGGGAGCTGGATCATTCGCTTTTATTCATTGCGGATGGCGGCCTCGCTACTATTCCTTTGTCGGCATCTACAGCGATTTTGCTTAATACTGGCGCCATTCAACTACTCAATACCGGACAGGCGCGATGCCAGCCCGACTTTTCTATATGGCGTATTAGTCCTTTTGCGTCGCTTGACGCTTGGGACCGTATTCGCGTTTTGCAAATGCTTGGAGATGCGCAGATTGAAACGAGCTTACTGCCTCCTCCATATGGAAGCAAGATTTGGATTGTTTCGATAGTGAGTTTTTTGAATCGGCATACGATGTTTGGCATGTATTCCGAGTGGTCTGCCTATGGCAGCACTCGCCTGATGACGCCGGTCGACCGCAGGCTGCACTATTTCCCCGTCAGTTGGAGCCAGGTTGGATATCCAGGGGTTCGGCCGGGCTACCGGGTTTATATGGGAGCCCCGTTAACCATCGTGCGAGAAGGAGGTACGTCAACTGTTGTATCAAGCTGAAAAGGCTTTTGATGCCGACGTTATTGTCATTGGTTCAGGGGGCGGCGGAGCCGTTGCGGCCAAAGAGTTGGGTGAAGCCGGCCTGAATGTGCTGGTACTTGAAGCAGGTCCCTGGTACGGCAATAAAAAATGGGAAAACCCAAACAGCGAACGAGGCGGGGAATGGAGCTCGGAATACGGCGATCTGGATGTCGGCATCTACAAAAAAATATATAATGGCTACGAAAATAATATGAACGACACGGTTTCCGGCGTATTCCGGTTTGGTCCTGCCGACCGCAGCCGTCCTCCCTGGCATCGAGTAATGGCAGGAAAAGGAGCGACCTGGCAGGTTGCGGGTGTAGGCGGAACAACCCAGCATTATTGGACGCAATCGCCTCGCGCCTTTCCCGTTGCAATAGACGGCATTTGGCCAATAAGCTACCGCGAGCTGATGCCCTACTACGAAAAAGCGGAGGCCACGCTGCCTGTTCAGTTTTCACCTACGACACCGAAGGAGGAGCTGTTTTATTACGGCGCCAAAAAAGCGGGCTGGAGCCTGAATGCGACCCTCAATGTCACTCAGCCCGGCTATCGGCCCAACCCCAATGCCATTTTGCCCGTCAATGAACACTTGATGGACCCCCAATATTCGCTGGAGCAATTATCCCATATGGAGGGGTGTACCCTCAAAGGGAACTGCGTAAACGGATGCAGCGTAGGCCCGTCCGTCGACCGGATTGCCAAAAGAAGCACGCTGGTCAGCTATGTACCGCTTGCGCTTAAAACGGGCCGCGTAGCTATTCGCCCAAATTCGTTTGTCATAAAAGTGCTGACTGAGGCCGATGCTCAAGGCGGAGTGCGGACGTGCGGCGTATTGTTCAGGGATACATGGACCGGGGAGATCGGCGAGCTTTCTGCAAAAGTGGTAGTTATGGCTGCGGGCTGCGTCGAATCGCCTCGCCTGTGGCTGAACTCCGGCCTTCCGCACAATGACTGGGTGGGCAGAGGCTTGACCAATCATTGCTTTGATTGGGTTGGCGGCGTTTTCGACGAACGGGATTTACAGCGGATAATGGGTGTGGATCAGGTGTACCCCTATGCCGGACATACGTCGGGCGCTCGGGTCGATATTCCAGGCATCGGTATTTTCCAGGTTTCCTGCCTTAGCCCCGGGCTGATGTCTTATTTGACCTACGGCTTCAGCGAAGCCGGCTATAACGCCTTGAATCCTCCGCCGGCTGGCGAGCCATGGGATATTCGGGGGTTAGTCGCAGGCCCTCAGCTAAAAGAGCTGATGATGAATTATTCAAGAACGATGACGATGCTGTTGTTGACGGATGATGAAACACTGTATCACAATCGGGTGGAGGTAGATCCTTTGCTTAGGGATGAAAACGGCCCGATTCCGGTCATTCATTATACGCCAAGCGTCAAAACATTGAAGCTTCGCGATCAATTGGCCAGATACGCATCAGAAACGCTGCGGCAAGCGGGAGCCCGTTCCATTATCCGCTCCGACACGCCGTTTAGCTTTATGCTTCATCTTGAAAGCACCATGAGAATAGGGCATGTCGTCGATTCCAATTGCGAGGCGTATCAGGTCAAACGTCTGTTTATTGCGGATAATAGCGTTCATTACAATGGAATAGGCGGACCAAATCCGACTTTGACGACACAGGCGCTGGCTACCCGAACCGCTGAAAAAATAGCTTCTCTCTACTTTTCGTAAGTCATATCCCGAGGGCTTCTGCCTCCGAAATGTTGACAGCATTCCGGATGCAGAGGCCTTTTTTCACAATAACAGGCCTCTAGGAACATTTTCTCTTTCTATTTAGCACGGTGTATTATATAATTCAGTATATACATTAGTGACATGGAATTCAGGATAAATTCTGCTACGGCGTGTGTGCAAAGTCCGAAGGGAGCAGATTTTATCAAACGAGGGGCAGGATGAATGATGGCTGTAATTATTATCGCTTGTGAAGTCGGCTTTTGGGTTTTAGTGCTTGCGGGTCTGATTGCGCGTTATATGTTTAGGCAGCCAAAGCTGGGGTGGAGTCTGCTTTTATTGACACCTGTGGTTGATCTGCTTTTGCTGATTGTGACGGCCCTGGATTTGAGAAATGGAGCTGAGGCGTCTTTTGTTCACGGCATTGCTGCTATTTACATCGGTGTTTCCATTGCGTATGGACACAAAATGATCGGCTGGGCCGACAAGCAGTTTGCCTATCGTTTCGCTAACGGGCCCGCGCCGTCCAAGCCGCCCAAATACGGCGCCGACCATGCCAATCATGAGCGAAGGGGCTGGTTGAGTCATTTGCTGGCGTGGATCATTGGAGCCGCTACTCTCTACGGCATCATACTCTTTGTTGGGGATGGGGCTCAAACAGAGCCGCTAATGCAGTGTATCCGGGTATGGGGAATCATTTTGGTCATTGATTTTGCCTATAGCTTCAGCTTTACTCTATGGCCGAGGAAGGCCAAAAAGCCTATAGGTTAAAACTTCCTCTTTATAGTATACTTCAAGTGCTTGGAGCTTGAATGAGGGAGATGGGGAAAGTGGCCTATTGGACGAGGATTGAATTTGAAAATACGCTCGCTGCGGAGAAGGAGGCATGGCTGAAAAAGCTTGTGCAGTCTCTGCCTGACGGGTTTTCCTATAAAGGGCTTACGGCTTTTGAGCGATTTGGGTCTGCTTTGGAAACGGGAATATTCCTGTATGAAGATTGCGAGTTTGTATTTGTGCCTGGAAACGCGGCGACGCTTGGCTGGGAGAAGTGGCAGGATGGGATGGATGAAGCGACGGAGGAGGAATTCCGGGCCGTATTGAATGAATACGATGTGGAGGACGGCACCTTGTTTTTGAAAAGCATGATGTCCCCGGTCCGCAACGCTGATATTCCGCCCATGCTAGCTGAACGTTATGCGCGCCCGATTGGTTGGATCGAGATTTCCGATCAGGACGAAGAAGCGTATGATTACGAGGATTTTCATGAGGAGCTGGAAAAATTCAAAAACTCCAGCTACAACGAATATACCTGCTACAACAGCTTCAAATTTGTCCGGGAGCAGGACGCCGTAAGATGTTATGTTTTTGATGAAGAATTGACATACGAAGGGCTTGTTGAAGAGCTTTCATCGGAAGGATTTGGGCTGCCTACCGAGGATCAGTGGGAATACCTGTTCGGGGGCGGCTGCCGAACCCTGTTCCCTTGGGGAGACAGCTTTGATTACAGCCTCCGGGTGAAATATTTTGGCAATGAGAATGAAGAAAAGCCAACTGGCAAAAATGATGAGGACAGCTATGACCTAGAGAAGCCAAATGGTTTTGGATTGTGCTTTGCGGGCGATCCTTATCAATACGAGCTGATTTCGGGAGAAACCTCCTATCTGCTTAAGGGCGGGGATGGCGGCGCCATGTTATGCGGCGGCTCGGGCCTGCTAATGGGCTATTTGCCAGCCGTTGCTCCGTATTACCGCGATCCGTACGCGCAGGAGCTTGATTGGGAGGATCTGCTTGATCATTTGAGTATCAGGCGAGTCGTTGTCCTTAAGTAAAGAGGCAATGTTTTTAGTTAACGAACCTCATAGCGGACGCGATAAAGCCAAAAGCAATTCGGAGATATCCGAATCTGCTTTTTTTTTGGGCCGGGCAGGGATATTTTGGTGGTTGCCAGGATATGATGAATCATATAGAATGAGAACAAATGTTCTGTTTTATGGAGCCGGTCAATCATCATGGCAGGACATCGTAATGAAGTCATTGCGGACCGCATTCGCTCTGTGTGCTGCGTGCAGAGGCGGACGGCACAAAACGGAGGGCTTTGAATGAGCAAGCTTGATGGAAATGAAAGATGGAAATCCAAGATGCTTTTGACGGAGCATCAGGAGCAGCATGACCAGCGCGGCCAAATTCCCGTCAGCGGCCGCCCTGCGCTGGAGGAGTTGACCATGATACGGGATTATATTATGTTTCCGCACATTATTGCCATGCTGCAAAAGGGAATGGAGCATATTCGCGCGTCGCGGTTTCCCCTCAAGGATCTGAACATTCGTTGTCTTGAGATCTTTATGTTGCGTACGACGGATGAATATTATGAGCTGAAGCGCTCTTTGAAGCGGCGCAACATTAAGGTGTTTGCGGATGAGGCAGGGGATGGAATTCTATATCACCGCTATTTGTGCCGGGGATACGAGGAGCGTTTTGGCATTGCGCGGGAAGCGCTGCGTATGGAAATCAGCAATAAAATGACTCAATACGTTGAGGACCTGGGAGAACAGCTGCGAGCGCCCAAGCGCGAAGGGTGAAAAGCGGGAGGCAGGCAGCGGTGTCAGCCAGAAGCGCAACTATGGGACCATCTCCTGCGAGATGGTTTTTTCTTGTCAGTTGATTTATCAAGGAGATCCTCCACGTCAAAATAAACAAAAAGCGCAGATTCCAAGGAAATGCTGAAGTGCATCCCGAACCCTGCGCTTTATATTGTAAAAAAGGTTAGCATCTTGCTCACCCCGCTAATCGTCTCCATAAAGCATTCAGAGAAGCGCTTGCTGCGCCTCAGTGAATATCGCGGAACAATCCGATTACTTTGCCCAGAATGGTGACATTGGGCAGCAGAATAGGTTTCATAGAAGCATTCTCCGGCTGCAGCCGAATATGATCCTTCTCTTTGTAGAATGTCTTGACGGTAGCCTCGTCATCCTCTGTCATCGCAACAACAATCTCGCCGTTGTTAGCCGTTTGCTGCTGACGAACAATTACATAGTCGCCGTTATGTATACCGGCTTCAATCATGCTGTCGCCAATAACATTCAGAACAAAAACGTTGCTGTCCCCTACAAAATGGGACGGTAGAGGAAAATAGTCCTCGATATTTTCTGTTGCCGTAATAGGCAGACCGGCAGTAACCTTACCCACGATCGGCACCTGTGCCACGGGAAGAGGGATGACGTTGTCATTGGGATCCTGGTTCAGAATTTCGATTGCGCGAGGCTTCGTGGGGTCGCGGCGAATGAAACCCTTCTTCTCCAGACGGTCCAGATGACCGTGTACCGTAGAACTGGAGAGCAATCCAACAGCTTCGGCAATTTCCCGTACGGACGGCGGATATCCCTTTTCCTTGACTTCCTGCTTTATAAACTCAAGAATCGAATTTTGTCGTTTGGAAATCTTCGACACTCCATCATCTCCATTCATGCTTATTGTGACAAATTATAGCACAGAACCGAGGTTCGTACAAACATAAGTTCTCAAGCACAAAAGTTCGCATTTTGTATTGACTGCAAACATTTGTTCGTGTTATCTTAAAAACAGAACAAACGTTTGGGGTGCTGAATATGATCATGATGAGTTCAAGTAATAGTTCCTACAAATCGATTCATGTTATGAGCGCTATAGGAAAGAAGCAGGAGAGGCTATCCGCTATCCGGCAGCTTGCCAATTGGATGCGAGGCCATATGTTGAAGGCTATCGTCAGCGCGATTTTGATCGCCGTGTTGTCCACGTGTTTCCTGATTGTTGTTACCAATGCTTTACCGGAAACGATTGCGGAGCCCTCTGTGAACGAAACTGTCATTGCTGTCGGCAGCGGCGACACGCTCTGGAGCATAGCCAATCGTCATAGCGACGGGAAGCAGGATATCCGTTATGTCGTACACATGATTAAGGAGCGGAACGGCTTGCAAAGCTCCGAAATTTTGCCCGGTCAAAGGCTCATTCTTCCAAAATGGTAAGAGCTATTTTATTGATCTCATCATGCTTTTGTTCATATGTCTTAACATAGATAGCAATAAGGCCTGTTGCATCGCTCGGGCCTTATTGCTTTTTTTATTTTCAGTCCATGTCCCGGAGTGGGGAGCGGCGTTTCGAACGCAATCGGCAAGCCTCTTCAAAGGCTTTCAAAGGACTGATAAACCTTGACAATGAGGCGCTGGAAGTGTCAAAGTAAGGAGAAGTGAATTTTGCAGCATGACCGGAAGGAGAAACGTAATGGATATTGACAAGTTGATTGCTAGAATTAATGAATTGTCGCGCAAGAACAAAACGGTGGGGCTAAGCGATGAAGAAACAAAAGAGCGTGACGAGCTGCGCCAGCAATACCTGAATAATTTCAAGCGAAACTTCAGGCAGCAGCTGGACACTATTAAATATGTAGAAGACGAAGAAAACAATATTACGCATTAAGTTAATGAAGCTATTGAAGCGGAGGAATGGCAGTGTCACGCTCATGGGAACGTAAAGTACGAAAAAATATGAGTACCGTTAATAAAGCCAGGAAAAAGCAGGGTCACAGCATGATGTCGCCCGGTGCGGAGAAGATGGATCGTTTTACGGGTCGCAATATTATAATGCCTGTTATGCTGCTGCTGTTTGTAGGAGCGTATAACGTCCTCATGCAGACCGATCCCAACTTTAATGGCGGAGCCATGTATTGGACAACCATTGTCGCTTATATCTTGCTAGCTGCGCTGTTTTTTTTCCGCCGTCCCTATTTGACGGTTGGCAAGGATTATGTGCAGTCGCGCCGTTTTACGGGCGACAAAAGGGTTAAAGCTGCTGATATCGAACGAATCACCGTGTTGAAGGGGTATGTTGTCGTTAGACCTAAAAAAGGCGCTGGCTGGACCTTTTCCCGTTTGCTGAACCGTTTCAAAACGGATGATATGGCAAAAAGGCTGGAAGCTTTTGCTTCGGCGCACGGTATCGAATTCGAGCAAAAATAAAAAACGGGAGTGTAGGGGAACATGGCTAAAAAAGCGGTATTATTCGACTTGGACGATACGCTGCTGTGGGATGACCGCAGCGTAAAGGAGGCCTTCCAGGCAACTTGCGAGGCAGGAGCGGCGGCGGCCGGAGTGGATGCGGCAGAGCTAGAGGAAGCTGTCCGCAAGGAAGCGAGGGCGCTTTACGAGTCTTATGAGACGTTTCCGTTTACCAAAATGATCGGTATCAATCCTTTTGAGGGACTTTGGGCCAACTTTACCGGTGGGGAGCAGGAGGAGTTCCGCAAGCTTCAAGCGCTTGCTCCAGGCTATCGCAAGGCGGCATGGACGCTTGGCCTCAAGGCGCTTGGCGTAGATAATGAAGAATTGGGCGCAAAGCTTGCGGAGCAATTTCCGGCCGAACGCCGGAAACGTCCTTTGGTCTACGATGAAACGTTTGCCGTTTTGGATGCTCTTAAGGACAAATACAGTTTGCTTTTGCTAACAAACGGTTCCCCGGATTTGCAGCAGGAAAAATTGGACGGGGTGCACGAACTGATGCCTTATTTTGATCATATCATTATTTCAGGCCAATTTGGAGAAGGCAAACCTGCAGCATCCATCTTCAAGCATGCGCTGGAGCGCCTTGGCATTGAACCGGAGGAAGGGATCATGGTTGGCGATAAGCTGACAACTGACATTTTGGGCGCCAATACAATTGGCATGACCTCCGTCTGGATTAACCGCCACGGCATGATGCGAAATGATGAAATTGTCCCGAGTCATGAAATTTCCAGCCTGCATGAGCTGTTGCAATTGCTGGAGCAATAGAAGCTCGCCATTATTTATACATGTGCGGCAATAAACAAAGCCCCCGCCCGGTATAGGCCGGAGCGAGGGCTTTCCTGTATTTACGGGCAGATCCCTTATTTGGATTGAAATTTCTCGTCGGCATAAGGATGCGCGATCCAGCCTTCCGTTTCAATGAAAAGGCGTACCGCTACAATTTGGCGATTTTCCATCAGCGTAAAGAAATGTGGCGTATCTTGAGATACGGAGATGACATCTCCCGCTTCCAGCTCAACGTCGAAGTAGCCTACTTCTTCAGCGCCCTTGATGACGAAAATGCCGCGTCCGGCTGTTATGGCGCGCACTTCATCTTCTGTATGGGTATGCACATTTTCAAATTTTTTCAAGAGCTCATCCAGGTTAGGAGTTGCGTCGGACAAGGAAATAATATCCCATGTCAGATAACCGCGCCGGGCGGCAAGGCTTTTAATATCATCCTGGAACGTCTCCAGTATTTGCGCTTTTTCTTCATCCGACAGCTCGAATTTATTTTTCAATTCTGCCGGCAGCTTGGCAGTATTCCAGTGTTCGTAGAGAACCCCTTGGCTTTTCAGGAAAGCTTGAACGTTTTCCTCTCCCTTAATACGTTCCTCTGTGTTGCGAATTCTAATCTCAGCCATGATCATTCCCTCTTTTCCAATAGAAATTAAATGATATAATAAGTATAAAACAAACGATATCAAATGTCGATGAGAAACCTTTTCACCAAAAAGGGATTCTGCTAAACTAGTTGTTAATGATTTCGGGAAGGGTGTAGCAACGTGTCGAAGCCGACCTTACAACAGCTGTTCCAGGAGCGCATACTGATTCTGGACGGTGCGATGGGTACGATGATTCAGCAAGCTGACTTAAATGAAGATGATTTTGGCGGGGCCGAGCTGGACGGCTGCAACGAAATGCTGGTATTAACCCGTCCGGATGTTATTACGTCCATCCATGAGCAATATCTGGAGGCCGGCGCGGATATTTTGGAAACCAATACCTTCGGCGCAACAAGCGTTGTGCTGGCGGATTACGATATTCCTGAAAAAGCAAGAGAAATTAATTTGGCGGCCGCCAAGCTTGCCATTGACGCGGCACAGAAATACAGCACGCCAGAGAAGCCCCGTTATGTAGCAGGCGCGCTGGGGCCAACCACCAAAACGCTTTCCGTTACGGGAGGCGTAACCTTTGATGAGCTTGTGGAAAGCTATTACGAGCAGGCGTTAGCCTTGCTGGAGGCGGGCGTCGATGCGCTTCTGCTTGAAACCTCTCAGGATACGCTTAACGTCAAAGCAGGCAGCATCGGCATTCGCAACGCGATGGAGGCATCTGGCATTCAAGTTCCGCTTATGATATCTGGCACAATCGAGCCGATGGGCACGACGCTTGCAGGGCAAAGCATTGAATCCTTTTATATATCGCTGGAGCATTTGAAGCCGGTTTCTATCGGTCTGAACTGCGCTACCGGTCCGGAATTCATGCGTGACCATATCCGTACGCTGAGCGAAATAGCAGGCACGGCGGTCAGCTGTTACCCCAATGCGGGTTTGCCTGATGAAAACGGGCAATACCACGAGTCGCCGGAGTCGTTGGCGCGTAAGCTTGCGGCATTTGCGGAGCAGGGCTGGCTGAACATGGCTGGCGGCTGCTGCGGAACAACGCCCGCTCATATACGGGCAATGGCCGAAACAATGGCTGCATACAAGCCGCGCAAAATGATGGGAAGCCATCCTGATGCGGTATCCGGCATTGACACCGTGTTTATTGAGGAAGACAATCGCCCTATCATGATTGGCGAACGTACCAATATATCCGGCTCGCGCAAATTCAAACGCCTCATTAAGGAAGAGAAATTTGACGAAGCGTCGGAAATCGCGAGAGCGCAGGTGAAGGGCGGAGCCCATGTCATTGACATCAACCTGCAGGATACCGACATTGATGAAGCTTACGCCGTGCAGCAATTTTTGCCCCAGGTGGTCAAAAAAATCAAGGCGCCGCTTATGCTGGATTCCACGTACGACCATATTATCGAGCTGGGCTTGAAATATTCGCAGGGCAAAGCCATTATCAACTCCATCAATCTGGAGGATGGCGAAAGCAAGTTTGAGCAGATTGTCCCGCTCATTCATCGTTACGGCGCAGCCGTCGTTATGATTCTGATTGACGAGCGTGGCCAGGCCGTGTCCCGTGAAGCCAAGCTGGAGGTCGCCGAGCGCTCCTACAAGCTGCTGACAGAAAAATATGGAATCAATCCTGAGGATATTATTTTTGACCCCAATATGTTCCCGGTTGGATCAGGCGATCCGCAATATATCGGTTCCGCGGTAGAGACGCTGGAGGGTATTCGTGCTATAAAGGAAAAATTCCCGCGCGCCAAAACGATACTGGGCTTAAGCAACATTTCCTTTGGTTTGCCCGACGCTGGACGCGAGGTGCTGAACTCCGTTTATCTATACCATGCGACCAGAGCGGGGCTTGACTACGCAATCGTCAACACGGAAAAGCTGGAGCGTTACGCCTCGATACCGGAGGAAGAGCGTAAGCTTGCCGAGGCGCTGATCTATGATACCAATGACGATACGCTGGCCGCATTCGTAGCGGCATTCCGCAATAAAAAGGTTGAGAAAAAAGAAAAAATCTCCACGTTGACGCTGGAGGAGCGGCTGGGTTCCTATATTGTGGAAGGAACAAAGGAAGGGCTCATTCCCGACCTTGACGAAGCGCTCAAAAAGTATGCGCCTCTGGAGATCATTAACGGTCCGCTTATGAAGGGCATGGAGGAAGTAGGCCGATTGTTCAACGGCAATGAGTTGATTGTTGCCGAGGTGCTGCAAAGCGCGGAGGTCATGAAGGCTTCCGTCAGCCATCTGGAGCAATTTATGGAGAAGGAAGAAAGCTCCGTCAAGGGCAAAATTATTTTGGCCACGGTAAAAGGCGATGTACACGACATCGGCAAAAATCTGGTGGAAATTATTCTCTCCAACAACGGATACAAAATTATTAATCTCGGTATCAAGGTTCCGCCGGAGCAATTAATCGAAGCGTACCGCCAGGAAAAAGCCGACGCAATCGGCTTGTCGGGCCTGCTCGTCAAATCTGCCCAGCAGATGGTCGTTACCGCGCAGGATATGCGCAACGCGGGCATCAACGCGCCTATTCTGGTTGGCGGCGCCGCGCTTACGCGCAAGTTTACCAAAACGAGAATCGGACCAGAATATGACGGACTTGTTCTGTATGCCAAAGACGCCATGGACGGGCTTGACATCGCCAACAAGCTGATGGATCCAGAGCATCGCCAGCGGCTGGAGGAAGAGCTGGCCGCTTACAAAGCCTCCGGAGCCGCGGAAGAGGAAATGGTGAAGCCGATGCCGCAGCTGACGCGGGCGGTTCGCTCCAAGATCTCTCCCGACGCCCCTGTATTTTCGCCGCCGGACTGTGAGCGCCACGTATTGAGAGACGTGCCGATTTCGCATATCGTGCCGTATGTGAACATGCAGATGCTGCTAGGCCATCACTTGGGTATTAAGGGTACCGTCGAGAAGCTGCTGGCGGAGGGCAACGAAAAAGCTCTGCATTTAAAGGATACGGTTGACACCATATTTGCGGAGGGCAGCAGGGAAGGATATTTGCGGGCGCAAGCCATGTACCGCTTTTTCCCGGCACAATCCAGCGGCAACGATATTATTGTGTACGATCCCGCAGAACCCGGCAAAGAGATCAAACGGTTTACATTCCCGCGCCAAGCGGTTGAGCCGCATCTCTGTCTGGCGGATTTCCTGAAGTCGGTAGACAGCGGCGTGATGGATTACGTCGGGTTCCTAGTCGTAACTGCTGGTCAAGGCATTAGAGAGCTGGCAAATGAGTGGAAGGATAAGGGCGATTATTTGCGCTCCCATGCATTGCAGGCTGTTGCGCTGGAAACGGCGGAAGGACTCGCCGAGAAGGTGCATCACATGATGAGGGAGCTATGCGGGTATCCCGATGCGCCGGAAATGACGATGAAGCAAAGACACGGCGCGCGTTACCAGGGCATTCGCGTATCGTTTGGTTATCCGGCGTGTCCCAATCTGGAGGACCAGGAGCCGCTGTTCCAGCTTTTGAAGCCGGAGGATATCGGCGTAGAGCTGACGGAAGGTTTCATGATGGAGCCCGAGGCGTCCGTATCCGCCATGGTGTTCGCCCATCCAGAGGCGCAATATTTTAATGTTGAAAAGGTTTAACTAGGTGATTAAACGTTTGTTTTACAGTATTGAGCCTACTCCATTCGCCGATCATGCTCGGATGGAGGAGGCTTTTTCTCTCCATAAAGCAATGCAAAAACAATGCCAAACAAAGGAGGCGCTCAGCATATGATGAAAATGTGGTTTTTAGGGACGGGAGCAGGCCGGCCTGCAAAACATCGCAATGTATCTGCCATAGCGCTTCAGCTTCCCGAGCCTCGCGGCTGGTGGCTGTTTGACGCCGGAGAAGCGACGCAGCACGCTTTGCTTCATTTGCCGCTTAAGCTGTCCCGCCTGGAAGCGATTTTTATTACGCATCTACATGGCGATCATCTATTTGGATTGCCGGGTCTTCTGGGGAGCCGGTCATTTGACGGCGGCGTCTCTCCGCTGAAGATTTACGGGCCAAAAGGACTTAAAAGCTATGTGGATAACACCTTTGCGATTAGCGGGACGCATGTGGAGTATGAGCTGTCTATCATCGAGCTGGAAGATGGCGTGGAGCTTGACGCCTTTTATAAGGACGATCTGCTGCAGGTGGATGCGCGGCCGCTTCAGCACAGAGTTCCATGCTTTGGCTATCGCGTGACGGAGAGTGATAAGCCGGGACGGCTGATGGCGGATAAGCTGAAAGAACGTGGACTGGCATCCGGTCCCGTCTTCGGGAAAATCAAGAGGGGAGAAAGCGTGGAGCTTCCGGACGGGACCCTTGTCAAGCCTGAGGACTTTACCGACGGCACGGTGCCAGGGCGGGTCATAGCTATACTTGGCGATACAAGCCCTTGCAGGCAGGTGGAGGAGCTTGCGAGAAATGCCGATTTACTGGTGCATGAAGCGACTTTTGCGGCTGGCCTGGAAGAAAAAGCCCATGAATTCGGGCATAGCACAACGACGGAAGCGGCGGAAGCAGCGCTTGCCGCAGGAGCTGCTAGGCTTGCGATGACGCATTTTAGCGGCAGATACGGAAATGAAGAGTTATGGCAGCTGGAGGAAGAAGCAAAAGCCATATTTCCGGCTGTTTTTGCCGCATTGGACGGAAGCTGCGTCGATATTCCTCGGCGTTCCTCTGTTCTTGGTGAAAAGCCCGGCAAATAGCATTGCGCACCGAACATATATTCTGTACAATATAGGACAACGGAGCCATTGCCGGGAGGGGAATGGCTTCATGGAACGGAAACAGGAGTGATGGGGAGCATGAACAGATGGACAGGCAAGGCCGGCAGCTTTGAGGAATGGCTGGACTATATCCGGAGCGACGCGGAAATTATGAGCAATGTAACGCACTGGAGGACGATTCCTTCCAGAGAGGCCCAATTTGCGCCGTTGCCGGCTTTGCTGCACCAGCGATTAAGGGATGCGCTCAGCGGCAGGGGCATCAACGGCTTGTATCGCCATCAAGCGGACGCTTTTGACGCTGTCAGTCGCGGGCAGCATGTCGTGGCGGTAACCCCGACCGCCTCAGGTAAAACATATTGCTACAACCTGCCTGTCCTGCAAAGCCTGCTTGACAATGATGAAGGAAGGGCGCTATATCTGTTTCCCACCAAAGCGCTTGCACAGGATCAGGTGGCGGAGCTGCAGGAGCTGGCAAACCTTATGGATGTAGATATCAAGACGCATACCTACGATGGGGACACGCCTCCTACGGTTCGCAATGCAATCCGCAATGCCGGGCATATCGTGGTAACCAACCCTGACATGCTCCATTCCGCCATATTGCCTCATCACACCAAATGGGTGAAGCTGTTCGAAAACCTCAAGTTTATCGTTATTGACGAGGTGCATGCTTACCGGGGCATATTCGGCAGCCACGTCGCCAACGTCATTAGGCGGCTGAAGCGGATAGCGGCCTTTTATGGCTCCAAGCCGCAATTTATATGCGCGTCCGCAACGATCGACAATCCGCGAGAGCATGCGGAAGCGCTTATCGGAGAAGCGGTGACGCTGGTTGACAATAACGGAGCGCCGATGGGCGAAAAGCACTTTGTATTTTATAATCCGCCTGTCGTTAACAAGCAGCTTGGCATCCGCAAAAGCAGCGTGCTGGAAACACGAAAGCTGGCGGCTCTGCTGCTGAAGCAGGGAATCCAGACAATCGTTTTTGCGCGCAGCCGCGTTCGGGTGGAGCTTCTGCTGACCTACCTGCAGGAGCTGGTGCGGGACAAGCTGGCTCCGTCAACCATTAGAGGATATCGGGGCGGCTACCTGCCCAATCTGCGGCGGGAAATCGAAAGAGGGCTGCGCAGCGGTGAAATTCGCGGCGTTGTCAGCACCAATGCGCTGGAGCTTGGCATTGACATTGGTCAGCTGCAAGCCTGCGTCCTGAACGGCTATCCCGGCACGGTAGCCAGCACCTGGCAGCAATCCGGCCGGGCGGGACGACGGCAGGAAAGCTCCGTTACCTTTATGGTGGCAAGCAGCAATCCGCTGGATCAATACATGATTCAGAACCCGGACTTTTTCTTCAACCGGCCGCCGGAGAGGGCGCTTATTCATCCCGACAACCTGCTTATCCTGATCGATCATGTAAAATGCGCGGCTTACGAGCTGCCCTTCAACAGGGGAGATGTTTTTGGCGGGGAAAAGCTGGAGGATTTGATGGAATTTCTGGTGGAGGAAAAGGTGCTGCATTATGCGGACGGCCGCTGGTATTGGATGAACCAGTCCTTTCCTGCCCATAACATTTCGCTGCGGTCCGCTGCGCAGGAAAACTTCGTCATTGTTGACTTGACGGATAGCCAGCACCGCGTGCTTGGAGAGGTGGACCGCTTCAGCGCCCCCACCCTGATCCACGAGGAAGCGATCTATATTCATGAAGGCGTCCAATATCAGGTCGAGAAGCTGGATTATCCGGAGAAAAAAGCATATGTGCGGCAGGTTGACGTCGAATATTACACCGATGCGCAGCTGGCGGTGGAGCTTAAGGTGCTTCATGTGGACAAAGAGGCTTCAACCGGCGAGCTGCTGCGGCAATATGGCGAACTGACTGTTAACGCCAAAGCGACTATTTTCAAGAAAATCAGGTTGAGCACTCATGAAAATATCGGGTCGGGCCCTATTCATCTGCCAGAGGAGGAGCTGCATACAAGCGGCTACTGGTTTTCCTTCAGCGAGGAAGCAGCGGCGCGGCGGAGCAAAAACGAAATGCAATTTGCGCTGCTGGGCATCGCAAACGTACTGGTGCATATCGCCCCGCTTTATTTGATGTGCGATCCTTTTGATATCCGGGTCGTGCCGCAGGTAAAGGCGGTTCACACTGAGCGTCCAACCATCTATTTCTACGATCGTTATCCCGGCGGAATCGGCCTGAGCGAACGGCTGTACCAGGTGCACGACGAGCTTATTTCACGTGCAAAGGCGCTTATCTCCCGCTGCTCGTGTCTGAGCGGCTGCCCCGCATGCGTGGGACCGATCGAGGAGGTGGGCCTGCTGGGCAAGGAGCAGGCGATGCAGCTGCTGACGGAAGTAGGTGGAGCGGAATGAGCGGCTTCAAGGAAAGAATGAACAGGCTTCGCGGGGCGGGGAGTATTTCCGGCTCTGTCATCCCCGGGGCCCTTGCTGATGAAGCATCGGCAGCAGCCGTCGAAGAGGAGCTTTTGCGCGGAGAGAACAACCAATTAGCTGCTCAGCCATTCGCGGCTTTGCCGGGCTTATCGGGTGAAGAGCCGGGGGCCGATCCCGAAGAGGCAGCCTGGCGGCAAATGGGCGTTGTCCTGCGCCAAACAGACAAGGGATGTTACCTTCAGCGCCGCATTCAATATCCCGCCGTGTTTCGCCACGGAACGCATACGCTGAACGAATGGCGGGATGCGGAGGAAGGATTGCGGAAGTTTCACGTCAGCCGTGGCGAAATAGGAGAGGAAGCCATACTCTATCTCGACCTGGAAACAACGGGGCTTGGCTCGGGAACCGGCAATGTTCCTTTTATGGTGGGTCTGGCCTATATGGAAAGCGGCTTCTGGGTCGTGGAACAAAATTTGATTCGCCATCCCTCGGAGGAGCGTGCCATGCTGCACGAGCTAGCGCTTCGGATTGGCCGTTGCAGTCATCTTGCGACCTACAATGGCAAAAGCTTCGATTGGCCCCTTGTCAAAAGCCGAATGATTATGAATTCCATTCCTCTGCCTTCTGAAGAACCCATGCATCTGGATTTCTTGCATCCGTCGCGTTCCATCTGGCGCAATACCCTGCCCTCCCTCAAGCTGAGCTATGTAGAAGAAGAGAGGCTTGGCATACAGCGAGAGGAGGATGTGCCGGGGTCGCTTGCTCCTAGTCTCTATTTTCAATATTTGGCCAGCGGCGACCCCTCGCCTCTTGAAGGCGTATTCCGCCATAATGAAAGCGATTTGCTGTCTCTGGTTTGCTTGTCCGTTCGTTTCGGACTGCTGCTCCGCGGCGAAATATTTAACCGTATTCCTTACCCGGAGGAGGCCGAAGAGCTTGTTCGCTGCGGCTTATGGCTGGAGAAAATGGGGCTTGCCTCTCTGGCTGAGCCGCTGTACCTTTTGGCGGAAGGGAAGGAGGCCGATTCCTCGTTGTGGCTGAAGCTTGCCGAGCGTGACAAGAAGGCTGGAAACTTTGAGCGCGCTGTGTTATTGTGGCAGAAGGTCGTCTGCATTTCCGGCAGCCGGATTGGTCCGGATGCCCAGGAGGCTTGCGTCCAGCTGTCCATGTATTTTGAACATCGAGTCAAGAATCTGCAACAGGGACTTCTATTTGCGGAAATGGCGCTTCGGGGGGCGGAGGAAAGGGAAGCTCTGCTCAAGCGAGGCGAAAAACGAAAAAACGATGCGGACGGCATGCGCGCCCGGGTGGAGAGACTGCGGCGTAAAGCAGGCGTTCAGCATCATTTGGAATGCGGGGAATGAAAGTTGATACCATTCAATGCAAAGGCGCTGCTTATTGACCTGGATGGAACGATCTACCACGGCAAGCACGCCATTAAAGATGCCGGCCGGCTGATCGCTTGCCTGAAGAAATCGGGCTTGCCTTACCGGTTTGTTACAAACAACTCATCCTCATCGCCGGATAAGGTGGCGGAGCGGCTGAGAGAGATGGGCATCGAAGCCGAGGCGGGCGATGTGTGCACATCCGCGCAAGCTGCAGCAGCTTATGTTGCGGCGCGCAAGCCTGGAGCTGCCGTCCATGTTATAGGTGAGGAAGGACTGCTGGACGCCCTGCGGGATGCCGGGTTACATCTTCAAAGCGAAGCGCCGGATTTTGTTGTCCAGGGGATAGACCGCTGCTTTACATATGAAAAAGCAGCGTTAGCGGTGGATCGCGTACGAGGCGGCGCCACCTATATTTTGACCAATCCGGATTTGCTTCTCCCATCCGACAACGGTCTTATTCCCGGCGCGGGTTCGATCGGGGCAATGCTTTCCGCTGCAAGCGGAGCCGAGCCGGTATTGATCGGCAAGCCATCCTCTATTTTGATGGACTACGCGCTAGAGCAATTAGGCTGCAACGCGGAGGATACCTGGGTAATCGGCGACAATTTGGCTACGGACATAGCGGCGGGGAAAGCTGCCGGCTGCGGTACGCTGCTTGTGCTGACGGGATTAACCACTCGCGAAAATTATGAAATGTATGCCCAAAAAGCGGGCTGCAGGCCGGATTTGATCTGCACCGCATTGGATGATGTAATAAAATGGATTGCCGGTGAACAAGCGGCGCATGCAGGCATGCCGCCAATCAGGGAGGAATGACATTTACATGCTGGAGCTTCCGGAGCTGGAGCTGTACCGGGCTTTGCTGGCTGAACGCTGTGCAGGGCTTCGAATTACAGCCTTTACTATAAAAAACAAAGCATTAAAGCATTTGAAAAGCAGGCTGCAGGAGCTTGTGGACACAAGCATCTGGTTTGTGGAACGCCGCTACAGGCTAATTGTATTCCATCTTGACAACGGCAAACGGTTGACCTTTGCCTTTAACGAGCTGGGCTACCCTTATTTTTGCGCGGCCGAAGAGGCAAAGGGAATAAAAGGCGACCTGGTCATTTCCTTTGGCGATAAAATCCTATACCTGACTGGCGTGGAGAGCGAAAGCATCGGAGTGCTGTCGGTGAGGCAATTGGAGGAAGGGCTTAAGGGGCAGGCGCTGGATCCGCTGGACAAACGGTTTACACTAGCCAAATGGAATGAAAGCTTGTCCAAAAAGCGGGGTTATGTAAAATCCGCATTAACGGACGCCAAGCTTCTGCCTGGCATTGGTCCGTTATATTCCGATGAGATCGCTTTTGCCGCAAGGATATCCCCTAACGCCAAAGTGTCGGATTTAACCGGAGAACAGAGGGAAGCGCTGTACAAAGCGATAGGCAACACAATTCGACAGTCGATTTCCATCGGAGGCGTTAAAAGTCAGCGGCTTTTCCCCGGGGACGAGTTGTCGGGCGGATTTGAAGAGCAGCTGCAGGTGTACGAACGTGAAGGCGAAACATGCCGCCGCTGCGGCAGCGAAATCGCCAGAATAACGGTTGCGGGACGAAAGGCTTATTGTTGTCCTCAATGTCAAACCGGTAACTGACAGGTTTGGAATAGCGGATCACATGGTACGAAGCAGGGGAGGAGCGAGGCTCGTTGATTCATGTCTATCTGGACGATTACCGTCCTTGTCCGAAGGGATTTGTTCCCGCCAGGGATGCGCAAGAATGCCGTTTGCTGCTGGAGGAGGAGACCGTAGACATTTTGTCTCTGGACTTTGATCTGGGATGGGGCCAGCCTACGGGTATGGAGGTCGTGCGCCATATTATCGCCAGCCGCAAGTTCCCGCGCCGGATTTACATTCATACCTCCAGCGCGGCGGGGCGCGTCAGCATGTATCATGAACTAAGCCGCCATCTCCCCGGAGACTCCCAATTATTCGGAGGAGCGATGCCAGCTGCGTTGCTCCAGGAAATCGCAAGTACGGCCAAAGCTTGAGCCCTTGCTCTGCTTGCGGCGCACTATATGACAGAACGAAAGAGGCAACCCATCGTGAGTTTATGGATTGGAACCGCTAATCAGGGCTATGCCCCTTATGCAATGGAAGAAATAAGAAAACGAATACCGGGCTGCGGCTTCAAGCCTTTGTCGCCTGGCGAGGTTTTCTGGATGGAAAGCCCGCTGGACCGGGCCGCCACGATGAGTTCGCTGCATGACTCCGAGCTTGTGTTTCTCCGCCATATTCAGCCTGTAGAGGCCAGTTTGGATGCAGCGGGCGATAGTGGCGATCTGGAGAAGCTAGCCGATGTACTTCGTGGCGCGTCGCCCTTTTTCCAGGGAAAAAAAGCGGCTGTTCATCTGCGCAAGGCCAACGGCGCTTTATTCAGCTTCGGGGCTTTGGAAACGAAAACGGCGCTTGAAACGGTTTTGGCGGAAGCCGGGGCGGAGCCCAGCGTTCAGCATCCCGAAGCTATATTTTCGATATATGCGTCAGGCGACAAGCTCTATGCGGGTTTTGCGACGCCGCATGACTTGATGTCGGATTGGCCGGGAGGCGCGATCCGTTTCCAACGGGAAGAGGGGCAAATATCCCGAGCCAAATTCAAGCTGCTGGAGGCGGAGAAAACCTTCGGGCTTGATTATAGCGCGTTTACCCAAGCGATCGATATCGGAGCCGCGCCGGGTGGATGGACCTCTCTGCTGCTGGAACGGGGAGTAAAGGTGACGGCTGTTGATCCTGCCGACTTGCATCCTTCCCTGCAAGGCCATCCTGCGCTCCGGCATCTGAAGCAAAATGCTTCTGCGATCAAGCTGGACAAAGGGGCTTACGACCTTCTGGTCTGCGATATGAGCTGGAGCCCGATGCAGATGAGCAGGCTGGTGCTGGATTTGAAGGACGCGCTGGTCCCGGGGGCAAAAGCGGTTATTACTGTCAAGCTGATGCATCGCAAGCCGCTGCAAAGCATACGGGAGGTCAAGGAGCGTCTCGGAACGGCTTTTGTTATTCTCAGAAGCAAGCAGCTGTTTCATAACCGCGAGGAAATTACGCTTTTTGCAGAGAAAAAATAATGCTGCGACAATCGTGTAACGGGATAATCGTGCAAGCAAAACAGGGAGAGCATCCTGAATGATTCGTTTTTGACGGATTGTTCGGGATTTTTTTGGTAAATTGAGCTGAGAGCAGCCACCAAAAGGGAGAGTGTGAGATGGACGGAGGAGAGAAAACAACAATTCCGGTGCTTCTTTACCGGTACAAGGGGCCGCGGCGGAATATAGGATTTACGTTGTCGCCCCTGTATCTGAATGAGGCTTCGCCGCCAATCGAAACCGAGCACATGCTTTTTATTTACAATGAAGACTTTGAATATATTCGTCCCGCCCTTGACAGAGTATTTCCGCTCGCTGACCCGTATACGGGCGAGATGATGCTAATGCTTGATCCTTGCTGGGATAATCCCATCCCGAAAAATGTGTGGCCGGGGGTTTTGGCGGAGCTGGAGGAGCTGGCGGCTGATGAGCCTGAACTGGGGCCGTTTCTGGAAGCATTTATCACCTGGTCCAAAAAACAGCTAGAGCATTCCGACGGAATTGAAGTAATGGGCAATTTGTAACGGAAAGCAACTGAATAGCGCAGCCGGACCTTTACAAGGCGCTGGTTGCAAACCCTTATGTGAAGCAAGAAGCTCCCTCATGTTAATGGCGGAGCTTTTTTTATTGGCTCGTGACAGCGGAGGTCTTTAAAAAAACCTTGAGAGGAGAAGGTGACAATGGAACTCAAAAATGAACCGACTAACGAACAATATGGGACGACATCATCACTGCAAAGACAACAATCGCCGGTATTTCGCCGCAAAAAGATAGGCGACGTCATTGGCGGCAGATACCGTATTTTGCGCATCATTGGAGAAGGCGGGATGGGCATAGTATACGCCGCAGAGGATCTGAGGCTTGGGGGCATGATCCGGGCCGTCAAGATCGGAGTATCCGGCAATAGCAGAGAGGGTCTGGGGGAGGAGGCCGCCACGCTGATGAGGCTTAACCATCCCCATTTGCCGCAGCTGCTTGATTATTGCCCTGCGCAAGGCAATGAAGATATCGAGGCTTTGGTTATGGACTATTTTGAGGGAATAACGGGAATAGAGGCTGTCCGCTCCGGGGGATTGGAGCAGGACCTTGTGCTGGACATCGGCCTCCAGCTTTGCGATGCGCTTAATTACCTGCATGAGCAGCCGGTTCCCGTCATCCATCGGGATTTGAAGCCGTCCAATATCCTGATTGGAGAAGGGGGGCATGTCAAGCTGATTGATTTTGGCATATCGCGTCTGTTCCGGGAAGGGCAGGCCCATGATACGGTCATGCTGGGAACAGCGGGCTTTGCATCGCCGGAGCAGCGGCAGGGCGAGCAGAGCGACGCAAGAAGCGATGTATACGGCTTAGGCGCTCTGTTGTATTTCCTGGCTTCGGGAGGCGGCATGATCGGGACCAGCAGCCGCAGAGAGCAGCTGCGTCTGCTGGCAAAGCTGGAGAGCCGCTTCTCCGCTGAGGCGCGCCAACTGCTGGCCGACATGCTGGAGCCGGACAAGAGCCGCCGTCTCCCGAGCATGCGGCGGGTGCGCGAAGCCATGCTGCAATGCGGCGGACGGCAAGCGGGCATGAAACGGGCTTACGGAGCAAGCGGCTCGCTGCGACGAGGCCAGCCGAAATGGATCAGCGTGTTATCGCTGACTCCGGGAGCAGGGGCAACCACGCTGACGCTGACGCTGGCCTGGATGCTGGCTCGCGAGGGCATGACGACAACGGCGATGGAATGCGCCGGATCGGTGTCCGAATGGACTGAGCTTCTGCCGGATTGCTGGGAGAGGAAGCCTGATTTGGAGCAAGGACTATGCAGGGGACGACTTAATCCGGCAAAAAAAGGCGTTTATGTGCATTTGCTATCGCTTGCGGGTCAGTCATCTGGCAACGCAAATCCCAGGTCCTCGCTGCTTGACACTGCGCTGCGCGAAGCGGAGGGCGACTGTGTCATTGCCGATTTATCCAGCGAATGGAATGGAGATGCTTTTGAGGAGATGCTGTCCCGCTCCAGCCTGGTGCTTGCCGTAGGCGATCCCTCCTTATCCAAATGGCAAATCCCAAAGCTGCTAAAGCTTGCAGAACTCAGGGAGCGGCTAGAGAAGGAAGGGCGGCACTTGCGCTGGATCGCCAACAAGGATTTGAAATTCAGGGGCAGACAGGAGTGGCTGTCTGCTTTTCCGGCCAGTCCGCTGGCAGTTGTGCCACTGTTGCCGGCCCGCGAGGTGCTGGATACGCTTTGGCGCGGGAGATGGCTCCCCGAGCACCCGGGGATGGGGCGCGAGCTGGGTAAGGCCTTTCGCCCATTACTCGCTGATGTTTTGAAG
>PJUA01000227.1_pt1 | contig 44166 bp, 59 predicted proteins | sample 1512151 | NCBI WGS metagenome assembly PJUA01 (sample SAMN08177678, study PRJNA422409) | Soil metagenome, whole genome shotgun sequencing project. | isolation source: Soil enriched on filter paper: beechwood xylan treatment | place: USA: Madison | collected 2015-01-15
CCGTCCGCATCGCCAACGTCGACGTGTCGGATATCCGCACTTCGGCGACCGCTCAGAAGGCGCTGATCAACGCCATGATCGACGCCGAAGAGCGCATCCCGCAGATGGGCATGGGCACCGCCGTGTGGGTGATGAACCGCACCGTCCGGGCCGCTCTGCGCAAGGGCATTCTGGAAAAGATCGCCTACAACCTGACCGAGGAATCGGTTGCGGGTAAGCGCGTGACGATGTTCGACGGCCTGCCCATGCGCGCCACCGACGCCATCCTGAACACCGAGGCGCGGGTCGTCTGACCCGCAGCCTGACGAAGGACCCGACCATGATCCTCGATGCACAGAACCTGTTCAGCAGCGCGCAGGCGGTCACCTCCTCCGCTGTTTCCACCAACGTCATCGACCTGGGGGTTGCCCGCGACATCGGGGCCGGCGAAGAGTTGGAACTCTACGTGCTGGTGACGGAGGCCGCCGCCGCTGCCGGTGCTGCCACCGTCAACATCCAGGTCGTGACGGACGACAACTCCGCCATGTCCAGCCCGGCCGTCATCTACGACAGCGGCGCGATCGGCAAGGCCACTCTGGCGGCCGGCTACGAGATGAAGCTGCGCCTTCCGCGCGGCCCGTACGAGCGGTATCTGGCGCTGAACTACAGCGTCAGCACCGGCCCGCTGACCGCCGGCAAGTTCACCGCCGGCATCGTCACGGGGGTCTACGACACCAAGACCTACCCCGCCGGCTACGCGATCTGAGGCTGAGCCATGAAGTACCGCGTCCTCTCCACCTCCTTCATCAACGGATCCTTGGTCGAGCCCGGCGCCATCGTGACGCTTCCCGAAGGCGTCAAGCCGGGTAAGGCCCTGGAACCGATCGAGGCCGAAGCCGAGCCGAAGGCGACCAAGCCGAAGGCCAAGGCCGAGACCGCCAACCCCGAGACCTGACGCCGCGACCGCCTCACGCGGTGTCAGCAAAGGCCCTTCCCCCACCGCCTCGGGGGAGGGGCCTTTCTCTTTTGGGGGTGCGTTGGGGTGGAGGGGCCGGGCGCCGCACTGTCGCAGGATCGCGACGAGGGCACGGCCATGGCGGAACAGATCACCAGCGAAATCGACCTGATCAACGCGGCGCTGACCGCGACGGGTAACAGCCCGATCACCAGCATGGACGACGGCACCAGCGAGGCCGAAGTCGCCACGCATAATTTCGAGCGGGTGCTTGGCGCCGAGCTTGCTTACCCATGGACATGGACCCACACCGCGCAGTTTCTGAACCGGGTGGACGTACCCGGCACTGACACCGCGTGGCTATTCGCCTATCAGGTGCCGGATACCTTCGAGGTGGAGCGCCTTGAGGTGTGTGGCCGGCCGGTGCCGTGGGAATCAATGTCCGACGTGGTGCTGTGCAACGTCGAGGATGGCGTCGTCGCCATCGGCCGTTGGCGCCCGCCGGTGCGGCAGTGGCCGGCGGAGTTCCGGGCCGCGCTGGTCACCCGGCTTGAAGCCCTGTTCCTGCGGTCGCTGTCGGAGGACTATGACAAGGCGGACCTCCGCGACAAGGCGGCTGACCGCGCCTTCGCCGCCGCGCGCCGCGTGGACAGCCGCCGCCGGTCCCCACGCAAGCCGGCTCGCTCCGCCCTGCTGGAGGCGCGCGGCTCCGTCGGCTATGGCCGGGAGGCTGGGCAGTGAAGGCCTGGACGGATAAGGCGACGTTCGGGGCTGGCGAGCTATCCCCGACCATGGCCCGCCGCTCGGACACCCAGCAGCATCAGGACGGCGCGAAGAAGCTGCGGAACGTGCGGCTGCTGAACGCTGGCGGTGTGACGCGCCGGCCCGGGTCGCTGGACCTTGGGCCGCTGGTCACTGGCGCCCGGCTGGTCGAGTTCACGTTCAGCGCCGATCAGGAATATCTGCTGGCGTTCAGCGCCGGCCGAATGGATGCCTATCTGCCGACTGGCACCGCTGCCGGCGGGCTGACCGGCTGCCCGTGGACGGCCGATGACGTCGCGGCCATGACCTGGGTTCAGGCTGGCGACACGGTGATCCTGGCCTGCCGGTCTTGGTCCCTGCAGGTGGTGAAGCGCACCGGCGCGGCCTCGTGGTCGCGCGAGGCATGGACAGCAGACGAGGGACCGGGCGGCGCCCTGCTGCAGCCCTACTACAAGTTCTCCGATCCCGACGCGACGATTCAGCCCAGCGCGCGCGATGGCGCGGTGACGATCACGGCGAGCAGCAGCGTGTGGCAAGCCGCCCATGTTGGACAGCGGGTGCGCTATATCGGATCCGAGATCCTTGTGACCGGCGTCACCAGCCCGACCAGCGCCACCGGGACAGTGCTGCAGGCCCTGCCCCCGTCATTTCGGATCACCCTCGACACGACGGACGGCTTCCGCGTGAACCATGTTGTCGAGGGGCGGGAGAGCGCGGCGAAGGGACAGATCATCGCCGTCGATCCTGTCGCCCGGACCATCGACGTGGTGGTGACCGAGGGCGAAATCGGGTTCAAGGCGACGGAGGAAATCGACAGCCCGCTCGGTAAGGGCAAAGCGTCCGCCGCCGTGGAGATTGCACCCCTGCCCTGCCGACTGTGGGATGAGCCCTATCTGTCGCCGGTCTATGGCTATCCGGCAGCCGTGGGGCTGCACCGGGACCGGCTGTGGATGGGCGGGCATTCACGCCTGCCGTCGTCGGTCCTGGCCAGCCGCGTGGGCGCCCATTACGACTTCGACCTGGGCACGGCGGAGGACGCCGACGCGATCTTCGAGGATGTCGGCGACGGCGCGGTTGCGCAGGTGCGGCACTTCGTCAGCGCGGAACACCTGCTGATCCTGACCGATCAGGGGCCCTACTATGTCCCGGAGACGGCGGCCAACCCGATCCGGCCGACCAGCATTCAGTTCAACAAGGTCAGCGCCAACGGCTGCAGCACCGTCCGGCCGGTCTCCTTCGACGAGGGGGTTCTGTACCAGCACGTCAGCGGCTCCGGCGTCATGGACGTGAGGCCTACGGGCGATGTCACGAAAAGCTGGACTGCCGCAGACCTCGCGCTGCTGGCCGCCCATCTGCTCCGGTCGCCGCTGGACATGGCCGCCACGCACGGGGCTGCTGGCGAACCGGAGCGCTACGCCTTCGCGGTCAATGCCGACGGCAGCATGGCCGTGATGCACTCCATCCAATCGCAACAGGTGCTCGGGTGGAGCTTGTGGGAGACGGAGGGCGCCTATCGATCGGTCGCCGTCCTTGCCGGCCGCATCTTCGTGGCGGTCGAGCGGCAATTCGCCACCGGAACGGCGTGGCGGCTGGAGCGCTTCGACCAGGCGCTTTGCACCGACGGCGCGGCGGTCCTACCGAGCAGCACCGGCGCAGCGCCGCTGTTCGCCGGCATGGAGGTGCAGGCGCGTTCCGGCACTTCGGCGTTCGGTCCCGTCAGCATCGCAACAGGAGGCGCGGTACCGGACCTGGGGGTTAGCGGGGCGACGCTGGAGCTTGGCCGCTACTTCCGGCCTGTCATCGAGACGTTGCCTCCCGAACCCAAGCTGGCGACCGGCGGCGTTGCGGCGCGGGTCAAGCGCGTCAGCCGCGTGCGGATCTACATCCTCGACGCCCTGCGGGTCCGCGTCGGCGACCGTGTGATGGAGGCGCACCAGATCGGGGAAGACGTGACCACCGCGCCCCCAGCCCGAACGGAATGGATTGAGGCCGGGATGCTGGGTCGATCCAAGGAACCAACCGTCACGATTACGCAGGATGAACCGCTGCCCATGACCATCCTGGGCGTCAGCATGGAGGTAATTCTCTGATGGCGATGGCCGCTATCCCGATTGTCCTCTCTGCGGTCAGCACCGCCGTTGGGGTTTACAGCAGCATCAAACAGGGCGAGGCGCAGTCAGCCGCGCTGAAGGCGCAGCAACAGCAGCAGCAGCAGCGCGAGCAGCAGCTGCGGACACAGGCCTTGCAGGACGAGGCCGCGCGCCGCGAGGAGCTGACCAGCCAGCTTTCGACCATCGACGCCATCCGGGCCGGGCGTGGTAACTCGCTGACCAGCCCGACGGCGCTCACGATCCGCGACGACGTGACGAACGACGCCATGGACAACATGCGGGTCAGCCGCCTGAACATCCTGAACGGGGCAGAGAGCGCCCGGCAGTCCGCCGAACAGTCGGGTGCGGCTGCCTCTACGGCGCTGACCAGCGGGTACATGCGCGGCGCAACGTCCCTTCTCGACTTCGGGGCGAGCATGACGAAGACGGGCCTTAAGGACGGGTGGATCAAGTAAATGGCAGGCACTGGACTCCCCACCGGCAAGGACCGGAACGTTCTCCTCCAGCCGTCGCCGGAGGTGCGGCCGACCGCAGCGCTTGCCGCCGCCGACTCCTGGGGGCAGACTGCTGCCTCTGCGCAGAACGCTTCGCACCAGTTACTGTCCGTCGCCGATCAGTTCTCGGAACAGGCCAAGCTCAAATGGGCTGCCGATTTCGAGTTGGGCGCACGGGCCAAGCGCATCGAACTGCAGGGCAAGTATCCCGACGATCCGGCGGCATTCCAGAAGGAGTGGCAGGCCTACACCGACGGCACCCTTGGCGGGGTGCCGCTGGCCTATGCCGATCACGCGCGGAAGACGCTGGGCATGGAAGGCCTGTCGTCGCTGTCGTCGATCCAGGGGGCGGCCATCACCAAGCAGCGCGCATTGACCGCTGATTCGGTGAAGGCCCGGCTGGACGCCGCTCAGACCGACGTTCTCGGCTACGCCTATCGCGGTCAGATGAGCGACGATCGGTTCGTGCAGGGGCTGGCGGATTTCCGGTCCTACCTGAACGACGGCGTGAAGGCCGGGCTTTGGTCGCAGGATCACGCCGACCTGAAGGCGGACGAGTTGGCCGGCAAGGCGAAGGCGGAAGCCATCGTCGGGCGGGCGAAGTCGCTATTCGAGAGCAAGGGGCCGGAGGGAGCCTATCAGGAAGCGGAAACCCTGCTGAACGATCCGAAGCTTGGCCTGACCCCGAACGAGGTGGAGAGCTATCGGGGGCGCGTCGGTGCGGAAATCAACAAGTGGTCGGGCTTCCAGTCCGCCGACCGGCAGAAGGTCGCCGTTGAGGCGGAGGTAATGAAGGACAGGTTCAAGGTCGGGACTGCCAACGGCGACGAGGTGAACGCGCTGGTGCAGCGCGCCATGTCCGTCCGGGACTACCGCACCGCGAGCGAGTTGACCCGTGGGTTCCAGCGTCAGGAGGCACTTGCCAACGAAGCATGGAAGCCCCCGACCGAGACCGCCAACACGATCCGCTCGCTTCAGGAGAAGGCCCGCGCCACCCCGGCGGATACGGTGCCGATCGCTCCCGGCGACCGCGAGGCGTTGATCCGTACCGCCCTGGCGGAAGCCGGCAACCAGGGGCCCGACGGGTTGGCCGGCGTGATCTACACCGTCCTGAACCGGACCCGCCACCCGGGCTGGGGCGGCTCCGTCGACTCGGTCATCAACCAGAAGAACCAGTTCGAGCCGGTCATGAAGGCCGGCGGCGATTGGCGGAACCTGCCGCCGGGCAGCGACCAGCAGCGCGCGGCGGTCGGGCAGATCATCGACGAAATCGCGGCGGGCAAGCGACCGGACCCCACCGGCGGCGCGACCTACTTCCTGAACCGGAAGATCTCCGCCGATCGCGGGACCGACTTCGGCGCGGGCAAGGACCAGTTCCTTTCCGCCACCATCGGCGACCACACCTTTTACCGGCCGGGCGTTTTCGGAGAGAAGGCAACCCCGGTGCCGTCCTACACCGTCCGGCCGGGCGTTGACCCCGACCTGATCAAGGACATGGAGGCGGCCAACACCCGGAAGATGGAGGCGCTGAAGTCCGACCCGCTGGGCTATGTCTCGGGCCTGCGTGGCGCCCCCGCCCTGCCCGCCGTGGACTGGTCGCAGCCGGACGCGGCGGCTGCCGCCCTTCAGGAACGCCAGCGGACGGCGGCGGCGACCTCCTCCATGTTCCAGGTGGGCGGGCCGGTGCCGGTGCTGACCAAGCCGGAAATCGACACGCTCAAGGCGACCTGGGCGAACGGCGATGCTGGCACGCGCGCCCGGATCGTCGGCACGCTGGGCCGGTCCCTGGACGGCGACCACCTCCGCGCGACGCTGGAGAAGGTGGCCGGCGACGATCCCGTGTTCGCGGCGGCCGGCATGCTCTACCAGCAGAGCGCCGACCTTGGCCTGTCGATCGTCCGGGGGCAGTCGCAGATCGATCTGGACAAGAAGATCCTGCCGCAGGACAAGGCCGTCCGGCAGTCGGTGAACGACTGGCTGGGGTCCGCTGTGGGCAACATGCCGAAGTCCCGCGACGCCATCGAGCGGGCCGCCCTCGCGCGCTATGCCGACCTGTCCGTGACGGCGAATGACCGGGCCGGCACCTTGGACGAGTCCCGGCTGCGGCAGGCGCTGACCGATGTGACCGGCGGCGTGGTCGAGTGGGGGCAGGGAACCAAGTTCTTCGGCTGGTCGGGGGTGCCGAAGATCATCCCGCCGAAACCCGGCATGTCCTCCAGCGACTTCGGCCGGCTGGTCGACGGGCTGACCGACGAAGACCTTGCCGGCATGACGACGGGCAGCGGCACGGCGATCAGCGCCAAGGACTTCCGTCGGCTGGGCACGCTGCACGACGCGGGGCCGGGCCGGTATCTGGTGGAGATTGGCGGCGGGTTTGCGCAGGGTCCGGACAAGCAGCCGTTCGTGCTGGACCTGTCGAAGAAGGTGGCGGCGAAGTAGCCGCCCCGTGCGTTGGGAAGGCCCCTCAGTCCGTGCCGTAGTGCATGGGACGGAGGGGCCTTCATGCTGCTTGGACTGTACAACACCGACACCGCCGACACGCTGACCCGCGCGCGATCCGCGCCGCCGGCTGAACTGCCGCCGGCATTTGCCGAGTCCTATCTCGCCAACTATCGCGAGGCCCGCGACTTCGAGAGCACGGACGCCCTGTGGCGGCACCGGGCGGAGGCCGTGCAGCGCTCCCTCGACGCTTTCGAGGCCGCCACCGGCGAAGCTCTGCCGAACCCGGAGACTGCCGCGCCCGGCCCGAACCGCGACGCCGTCGAGCGCTTCAATCAGCAGCGGTTCGACCAGATCAAGGCCGAGCGGCCTGACCTGTCCCTGTCCTACCCTGGCGACGAAGAGCGCCAGCAGTACGCCGTCGAGAAGGCGCGCGGGGTGAAGGAGACGGCGGACCAGCTTTCCGCCCGTCCGCAGACCTTCGGCAGCTTCTCCGGCCGAATGTTGGGCAGCATCGCGGGCGCCATGACCGACCCGCTGAACATCGCCAGCATGTTCATGGGCGCGGGCGCCGCGTCGGGCATCCTGCGGACCGCCGCGGTAGAGGCTGGCATTGCCGCCGGATCGCAAGCCGTCATCGAGGCCAGCACCGCGCCGTTCAAGCAACAGGTGGACCCGAAGTATGGACTGACCGACGCGCTGGAGAACGTCGCCGGGGCAGCAGCCGGCGGCGCCATCATCGGCGGCGGGCTGAAGGCCGTAGGGCGCGGGATCGAATGGCTGCGCGGCCGGAACCGGGCAGAGCTCCCGCGCGAGGTGCAGGACGCGCTGAACGTCACCGAGCGGGATGTAGAGGTGCGCGCCTCCAACCCGCTGGGTCCCACCGCCATCGGCGAACAGGCCCACGCCCAGGCGATGACTAAGGCGGCGCAGGACTTGGAGGCGGGCCGGCCGGTCGAGGTGCAGGACATCGTTGCGCCGGCGCGGGAGGAAGCGCGGGCTGGGGCTCTAACCGTCCCGCAGCCGGCGAACGACGCCGCCGGTCCGTCGCGCGTCTTCACCTCCTCCGGCCAAGCAATCGACGTGGAATACCGGGCGGTCGAGGCGGACAGCCTGATCAGCAGCCACGGCGCGGACGGATCGGTGAACCCGACCTTCCCGGCCGAGCTTCAGCCGCGCGACCGGACGCGCCTTGCCTCGCAGACGCAGATTGCCGACATCGCGGCCAACCTTCAGCCGGAACGCCTGGGCCGCAGCCCGGACGCCGCCACGGGCGCGCCGATCATCGGGCCTGATGGCGTGGTCGAGAGCGGCAACGGCCGGGTGTCCGCCATCCGCCGGGCGTACGAGGCCGATGGCGACAGCGCCGCCCGGTACCGGGAATGGGTGGCGACGCAGGACCCGGCCGCCGCGGACATGAAGAACCCGGTGCTGGTCGCCGTCCGCAAGACGGAGATGGACCCCGCCGGCCGGGCTGCCTTCGCGCGCGACGCCAACACCGCCACAGCCGCCCGCATGAGCCCGACGGAGCTTGCCCTTGCGGACGCCCGCCGGCTGACCGACGACGCGCTGGGCAGGCTGACCAGCGGCGATGTGACCGCGGCCGGCAACCGCCCGTTCGTTCGGTCCTTCCTCGATAGCTTGCCCGCATCCGAGCGCGGCTCCCTGGTGGACGCGGCCGGCGCCCTGAACCAGGAAGGCCGGAAGCGGCTGGAAGGCGCGCTGTTGGGCCGGGCCTATGGCGACGCGGCGATCATAGGCCGGATCGTCGAGGACGCAGACAGCGATATCCGCGCGATCGGCGGCGCCCTCCTCGATGTGGCTGGGCCGTGGGCCAGGATGCGCGCCGCGGTGGCGCGGGGAGAGGTGGAAGCCGGGATGGACGTGACCCGCGACCTGTTGGCAGCCGTCCGCATGGTGGCAGAGGCCCGCGCGTCCGGCCGGGCGGTTGCCGAACTTGCTCAGCAGATGGGCCTTTTCGGCGACGACCTCAGCCCGACGGCGCGGATGCTGCTGGCCGGCATGTTCCGCGACGACGCCTTCAGCAAGCCCGCCGGCCGCGCCCGCGTGGCGGAGATGCTGTCCGGCTACCTGGACGAGGCCGGCAAGAACACCGCCGGGCCGCGCCTGTTCGGGGAGCCGCTGAGCGCCGAACAAATCCTGTCAGGCGAGCGGCTGACGGCCGAGGCCCCGCGCGAGGCGCCCGCCGCCCGCCCGGCGGAAGAGGTGGCTTCGGCCCCGGACACGCACGAAGCGCTCTTCCAGGAAGTGAACCGCGCCATGGCCGCGCGAGATCTCGACGTGCCGGTCGGGGAGACGGTCGACGAGGCCGGCAAGCTCGTGACGCTGCGCCGGTCCGCGATGGACCTGATGGACGAGGCGGACCGGGCAATCGATGACGCCGCGATGGTCGCGGCATGCGCCTTTGGAGTGGCGGCAGAATGAGCGATTTCAGCATCAAGAAGTGCCTCGACGGTCGCGTTGAGACTGGAGCCTTGTCGCGCGAGGCCGCCGAGCAGGCGCTACGGATGATCACCGACCTTGAGCGCCAGTATGCCGAGAGCATGTCGCGCGATGCGGCGACCTCCGCGGCGATAGCCGAGACGGCCCGGATCATGAAGGAGGCGGCGGAGCGGGAGAAAGCCAGGACTGCCAAGCAAATCCTGGCGGCGGCTCGGGTGCTGGACGACGTGCAGGCGCACCCTGACGGCGTAGCTGCCGGCGGAATGGCCCTGCTGGTGCGGGACATGCGGGGCAAGGCGACCTATCCCAGCGTGGAGACCACCAAGGAGGTGGTGTTGGGCCAACTCATGCGCCGCTTCGAGGCGGGGCTGAATGCCTATCGAAGCAAGGCGGCGGGCCTGACCCAGGACACCGTCGGGATCCGGAACATGATCCGGGAACTGTTCGGCGAATCGACCAACGACGGCGCAGCCAAGAGCGCGGCCAAGGGCTGGCGCGACGCGACCGAATACGGCGCTGACCGGTTCATTGCCGGCGGCGGCGACCTGACGAAGAAGGATGATTGGCGCGTTCCGCAGATCAGCGACGCCAAGCGCATGAAGCAGGAGGGCCGCGACGCCTGGGTTGGGCACATGACGGACGCCGTGCGCCGCGGAGACCTGCAGGTGCTTGATTTCGAGACCGGCGCGCCCATGACCGGGATGAAGCTGAACGACCTCCTGACGCAGGCCTTCGACAACATCACCAGCGACTTGCCGCCCCCACCGGGTAAGGGAGGCAGCTACGGCCGGCACAATGAGCGGCGCGTGTTCCAGTGGCAGAACGCGGACGGGTGGCTTGCCTACAACGATCAGTTCGGCGCGGGCTCCGGTGGCATCTTCGACGTGCTGACCGGCCATCTGGAGGGCATGGCGCGGGACATCGCCTTGACCGAGGTGTTAGGGCCGAAGCATGGCGCCACGATCAGGGCCGTGGTGGAGCTGGCGGCCAAGGCCGAAGGCGACCTGGGCACGCTGTCCCGCCTCAACCCCATGCGCGCGGTGGAGAGTGCCGGCGCTATCGGCCGCGCCTATGACCTCCTGTCGGGCCGGCTGGGCGGCGCAGAGTCTGACCTTATCGCCGGCATCTTCGGGGGAACGCGCAACCTGCTGACCGCGTCCAAGCTGGGATCGGCGCTCATCTCCGCCATTCCGGCCGACTCGGTCTCCGTCGCCTGGGCGGCCAAGGCCAACGGCGTGCCAGTGGTGAAGCTGCTGGGCAGCGTTATGAAGCAGCTGAACCCGGCGTCGGAGGCGGACTGGGCCTTCGCCATGCGGATGGGCATCGTCTCGCACGCCGTCATGGACTCGGCCATCGGCAGCAAGCGCTTTGCCGACGAGATTGTTGGCCAGGGGGTCACCGGCCGCATGGCGTCCTTCGTCATCCGGGCGCAGGGGTTGGGGGCCTGGACGCAGGCGCTGAAGACCTCGTTCCAGATGGAGCTTATGGGCTTCATCGCGGACAACGTCGGCAAGGCCAAGGGAGATGTGTCCAAGCCGCTCCGCCGGATGCTGGACCGCTACGGCATCAGCGCGGCCGAATGGGACACAATCCGGGCGGCGCCGCTGGTCGAGCATGAGGGCGCCCGCTTCTTCGACCCGGCCAACGTGTCGGATCGGCGGTTGGGCGAGAAGCTGATGGGCGCGATCATCGAGGAGCGGGCATTCGCGATCCTGGAGCCTGACGCCCGCGTTCGGCAGCTGACCACCGCCGGCCTGAAGCGCGGGACGATCATGGGCGAAGTGGCCCGGTCCGCCATGCTGTTCAAGTCCTTCTCCATCACCATGGCGACGACGCACCTTGCCCGGACCTTCATCGACGCCACCCCCGGCAAGGTCGCGGGGTTCGCGGCCCTTTCCACGCTGCTGACGGTGGCGGGCGCGTTCTCGATCCAGGCCCGTCAGGTGGCGAGCGGCAAGGATCCTCGCCGGATCGATGACCCGAAGTTCTGGGGGGCAGCGGCCATGCAGGGCGGCGGTGCCGGCATCTTCGGCGACTTCCTCCAGGCCGGGCTGGACCGCAACCAGCAGGGCCTGTCCGTCACCTTGGCCGGCCCGGTGTTCGGGCTGGTCGACCAAGCCGCCCGCCTGGCTGTGCCGAACTACCGCGCCATCATGGACGGCAAGCCCAGCCACTATGGCGCAGAGGTGGCGCGGGCCATCCGCTACAACCTGCCGGGCGCGAACCTCTGGTACGCCCGTCTGGTGGTCGACCGGGCCGTGATGGACAACCTGCAAGCCATGATCGATCCGCAGTACCGGGACAGCTTCAGCCGCATGGAGGAGCGCGCCCGCAAGGACTACGGCCAGCGGTTCTGGTGGCGGCCCGGCCAGGGGGCGCCGGAACGCCCGCCGGACCTGGGGGCGATGGCGCCGCGGTAATGATGAAGGGGCCTGCATCATACAGGCCCCTTTTCGCGTTCAGGGGTGCGTTGGAGTCCTGTCGCGCGAGGCCTGATCCTGCCGGCATAGACCAGGGCAGGACGAATCATGGCGATCACCGATCAGAAGCCGCGCAAGACCTATGCCGTGGGGGCGACGCCGCAAGCCATCTTCGCGGTGCCGTTCCCGTTCTTCTCGCCGTCGGACCTCCGGGTTTACGTCGGGGGCGCCCTCAAGACGCAGGGCACGCACTACAGCGTGAGCGGCGGGAATGGCTCCACCGGCACCGTCACGCTGACCGCCGCGGTTTCGAACACGAAGGTCTCCATCGTTCGCCGCATCCCCATCGACCGCCTGACCGACTTCCCGGCAGCGGGCGCCTTCAAGGTGCCGCAGTTGAACCGCGAGTTGGACCGCAACACCGCGATTGCCCAGCAGCTTGACGACGACAACGCCCGCGCCATCCGCCCGCCGGACGACGAAGAGGGCGTGGGCACCCTGCCGCCGCTGAGCGAGCGCGCCGGGCAGGTGATGGGCTTCGACGTCAACGGCAAGCTGGTCGCCGCGAACACCAGCGTCGAAGCGCTCGACGCGCTCACCCTGCAGGCGCTCCAGGCCGGTCTGGTGTCCGATGTGATCCAGCCCTTCGTGTCCGACGGCGTGCAGACGGTGATCCCGACAACGGTCCCGCTGATGTCGCAGGCGCAGGTGACGCTTCTGGTTGGCGGAGTCCTGCAGCCGCCGAACAGCGGGGCCTACACGGTCACCAAGACGCCCGGCGGCGGCACCATCACCCTGGCTGAGCCCGCCCCCGCAGGCGTGACCGTCGGCGGCTATATCGGCTTCGCGAAGGAGGTGACGGGCGAAGTGCCGCTCGCCAATGTCGTGGGGCTGTCCGACCAGTTGGCCGGGAAGCTCGCCACCAACGGCGACGCCTCGCAGGCGGTGGTGACGGCGACGGGCGGGACGACGGCGCGGACACTGGCGGACATCTCGGCGGACGTTGCCAAGGTCGCCCCGGATGCCGGCGGACGATTGCCGGCACTATCTGGGCACAACCTTGTCGGGACGCCGCGCACGATCAACCACATCATCAATGGCGACTTCGTTGTGTGGCTGGAGGGGGCATCATTCAGCAACCCGGCGAGCGGAACGCATGTGGCGTCGATCTGGCGTGTTCTCTATGACGGGGCTGCCGGCACTTTCACGGCCGGTCTGGATGGCGGCCCGTTCGCAGTTGGCGCTCCGAACGGCCTGCGCTGGAACCAGACGGTGGCCGGCTCGGGAGGCGCCTATCGCATCCTTGAGCAGCGGATCGAAGACGGGTCGACGCTGAACGGCGGTGATGGCTGCTTGAGTTTCTACGCCGGTGCGGGTTCGGCCGGGACGCCCGTCAAGATCGAGGTGGTGCAGTTTTTTGGGACCGGCGGTTCGCCTTCGTCCGATGTCGTGGTCTACTCCGAGACCATCTCTCTTGGCGCCGCCTTGGCGTTCTACGAGAAGCCGATGACTTTCCCGGCGACATCCGGGAAGACATACGGAACAAACATGAACGATTGCGTGAAGGTCCGCTTCTATCTTCCCGCAACCTCAACATTCGATTTTTCACTTCGCAGCGTGCGACTTGAGCGCGGGAACAAAGCGTCTCCTTGGGTTCACACGCCGTATGAGCAAATCTTCGCATCTCTTTCACGGTTCATTCAGTATTCGCGCGTCTCGCTCGGATCGGTCGCATCGACTGCCAGTCATTACCTGTACGGTAACATCCCCTACAAGTCCGAGATGCGCGCGGTGCCGGCTGTAACCTTTGCTGGATCGACGCGGGCTAACCTGCTGTCCGGCACTCCAGGCACAACGGCCGTCAACCGATACGGGGCTTCTTGGTACATCGCCTCGAATGCTGCCGGAGCTTTTTACGCAATTGATGAGATCGTCACCCTGGACGCGAGGCTCTGATGAAGATCGAAACTCTGCATTATGCGGACAGTAAGCGCGATAGCGTCGTTGTCAGCCATGGGGGCGGCAGCATCACCGTTCTGCCTTGGCCCTGCGCGACATGGCACGCCGAGCCTGTCGCCGCCTGGATCGCCAGCAACGGCGGTGCGATCCCGGACGCCCCCGCTCCGGCCCTTTCATACGCGCAACTGCGAAGCGCCGCATACCCATCAATCGGCGACCAGATCGACGCTATCGCCAAGATGGCGGAGGCGCTGCGGGATGTCGGCGCCAGCCTGCCTGCCGCCACCGTCGAGTGGTTGGAAGCTCGCGCGGCAGTTAAGGCCGCATACCCAAAGGCCCAACTCGCCGCGCTCCAGCCGGCGGCCGAATAGCCGTGCGTTGGGGGCGCGTCCTGGCCCGCTGCACTGTCGCAGCATGGTTCAGATGCGCCCCCGCCAGTACCTGCCTGCCAAGAAGCCGCCGACGACGGAGGAGCGCGTCGCCACGGTGGAGCAGACAACCGCCCAACAGGGCGAGACCATCGCCACCGTCGTGGAGACGGTCGACGGCCTGCCCCCCACCGAAACGATCTGGTCGGACAACCGACCCACGGCGACGTTCGGCGCTGGATCGGAACTGACATGGACGGCGACCGGCAATGGCGCGTCCAACACCTTCGCCATCCCCGGCCGGCTGTCCACCAACCCGGCCCGCTACGTCGTCATCGTCGGCGGCGTCACACAGCCCCCCGGCTGCTTCAGCCTCTCCGCCACCGCCGAAACCCTGACCTTCGCCGAGGCCCCGCCTGCCGGCGTGACGGTCGCTGTGCATGCCCCCTTTTACGGATCCGCAACATGACCCTCCCGCTGACCCGCGCTGACACCGCCATGGGCGTCCATCGCCACCCGGCCTCTACCGCTATCCAGCGCATCACCCGTGACAAGCTGGCTGAGACGGTCAGCGTCAAGGACTTTGGAGCCAAGGGCGACGGGGTGACGGATGATGCCGCCGCCTGTCAGGCCGCCTACACCTGGGCCAAAGACCACGGCGCCGCGGTGTTCTGGCCGGCTGGCCGGTACCGCCTGACGCAGCAGATCACCATTGACCAGTCCGGCAACGTCGGTGAGGACGAAAAGCGCGTCGACACCATCGGTGCTGGCGCCGGCTGTACTGTGCTGCTGCCCGAGCATAGCAATTACTGCCTCTTCTTGAATGGGCCGGAGGCGACAACCGGCGCGCTCCATGCCTATCAGCGCATCGAGGGGGTGCGCATCCAGGGTGGCGCCAACTGCATCGCGATCGGCGGCAAGAACCTGCCGTATTTCGCCGTTGAGAATTGCGTCATTCTCAACTGCAAAGAGGGCATGTATTTCGAGGACATTCTGTCTTCGACGTTCACGAACGTCATTGTTCGCGGCTGCCAGAAGGGGTTCACTGGGCGCATTGGGTACACTCCCAGCGATCCGAGCGACTATGAGAGCGGCCCGAACAACCTCAACTTCCTGGGCTGCACCTTCTCTTCGTGCTCGCAGTACGGCGTCTATTTGCGCGGCGGCACGACGCTGAACCTGTTCGGCGGCAGCATCGAGAACAACGGGATCGGGGGCAGTGGCGAGCGCTGGGGGGTCCGCCTCGACAATCCCGGCGTGAACGGCGCCACCGGCATGCTGGCGGCCGGGGTGTACTTCGAGAACAACGCCGGGAACGCCGATATCTGGATCATCCAGGCCGATGCCGCATCCGACCCGATTGGCCTGGGGTGCTCCTTCGCGGTGGAGGGCTGCACCTTCAACCGCACGAGCGGCACCAACTACGTCACGAACAACATCCGGTTCGACACCAACGCCACCCCCGGCGCCCTGTCGGTGATCGGCTGCGGCTTTGCTGCCTTCAACGACTACTCACCTTCGGTCGACCGCCCATGCATCCAGCTACCGACTGCTGGCCGTGGCTGGAAGGCTGTCCAGAAGGGGAACTTCTTCAGCGCAGGTGCCGATGCGCCGCTGTGGACAGAGACGCCGTCCTTTACCTCGCTCCTGTCCAGCGACCAAGGAATCTCCAACGCCACGACGTCCACCGTCAACTTCATGAGGTCGGAAGATTACGGCGGATGCTTTGATGACAGCGATCACAGTTTCGTCGCGCCCTATAACGTCCGTATGCAGTTCAACATACAGCTGCAGTACACTGGCACCATGAGCAGCGGCAATTATGCGACCGTCGAATTGCGGGTGAATGGCAATCTCGCCCGCGAATACACGGTCACGGTCAACGGCGCGCAAGGCCTTCCTCTGTCCACCACGCTGAACCTTCTGAAGAACGATCGGGTTCAGGTGAAGACCTACGTCAACACCGGCGGCGCATCCCGCACGCTGTCAAGCCTGCCGGCGGTGACGTACTTCGACGGCCGCCCGGCCTGACGGGGTGCGTTGGGCGGTCCTTATTGGTGGTGCCACGGTGGGGCATCACCAACCAGGACGGCCCGCATGCCCGACCTCTCCCTGACCTTTGACATTGAGACCATCGGCGCCATCGCCACGGGCGTGCTGACCGTCGCCGCCGCTATCGTGCGCGCCGGGTCGTCGTTGGCCCGCAAGCTGGTCGACCAGATCGATCACTACCGCGAATCCACGGCTTACCAGATCGAGACCGTCCGCGCCGAATCGAACGAGGGTCGGAAGCGGGTCCATCAGCGGCTGGACGAGATGCGCGATCACCTCGACCACAATTTCGTGCGCCGCGAGACCTACGAAGCCGACCGCCGCGCGATGCAGCAGGCCCTCGACGAGACCAACCAGATCGTCACCACCGCGTTATCTCAGCGCTGAAGGATCCCGCGATGACCAAGCCCGTCACCTCCACCGCCGTGTCGCTGGTACGGCACTTCGAGGGTCTGTACCTGCAGGCCTATCTCTGCCCGGCCGGCGTGCCCACCATCGGCTATGGCCACACCAAGGGCGTGAAGATGGGGCAGACCATCACCCCCGAACAGGCCGACGCCTTCCTGGCTGCCGATCTGGCGGAGGCGGCGGAGGTTGTCGACTTCTTCGTGACCGTGCCGCTGACGGATGCCCAGCGCGGCGCGCTCGCCTCCTTCGTCTTCAACCTGGGCGCCGGCAACCTGCGCTCGTCCACTCTCCTGAAGCTGCTGAACAAGGGCGATTACGAGGGCGCGGCCGGTCAGTTCGGCGTGTGGGTCAAGGCGACCGTCGGCGGGAAGAAGAAGACTCTTGCCGGTCTGGTCGCGCGCCGCGAAGCCGAAGAGGCGCTGTTCCGGGGGCGGGATTGGACGGCGCCGGCCGCTGACCAGCGCATGCCGCAGGCGGTGCAGCCGGAAGCCCCCAAGCCTCTGGCCAAGTCCGTCACCGCGCAGGCGGCGGCCGGTGGCCTCGGGATCGGTGGCGTGGTGGCGGCTGTCGGGCCCCTGCTGGCGCCCGCCCTGGATGCCGCGAAGCAGGTTCAGGATGTCGCCGATCAGGTCCAACAGGCGCAACAGCAGGTGGTGGGCGCGGTGTCCACCCTGCAGGGCATCGCCGCCGCCTCGCCTGTCATCGGCGCCTTGGTCATGGCGGCCGGGCTGGCCTTCGTCCTGTACCGCCTGTGGAAGGATCGGCGGCCCGGCTGACCGCCACCCCGAAACGAAGAGGGCCGCCCCGAGAGGCGGCTCTTTTCGTTTGCGGAACATCTTCCTTGCCGAGGCCACGCCTGCCGGAGCAAACTCCCGCCCCAGGATCAACAGACGGGAGCGCAAGCCCCAGAAACGACGAAGGCCCCAACCCAAGAGGGCGGAGCCTGTCGCAGAAGTCGAGTGATTTGGCGATCACGACTCTGCGTCAGAACCCCCGACATTGTCAATCCGAAACCGCGCGACTCGCGCCACCGCTCGACGCATGCCCGCGTTGGGGCGCTGGTAGGGTCGAACGGGAGAGGTGCGCCCGCATCGACGGGCGGGGCCGGCGCGCGTCTGGGCGCGACGAATCATGGCTATCAGCAAGAAGGCGCGGGCGCGAATGGCCGCCCGCATCCAGGCTATGACCGACCTGACCCATGCTCAGCGCGGGATTGCGCGGGCAATCCTGATGGCGTGCGATGCCTTCGGCCGCTTTGAGGGGGCTTACGAACGGATTGCGAAGCTGGCAGGCGCAAAGCGATCGACGGTAGGTCTAGCGATCAAGGCGATAGAGCGTGCCCTTGCCGGCCTGTTCCAGGTCGTCCGCCGCAAGGCCCCACGACGCGGCCGGAACGGCGGAACGGTCATGGCGAACGCCGTGAACATGTACATTTGGACGCTGCCGGCGGAGCCGGAATCACACAAGTCCGAGGATCGGCCGGGATCTACGAAGACAGTTTATATAAACGATCCTGAATTGGATGCAGTCCTCACTCGGTTGGGTAAGGCGGTCGAAGAACGAGAGGCCGGATTGACGAAACCGCCAAACCCCGGCACCGTCCCGCCAGATCGGGGAGGGTTTGGCAACCATGACCATCATCACAATCGCAACGTCGAAGGGCGGGGCGAGCAAAACCACGCTTGCGGCCGGGCTTGCTGCGTTCTGGGCTGCTGCCGGCAAGCGCGTGGTGGCGCTCGACACGGACAGGAACCTGAACCTGCTCGACCGGCTGGAAGGCTCGGACATCGATTGCAGGCCGGTCGCTGAAGACGCCATCTTGGCAGAAGCGACGCGCGCCCGAGAGACCGCCGACATTGTGCTGATCGATGTTGCCGGGCTGCTGGCGCAGGGCATGGTCTATGCGGCGGCGGCGGCTGACGTGGTCCTGATCCCCTGCCGGCCGGATCGGGCTGACATCGGGGAAGCGGCCCGGACACAGGGGGTGGTGCGGAATGCCGAAGCGCTTTCGAGACGGCCGATCCCGCATGCGGCGATCCTGACGCAGGTGAATGCTCGGACGAACCTGACGGCTGTTGCGCGCGATCAACTCGACAAGCTGGAGATACCCAGGCTGTCCGCCGAAATGCCGACACGGGCAGCTTATGGCGAGGCCAGTTTCACCGGGCGCCATCTGGCAAGCGCTGGGGTGCGCAGCGACCTTGCGGCCATTGCTGCCGCGATCCTCTTGCTTGCGGGGCGGTGATGGCGATCAAGGGTGGTGTCCGGGACGTAAAGCGGCCGGCGGCTGTGCCGGTGGAGCGCATGCCGTCTATGAGGCCAGCCGGGGCGGTGGTCAAATTACTCCCCGGGGAGGACTTTGAGCGGGCCATCCATCGGCTGTGGAACGAAGCCCGCGACCGTTGGGTGACGATCGGCGTGCTGCTGATGGAGTGGCGCGGGCTGGCGCCGCATGGCGAGTTCATGAAGCTGGTCGACGAGCGGATGCCGTTCAACCACAAGACGGCCAACAAGCTGATGGCCCTGGCGACGGCAGCAGAGCGTGACCCGGAGTTCGTCCAGCTTCTGCCGCCGGAATACACGGTCGCGTATGAGATCCTGACGCTCAGCGACGCCGAACGCGCCGCCGCCGTATCCTCCGGCCTGATCCGGCCGGACGTGAAGCGCGCCGAACTGGTCGCCTTCAAGCGGTCTCTGCGGGCGCCTGCCCCCGAACGCGACAGGCGCGCCGAGCTGGAAGCCCGACGCGCCCGGTTGATGACGGAACTGGCGGAGGTGGAGCGTGAGCTTGCGGCGCTCACGTAGGTCCGTCACCCATTCGCCCTCTCCCCCTCCTGCGCGGCCCTAGCAATCTCAGCCCTCAGTTTCCGAGCCATGGTCAGCCGCCTTTCCAGATCGGCAATCTCCCAATCCAAGCCGGTCAGGAGCGCACCGGCCCTGACAACCGAAAGGCCGTCCACGTCGATGTAGGACCGGGCATCTGCCGCCGTGAAAATGCCAGCTTCCGCGAGGTCCCGCGTGTAGCCATGGCCGCCGGGCCTGAACCAACTGCCATGGCGGCTGATGAGATAAGCGCCGTCCTTGATGCGCTTGCGAGCGACGGCAGCCTGTTCGGCAAAGGTCAGCCCGGCGCGCTTTTCCAAGCTGATGCGGCGCGGCGCTTCACTCATGGGTGGCCTCCAGTATGGCAATCAGGAGTGCGAGGGCAGGGATGGGTCCGGCGATCTCGTCCAGGGGGCCGCACGATGCCTCCCAATGCGTGCCGCCATCGGCATGCAGGAATGGGCCGTTGACGCCCCATCCCATCCCCTCCGGCACCAGCGCGGCGACGACGCCAAGCAGGACGGGGCGGGGGAGACGACCGACGCGGACGTTGTCGATCAGGTCGTAGAGCGCATGGATTTCGTTCAGTTTGCCGCGCGACAGGACTTGCAGCCCGTCGTCGATCACGTCGCACTCCTCCTCCAGAGATGAGGCAGAGCGGGCGCGCTCCAAGAGGTCAGCGGTCATGGTCACCCCTCAGCAGCGCATTGATTTCGTCCGACCGGCGGCGCTTGCCTGCCTTGAAGGCTTGGTTCATGGCATGCGCGACGGCTGCGGCATCCTTGCCGCTGCACCGGATGGCCCTGTAGAGCGCGGGCGCCCCATCCGGTACGACGATCATCCATCCATCGTCGCGCTGTTCAGCCCGGTATTCAGCGGACATCGGCGGTCTCCTGCTGCTTGAGGGCGGCGTCTGCGTGCCAGCCGAACATTTCCGTCATGGTCAGGTTGATGCCGACGAATTCCCAACCCGGTTCCATCTCGCATTGACCAAGGTCGTCGTACTGCCCTTTGACCTTTCGGAACTCACACCAGACACCGCTGCCAACCGGATAGCCGGCAGCTTCTGCCGCTTGCGTGATAGCCTCTGCGTCTTCGTGCAGATCATCGCCGTTCGTGGTGATGTCAGCGGTCTGCATCGGCATCGGCAAGACGTGCGTCCCATGCTCGTTGCGGCCATCCAAGAACAGGATGACGCCCGGCTTGGTCAGCGCCTCCCGCATCCCCCGCTCGCGATCCAGCGATGCGGACAGGTGCTCGTCCCGCTTGGCGATGATGGCGGCCATCTCGTTCCCGTGGTCGCTCCATCGCTGGCGCCAGTCGTCCCGCTCCTTGGTCAGCCGCTCGATCTCCGCCCGCAGTGGTTCGGAGTGCTGGCTGATCGCAGCGGCGATGATGTCGGCAAGCCGCTTCTCGGTCAGGATCGTGCCGTCGAAGAGCGACGCTGCTGTTTGGGCCGCCAGTTCTTCCGGCGTCGCGGCGGTGGGGGGCGGGCTCATCGGGTGGGCTCCTGGGCGGCGTCGTCGCGCAGGCGGAACCGGGACGGCGCCCAATCGCAATAGGTGTCGGTCGGCTCGTGGCCGAACATCGCCATGCATCGGCGAATGTGCTGGCAGTCGCCACAGGTCAGGCCATCGGGGAGAGTGGTTCCGAACTCGGTGGTCTCAGCCATTTACTTGCCCTCCCCGGCGGATCGGAGGGCGGCGGCGCGACGCTTCTCCAGCCATTCCGCGTGGCTCTCGGGTGTTCCAGTCCAGACGGCCGGGTAAGCTCTTGAATAGACGTAGTTGATGCTGTCTGGCTTGTGGCCGAAGTTGAATTTCTCCGCATAGTCGTTGATGGCGTCCGCCATCTTGACTGCGGCTTCGTAGCTCTCGACCGGGTGCAGATCGTCCGGGCCGATGTGATGGACGCACCAGAGGATGGGCTTCTCCGCCACCTCCGGAGCGGAAGCGCGGGCGGCGCCGTTGATTGCGTCGCAGAGGATGTCGGCAGCCTTGGCCGGGATGCGGTCAAGCACATGGTCGGGAATGTCGCCGGGGCGGCCGATGGTGATCATACGCCACTCGGGCATGTCCGGCTTGTCGTCCTCGTCGGTGTAGGGGATGACCATCGCAACTGTGGCCACCTCGGTCACGCTGCCGCCCTGCGATGGCTGTGCGCCCCAATGCGAAGAAGTGCTGACGGATGGCTTTCCAAACGGCGGAACCCCGCAGATGGCGTGCGAGCTTGCCTGAATATCAGGCTGCGCTGAGGACGGGGCGGCAGGCGACGGAGACGGGGCGGCAGGACGGGCGTACCAGTTGAAGATGCCATCTTCGTCCACGGTTCGACCAACCAGAATTCCGTCAACCGGCGCATCTGTCGGGGGCGCAACGGCAGCCAGAATTTCGGCGCTGTCGGCGTCGATCAGTTCATCCGGCACCTCCTGATTGACATAACGGGCGTCATAGCCGTGGCTGGCGGCGATCATCTTCATCGTCAGGAAGCTGCTGGCCTCTTCGCGATCCGTCGAAGCCAAGGCAAGGTCCCACATGCGGGGAACCCAAGAGCCATCGGGGAAGTGGACCGGCTGGAGCGCGTGGGGCAGCAGGGCCGGTATCGTGGTCGTGGTGGTTTCGGTGGTCATGTCGGCCTCAGGCGGCAGTTGATTGCATGCGCGCGGCCTTGCACCGCTCGCGGTATTGGCGGTCGCGCTCACGCTTCTGCGCGAGCGTCTGTTCGGGGGTCAGCGGGGCCTTGCTCGGACGGGCCGGCTCGCGGTTCGCGAGGTTCGTCATACCGTAGCGATCGCGCGCCGCCTCCAGCATTTCCCGGCGGGTGATCGGGCCGATGGTGCCGGCCGCGAATGCCGCCTCGATGTCAGCGACTGCCTTCTCGAAGGCGGCGATCTTCTGTGCGGGTCCGAGCATCGTCAGCCCTCCCCCGCATCGGTGGCGTGCTCGATGAACGGCGCCGGGTCTTCGTCGCACAAGGCGGTGGCCCATGCGTCCACAGCCGGTTGCGCCTTCTCCCAGCCGCGTTCGGTGCGCTCTTCGACCTTCACCACCTCGACGATATCGCCGCACGGTGGCTCGCCGATGCCGTCGATGGGGTTGAAATAGCCGGGCGTCTCCGGGCGATAGTCGTAGGTGATCCGGACATCGACGGAGGCGGTCACAGTGCCGTCAGCGTCGGTCTGCTCGTAGGTGGTTTCGTAGGTGTGGCGGGTGGACATGGGTCAGCCCTCCCGCTTGGCCGGCATGTCGCCGGGGAAACCGTCGTCATCGTTGGCGGGCGGGGCGCTGCTGCCGGTCGCCGGCATGCTCGCCATGGCAGCCCGGCGCTTCCGGTCTTCGTGGTCGGGCAGCAGGGCGCGCTGCCCCTCCTTCCCGATGCGCTTCCAGAATGCCGCGTAGGCATCGGTGCCCTGGTCCACCGCAGCTTCTGCCGCCGTGGTCAGCGCCGGAATGTCCGGCCCGCCGACAGCCTCGCCACGGGCCCAGCGCGCCAGGGCGGCGCCGTGCTCCTCGGACAGTTGGTCGCCGTGGCGGAAGATGTCGCGGTGGACGCCCTCCATCTTGTAGGAGGCGGGGTCGGACAGGTCGATGATGCCGCGGTTCTCGGAGGCAAGGCGGAAACTGACCGTGACTTCGAACAGGAAGCCCGGCGCGCACATCGCCTTGAACTTCTCCTTCTTCGTGTCCGGATCGATCGACATTTCGCCGCGGATAGAGAAGATGATCGGGATCCGTCGATCCAAGAAGCTGGACACCATCAGCTTGTGCGCCATCTTCGGGCGGATGCTGGCGGCCATCTTGTTGGTGTTGCGCGCGCGGTTCTCGTCGAAGTTCCAACCCTTCTGCTGGGCATTCGCCCGCTGCCGCTCCAGCGCGCCGGTCAACTCCTCCTCCATCCAATCGAGGACGCCACCGACGCCACGCCACTCGCTGGTGAAGCTGTCGATCAGCAGCGCCTGATAGCCGCGCTCCTCCGCCACCCGGGCAGCCTCGGCATAGCGTTCCGGCCGGTGCGGCGCGTCCATCCGCAGCAGATCGAAATCGAAGTGCTCTTTCAGGTGCAGCAGCCGGCCGCCTTCGGTGTCGACGGCGGCGATCTTCCCGCCGGGGCCGGCGATGCCGCGGGCCAGCCGCAGGGCGGAGAAGCTCTTGCCACTGTTGGTTCCCCCGACCAGGGCGACGAAAAGCCCATGCTGGTCGGTGAAGTGGGAGGCGGGGCGGAATTCGATGGTCATGCTGTTCAGGCTCCGATGGGGGCTTGGAACGCGATGGCGCGATCCTGAAGCTCACGGTTCTGGTTTGCGGCGCGCTCGCGGTGCTGCTGCATGGCGAACTGCCTGGCGTATTTCTGTTCCTCGTGCCGGGCAGCAGCCCACGCCGGCGGGCTGACGTGCTGGACGGTCGAGGTGTAGGACGGCCACTGTCCGGTGCGGCTGCACTCGGCGAAGGTCTGGACGGCGTCGCGCACGTCTTCGGCGCCCATCTCCAGCAGACCGGGCGTCGGCTCGAAGATGCTGACCAGATGCGGGGGCTTCACCGCCTGGACCACCCACAGCCAGCGGGCGCGCTTGCCGGTCAGGATGCGGTGCCCGTCGAGGTAATCGGCCGCCTGGACGTGGTGCCCCACATCCCAAATGCGGCGCTCAAAGGCGCTGGGTTTGGCGCTGTCGCTGGTCTTGAAGTCGACGATCAGCGTGTTGTCGTCGGACACCCAATCCAGCCGGGCCTTCATCGGGATGCCCGTCTTGGGATCGCGCCAGACATAGGACCGTTCGGCCGATCCGCCGCGCATGATGCCGGGCGGCAGTTCCGCCTCCAGCTTGGCGCGCATGGCCTCGATCTTCGGCCAGTGCTTGGAGAGGAGCGGGGTCTTGCCGGCAGTGAGCGCGTCAGCCCGGGCGGCCTTGGCTTCCTTCGACCGGTAGGCATCCGCCTCGATCAGCACCAGCCGCTCAGCCAGCAGATGTGGCTCAAGCCACACCAGATGGGCGACGGTGCCGATGTCGAACTTCGTGTTGTCCTCGTCCTCGGCTTCAGGGTTCAGGTATTCGTGCCAGAACACGGCCGGGCATTCGCTGGTCAGCGTCTTGATGCCGCCGGAGGAGAGTGCCGGGGCGGCGTGGTAGACTTCGGCGGGGATGCCGTCGTACACGCCAGGGTCCAAATTCTCGAAAGGCATTGTGTCCTACCCATCTTAGGGGTTACATCGTCTCAACCGGTGGAGGCGCTGGGATGGTCGGAAATCTATATCTTGCGTTGGTGCAGGCCCTGGACGCACGGCGGCGTGCGCTGGGGTGGACGTGCGAACAGCTTGACGACGCGGCGGGCACCCAAGACAGGTATTGGGCGAAGGTCCTGCATGCCGATGCGCCGTCCGGGCGGGTTGCAGGCTGGGAGACCTTGCAGCTTTACGCCGATGCCATGTGGCCAACGGGCTGCAACCTCTTGGCCCTGGACGCCCGCCACATCGACCGGAAGCGCCGCCGCATCTCTGTCCCCCGGCCGGCGAACATCCAAGCCCGGCTGGACCTGGGCGGAGACGTGATGCTGCCCCCTCCCCGTCCGGCCGATCCGAAACCTGTCCGTGCCCGACTGCCGATTCCCGCCCCTGCCAACGATGACCACCAGCAGCTGACCCTTGCCGTCGACGTGGACACCAGCCCCGGCCGGTACCGTTCGGCTGTCAGCGAGGCGAAGCGCCACGGGCCGAAGCGCGTCTACCGTCGGGGCGGCGGGCGGGCGGCGTAGCATCAGGCGCTGGGCTTTCCGAAGGCGCCGCAGTAGCCAACGGAGATGGTTTCCGTCTCGAAGCTCCCGTCGCTTCTATTCCAGCCGCCCTCTTTAGGGCGCTGGATGGGGCCGCCCCACCGCCACGCCATGCAGCCGCCAGCGATGCAATTGGCGCCCTCGTACATCGAATGAGAGTCCGCGCGATTACAGGCCGCGCCTCCGACAGCGGTTTCATTGTAGTCGGTGCCAGTCACCAGCGTGCTCACGCGGGCATGCGGGCACCACCTCGTGAGCGCTTCTTCTTCGGTCATCAGCATCTCAGGATCCTCACGCCGCGCTTTCGCGGCTGCTGGCGGTGAAAAGGAAAATCGCGAGGACGACGGGGATCAGCGCCGGGTTCACGCCCGTGCCTTTGCAGTCGTCGCATTCGACGATGGCGTCGTTCCGGCCTGTGGCATTCATCGGCCCCCAGCTGGAAACCCCCGACCCATTGCAGGCCGGGCATGGGTTCGTCCGCCTGAGCATCACGCCACCTTTCCGACCGCCGATGCGGCGTCGTTGGCGGCGGCGGGGATGACGATCCCGGCGCGCTGGTGCTGGGCCTGCTGAGCGATCCAGTGCCCGAGTTGGGCGCAGACCCTGCTGTGCAGGCGCCGGCTGATCCGGTAATCGGCGGCGACCGTCTGCCTGGTGTGGGTGATGCCGCCGGCGCGGAATGGCTCACGGCTGGGATCGGCGCGGAAGGCGCGGACCTCTTTCGCGTACCAGACGGCGCATTCCCGGTGCTGGGCAGCCCACTCGCGGCACTTCGCCGCCATGTGGTCGGCAAGCTGCGCCGGCGTCATCGCGCGGAGACGGGCTTCCAAGTCGCGCACGCTGCCGTCGGTATGGGCGCGCTCGTTCTGCGCCTCCAGCTCGGTCGTGAGCATGTAGGTCGCGGTGCGGAGGTCCATGTCAGGCCTCCACCTTGTCGATGATGCTGCGGGCGATCTTGACCGCGTCACGGAAAGCCTTGGCGCGGAGCTTCATATCGCCGCGCATGGTGCCGTTGTGGATGGCCGTGGCATCGTCGTCCATGCGGGCGGCTTCTGCCTCAACGGCCCTAAGACCTGCCTCTGCGGCTTCGCGCGCCTTATTGGCTGCGGCAGCTTTCCGCTTGAACCGGTGCAGTACGGGGGGCCAGTTGCGCGGATCGCGCTCGTACCGCAGCTCATCCAATTCGGACTGGAGGCGGTTCGCGCGATCCAGAACGGCCGGAAGGTCGTAGGTGTCTTTGCCGCGGAGGATCACGTTGCGAGCCTCGGCGCGTTGAGCGCGCTCGATGGCGTTGGCGGCATCGCGTCGCGCGATCAGCAGTTCAGCCTGCAGTTCTTCGACCGTAGAAGACGGTTGGTCGGTCATGCCCTCAACCCTCCATGAGCGCAGCCGGCGGCACCGCATCGTTCGCGGCCGGGCCGATGTGGACGGAGGCGGGGAGGCCGGCGGCAGGAATGACGTCCGCAGCCATGGGCATGAGGTTGATCATCATCGCCGCCTCGGCTTCGGCCTTGGCCAGTGTGCGGGCGCCGCAGCTGAGCAGGGTGTTGGTGAAGTCGGTCCCGAACGCGGTAGCGTGGAACGTCTCCTTTCCGGAGATCGTCAGAAGCCCCCGCAGTTCCACGGAATTCACCTCGCGCCATCCGATGGGCTGGACCGCTTCGCTCACGTCCCAATGAAAAGCGCGACCCTTTGCCAATTCGATCAGCCGCTGCAATGCGGCCCTGATGTCGTTTTCCATGATGGTCTCCATCGGTTGCCGGAGCCGCCGCGTGTGCGGCTCGGGGAACCGGGGTGCCGGTCTCCGGCCAAGGTCGCCGGCACCCAATCCTGACCTTCGAGACGTCCTTTCTTTGGTTCGTGGTTGGGGTGAGAGGCCCGTTCGACCGGGGGTGGTCACGCTGGGGGGATGCGTTGTCGGGCCTCTCGACGCCTCGACCCCGCCCCAGCCTTCACGGCCGGGAGCGGGGTTGGTGGGGTACGCGCTAGGCGCGAAACTGGTCAGGCGGGGCGATACGTGATTGGGTTGCGGGCTTCTGTGCGGACGATCAGGCCGGCGCGTTCCAGCGACCCAAGAGCCGAGCGGATGCGGCTGACATACGTGTTGGCCCCGGTGATCTGGTTAAGCTCTTGTGCCGAGACGGGATGACCGGCTTTCTGAACCGCAATCAGGACCGCATCCTTCAAAGCGCTGTCTGGTCGTCTGCGGCTCATGGTGTCGTCCTCTGTTCGTGTGTGTGGGGTGGGGGAGGGTCAGGCGGCGGCCCTACTCGACCGCGACCAGCGCGCCATTCCGGCGGCGGAACAGGTGCTCGGTCCCGGTCTCGCGGATGACATCGGCGAGCGCCTGCTGCTGCTTGGCGTTGCTGGCCCGGTGTGCCGCTGCGATGGCGCGGGCGAAGCCTTCACGGTTGCCGCTGTCGAGGTATTGCCGGGCGACTGCCACGGCGCGTTCGTTGGCTTTGGACAGCATGTCAGGCGGCCAACTCATCAGCGTCGCTTACAGGTTCAGGCGCCTTCCAGTCGGGCCGCCCTTCGCGCTGGATGTAATCCGGATAGATCCGAAGGTCGGCGATGGTCTCGACCGGCCCGCTGAAGACCTGGCCGGCAGCGCCCAGCGCGAGGAACTCGCCATTGTGGATGTGGCCGCCACGAAGAGCGCCACCGATCCGACCCTCGGCCCGCACTGCCGCCTCTTTGACCTGACGATATTCCGCGATTTGCATGGCATCGCCTCGTTCAAAATTACCCCCTCCGCTATTGCGCGAAGGGGGAGGTTCGGGAGGAACGACGCGGGCGGGGTGCCTCGGTCGTGTCAGGATAGTGCGCGATATATCGCGGGTTCGTCAAGACAGAAAATGCGCGATAGATCGCGGTACCCGAAAAATGGGCGCCTGCCCATACTCGCGGAGGTGGATAGCACCGCTGTTTCGGCGCCCTGTGGGAGGGGAAAATGCGGATCTGGATTGCTGGTGCGCTGTGCTTGTCTGCGTGCGCCAGTCCATACAAGCAGCGCCCTGCCGAAACTGACGCCCTGTTGGATAGATACTTCTCTTGCATCCAACGAGAAGTCATCCAGACGCTTCCCGGCTCGCAAAGCCCTTACTTTGCCGTTGATGGCGCGCTTGCGTCATGCGACGGCGATCTATACCAGATCGAAAAGGCGCACCGCAGAGACGGGTTTTCAGAGGAAGATATCAGGGTTGTCCGGCGCATCACTGCTGATGAAGGACGGAAGCTCGCCATGCATGCCGCCGCGGTCGTGATGAAGGGCCGGCAGAAATCCTGACAGGACAGCGATAGCACGAAGCCCGCCATCACATGCCGGCGAGCTTTCTTGTGCCCCAATCTGCGGTGCGGCAGCGTGTCGCACGTCACAAATCGTCAATTCGCAATCTGCACAGAAGCTGTGCCAATCTGCGGCCTCATTCGCATTCTGCACACAAACAGCATACCCGCGTATTCAACTGTTACGCTGCTGCAATCATTGTTCCACTACCAATGTGTGCGCGTATTGATTAGGGTGTGACGGTCCGCTGAACCCGAAAGCGGAAGAGGCCGGGTTGGGGAATAGGCCCCCCGTCCCAGCCTCTCAGAGCACTACCTCACCGGGTCACATGCGGCGCCAGCGGGCGCCATGGACCGCAGTTACCCGACCGCACCTTGCGCAGGTCGTGGAAACATTGCACGAGGTAGGCCAAGTGGGAAGCAAAACGCATATGAGGGTATGCACCTATCCGCACTGAAATGGTGCGGTAATGGGTGTCGTGCTGGCGCATGCCGGATTGGTATAGGATTTCGATCCTTACGCGGTCCGGTAGCGTGTTCTATTGTTGTCCGCTGCGATCGATTGGTTGGCTGCGAGCGGAGAGAGGGTAGATGATGTGTCTTGAGAAGGGTGATCGCGATCGGCTGTCTGACGAACTGGCAGCCTATATCCGCGAGCGCGGCCCACGTGGGGCTGAAATCATTCGCCGCTGGGTTCGGATGCGGCGGGGGCGCGTCGCTTTGGGGCTCTCCGCCGGGCCGTCTTCACGACGTCCTCAAGCTGGGCGGCCTCTTCAGCGGAGCCAAGCTCAGCTATGATGGCGTTCGCCATGCTGCGAGCCCGGACGCGCTTCTCCCAATCCGGCTCGCCATATTCCAGCAACTCCGAGACGGACATGCCGGCGGCGTTTGCCAAAGCCTGCAGCGTCTTCAGCGTGACGTTGCGTCCAGAGAAGGCGCTGCGTGCCGTCGACTCTGTGAGGCCGGCAAGCTCCGTCGCCCAATGATGCTTCGTCACCAGCCGATCCTGGTGGCGCTGCAGCACGCGCGAAAGTGCGTGAATCAGGTGGGGGTTCGCGGCTTCTGACATGGCGTCATTATGGCGCGACCGCGAAAAACCGCGACCGCGCTCTATCGCGCCAATCGGATGAATAACGCCTGTTGCTAACCGCGATATATCGCGTATAGTGGCGTCATGCTTATCGACGCATCCATTCATCGCATTCGCTCCTACGCCGCGCGTATGGGCTGGAGTGCAGAAAAGCTGGCCTCAGCCGCAGGGCTGCCGGAAAGCACGGTCCGCTATGCCCTCAAGGATGGCGGGAACCCGACGGCGGAAACTCTGCGCAAGCTTGAGGCTGTGATCCCCAAAAGCTACCGGGCGCCCAAGCTCCCGCCCCCGCCGGCGGAAAATCCACCGGCCGAAGGGCGCGCTGCCTGATTCACTGGTCGCCCCGGTCATAGACGAGCCGGGGACGGGGCCGCTGCACCGGGCGCGGCTCCACCTGCAGGGCGATGACGCCGCCCTTCATCGACAGCCCCGGCATTCCCCACACCGTCACGCCGCCAGCCAGGGAGACGCCGCCATGGTCGATCGTAACAGCCGGGTCCGAGACGGGCACAGTCTCCCCCACCCTCTCACCCCTACCACTTTGCCGCCGGGCCGGCCCTCGCGCTACGTCGCGGACGGGGAAGGCGACGACGCTTCCGATGGACGCGCTACCGCTTTCGCGCTCGCTGCCGTCGTGGCTGCGATCATCACGGGATGGGCCGCTCTTGCGGCCGCGCTGGTCGGTCGGTGACGCCATGTCAGCGGCCCTCCCCGTCCAGGCCCATCAGGGCATTCAGCCACGCGATCACCTCGCGCAAATCGGCAGCCTTCGCCGGGTACAGGTCCGCTGCGGTGGCGATCAGTCTCCGCGCCGCGTCGACGCACGAAACCGCTTCTTTCGGGGGTGCTGAAACCATGGTTGCCGCCTCTCAACTCTCGTTAATGCCGGCGCATGTGCCGGACGCTCGGCCCCGGTCGAAAGCTGTGGAACAGCCCGCCTTGTTCGACCTTGGCGAGACTGATCGTGCATCCCGCACCGCCGCGAAAGACAGTGCGCAGATTACGCAAGGGTTGCGCGTCCTGAAGGGCGAAGAGCGGGCTTTGGCCGGCTCCACCTGGGCGAAAATCCTCCGCACGGAGCGCGGGCGCGACGCCGCCAAGCGCATCGTGGCGGACTTCGAGGCGGCCGGGACTACGGTCAGCCTGCGCACCGTCCAGGGCTGGCTGAATGGCCGGCTGGCGGATGAGCCGTACATCATCCTGGCTGACCAGCTGTATGGCCCGGGCGTGATCGCAGAGATCTACGAGCCCGACAGCAGCGCCGCCGCGGAGAGCCGCAAGGCCCGGCTGAAGCGTCTGGTGGAGGGCGGCCGATGAGCCGCCGCATGCGCATTATCCCCGCCGTCGAGGCTCACGCCGCCCGGCGCCTGAACGAGCGCTACGGGCTGGCCTACACCCTCGACCTGAAGCGGGAACTGTTCGCCCGCATCTCCGCCGGCCGCGCGAACGACAATCGCCACCCGCAAGCCTGCCTCGTCCAGCAGGACAACGCCGCTGAGCGCTGGATCGTCGCCGTCGGAAACCGCCCCATTCTGGTCGTGATCAACCGCAGCAGCCCGCCGACGGTCGCGACCTTCCTCTGCCTGCATGGGAAGCCCCGCAAATGAACCCTCGCACCGTCGCCATTGTCTCGGCCGCCTGGAACGCCGGCAACTGCTGCCTGATCGGCCAGTCCGACGCCCCCGATGTCGTCACGATCAACACGCCGTCTGTCCGCGGCGTGTCGTTCCCCTCCCTTCCCGGCGGGATGGTCGTCCCGCCGGCTGCCAACGCCAACCGTCCGGAACGCCGGCCGGTCGCGTAACCCCAACCCCACCACTGAGGCGAATCATCATGGCTACCATCGGACACAACTCGGGCGACATCGGCGGCATTGCCGGCGACCGCCTGCGGTCCTTCATCCAGCGCGTGGAGCGCCTGGAGGAGGAAAAGCGCGGCATCGGCGAAGACATCAAGGAGGTCTACGCTGAAGCGAAGGGGACCGGTTTCGACACCGCGATCATGCGGGAGATCGTCCGGCGCCGCCGTATGGACAAGGCCGCCCTGCAGGAGCGCGAAACCCTCCTCGAACTGTACGAGGATGCCATTGCCGGAGCCCAGCCCAGCCTGTTCGACGGCGTGACCACCAGTGTGGCGCCGGCCCCGCAGATCGACATCGAGGAGGCCATCAGCAACGCGCCGGCTAACGACGGCGCATCGGCTCCGGTCTACTTCGAGCATATCGAGACCAAGCCAGGCTGCTGGACCGTCCTGCACAATGGCAGCGAGGTCTATGTGCCGATGGGCGCGGAGGAGGAGGCATCCCGCATTGCCGATGCCCTGGGAGACCGCGCGGCCGAACTGGCGCGCAACCTGAACCCGTCTGAGGTGCGCGAGATCGTGCTGACCTTCTGCTGCCCCGACTTCGGCCCGGCCTTCATCCCGCCCTACACGGCGGAGACGATCCAGGACAACGCGCCGGCGGCTGGTGACGAGGCCCCGAAGGCAAAGCGCGGCCCGAAGGCGGCGGAGAAGGTCGAGGCCTACTTCGCCGGGTACGACGGCGCCGCGTCCGACCTGTTCACCGAGGATTGCCCGCACGAGCGGGGGAGCCTGCGGGACAACTGGATCACGGGATTGGAGGATGCTAAGGCCGGTAAGGCGCCGCGGTGGAACCGTCCGACGCAGCCCGCCGCCAATGACGACGGCGAACCCCGCGAGTCCACCGGCAACATGGCGGCCTGACCCATGAACCGCATCGTCCTGGCGCTCGATATCGGCACGAACATGGGCTGGGCTTGCCAGCTTGCCGACGGGCGCATTCAGTCCGGCGGGTTCACCCTGCCGAAGGGAAAGCGCCAGGGCGAGCGGTTGCACGCCTTCCGGGTCTGGCTGGTGGAGCAGATGACCAAATGGGACGGCCTGGACGCCATCGTTTGGGAGCATGCCCACCAGCAGCCCGGCAACGCCAACGAGGTGCACCACAACCTCGTCGGCGTCCTGCTGGACTTCTGCGAGCGGAACCGTGTCGAGTATCACGGCGTCGAGGTCGCCACCCTGAAGGCGTTCGCCACCGGTCGGGGCACTGCCGACAAGGATGAGATGGTCGGGGCCGCCCGCGCGCTGGGGTATCGCCCCGGCACCCACGATGAAGCCGACGCGATCCACCTCCTCCGATACGAAATCACCGGCCGCCGCGTCGCCGATCTGCCGCGCCTGGAAGCTGCCCGCCAGAAGCGCCGGGAACAGGCCAGGAAGCGCAACGCGAAGAAGCGCGAGGCCGCCAACCAGAACACCAAGCCCAAGAGGGCCACGGCATGACCACCGTCACCCCGTTCCCCCGCCAGCCCGGCCGCAGGATCGTCCGGAAGGCCGCGCCGATGGACAGCATCCGCGGCGCGCTGAAGGACCTCCGCGAGATTGCCCGCGAGACCGAACACGATCCCGTCGGCATTGCCCAGGCCGTGGCCCGCATCGAGGCGGCGCTTGAAGAGATTGGAGCCTGATCGTGTCCGGCTTTTTCCTCCTCCACCGTGGCTGGCGCTCCAACGCCGTGTTCCAGGACGAGCCTTGCACCGAGCGCGAGGCTTGGGTCTGGATCATCGAGGAGACCGCCTATCAGGATCGGCGCCTGCGCATCGGCAAGGTGATGGTCAGCGTCCAACGCGGGCAGTTGGCGGTGTCGACCCGCTTCCTGTCCGAGGCGTGGGGGTGGCATCACTCGAAGGTGAGAAGGTTCCTCAATCGCCTCGAAAATGAGCGGATGATCGACACACATACCGACACAGGTGTGACGCTCATAACCGTTTGTAACTACGAGAAATATCAGGCTCCGGACTTCACATCCGACACAGATGTAGGCACGGCTCCGACACAGCAGCGACACAGCAGCGACACAAAACAAAAGAAAGAAAATAAAGAAAATAAGGGGGACGGCTCCGACCTGTCGGTCGAAGCCCCCGACCAGCCGAGTGAATCGGGCTTGGCGGTTGGTCAGGCGGCCAACGACAATCCACCCCAGAAAGCCGCAAAGCAGAAAAAGGGGACGCGCGTTCCGGACGGCGATCTGCCGGAGGAATGGGCGGTCGAGGCGAATCACTCCCGAGAGAAACACGGGCTCCCCCTGCTGGGCCGCCGCACCCTCGGCATGCGCTGGTCCGCGTTCCAGGACTACTGGCGCGGTGTCGCCGGCTCCAAGGGGCTGAAGGCCGATTGGCTGGCGACGTGGCGGAACGACTGCATCAACCCGCTGACCGACAAGCGCTTCCCCGCCACAGCGCCGCCGGCCAACGGCAACTCACAGCCACAAACCGGGAAGCGGTGGACGGTCAAGGACCTGAAAGCCCTCCCCGACTTCTTCGACGGACCCACGGACATCTGATCCATGAACGACAGCCTGTTCGAGACGCTGGCGACCCTGCCGGTTGTCTCCAAGCTCCTCCGGCACCATTCGAACCCGGAAGTCGAGCAAGCAATCCTTGGCGTCCTGCTGACCAGCGCCGGAGCCTTCGCCCGGACCGTCGGACGCATCTCCCCCGATGACTTCGCCGATCCGGTGCATGCCGTGATCTTCGACGCCATCGCGGAGCGGGTGGGCAAGGGCCGGCGCGTCGACCACCTGCTGCTGGCCGATGTCGCCAAGGACTGCGACGAGGCCCTGCGCGACGTTGGCGGCGGGCAAGCCTACCTTGCCGAACTGGCCGGGACGCCGATGCTGCCCGCGGCGGTGCCGGACTATGCCGACACCCTGCGCGAGCTCGCCCAGCGGCGCCGGCTGATCGAGGCCGGGCTTCGCGCTGTGGTCGCTGCCCACGAAACCCGCCGCGTTGACGAGGCTGTGTCCGCCGCGATCGGGGAGGCCGAAGCGCTGGTTGGCGACGGCGGCGCCAAGACCCGAGCCCAGGTGCTGGCCGAGATGGTCGAGGCGATGGAGAAGCCGGCGAAAATCTACTCCACGGGCTATCCCTGCCTCGACGGCGCCATGGGCGGCGGGCTCCACGCCGGGCGCGTCTACTGCTTCGCCGGGCTGGGGAAGAGCGGCAAGTCCATGCTGGCCGGCGGGATCAGCCGGAACCTGAACGCCTACGGTGTCCGCCACGGGTATCTGGCGCTGGAGATGGGGGCGCTGGAGATCGAGCAGCGGCAGGTGGCGCGGGAAATCGGCGCGCACAGCATGGCGCTGCTGGGGAACGTCAAGTCCCACATCCTGGAGAAGGTCGGACAGGCGGCGGCCCGTGCGGCGAACGGCGACTGGAACCACGTCATGTACGTGGACATGCCCGGCGGATCGTTCGACCGCCTGCGCACGGAGATCCTGTCGCTGCGTTACCGGCACCGCTGCACCGGCGCGATCATCGACTATTGGCAGCTGGTCGCCGGCCGGCCAAGCGGGCAGTCGGAGGAGGAACATCTCCGCCGCGTCGCCGAATGGATCGCGTCTGCGGCCAAGCGCCTCGGCATGTGGTTCGTCGTCCTGGCTCAGCTGACCGACGACGGCGAGGCCACTGCGATCAGCCGCACCGGCATGCTGCGCAACGCCGATCAGGTGTATTTCATCCGGTTCGGCGACCTCGACATGTCCCGCTGGCTGGAGTGCAAGGCCAGCCGCTACACGCCGCCGGCCGACATCGGCGCGAAGGATGATCCCGCGCTGCTGCTGGACTTCCCCGGACCGCACTTCAAGGACTGGACCGACCGCGGCGCTGACCCGTCCACCACCCAAGCGCAACACGACATGGCGGAGATGTGAGGCGATGAAGACCAAGCACCGGACCACCGCGCCCAAGCCCACGCCGGCGCAATGGCGAGAGTTCATCCAGGCCTATCCGCACTTCCGCCGGCCGATCCAGCGGGCAATGGCCGGGCAAATGCTCTACTCGATCGCGATGACCATGCTGCTGTCGAAGAAGGCCACCGACGAGAGCAAGGCCTTCGCCAACTCCGTCCTGCCGCACCTCCACCCGGCCGTTGTGGATCCCGTCATGCACATCCCGCTTGAACGGCGCGAACAGGTGCTGGCGGTGCTGTCGCGGGCCTGCGACCACGCTTGGCTGGAGGTGGCCCCGAACCACGACGTGCCGGTGATCGCGGACGCCTGCCTGCTATGGCTGGAGGCCATGGAGGCCGCCGGCTACGACCTGGGGCCGCGACACGCGCCGCTGGAGGTGGCCCGCGCCATGTTCGCCGAAGGGCGGGTTCAGCACGACGCCGCGCCGGCCGTCGCCGCGGACATGCAGCACCGCTTCGAGGCCGCCGGGCTGTTCAACGGCGCCTGGGACTGCCTGCCGGAGGAGCCCGCGGCGCTCGTGCTGCCGGAGCCGGCGAACGACGACGCCACGGCGAGGAAGGGGGCAGCGTGATGCGCTACGGATCCGTGTGCAGCGGCATTGAGGCCGCCTCTGTCGCCTGGCACCCGCTTGGCTGGCGCGCTTCGTTCCTCTCGGAAATCGAGGCGTTTCCCCGCGCCGTGCTGTCCCACCACTTCCCGACCGTGCCGCTGCACGGCGACTTCACGACCATTGAGGCAGGCCAGTATGACCCAATTGACCTTCTTGTCGGCGGCACCCCCTGTCAAGACTTCAGCGTCGCCGGCCTCCGAGCTGGCATGGCTGGAGACCGTGGCAACCTCACCCTTCAATTCCTTACGCTTGCTCGCCGACTTCGGCCCCGGTGGGTGGTTTGGGAGAACGTCCCCGGCGTCCTGTCAAGCAACCACGGACGGGACTTTGGAGCCTTCCTCGGGGGCTTGGGCGAACTCGGGTATGGGTGGGCCTACCGAACCCTTAACGCTGAATACTTCGGAGTGGCCCAGCGACGCCGCCGTGTGTTCGTTGTCGGATGTCTTGGAGACTGGCGACGTGCCGCAGCGGTACTTTTTGAGCGCCACAGCCTGCAAGGGCATCCTGCGCCGAGCCGAGAAGCGGGGGCGGTCACTACCCAAGCCCTTACACGGAGCCTTGGCGCGGGCGGCGCAGACGACAACCAGGCACAGGGAGGTTTCTACGTCCCGTTTGGACCAGGCGGGGAGCGCGATGTCGGAACCTGCCTGACAAGGAGCGCCGGCCGGTACGATCTGGACACGGAGACGTTCGTCGCCGCTTACCGGACTTCCGGCAATTGCGGGGCTTGGGAAACCGGGGATCGCGTTGATGCCCTGACAACCGGCACCGATCCGAACAGCCACCTGATCCAGTGCGTCACGGGCGATGTTGCCCACACGCTGAAGGCCGAAGGCTTCGACGCCAGCGAGGATGGGACAGGTCGCGGACAGCCGATGGTCAACCAAGCCGCAGGCGTCCGCCGCCTAACCCCGACAGAATGCGAGCGCCTACAGGGCTTCCCTGATGGATGGACCGATGTTCCGTACCGGGGGAAACCTGCCGCCGATGGCCCCCGCTACAAGGCCCTGGGCAACAGCATGGCCGTGCCCGTCATGGCCTGGATCGGACGGCGGATCGAGATGGTCGAGCGCCTAGCAGTCACCCTGCCCCAGCCCGCCAACCAAGACACCCGCCTGAAGGAGGCCGCGAATGGCTGACAGCATGAACGTCTACACCGGCCGCCCGCACTGCTGGGTGGACCCGGCCGAGCACCCGCCCGAGACGCTGCCACCCCGGCAGGAATGGTGCTGGGATCAAGCGGCGGCCTGTGGAGACGCCGCGACCAACGACAGCCGCGCAAGGCAGTTCGCCCACACGCCCGGCTGCCGGGGATGCTCCCGCCGCGCCAGGGCCATGATGATCGAGGACGGACGGGCGCAGGCATACCCTCGCAAGGTCAGCAACCCGCAGCCGGTGCCGGGCGCCGTGGCGGCCTGACCGTCACCACAGTCCGAACGTCACCAACGTTCAAGCGGCCGTCCTTCGGGGCGGCCGTTTCTTTTGCGCGCTGAGTGCGTCGAACGCTCCGCCGCTACCACCCATGCGGGGCAACCCGTTCGTGCGTGCCACGCCTCAACGGCGGGGCAGGACGGGGCTATCCGTTCGCGCTCCCCTGCCCTTCTTCGCGGGCTTCAGGCCCCAGCGTTCGAACAGCTGCTTGCGCTGCTCCGGCCGCATCACGTCCCAGCTGTCGCAGATGATCGGCACCTTTGGGTCGAGGCCGAACCGTCCGCACTCCCACGCGCTGACAGTCGTTACCGCCACGCGGAACAGCGTGGCTGCATGCGCCTGGGTCATCCGGTGGCGCTCCCGCCATGCTTTGAACTCGTCCGCGGTCATCCTCGGACTATGAGTGACTCGTACCCCGCACAGAACGCACCGGGGCGAATCAAATCCGACCCTTTGTGAGTCACTCGAAGTTGGCCCCTCGCCCAACCCGTTGCCGCACCTCGCTCAAACGCAAGCCTCTTGACACGCTTTCCAGAGCATGACCACGCCTCGCGCGCGCCCCTCCCACACAGTTCCACAGTGCGTAGGTTGGTCCGCCGGCCCGAAGCTATCCTCCTCGGCATGGCACGCACCCGATCCCCCCAGCGCCCCGACGCGCCCGCCCCCGAACGCCTGGACCTGCCCGACCACGCAGCGCCCAAGCCGGCCGCGCCCGCTCGCACTGCCTACGACGCTGACGCCGTCGCATCTATCCTCGCAGCCATCAGCGGAGGCACCAGCGCCCGCAAGGCCTGCGCTGCCCACGACATCGCTCACAACTCGTTCCTTCGATGGGTGAGAGAGGATCAACCACCTGGGCTCTCGGACCAGTACGCGCGTGCGCGCGAGCAGCAGGCCCACGCCCTGGCGGACGGCATCGTGGACATGGCCATGGACCCGGACGCGAAGGCAGACCCCAACCTGCTGCGGGTGCGGCTGGATGCGGCAAAGTGGGCCGCTTCGAAGATCCTCCCGCGCGTCTACGGCGACCGGATCGAGGCGAACATCAACCACACGGGCAACGTCCAAGTCGGTTGGGTGATCGACCTGACGCCCGTGACCGATGTGACGCCTGTCCTTGATGGGACGGCGGTCAGGGCCATCGAGGGGCCGAGCGGGGACGATGACCCACCAGATGTAGTGTAGGAATGGGGTGCGCCATGCCCCGCGACCGTGAACGTAGCGATATCAACACGTTACGGCGAAACGGATTTAACATAATGGCGGCTATGCGCTTTACGGCAGGACCGAAAGCACACCGCCATTCCTATCGAGCGACGGGCCGCCCGGACAGCAGGCCAGGCGGCACCCCACCCCCCGGGGGCCTTCTCACGGCGGGCCGGCGGCGGACCCCCGGGGGCGGAAACCCGCGCGCCCTTCTCTCTGCGGGGCATCTCCTCACGATTTTTCCCACCCCCACAAACGCGCAACATTCGTTCGCAAGAGGCTGACATGACCGTGAAGCCGCCCGAGGGCATGAAGACCTACAAGCCGGACGGGCCAACGCTGCGGCAGATGCTGGCGGACACGGCGTCGCGGCTGATCTGCATTCAGGGGCCGGTGGGGTCCGGCAAGTCGAGCGCGTCGGCCATGAAGCTGTTCATGCTGATGACGCAGCAGACGCCCGGCCCGACGGGAAAGCGGCGGACCCGCATGCTGGTGATCCGCAACACCTTCAGCGAGTTGAAGACAACGACGATCGCGACGTGGAAGCAGCTGTTCCCAGAGGAGCAATTTGGGAAGTTCTACGACACCGCGCCGTTCCGCCATGAAATCCGGGTGGGCGATGTCGAATGCGATGTCTGGTTCCTGGCGATGGACAGCGATGAGGACCGCAAGAAGCTGCTGTCGTTCGAAATCACCGCGGCGTGGGTGAACGAGGCGCGTGAAGTGCCGCGGGCGATCGTGTCGACGCTGATGGAGCGCATCGGCCGCTATCCGGCCATGATCGACGGCGGCCCGACCCGGTCGATGGTGATCCTGGACACGAACGCGCCGTCGGATGACCACTGGATCCCCATCATGCGGGGTGACGTGCCGATTCCCTCGACGCTGGGAGAGGATGAGCGGCGGGCGCTGACCCGGCCGGATGACTGGCTGTTCCTGAACCAGCCCGGCGGCCTGCTGGAGGTGACGGACGATCAGGGGAACCACATCCGTTTCGAGCCGAACCCGGCGGCGGAGAACACCCGCTGGCTGATCCCCGGCTATTACGAGAACGCGGCGAAGGGCCGGCCGGTGGACGAGGTGCGGGTTTCGCTGTGCAACCAACTGGGCCGGGTGAAGGCCGGGCGCCCGGTCTGGCCCGGCTATAAGGCGTCGCTGCATCTGGCGAAGCAGGAACTGGAGCCGGTGCCGAATGTGCCCATCCAGGTTGGAGTGGATTTCGGTCTGACCCCGGCGGCGCTGATCGGCCAGGAGGTGAACGGCCGGTGGCTGATCCTCGATGAGCTTGTCGCGGACGGCGACGCCGGCATGGGGGCCATCACCTTCGCGCCGCTGCTGAAAAAGCAGCTTGCGGCCCGGTTCCCCGGCTTCCGCTTCAGCCTGACCGGCGACCCTGCCGGCGACCAGCGGGCGCAAAGCGACGAGCGGACCCCGTTCATGATCTTCCGCGCCTGCGGCCTTCCGATCCTGCCGGCCAGCACCAACGATTTCACGGTGCGCAAGGAAGCGGTGGAAAGCGCGCTTTCCCGGCTGGTGAACGGCTATCCAGCCATGCTGATTTCCCCGCGTTGCGTCCGGTTCAAGGCCGCGGTGGAATGGGGCTACCGATACGCCAAGCTGAAGGTCGGGGCGGACCGCTACAGCGACACGCCGATCAAGGACGAGCATTCGCACATCGCGGACGCCGGGCAATACCTGCTGCTGGGCGGTGGAGAAGGCCGGGCGCTGCTGACCGGTGCCGCCGGCCCGAAGAAGCCCACCAACACCAAGCGCCCGACCAGCGTGTTCGGCGGCGGCCGCGCGGAAGCCCTGCGGAGGATCCGCTGATGGTCCGGTCCTGGCTGATCGCCTTCACCGATGACCCCCGCGTTCCTCGCCCGTGGTGGGATCGGCTGTTCTGCCGGCCGGGCTTCCGGCATGTCGAGGCCTGGGGCTGGGATGCGGACGCGGGCGTGTGGGTGATCTACAGCGTGTTCACCCGCGAAACGTGTGTCTCCGTTCTGCCAGATGGGCCAGCGGCCGACGCGACCATTGGCGGCATCTGCGCCGTCTCGTCCCACGTCCTGCGCTACGAGCCCCCGGCCGAACCGGAGCGGGGGCCGATGCTGCGGCTGGGCTTCTGGTGCGTGCCGGCGGTGGCGCATCTGCTGCGGCTGCGGAGCCGTGCGTTGGTCCCGATCCAGTTGTACCGCGACCTTCTGCGGCGTGGTGCAGAACTGAGATACGAGGCCTCCCGTGGGTGGATCACCGAGCGCGCCGGCTGAAGACCCGGCCATCGCCGAACAGAACCGCATCGAGCGGGAGAGAGCCGAGGCTGACCGGCTGAAGGCGACGCAGGATCAGCTGACCGTGGAAACCCGGTCGATGAACGCGCGTTTCGGCAAGCGGTCTCTGCTGTCCGCCGGCCAGGGCGGGTTCTCGACGCGGTCGCTGCTGGGGAGCGGCTAACATGGCCGCCCCCAACGACGCGCTGCTGAAAGATTTCCAGGAACGATTCGGCAGGGCGCAGCGGGACAAGAACAAGGTCCGGCCGCGCCACGACGACATTTACCGCTTGGTCATGCCGCACCGGCACAAGCAGGACGGCACTTCGCCCCAAGACAGCATCGACGAGATCTTTGACAGCACCGCGATCGACGCGACGGCCGATTTCGCATCGGACATCCTGAATGCGTTCACGCCTCCGTTCACCGACGAGTGGGTGAAGCTGGCGCCGTCCGAGACCATGCAAATGGACCCGGCAGACGAACGGCTGATGACCGAGCAAATCGCGGCATACAAGCGCGTCCTGTGGCAGGCCATCGGCGAAAGCAACCTCGCGAAGGCTGCCCGCGAGTGCTACCGGGATTTGGCCGTCGGCACCGCGGCGATGCTGATCCAGGATGTTCACCCCTCGCTGCCCATCGAATGCACCTGTGTGCCGGTGTCGGACCTCTACCTTGACCGCGGCCCCGGCGGCTGCATCGACGGCAGGTTCCGGAAGTTCCGGGTGCGCGCGTCGCTGGTGCCGGTCATGTGGTCGGGCGCCGTGCTGCCGCCGTCGCTCCAGAACAACGACGCCGAAATCGACGTGACGGAGGGCATGTGGCGGGACTGGTCTGACCGCGGCACCGAGCGGTGGCGGTTCGTCTTGGTGACCGGCGGGGATATCCTGCTGACCGACGATTACAAGGGCGAGGGCTCTTGCCCCATGATCGTCTGCCCGTGGGATATCGACGGCTCCACCGCCTGGGGGTTCGGCCCGCTCTACAACGCGCTGCCGGACATCAAGACGGTGAACAAGCTGGTCGAGCTTGTGCTGCGGAATGCAGACAAGGCGGTCGACCCGCCGGTGACCTATGACGACGACGGCGTGATCGATGTCAGCCAGGGCGTAGGAGCCGGCGACTGGTTCCCCAGGGCGCCCGGCTCGAAGATCGATGCCATCGAGACCAACGCGCGCTTTGACGTGGGATACCTCCAGGTCGAAAAGCTTCAGCACCAGATCAAGCGGGCGCTGTTCCAGGACAAGCCCGAACAGCTTGGCCGCACGCCACCGACGGCAACGCAGTGGCTCGATCAGGCGCGCGAGACCTCCCGCCGCATGGGCGCCCCGGCTGGCGGGCTCATTGTCGACTGGCAGTTCGCGATCATCCGCCGCTTCGCCTACCTCCTCGCCAAGCGCGGCACCCTGCCCGAGGTGAAGTTTGGTGGGCATGGCCCGGTCAAGCTGACCCCCACGTCCGCCCTGGTGCGGTCTGGCGAACAGGAAAAGGGTCAGCGGCTGATGGCCGTCGTCGGCAACATCACGCAGGTTCTCGGGCCGCAACAGGCAATGATGGTCATCGACGGACCGAAGGTCGCCGCGGAGTTGGCGAAGGCGGAAGGCGTCGACGACTTGGGCGTGTTCCGCTCGCCTGAACAGGTGGCGCAGATGGTTCAGCAGGCCATGGGCATGGCGCAACAGGCCGGCATGTTTCCCGGCGGCCAGGGTGGGCAGGGAGGCCCGACGCAATGAGCGGCTGGAACGACATCGAGCGCCCGCGCCTGACCGCGGAGCAAAAGCAGAAGGCGGAGGAGGAGGCGCAGCGCATCGACCGCCTGTTCGGCCGGGTGTTCGGCTCGCCCGACGGGCTGGAGGTGCTGGCCCTGCTGCGAGCGCAAACCATCGAGCGAGGAGCAGACCCGAACCTCTCGCACAGTGCGTTGGCCTACCTTGAGGGACAAAGGCAGCTTGTCCGGGTAATCGAAACGCGGACTGCAAATGGCCGAGACCAACACCCCTCCGAGCTCCGACGCGAATATCCCGCCCGCGGTTGATCCGGGGGCGGTGCCGCCCCCCCCGGCTCCCGCGCCGTCCCCGGCGCCGACGCCCGATCCTGCCCCCACCCCTGCCCCGGCCCCCGCGCCGGTGGCGACGCGCCCGGACTACATCCCGGAAGCGCAATGGGATGCGGAGACCGGTAAGCCGAAGGTCGACATTGCGGCGCTGCTGCAACGCGCTGGGGAAGTCCCGGCCGAGGCCGCAGGCTACGTGGTCGACCTTCCGGCGGACAGCCCGGTCAAGATCGACCCGGCGGACCCGCTGCTGGCGGCGGCCCGCGACGTGGCGAAGGAGCACGGTTTTACACAGGCGCAGTTCGCCGCGATGGTTGGGCTCCGCGTGAAGATGGAAGCCGGCGCCATCGAGGCCAGCAACGCCGCCGCACAGGCCGAGCTTGGCAAGCTGGGCGACAAGGCCCCGGAGCGCATCTCCACGGTGACGCAGTTCCTGGAGGCCAAGCTGCCCAAAGCGCAGTTCGACGCGATCCGCGGCGCCGTCACCAGTGCCGCCGGGGTCGAGGCCGTCGAAAGCCTGATGCAGCTTGCCGGCGGGACCAAGCTCCCCAGCCAGCCCGCCGGCTCCACCAATTCCGCGGCGGACACGCTCGCGGCTATGTACCCCAGCATGAAGAAGGGTAGCTGACCATGTCCGTTCTTGCTTCCACCGCTCTGACTCTCACGGACTGGAAGAAGCGTCTCGATCCGAACGGCGCGGTCGCGACCGTGATTGAGATGCTGAACCAGACCAACGAAATCCTGACCGATCTGGGTTTCGTCGAGGGCAATCTGCCCACCGGCCACCGCACCACGATCCGCACCGGCCTCCCGTCGGTCTACTGGCGCATGCTGAACCAGGGCGTTCCGTCCAGCAAGTCGACCACCGTCCAGGTGGACGAGGCCTGCGGCATGCTGGAGGCCTACAGCAAGGTCGACGCCGAACTGCTGCGGCTGAACGGCAACAGCGCCGCGTTCCGCTTCTCGGAGGACCGCCCGTTCATCGAGAGCATGAACCAGCAGGTTGCGACTGCCCTGTTCTACGGCAACCCGGCGACCGACCCGAAGCAGTTCCTGGGCCTCGCCCCGCGGTACAACACCGTGAACACCGCGAACGCGGCATGCGCGCAGAACGTGATCGACGCGGGCGGCACCGGCACCGACAACACCTCGATCTGGCTGCTGGTGTTCGGCGACCAGACCCTGCACGGCATCGTGCCGAAGGGCGCCGAAGCGGGCCTCGTCCACAAGGACCTGGGCGAAGACACCGTCTCGGACGGCAACGGCGGCGAGTATCAGGCGTTCCGCTCGCACTTCACCTGGAAGGTGGGGCTTGCGGTCCGCGACTGGCGCTACGCCGTCCGCATCGCCAACGTCGACGTGTCGGATATCCGCACTTCGGCGACCGCTCAGAAGGCGCTGATCAACGCCATGATCGACGCCGAAGAGCGCATCCCGCAGATGGGCATGGGCACCGCCG
>PJUA01000228.1_pt1 | contig 43863 bp, 36 predicted proteins | sample 1512151 | NCBI WGS metagenome assembly PJUA01 (sample SAMN08177678, study PRJNA422409) | Soil metagenome, whole genome shotgun sequencing project. | isolation source: Soil enriched on filter paper: beechwood xylan treatment | place: USA: Madison | collected 2015-01-15
ACCGCCGACCATCTCGACGAAGTGGTCGACTATGACTTCATCCGCTCCACCATCGCCCAGCGCATGGCACGCGGCCACATCCACCTGCAGGAAACCCTGTGCGATGACGTGATGACGGCCATGCTGGCCCACCCCAAGGTGCGTGCGGTCCGCGTCTCCACCGAAAAGCCCGACGTCTATCCGGATTGCGATTCGGTGGGCGTGGAGACCTTCCGTATCAAGACCGCGGGCTGATCCGATCCGCCGCATTCCAGCCTTCCTCCGCTGGCAGCACGACCAGAACCCCGCCTGATGCGGGGTTCTGTGTTTTTCGAGAATTACATACGGTTTTACACTTCCGTCCCGCTACCAAGGTGGTAGCATGTTACGGTGTGTCGATGCGCATCATTGCCCTCTCCACCTTACGGACTTTCTGGACCGCACACCCTGCCGCGGAGACTTCGCTGCGAGCATGGCACGCCTTGGCCAGCCGGGTGAACTGGAAGACCCCGGCCGACATCAAGGCGGCCTATCGCAATGCCAGCTTCACCAGAAACAACCGTGTGGTGTTCAATATCAAGGGCAACGACTACCGGTTGGTGGTCGCTGTACGCTACGACAAGGAATTGATCTACATCCGCTTCGTCGGCACGCATCGCCAGTATGACGCCATTGATGTGGAAACGATTTGAAGGAATGCCACATGCAACTCAAACTGATACGTACCCGCAAGGACTACCGCGCCGCACTGGCCGAGGCGGAGCGTTTGTGGGATGCTCCGGCACGTTCGCAACAAGCCGATCAACTGGATGTACTTACCCTGCTGATCGCCCATTACGAGCGCTCGCACTTTGCCATTGGTGATCCGGACCCCATCGACTTCCTGCTGCATGTCATGGAGGCGCGTGGCCTGACGCGTAAGGATCTGGAGCCCTACCTGGGACCACGTGGTCGCGTCTCCGACATCCTCAACCGGGTGCGTCCGATGACCCTGGACATGATCCGCAAGCTCAGCGCCGGCTTGAACCTCCCGGCCGATCTGCTGATCCAGCCCTATCCCGTCAGGTCGGCGACCGGTGAACCGGTCAGCGCCTGATCCCACCAGGAAAAATGCCGTCCAGCTTGCGTTGGACGGCATTGATCCTGAGCGACAGGCTTGGCAAGAATAAGCTCAACTACATCCCCATATACCTGCCCGCCCGGTGGTTCAAGGCAATCACCAGATTGGCAGTAACCGCACCCAGGATGGACGCCAGCAAGACCCGCGGCGTCACCACCAACAGCGAACACAGTACGATCACCACGTCCACGCCCATCTGCAGCTTGCCGGCACGCAGGCCGTAACGGTCCTGCAGGAACAGCGTGACCACGTTGATTCCACCGAGGCTGGCGCCATGGCGGAACAGCATCACGAATCCCACCCCCATCAACAGGCCGCCCAGCACCGCGCTGTAGAACAGGTCCAGCTTGCCGTAGCTGATGAAGTGCGGATGCATCAACGAAAAGCCGGACACCAGCGCCACCGCGCAGAAGGTCTTGCCGGTGAAGCGCCGGCCCATCCGACGAAACGCGAAGTAGTAGAACGGGATGTTGATGACGAAGAACACCACCCCAAACGGCAGGCCCGTCAGGTAATGCGTCAGGAAGGCCAGGCCGGCGGTGCTGCCGGTCAACAGGCCCACCTGGCTGTACATGTTTACCGCCAGCGAGACGAAGAGCGTGCCGGCCACCAGCGCCAGCACGTCTTCATAGCTCTTGTGGCGGATATCGGCCGCAACCACTGCGGCCTTGCCTGCCACTTCAGCCACGCAGCACCTCGGCCATGGTCTCGGCCACGCGTGCAACGTTGCTGTCGTTGAGGCCGGCCACGCAGATGCGACCCGTGCCAACAGCGTAGACGCCGAACTCTTCGCGCAGACGGTCCACCTGGGTGGACGTCAGGCCGGTGTAACCGAACATGCCGTTCTGGCGCAGCAGGAAGGAAAAGTCCTGGTCCGGAACCGCGCTCTTGAGTTGCGAGGCCAGCTTGACGCGCATGTCGCGCACCCGTACCCGCATCTCCTCGACTTCGGCACGCCATTGCGTGGCCAGCTTGTCATCGCCCAGCACATGCGCCACCAGCAGCGCACCATTGCGCGCCGGACTGGAGTAGTTGCGACGCACGGTCAGCTTCAGTTGGCCCAGCACATTGGCCGCCTGGCCTGCCTGCGGGCAGAACACCGACAACGCACCGATGCGCTCGCTGTAGAGCGAGAAGATCTTGGAGAAAGAATTGGAGAGGAAGAACGGAATCTGGCGACGCACCGCCTCGCGCACCGGCCAGATGTCTTCGTCCAGGCTCTCGGCGAAGCCCTGGTAGGCCAGGTCGAAGAAGGGCAGCAGACCGCGCTTTTCGAGCACATCGACGATCTGTTCCCACTGCGCGCGGGTCGGATCGACGCCGGTCGGATTGTGGCAGCAGGGGTGCAGCAGCACCACCGCGCCCTTGGGCAGGGAATCCAGCTTGGCCAGCATGCCCTCGAAGTTCAGGCCCTTGGTCTGCGCATCGTAGTAGGGGTAACGCTCGGTCTTGAAGCCGGCGCCTTCGAAGATGCCGACGTGGTTGTCCCAGGTCGGGTCCGGCAGCCAGATGGTGGGCTGCGGGAAGAAACGCGCGATCAGGTCGGCACCCACCTTCAACGCACCCGAGCCGCCCAGGGTCTGCACGATGGCCAGATGTTCCGCCGAGGGCAGATCCGCACCGAAGAGCAGCTTGGCCACCGCCTGGCGATAGGCGGCATGGCCTTCCATGGGCAGATAGACGTAGGGCGCGCCGGCTTCGGCCACCGCCGCGGCAGCGGTGCGCACCGAGGGCAGCACCGGCACCACGCCACGGCCATCGGTATAGATGCCGATGGAAAGGTTGACCTTGTTGCTGCGCTCGTCGCGCTGGAACTGTTCCATCAGGCTCAGGATGGGATCGCCGGCATACGGCGGGAGATGCGAAAACATGAGGACCTCGTCAGATTGAGAAACGCCGATGCCGGTGCAGCCGAGCTTCACCGGCAAAACCGCCATGGTAGCGCGGCGCGGGGAAAATTTCCTGCCCCGCGTCACGCTGTTGGCTGTTTTACAGGTATTTTTTCAGGCGCAGGTGGTAGATCGACACGCACACCAGGCTGATGGCTGCGCAGCCCATCAGGTAGTAGCTGGGCGACACCGGATTGCCGGTCTTGCCCACCAGCCAGGTCACCATGAAGGGCGTAAAGCCGCCGAAGACCGTCGCGCCCAGGCTATAGCTGATGCCCATGCCGCGTACCCGGGTCGCCGGCGGGAAAATCGAGGACAGCACCACGCCCAGCGAACCGAAGTACACCGCCTTCAGGATGCCGGCCCAGATCATGATGGCCATCATCACCCATACGCTGGGCTGGGCGATGACCCAGACGAAGGAGCCATAGATGGTCGCGAGCGTCAGCACGGTGGACACCACCATGATGCGGGTGCGGCCATAACGGTCGGCCAGCAGGCCCATGAAAGGTGCACCCACCATCAGGATGGCGCCGGTCACCGCCGCAGCGGCAAAGGCCGTCGATTGCGGCAGGTGCAGTTGCTTGATGGCAAAGGTCGGCATGTACAGCAGCATCAGGTAGGTGGCGGCGGTGGAGACCGAGAGGATGCCCATGGCCACCAGCACGCGGGTCACCTGCAAGCCCCAGGAAGCGTCATCCGCCTGACTGGCCTGGGCCTTCTTCGCCATCGGTACTTCATCGATATGCCGGCGGATGTACAGGCCCACCGGCGCGATCAAGAGGCCGAAGGCGAACGGCAGGCGCCAGCCCCAGGCCGAAATCTGCTCGGGCGTAAGCCACAGGTTCAGCAGGAAACCGGCCAGCGCCGCCATCAGCGCGGCCGCGCCCTGGCTGGAGAACTGCCAGCTGGCCATGAAGGCGCGGCGCTTGGAGCCGGTCTCGGTCAGCAAGGCGGTGGCCGAACCGAACTCGCCACCGGCCGACAGCGCCAGCAGGATGCGCGCCACCAGGATGCCGATGGGAGCGGCCACGCCGATCGATTCATAGGTCGGGATCACGGTACAGATCAGGGTGCCGACCACGGTCATCGACAGCGAGACCAGCAGCGCCGGCTTGCGCCCCACCTTGTCGCCGTACCAGCCCAGCAGGATGGCTCCCAGCGGGCGGAACAGATAGGACAGGCCGAAGGTAGCGAAGGTCACCAGCAGCGAGACCGTGTCGTCGCCGGTGGGGAAGAACAGCTTGGAGATGGTCACGGCGAAGAAGCCATAGGCCACGAAATCGAACCATTCCAGAGCATTGCCGATGGAGGAGGCAATGATCAGTCGCCGCGTGCGGGCGGCCGACATCGGGGCCGGCTCGCTGTGCGCGGAGGGAGAAACTTCCTGTGCTGCCGATGGAGACGCTGCGTTCATGTTCTTGTTCCCGTATGGATGGACTGCGTTGGGTAGTGTTCGACGGCCGATCAGGCAGGCAGCGGTGCGGGGTGATGCGCGGCCTGCCCGGCGCGCCGGGCATCGGCCACCTGCCGTCCCTGGTGCCCGATATCCCACAGCAGGCCCGCCATCAGTTGCAAACCCTCGCGGGCCACCGAGGCCAGCAAATGCTCGTCCGGCGCATGCTGCGAGCACGAGGGGTAGGAATGCGGCATCCACAGCGTGGGCAGGTCCAGCGCTTCGGAAAAACAGTGATTGGGGATAGTGCCACCCAGGTTGGGCAGGATGGTCACCGGCTTGCCGACGGTCTCTTGCATGGAGCTGGTGGCCAGTGCAACCCAGGGGTCGTCCGGATCGAGACGGGTAGCCGGGGCGGCCGCCTGGATCTCGATCTGCACATCGTGGTAACCCTGCTCGTCAAGATGCTTGCGCAGGCTCACTTGCACGTCTTCCCACACGGTGCCGACCACGAAGCGCAACTGGAACACCGCCTGCGCCCGCGCCGGGATGGCCCCCACCGGACGCTGGGCATTGCCGGCCTCGAAGGCGATCAGTTCCAGCGTGTTCCAGGCAAACAGACGCTCGCCGGCAGACAAGCCGGGCTCACCCCAGTTTGCATCCAGCCTGGGATCGCCGGCGTCACTGCCCACGGCGAAGTCGCGCACCAGCGCGCGCACGCGCTGGCTGACCTGGCGCGGGCGCAGACCCGGCACCAGGATCACGCCCCGCGCATCCACGAGAGAGGCCGCCGCATTGGCCAGCACGGTTGCCGGATTGCGCAGCACGCCGCCCCAGTTGCCGGCGTGATGGGCGCCATTGCCGGTATCGAGACTGAGCTTGAACTGCAGCGCGCCCCGCGAACCGAGGAACAGTGTCGGGCTGGACGCGGCCAGCCGTGGACCGTCCGAGGCCAGGAACAGGTCTGCCTCCAGGTAGTCGGCATACTCGCGGCAAGCCTCGTACAGGCCGGGCGACCCCACTTCTTCACCCATCTCGAAGATCATCTTCAGATTGCAACCGAGCTTGCCGTCGGCAGCAGCGATCGCCGCGGCCAACGCCCCCAGGTTGATGCTGTGCTGGCCCTTGTTGTCGGCCGCGCCGCGTCCGTACCAGCGGTCGCCATGGGGTTCCAGCTGCCAGGGCGAGCGGTCCTGCTGCCAGCGCCCTTCCTGGCCGTTGACCACGTCACCATGGCCATACATGAGCACGGTCACGGCATCGGCCGACTCCATGCGGCGCGCCAGCAACAGAGGGGGCGCGCCTGCAATCGGGTTGTCCACCTGGCGTGATTCGAAACCCAGTGCTGCCAGGGCCGGGGCGATCTCATCCTGCAGATACTGCGCCAGTTCCGGTGCACGGGCAGCATTCTGGCTTTCGGTGGGCAGTGCGATGCGACGCTGCAGGTCGTTCTGGAAACGGCCAGAGTCGAAATACTCGGCGGCCAGATGGAGGGCGGTACTGCGGGACATGGACAAGGCTCCTTGGATCTGAATCTCGAAAGAATTCTAGGAGCCATCGATATTTCCAACAATGTCAATTTTTAAAACGATTCATTCTCTATTTGGCAAACCATAAAATAATGCTGCAACACCGCAATCAGCGCAATAATCGTGCACATTTAGCGATAAAACCGTATTTCTTTAACCATCTATGTCGCCATGCACCATAAGATACTTCCATTGCTTTGCAATGATTAAGCTTTATATTTGTTTAAAATGGAAACCCTTTTTCCTTCACTGGTCCCTTCCATGCAAAGTACCACGCTGCGCTATTTCTACCAGGTCGGTCGCACCGGTTCGCTGACGGCCGCCGCCGAGCGCTTGCATGTGGCCGTCTCGGCAGTGAGCCGTCAGGTCGCCAAGATGGAAGAGGAAACCGGCGTCCCCCTCTTCGAGCGGCGCGCACGCGGCATGCACCTGACCCCGGCCGGCGAGGTACTGATGGCCTTCGCCCGGCGCAACCTGCTGGAGGTGGAACAGGTGCTGGCCGAGGTCAAGGGTCTCAATGCGGTGGGCCAGAGCGTGGTCACCCTGGCCTGCTCGGAAGGCTTCGCCTGGGACCTGCTGCCCAATGTAATGGCGCAATTCCGCGAGCAATATCCGGGCATGCAGTTCAAGCTCAACGTGGTGGGAGCGGCCAAGGCCTCGCAGATGGTCATCGACGGCGAGGCCGATATCTCGGTCACCTACAGCCTGGGGCCGGCGGAGGGCCTGGCCATCGCCTACCGCGAGTCCGGGCCGATCTTTGCGTTGATGAAACGGGAGCATCCGCTGGCCACCCGCAAGCTGCTGGCCCTGAGCGATCTGCAGCCCTATCCGCTGGCGCTGCCGGAGGAAGGCTCCACGGTGCGGCAACTGTTCGACATTGCCTGCGGCATGCGCGGCCTGCTGTTCGCCCCGGTCTTCACCAGCCACTCACTGGGCGCGGTGTACCGCTTCACCGCACGCTCGCCCGATACGGTGGCGCTGGGCGGCTTCCTGACCGTACAGGAGCGTGCCGAGGAAGATGGCATGGCCCTGGTTGCCATGGCCGAGTCCGAACTGCACCAGCGCACCCTGCAGGTGCAAACCATGGCGGGCCGCAAGCTGCCGCCTGCAGTCTCGGCCTTCGCTGATTTCCTGATCGCGGCAATCCGCCAGATTCGCAGTCGCCACGAACTGGGCGTGCGCTGAACCGCCAGGTGAACGTCGGCTCCTACACCGATGCGGCCTGAATGCCACGTTTTGCGCAAGGCGCACTGCCCGAACGCGCCCCGCCCATGGCACGAACCGGCGCTGCATGAGAAAATGCCGGTCCTCCGCCCGTGCCCAGCCATCTTGCCTGTTTGTCAACCGGCAGCCTTGGCGTTGGCGCGGCAGCAACAGCCTACCGATTGAAGGAATTCCCCCATGAACGACATTGCGGCCGCAGTGCAACTGTCCGACCTGACCCAGCTGCCCGGGCTGGATGAACCGTCCACGCCGGCTGCCGGCGCGCATGCGGAAGTGACGGCACGCGGCTCGCGCCGCTTCGAGATCCTGGAAAAGGGCATCCGCCGCATGACCGGCCGTGCCATTGCCGACTTCGACATGATCCGCGACGGCGACGTCATCATGGCCTGCATGTCCGGCGGCGCCGACAGCTACACCATGCTGGAGACCCTGCGTTACCTGCAGACGGTGGCACCGGTGAAGTTCGAGATCATCGCCGTGAACCTGGACCAGAAGCAGCCGGGTTTCCCCGAGCACATCCTGCCCGCGTATTTCGAGCGCATCGGCGTGCGCTACCGCATTGTCGAGGAAGACACCTACAGCATCGTCAAGGACAAGATCGCCCCAGGCAAGACCACCTGTTCCCTGTGCTCGCGCCTGCGCCGTGGCATCCTGTACCGCGTGGCCAAGGAACTGGGCGCCACCAAGATCGCCCTGGGCCATCACCGCGACGATATCCTGCATACCTTCATGCTCAACATGTTCTACGGTGGCAAGATCAAGACCATGCCGCCCAAGCTGATCGCCGACGATGGCGAGAACGTGGTGATCCGTCCGCTGGCCTATGTGCGCGAGCCGGATATCAAGAAGTACGCGGCCGCCATGGAATTCCCCATCATCCCCTGCAACCTGTGCGGATCGCAGCCCAACCTGCAGCGCCAGGCCATGCGCGAAATGCTCAATGAGTGGGAAAAGACCAATCCCTTGTGGATCAAGAGCATGTTCACGGCCATGGCCAACATCACGCCATCGCATATGCTGGACCGTAGCCTGTTCGACTTCGGCAGCTTCCAGCCGGTTGCAGGCAAGCAGGCCGCGGGCGACACCCTGTTCGATCGCGACGACCAGCTCGACCAGGGGCAATCGGTGGTCAGCCTGCTCTGATTCCCAGCCCGACCGGCGTCGTTCTCACGCTTGCCACACCCGCTGCAAGACTTAGGATGACGAGACACCGCGTATCACCTCATTGCCCGGAAGCCCGCCTGCAAAGCGGCTTCTGCGGCCAGCGCGGGCGCCAGCCAAACCCAAAAAAGTAAATTTTTGTTGTCATCCGGCTATAGTCGGGGATTGGACGACAAATACCCTCCTCTTCCACGCTTGAAGGCGAAAAACCGCATGTTCTAATCTGACCCATCGTAGTGAGCTGCCGCGAGGGCTCGCTGCCAGGTCAGAATAAAGACAACCATGCAGTCGTGGTTTCGCAGGGAAAACGTGATCCCGACACGGAAAATACCGGGAGGCCGAGCCGCCACCGACGTGCCGGCCGCCGCGTGAAACATCGCACCCACGCCTCTGCACCCGAACGACTCTCCGCCCTACGTGTAAGAGGCTGCCTGATGGCTCATTTTTGGCGCGACAAGCGCGTTTTCATCACCGGTCACACCGGCTTCAAGGGAAGCTGGCTGACTCTTTGGCTGCACCTGATGGGCGCCAAGGTCAGCGGCTATTCGCTGCCGGCACCGACCAATCCCAGCCTGTTCCACTTGGCGCGGCTGCACAATTGCGTGCAGACCACCACCGGTGACGTGCGCGATCCCAAGCACCTGGCCGAAACGCTGGCGGCGGTGCAGCCGGACATCGTCTTCCACCTGGCCGCCCAGCCGCTGGTACGCGACTCCTACAGCACGCCCCTCGATACCTACGCCACCAACGTGATGGGGACCGCACACCTGCTGGAAGCAGTGCGCCACACTCCGTGCGTGCGCTCGGTGGTGGTGGTCACCAGCGACAAATGCTATGAAAACCGTGAATGGCTGTGGGGCTATCGCGAGGACGACCCGATGGGTGGCCACGATCCCTACAGCAGCAGCAAGGGCGCGGCTGAACTGGTGACCTCGGCCTATCGCCGTTCCTTCTTCGCCAAGGACCCGGAGAACCCGGTCGGCATCGCCAGCGTGCGCGCCGGCAATGTCATCGGCGGCGGCGACTTCGCAGCCGACCGGCTGGTGCCCGATTTCGTCCGTGCATTGGAAAGAAACGAGGCCGTTAGCATCCGCAACCCGCATGCGGTACGCCCCTGGCAGTTCGTGCTGGAGCCATTGTCGGGCTATCTGCAGATCGCCCAGTTGCTCTATGAGCACGGCGGCAAGTATGGCGAGGCCTGGAACTTCGGCCCGGCCGACACCGATATGCAGACCGTCAGCCAGCTCTGCGCCACCTTCAATCATTCCTTGCAGAAGAATGACGTGATGCCGGTGGAGGTAAGACTGGAGCCGCAACCGCAGGGCCCGCATGAGGCCGGCACGCTGCGGCTGGACATTTCCAAGGCCCGTCAGCGCCTGGACTGGATTCCCAAGATGGAGCTCTACACCGCGCTGGAGCTGACTGCGCAATGGTATGCCGGCTACCTCAACAACGAGGATCTGCGCAGCCTGAGCGAGAATCAGATCGCCTTCTACCAGAGTCTGACATAATCTCCGGGTTACACACCCGGAGAACTGTCAGCTCATGAACATCCTCGTCACCGGCGGCGCCGGTTATATCGGCTCGCACACCTGCGTGGAACTGCTCAATGCAGGCCACGAAGTCATCGTCTTCGACAACTTCTGCAACAGCAGCCCGGAATCGGTCAAGCGGGTACAGCAGATCAGCGGCAGGCAGGTCTCCCTGGTCAAGGGCGACATCCGCAATCGCGACCAGCTCGAGAGCGTGCTGCGCGAATTCAAGTGCGATGCGGTCATCCACTTCGCTGGCCTGAAGGCGGTGGGCGAATCGGTGGAAAAGCCGCTGATGTACTACGACAACAACGTGGTCGGCACAGTGCGCCTGCTGGAAGCGATGGAAGCGACCGGCGTGAAGACCATCGTCTTCTCCTCCTCGGCCACGGTCTACGGTGATCCGCAATACCTGCCGCTGGATGAAGCCCATCCGCTGTCGGCCAGCAACCCCTACGGCCGCAGCAAGATCGTCATCGAGGATATGCTGCGCGACTACTACCGCGCCCATCCCGACTGGAAGATCGCGCTGCTGCGCTATTTCAATCCGGTTGGCGCGCACGAGAGTGGCCTGATCGGTGAAGACCCCAACGGCATTCCCAACAACCTGATGCCCTTCGTGGCGCAGGTCGCCATCGGCCGCCGCGAGAAACTCAATATCTGGGGTGGCGACTATGCCACACCCGATGGCACGGGCGTGCGCGACTTCATCCACGTCGTGGACCTGGCCCATGGCCACGTCGCTGCCCTGCAGGCACTGACCACGCCGCAATGCTTCTCGGTCAACCTCGGCACCGGCATCGGCTACAGCGTGCTGGACGTGGTCAAGGCCTATGAAAAGGCCTGCGGCAAGACCTTGCCTTATACCATCGCCGATCGCCGTCCTGGCGACATCGCCTCCTGCTACGCGGATCCGGCCCAGGCCAGGGAAAAGCTCGGCTGGGAGGCCCGCCTCGGTCTGGACGCCATGTGCGCGGATTCGTGGCGCTGGCAGCAGAAGAATCCCAACGGCTTCAAGGACAGCGCCACCTGACTCCGGTCAAAGGCGACTCAGCTACGTTGCCGCAGGGACTGGACCGTGTCCACGATGGCCTGGCGCAAGCCGCGCACTGGCGGCGCGCCCAGTGCCTGGGCCTTGGTGATATCGGGAATGTAGCGGTTGCGGCCCGGATTGTCGGCAACGGCCTTGGCCATGATGCGTACCGGCTTGTCCGGTGCAACCAGCTCTCGCACCAATCCGGCCAACTCGGCCACCGTCACCGCCTCGGACGAACCCACGTTGTAGGCCTCGCCGGCCTTGCCTTCGCGCAGCAGGAACGTCAGCCACTGCGCAAGGTCGGCCTGGTGCATGTAGGAACGCACCGGGCTGCCATCCCCACCGACCACAATTTCCTGCCCGTACAAGGCATCTCGGATGAAGTTGCCGATGGCGAAATGCGCGTTCAACGGCAGGTCCTCGCCGACAAAGGCGAAGCAGCGTGCCACTACCGCCTCGAACCCGTATTGCGCCGCATACAGCGCGCACAGGTGCTCCGCCTGGCGCTTGGCGAGGCTATAGACATTACCGGGATTGAGCGGGTCGGGCATGCTGTGCAGATGTTCCGGCATCGCCACCATGTCGGCAGGCTGCGGCCCATAGGCACCACCTGAACTGGTCAGCAGGAAGCGCGAGGCGCCGGTGGTTGCCGCCAGCTCCAGCATATGGCGCGTGCCCGCTGCGATCTGATCGTACCGTTCCAGCGGCGTCAGCCTCGCTGCATCGGTGGAATCAGCCGCAGCATGCAGGATGTGACTAAAACGGTCGGTGTGCGGCAAGGTCTGCGGCGACAGGATGTCGCCCTCGTGAAAGCGCAACCAGGGCAAGCCATCGAATTCCGGATGCTGGTCGAGAAAGCGCCGCGACGCGCGACTGAGCACGACGATCTGGGCGAAGTCCGGCGTGCCGCTCTCCAGTGCCCTGCCAAGGAAATGGCGCAGCAGTGCCTTGCCGAAAAAACCCGTCCCGCCAGATATCAGCAATTTCATTGCTTCTCCTTTCATGTTGCGCCCGTCCGCATGATCGTCGCGGATATCAGAACACCAGCACCTTCTGCGCCCCTGCTTCGGCCAGCATTCGTCCTATCGTCTCGCCCCCCCACGATACGGTCACCACAATGGGCAGTCCGGCATGCTCCCGCAGCGCGGCATCACGGTCCATGAAACGGTATTGCCCGGCATAGGCCGATTGCGACAGCGCTTCCCAGCGCGCATCGATCACGGCGCGCACCCGGCAGGCAGACAGCGGCCCGCCGGCCGCGCGCGAGCGGAAGAAATTATCGCCAAAACCATAGACCACGATCTCCTGCCCGGGGACAAACTGCGCCGCCATCCTGCCTGCGCGGTCGCGCTCTTGCGCAAGATAGGAAGCCAGCGCCTGCGGCAGGCCATGCGGCGCCTCCAGACCAGCCGCGCTGTCGCCCCCTGCTGCGCCGATGACATAGCAGGCGGGGAAGGGATTGCCATCCTTGTAGGTGAAATCCTGGCGACCAGCCTGGCGGATTCCCAGACCCCAGCTGCGTACTACATCCGACAAGGACGCGAGGGAGAAATGATTCACATGCAGGCGATCGAAGTAATAGCAGAACTCCCGGCGCGGCGCGGACGCATAGTGCTCCGCATCCGGTACCTCGATGTAGATCTTGCCGCCCGGCGCAAGCTTGCCGACGATGGCGGAAAAATCCTTGAGGTCGACGATGTGTTCCAGCACGTGCGACAGGATGATCACGTCAAACTGTTGATCGACTTCCTGCCACGAACGATTGAAGCGGATGCGCGGATGCGCGCCACGCCCACCCGGCGCATCCTCCTTGACGTTGGGGTCGCTGCCGGCATAGCGATGCTGCGGAAAACGCGCCACCAGGGTGCGCAACAGGCCCGCCTCGCCACATCCCACGTCGAGGACATCCAGCGCCTCCGGACCACCGAGGATGGCGGCCAGGGTATCGGCCTGCGTGACATAGCGCCTGGCGTCCAGCTCGGAAATCTCCGTGTGGACCGACATCTGGTCATTGGTATTGGCGGCGTAATAGCGGTCATAGGCTTGCGCATCGACCGGTGCCACGTACGCGAAATCGCAGGCTGCACAGACGGATACCGTAATGTCGGAGGGCAGCCCTGCACGCTGCGACAATGAGAGCGACAGCAAGGGTTGCTCGGGCTGGGTACCGCAAAGGGGACAGGCGCACAGGGGGGGGCGTGTCCAATGGCGGGTATCGGAATGGGGATGGTCCATGGCGTCAAGTCCAGGTCGGAAAACAAGGCGGGAGCGCAGTGCCCGGCACCGCGCTGTGCATCATCAATAGAAATAGAACGACGAGTCGTCCATCAGATCGGAGTAGTGACGCAGTCCCACCTTGTAGTCCGGACGAATCCGCTTGACCTCGTCAAGCAGTTTCCAGAGGTCGGACGCCCGGTGATAGGCACACACGCATAGCTTGGGCCGCTGCGCCCGGATGGTGTCGGCCGCGCCCTTGAGCGCTTCTTCCTCGGCACCTTCGATATCAAGCTTGAACAGCGTCACCGGGCCGGTGATGATGTCGTCCAAGCGTATGGTCTGGATGTAGGAGACGATGTCATTGGGGATGGGACTGTCGATCTCCTGCAGCAGGTCGAACGACATCGCGGGACGATAGGTGAATTTCTGGTACGACGACGACAGGCCGAGATTGTAGAAAAACACCTCGGGCCGGTCGGCATGTCGTTTCAGGCCATCGTAATACGCCGGCAACTCCGGTTCGAACAGGTAGGCATGGGTCACCTTGCCCAGGCGCTGTTCCATGCGCGCCAGGCTGTCGCCATTGAAGGCGCCGGCATCGACGTAGTAGGCCATGTCGGCTGGCTGGACAAAATCCGCATCGAGGTATTCATCGGCGAAAGGCGACTTGATGGCATCAGCCACCTGGGTGGCCAAGGTACGGCGCATCCGGATCAGACCGTCGAAGACCTGGCGCGAACGCTCGTCGTCCAGTGCCAGGAAGGCCGAGATGAAACGCATGGCGTCGGTGTCGAGTACGTCGACGAAGGAGCGGAAATCGCTCTCGGCATTATGCGAGGTACGCAGTGCGAACATCAGTTCGTGCATGTTCTTCACATGCTTCCAGCCCAGCCCCTGCAACTGCGCCATGATGACATTGCTGTAGCGACCGCTGGCCACGACCACGGACTCGTTCTCGCCATCGATCTGCCCGGGACCACCGATGAGGATGCCGTCGATGCGCTTGCCATGCTTATCGCTACTGTTATCGATGAAGCCCTTCACCTCGATCCCGCGTTCCACGCAGAACCGCGCAACCTTCGCCCCCAGCTTGTGGGCACCGAAGATGTACAAACCACGGTCCACACTGAATGCCCCAGCCAGCGCCGCCTCCAGCGTGGCGCTGGCAGCCGGGCGGTTGGCGTCGGCCAGGGCCAGGATCTCGGGATAGCGATGCAGCTGTCTGAGCAGCTCGAACTTCTCCCGCGCTGCCAGCACCACATGCTCGCCGCACTCCGAGAGGCGTTGGTCGCCAAGGCGGAACGGCAGCACGACCGCGCCGCCATCGGGCCGGGCGATGCTCAGGAAGTAATCCGTGTCGGCCTGCAGATCGGTGGCGTTCATGCCGGCTGCGTCAATTCCCTTGAACATTCTTTCCTCGCGATGAAATGGAGGGCGCCGGGTGACGACGCCGCAATGCCTGATGCCTAGGCCGACGGTACGTTGAAATAGCGCTCGGCCAGGCTCTCGCGTCCCCGTGGACGGATGACGAGTCCCGTCGGCCCGTTGTAGACCACGCTGTCCGCCGGAATCTCACGATCGAACACCAGCGTATTGGCACCGATGGAAGAGCGCGCACCGATGGGCTTGTTACCGATGATCTGCGCGCCAGCGGTCAATGCCACACATTCACCGATCTTCAACTCCGGATCGGTATTGACGGTCACGTTCTGCAGTATCACCAGGAAATTGGAATACTGCGCATGGCCGAGCACGCTGCCCACCGGATGGTTGAGGAAGAAGATCTCGGGCAGCGCCAGCTTGTAGGAACAGAATACGCCGTTGAGCGCCTGGTTCAGCAGCATCAGCTTGTCGCACAAGGCTTGATTCTGCGACCGCTTCCAGAGGCTGTTGCCCATGAAATACAGCAGATGGCAGTACTGGCCCGAATGCAGGTGCGACAACTGCACCTTGCCATCGACCACGAAGCCGCGGATCGAGACGAACTTCAGGCAATACTCGAGCCGCTGCAAGGCCTCATCGAAGGCGGCATCGACATCCGCGCCGGCAAACGCGTAACGGTCAGGAAAAAAACGGTCGAGCTGCTGGCCCATGTAGGCCTTGAACTCCTCTACCGGCATGGACAGATCCATCATCGCGCAGGGCCCTCCCCGGCAACGGCCGGCCGTGGCAGTGGCAGTTCGTATTGGGCGCGCGCGAGATCTTCCGGCACTCCCATGTCGATGAAATAGGCATCGGTCTGCATGCCGTAGATGGCTGCCGTATCGAGCTTGCCGGCCAGCACATCGAGCTCGAAGCTGAAGGCGGCGTCGGTGCTGTCAGCGAACACGCGGGCATGGACGTGATAGACGCCGGAGTTGATCAGACCCGCCTGGCCCACACCCTTTTCCCGAAAACCCAGCACGCGTGCAGCCTGGTCAATCTCGACGCGCCCGAAGCGAGAGGTATCGGCCATGTACTTGAGCGCCATGGCAACATCGGCCGCCTTGTCACGGGCGAAAGCAGCCAATGCACCGGCATCCAGGTCGAGCAGGGTGTCGCCGTTGACGACGATGGCTTCTTCAATCTCGTGCGAACGCATGGCATGACGGATCGCGCCGCCGGTTCCCAGCGGCTGCGGCTCTACCGAATAGGCCACGGGGACACCACGCCACTGGCTGCCATAGAGCGCCCTGATCTTTTCCCACTGGAAGCTGACGGCCAGCACCAGCTCACTGGCACCACCCTCCACCAGCCGGTCCAGCACGTAGGACAGGAAGGGACGGCCGGCCACGGGAATCATGGGCTTGGGCGTCTCCCGGGTCAGCTCGCCCAGGCGGGTTCCCAGTCCACCGCACAGGACGATGGCCTTCATACCGGCTCCGGCCGGAAGATCCGTTGTTCGATGTGCGCACACAGGGCATGTTCGATGACCAGGTGACATTCCTGAATGCGCGGTGTGGAAGCCGACGGCACGCACAGGCAATGATCGGACAGGGCCTTGAGCTTGCCACCCGATTGTCCGGTGAGGCCGACGACCTTGATGTCCTTCTGGCGGCAGGCCTCGATGGCATGCAGGATGTTTTCCGAATTGCCACTGGTGGAAATGGCGATGAACAGGTCGCCTGCACACCCATTGGCCAACACCTGGCGGGCGAACACTTCCTTGTAGCCATAGTCATTGCCGATGGCCGTGAGGATGGAGGAATCGGTAGTCAGCGCGATGGCCGATAGAGGCGGCCGGTCGAAATAGAATCGGCTGACAAGTTCGCCGGCAAAATGCTGGGCATCGGCGGCACTGCCGCCATTGCCGGCGATCAGTATCTTGTTGCCGCGTTGATAGGTCTGCACGCACAGCTCGCCGATGGCCTGCAACTCGGCATTGAGGGCGGCATCCCCCAGGAAGGCCTGGAAGACCTGCAGCGATTCCTGCATGTGCAGGGACAGTCCATTGGATGAGTTACCAGACACTTCTGCCTCCATCGACGACCAGGTTGGTTCCATTCAGATAGCTTGATGCATCCGAGCAGAGGAAGGCAATCGCGCCACGATATTCGTCAGGACGGGCCATGCGCCCCATGGGAATGAGCTTGACCAGCTTGCTGACGAACACATCGTTCTGCCCGGCGTACACACCGCCCGGTGAAAGCGAATTGCAGCGCACGCCCTGCTCGCACCAATAGGTGGCCAGGTACTTGGTCAACCCGATCAGGCCGTGCTTGACCACCGAGTAGGTCACCGGCTTGACCGGCTGCAGATGCGGCGCGCGGCCCTCGACCTGGTACAGCCGCTGATCCGGCGCGATGACCCCGAGGTCGGAGGCGATATTGACGATCACCCCGCCACCGGCCTGCGCCATGTGCGCACCGAATACCTTGGAACAGTTGAAAGCGCCGCCCAGACCGACATCGATATCGAGCTGCCATTGATCGGAAGGGAAATTTTCCAGACGCGAGAAATTCATCCCGTCGGCATCTTCCACCTTGGGATTGCGGGCGGCGTTGTTGATCAGGATAGCGATTGCGCCGTGCTGCTGGAGGATGGCCTCACGCGCGGCCTGTACCTGGTCCAGCCGGGTGATGTCGGTCTGCAGGACCAGCACATCGATGGCGAACTCGTCGCGCAGCGCGCGGGCGTTTCTTTCCAGGCCGGCGGGGTCGATATCGAGCAATACCGGCTGCCCTCCCAGGCTGGCAATAGTCGCTGCGTGCTGGTAACCCAGCATGCCGCCACCGCCGGTGATGACAGCGACTTTGCCTTGCAGGTCGAACAGGTCTTTGCTGGAAACGGGATTGGACATAGCCTTGATCTTTGCCACAGAGAAAATGAAAGGACGCTCGCCATCAGGCATGCCAGCTGGCCAGCGCCGGGACGGCCGCTCAACTGCGCAGCTGCCCTCCATCGAGAACGAACACGGCACCGGTCGCGAAGCTGGTGCGCGCCGAGCACAGGAAGAGCACCATGTCGGCCACTTCCTCGGGGGTACCGAAACGGGCCAGTGCGACATCGCGCTCCAGCATCTCGGTCACCTTCTCGGGCGCGGCCTTGACCTTGCGCTCCCAGCTGCCGCCCTCGAAGAGGATATTACCCGGTGCCACCGCATTGATGCGCACGCCCTCCTTGGCCAGGTAACGCGCCGCGCTGCGCACGAAACTGTCGACCGCAGCCTTGGAAGCCGAATAGGCCGTCGGCGCACCCAGCTCGGCGCTGCCGCAGATGGACGAGACGCACACGATGGCCGCACCTTTCTTCAGGAAGCGACGCGCGGCGTGGACCGTGTTGGTCGTGGCCAGCAGATTGAGCTGCAAGACCCGCAACCACTCTTCTTCCGATTCGGTACCGGGTGGCACCGAGGTGCCGCTGCCGACGTTGCATACCAGCAGATCCAGCTGACCATGAACGGCAACGGCGCGCTCCACCACCGAGGCGGCGCCGGCCGCAGTGGTGACGTCACCGGCCACGCCGATGCCACCGATCGCATGCGCGGCGGCCTCCAGCCTGGAGGGGTCGCGGCCGTTGAGCAGCACCTGGCAAGCTTCACCTGCCAGGGCGGCGGCGATCTGCCGGCCTATGCCCTGCGAAGAGCCGGTGACCAGGGCCACCTTGCCGCGCAGATCAAGTTCCATAGTGGCGGCTCAACAGCCCGGTCACCATCTGCACATACCGCGCCAGGGCACCGGCATGGTCGCCGTCGTCGGCGCGGGCGGTCTGCAGGATGAAGCTTCCGGCGTAGTGTCGGCGCGCCAGGCCGGCCATCACCTTCTCGAGGTCGGCGTCGCCGGTCCCCAAGGGGACGGTGGTACCGCCCAGCTTGCGATCCTTGACGTGGACATTGACGATGCGCTCGCCATAGGCGGCAAATTCTTCATCGGGATCGAAGCCCAGGCTGGCGCTGTTGCCGATATCGTAGTTGACATTGAAGACGTCAGCCGGCAACAGGGCCATGAAGGCCCGATAGTCATCCGGACCATAGTCAGTCTCGAAGATCACCTGCACCCCGGTGGCACGCAGCACCTCTGCCCGTTCCAGCAGATGGCGTACCAGCACATCGCGTTGATCCGATGTCTCCAGGCGGCCGTTGTCCACCAGCGGCACCACGACGAAGCGCACCTCCAGGCGCGCAGCCGCGGCCAGCACCAGATCAAACTTGCGCAGCAGTTCGCTGCGTTGCTGGCCCTCGTATTTCCAGAACGGCATCTGCATGAAGCAGTCGCCTGTCAACGAGTGGACGGCCACGCCATGGCGTGCCATCAATGCCCGTATTTCGGCCTGACCTTGTTCAGTGATGAAGGGGTTCTGCTCCAGACGCTCGTCGTCCAGGGTCCATTCCATTGCCGTCAGGCCCAGCGCCTGGGCACGCGGAAACTCGAGTTGCCAGGTATCCCAGGGAAAGGCCTGGATCTTGCCGTCGATACGATCGACCAGGCGTCCCTGCATGAATCCTATGTTGTTCATCACAATCCTTTTGCAGTCCATCCGCCATCGACGATGAGGTCGGTGCCGGTGACATATTTGCTGGCTGGTGAAGCCAGGAAGATGGCGGCGCCCACCAGGTCCTCGGGCTGTCCCCACCGTCCCAACATGGTATGACCGGCGCGCTGTTCATGCAGCACCGGGTCGGCATGGCTGGCGGCGGTCATGGCGGTCTGGACATAGCCTGGCACCAGGCAGTTGACGCGCACCTGGCTCGGACCCAGATCCAGCGCCAGTGCCTTGCTCATCATGCGCAGACCACCCTTGGCGGCGACGTAGGCGGGATTATTGGGAAAGGCCATGAGCGAGCCGATGCTGGTGACCGTGATGATCGAACCCTGCCCGCGTGGGGCCATGCGGCGTCCGGCGTTGGCGCAGCAGTCATAGGCGCTGCTGAGGTTGCTGGCAAGGGTGGCGTTGAAGGTCTCGCTCGATTGCATGCCGCCCTGGGAAGGCAGGGTAATCCCGGCCACGTGCAGGTAGACGTCGATGGCGCCAAACTTGGCCTCGACATCATCGAACAGCCCAGCCACGGCGGCCGGAGCGCATACGTCGCAGCGACGGTAGTCGAAGCGCGCATCGGCAGCGGCATCCGAACGTCCGAAGCCCACCACCCTGGCGCCGGCATCGACCAGGCCATTGGCGATTGCATGACCGATACCACGCGAGGCACCGGCCACCACGGCGACCTTGCCCTGCAGGGAAAAGAGAGAAAGGATGTCGCTCATTGCGAACTCATTCACCGATCAGCGGGATGAGCATGTTGCTGCGCAGCTCTTCGCGGTCGAGGAAGGGGAACAGGTCTTCCAGCGGCGACGATTCCATCTTGCCGTTGGCGCCCTGGCGGGTGGCAATACGCGGGATACGCGGCTCTTCCGGCAGCACCATGACCTCGCACAGCAGCGGACCGTCGCCGGCCAATGCCTGCTTGAGCTGCTCGGACAAGCGCGCGCCCGACTCGATGCGGATGAACGGCACGCCATAGGCGCGGGCCAGGGTTTCCAGGTCGGGCAGCGCCATTCCGCTGCTGGCATCGGCTCCCACCAGGCGTTTGAAGTAGTTGGTCTGCGAGGTGCGGATCGAGGCGTAACCGGCGTTGTTGATGACGAAGCATTTCACCGGCAATTGCAGGCTGGCCATGGTTGCCAGTTCCTGCACGTTCAGTTGCAGACCGCCGTCACCCTCCACGCAGATGGTGCGCTGGCGATCCGCCGCCAGGCAGGCGCCGACGGCCGCCGGCACGCCGAAGCCCATGGCGCCGGTGCCACGGTTGTGGAAGCAGCGCTGGCCTGGTTTCAGGCGCAATGCCAACAGGAACAGTTCCACCGAGAAGCCGGCACTGCCGGTGGCGATGACGTCGCCCTCGGCCATCTCGGAGGAGAGTGCATCGGTGAAGTGATACAGGCTGAGCGGTCCTTCGGTGGTGATCTGCTCGGGCTGCAGCAGGGGATACTTCTGCTTCCAGCCGGCAATGCGCTCCAGCCATGCTGCGTAGGACGGCAGAGTCGGCTGGCGATCGAGCGCCGCGTGCAAGGCCACCAGATAGTCCTTGGCATCGGCCACCACAGGCAGGGCGATTTCCATCTTCATCTTGCGAATCTCGGCGACGTCGATATCGACCATGATCTTCACGGCACCGCGGGCAAAGCGGTCATGCGCGTAGGCCGTCATCGCCATGTCCAGACGGGCGCCCACCACCAGGATCAGGTCGGCGTTCTGCAACGCGAAGTTGGCCCAGCGCGGTGCGATCGAACCAGGACGACCGGCGTACAGGGGATGGTCTTCCTCGATGATGTCCATGCCCAGCCAGGTGGTCAGCACCGGCACGCCGGCGCGGTCGAGGAAATCGCGCAGTTCCGGAACGGCGCCTGCAATGCGCACGCCGCTGCCGGAGATGACCACCGGACGTTGTGCCTTGCGCAACAATGCAAGGGTTGCCTCGGCCTCGCTGCGCAGGTCTGCGCGCGGGGCTTGCACCGCAGCCGGCGCCCGACGCAGGGTGGCCGGATCGACTTCCATGGCCTGCACGTCCAGCGGCACATCCAGCCAGACCGGGCCACGACGGCCACTCATGGCGGCCTGTACCAGTTCATCGAAGACCACGCCCACGTCTTCCGGGCGCAACAGGGTCACGGCCTTCTTGGTGATGGAAGACACCATGGTGACGATATCGGCTTCCTGCACGCCCAGCATGCGCAGTTCGGTACCGGCCTTGAGGTCGGCGGTCTTGACCTGACCGGAGACGAAGAATACCGGTGTCGAATCCAGCCAGGCGCCGAGGGTGGCGGTAATGACGTTGGTCGCGCCCGGGCCGCTGGTCACCAGGCAGGCACTGGGGCCGGCCAGCAGCTTGCCGGCGGCTTCCGCGGCGATGCCGGCAGCCTGCTCGTGCAGGCAGAGCACCGGTTCCAGCTGCGGGTGAAGGCCCAGGGCGTCGTTGAGGTGCATGGCCCCGCCACCCGGCAGGAAGAACACCTGGCGGATGCCCAGTTCGGCCAGGCGGGACATGATGTAATCGGCGACGCGCATTTCAATTCCTTCAATGGCTGGGAGCCGTTGGCAGGCTCATCCTTGCCACCGGTTCAAGAGTTGACTTCAGCGTCTTTTAACGGCACGAAGTCCATTTTGTTTAGTTCAGCGAGGCCAGATATTCAAGCGCCGACCAGAATCCGGCGCCGTGGTCCTTGTGCCCTTGCCATACCTCGGGGATGAATCCCATACCCGGGCAGGCAGCGATCTTCTTCCAGCTGGCGGGCCAATCGACGTCGCCGGTGCCCATCACCACGCCTTCGCCGTTGGTCCCCTTGGCGTCGGCGACGTGCAGATGCGCCGAATAGGGCAACAGCAGGGCCAGGGATTGCTGGAAGTCCAGGCCGAAGTGGTTGCAGGTCATCTGCAGGTGCGACAGGTCCAGGCACAGGCGCATGTTCATGGCGCGCGCCTGGGCCGCCAGCTCATCGGGCATCATGAAGATGTTCTGATGACGCTGGCCGCCGAAGTGCCAGGGGAAAGGCGCCATGTTCTGCGGGACCAGTTCGGTGCGGCCGAAATCGATCTGTGCGCACGATGCCAGGAAACGCTCATACAAGACCTTGCGATGCGCCAGCGGGAACGGTGCATCGGCGGAGAAGCCGCCGACATTGGCCACGATCAGCAAGGAATCAGCCTGGGGGAAGAACTCGGCGATGCGATGCGTGGCATCGACCACGCGCTGCAGGTTGTCGATGGAACGCTGGCGATAGGCTTGGTCGTCCGCGGCCAGGTCCAGCAGTTCGCTGTTCTCGAACAGTTCCGGCGCATGCACCACCAGTCGGGTGCAGGCGACCTGCGTCAGATAGGGAGCAGGATCGACCCCAAGGTCGCGATACGACAGGTGGAACTCGAACAGGTCCGGCTTGACCCAGGTCTCGTACTGACGGAAATCGTGATAACGCACCGGCACGCCCCATTTCACGGGGAAGTGGTAGCGGCGGTCGATGCTGAGTTTTTCGCGCAGATCGCTTTCGAACAGGAATTCACCCTGGGCGATGGCGCGATTGGCCGGCTTGCCCAGCAATTCGACCAGCTTGTAGGGCGCCAGGCCCTGGCCCGGACTGGCCACGCGCAAGGCACTTTCGCTGAATACCTCGCCTTCGGCGATGTCACGCGCAGCAATCACGCTCTTGGCCAGGTTTTCACGGTTGAGCAATTCACCCTGGCTGGCATGACGGCCAGGGCCGCTCCATGGCAGCGCCTTCTCGATCTGGCGGATACCGTCCACCAGTTGCCGGAACTCGGCCGGCTCCAGGCTGGCCAGGTGGTCCGGCCCTTCCATGTTGCGGTCCAGGGTGATGTGGCGCTCCACCAGCGACGCACCCAGCGCCACGGCGGCCAGGGTCACGGCGGTGCCACGCTCGTGGCCCGAATAGCCGATGACGCCATGCAATTGCTTCAGGCGGGCGATATACCCCAGCTGGATATCGGACTCCGGCGCCGGATAGGTGCTGTTGCAATGCAGGAGCGCGAACGGCACCTGCAAGCTCTTGAGCTGATCGATGGCGCGCACGATTTCATGCTCGAAGGACATGCCGGTGGACAGCACCAGCGGCTTGCCGAGGCTGGCCGCCTTGCGAATCAGGTAGGGGTTGCACAGGTCGGCCGAGGCGATCTTCAGGGCCGGGACATCGAAGCCTGCCAGCACGTCGACGCTGGGCTCATCCCAGGGCGTGCACATGTAGGTGATGCCGCGCTGGGCGCAATAGTCGCGCACGGCGCGATGATCTTCGATGCTCAGTTCGACCTTGTTGAGCAGGTCCTGGATATATTCGACACCGAGGTCTTCCGCCACCGAGCCGTCGGCCTTGGTGCGATACAGCGCGCTACGATCGCGCAGCTGGAATTTGGCGCAGTCGGCACCGGCCTCGATGGCCGCGTCCACCAACTGCTTGGCCAGTTCCAGCGAACCGTTGTGGTTGTTGCCGATTTCGGCGATGACGAAGACGCGTGCCCCGCCGATTTCATGTCCATCGATGGAAAAAACGGTATTGCTCATAGGATTTTGGTGCGCCAGGAAACGACACCCTCATTTTCAAATTTGAAGATCGACAGCTTGCAGTTCAGGTCCTTGAGGCGCTTGGCCAGTTGCTGGCGATACTGCGGCTGCACGAAAAACAGGAAGAACCCACCCGCGCCGGCACCCAGCAGTTTGCCACCCAGCGCGCCAGCCTGCATCGCCGATTCATAGATATGGGCCAGTTCGGGATTGCTGATGTCGGCGGAAAGACCGCGCTTGAGCTGCCAGGCCTTGTCCAGGCAACGACCGAAGTCCATCAGTTCGCCGCGGAGGAGATGGCGGTGCATCTCCCGGCACAAGGCCACCATCTCGGTCAGCTGCTCGGCCTTGTTCTCGTTGGAGTAGGTCTCGCGCTGCTTCTTGTGCAGCGTGCCGGAATCATGCTTGATGCGCGAATCGCAGAGGATCAGGCATTCTTCCAGTTCGTTGACGGTCGCGGCTTCCAGGCGGATCGCATGGACCAGGTTCTTCTTGTCACCCAGTTCGATCAGGTTGAAACCGCCGAAGGCTGACGCATACTGGTCCTGCCAGCCACCTGCCACACCGAAGCAGACACGCTCGGCCTGGAAGGCCAGTTCAGCCACTTCATAAGTGGTCCAGCGGTCCAGCCGCATTTCATTGAAGGCCGCAACCACGGCGGTTGCGACCGCGGACGAACCACCCAGACCGGAGCCCACCGGAAAGTCGGAGCGCACATACAGGTCAAACCCATAGATCGGCTTGATCACCGACACCACCGCCGACAGCAGGTCCTGGCGGGGCGAAGCCAGCAGGTCCAGCAGCGAGGGGTAGTGGGTATGGGTATCGAGGTCTTCGGAATAGATGTGGATGTTGCGGTCGGCGCGCGGGATCAGGGTGGCGTGGGCATACAGCGCCACGGTGGTGCTCAGGACCGCACCGGGATGATCCACGAAGTAATAGGTCAGGTCCGATCCACCGCCGCCGAAGCTGATCCGCACCGGGGCGCGGGCGCGCGTGAGGACCGGAGCCTCGGGTGAAGCCAGCTCGTACTCCGGGGTGATCAGGTCCATCAAGCGGCCGTCCGGGGCGACCTTGGGAATGACAGTGAATCCCAGGTCCAGCAACTTCAGCATTTCCTCGCGACTGGCATTCATCCCGACGCTGCGGAAACTCTTGTTCATGCAGGCAGTGACGGCTTCATCGGTCTGGCCGCCGTTGAGCAGGAAGCGCCGCACGTCACCATTGGTGATCAGGCCCTTCAACTGGAGCTCACGATCGGTTACGAAGACGGTCTGGAAACGGCTCGCTTCAATCTTGTCGATGGCAGACAGCAAATCCTCGTCGTCGTAGACGATCATTTTTTCCAGAAGCTGGTTCAAAATGCGACCCCCAGGAAGCGTTCAAGATGATCAACCACGTGATCCAGATGACTTTCGGTCAGCCCAGGGAAGACACCAACCCAGAAGGTATCGTTCATGATGACATCGCTATTGCCCAGCTCACCGCTGACGCGATAGTTGCGCCCGATCATGTAGGGCTGGCGGGTCAGGTTGCCGGCGAACAACAGACGGGTGCCGATGCGCTGCTGGTCGAGGTAGGTCAGCAGGTCTACCCGTGACACCGGCGCGTTGGGGCGCAAGGTGATCGGGAAACCGAACCAGGACGGATCAGATTCCGGGGTGGCCTCCGGCAGGATCAGGAACTCCTCACAGCTCTTCAGGCGTTGCTTGAGATAGGCGAAATTGCGCTTGCGGGCAGCCACGAAGTCATCCACCCGCTCCATCTGGGCCAGACCGCAGGCAGCCTGCATGTCGGTGATCTTGAGGTTGTAGCCCAGATGCGAATAGGTGTACTTGTGGTCGTAGCCTTCGGGCAGGTTGCCCAGTTTCCAGCAGAAGCGTTTCTGGCAGGTATTGTCCTTGCCCGGGGGGCAATAGCAGTCGCGCCCCCAGTCACGGAAGGATTCGGCAATACGCTTGAGCTCGGGGTTGTTGGTGAACACCGCGCCGCCCTCACCCATGGTGATGTGGTGAGCCGGATAGAAGCTCAGGGTACCGATGTCACCGAAGGTCCCCACCAACTGGCCACGATAGGTCGAACCCAGGGCATCGCAGCAATCCTCGATGAGCCACAGCCCGTACTTCTTGCACAGGCCGACCACCACATCCAGGTTGTATGGATTGCCCAGCGTGTGGGCCAGCATGATGGCCTTGGTCTTGTCCGAAATGGCGGCCTCGATCCTGGCGGGGTCGATGTTGTAGGTCGGGATATCCACGTCCACGAACACCGGCACGGCGCCAAACTGCAGGATGGGGTTGACGGTGGTCGGGAAGCCGGCTGCCACGCCGATCACTTCATCTCCCGGCCGGATGGCGCGCGCGCCCAGGCTGGGCGAGGTCAGTGTCGAAAAGGCGATGAGATTGGCCGATGACCCCGAATTGACCGTGATCAGGTGCTGCACCCCCAGATACCGGGCCAGCTTGGCCTCGAAGGCATCGTTGAAGCGACCGGTGGTGAGCCAGCCATCCAGCACCGATTCGGTCATCAGTTCCAGTTCCCTGCTGCCGATCACCTTGCCTGCCGGGGCCACGGTAGTCACGCCGGGGACGAATGCCACCGGCTGGTGCGCCAGTTCGCCATACTGTTTCACCAGTGTGGCGATCTGCTTTCTCAACTGATCTTTATCCATGATGTTCTGTTTTGCTGTCTTGCGACCTGGTTACCCTGCTTACGTCCAGCGCTTCCACGGAGCGCGTCCGGACCACCACAGGTCTTCGAGATAGTTCTTGTCGCGCAGGGTATCCATGGGCTGCCAGAAACCGTTGTGATAATGCACCCTGAGCTGGTCTTCCTTGGCCAGGCGCTCGATGGGCGCGCCTTCCCAGACGGTGGCATCCTGCTCGATATAGTCCAGCACGCGCGGCGAGAGGACGAAGAAGCCGGCATTGATCCAGCCGCCCTCCTCGGGTGGCTTTTCCTTGAAGCTCATGACCCGGTCGCCGTCCACGCTGAGCGTGCCGAAGCGCCCCAGCGGGCGCGCCCCGGTCACGGTCGCCATGCGGCCATGCTGGCGGTGATAGGCAATCGAGGCGGTGATGTCGATGTCGCCCACGCCGTCGCCATAGGTGAAACAGAAGTCGTCGTCACCGATATACTGGCCCACGCGCTTGAGACGCCCACCAGTCTGGGTGTCGGCGCCGGTATCGATGAGGGTCACCTTCCATGGCTCGGCATGCTTGTGATGCACTTCCACCGAGTTCTTGGCCAGATCGAACGTGACATCGGAGGTGTGCAGGAAATAGTTGGCAAAGTATTCCTTGATCACATAGCCCCGGTACCCGCAGCACACCACGAAGTCGGTCAGGCCATGGCTGGCATAGATCTTCATGATGTGCCAGAGAATGGGATTGCCGCCGACTTCCACCATCGGTTTGGGTCTGAGAGCCGTTTCTTCGCTGAGTCGAGTACCCAGTCCGCCGGCCAGGATGACAACCTTCATAAGCGCCTTTATTGAACTTTGATGCGATAATTCCAATAATTCGGCCCATTAAATCACACTTGAAAAACGGCCTATTTGGCGATTAGAAAGGTTTTTTTCAGCCTCACCCGCGCCTTCGTAGCTCATCCGGCGACCCGCCACCGCCGCGTTGGATGAATACGGATCAGCTGCGGCGGACGCCCGTCGAACCGTACCAAGAACGGGCCAATCTGATCCAACATGCTTCAATTCCAGACTTCTTCCTTAAAAATCCTGTATTTTCCCGAACAGGTCCCTGTTTAATCCTCTCACTCCGGAATCGCAATGAGCCAGAATGCAAACGACAACGCCCCATCCTCCAAGGCACTGGAAGAAAAACTGGCGCAGATCGACGGCCGCCTTGACGGGCTGGAACACAGTTTGAGGCAGTTGATGACGACCACCCGCGTCATGGCCGAGACCCAGGCAAAGGGGATCGCCCAGATCGAACGGTCGATGCAGCAATTGCTGATCCCGCTGCATATTTCCTTGTCAAAATTGAAATCGACCACGCAACTGGTGTCGCGCAACGTCTATCGCGGCCCGCGCGAGGTGATCCGCGTGATCTTCCTTGTTCACAATGTGGAAACCTGGAACGCCCTGGATGAAATCTACCGCCTCATGCTGGAACACGAGCGTTTCGAGCCGGTAGTCGTGACCCTGAAGCGGGATTTTCTCAACGCACAGCGCTTTGGACAGGAAGAGATCAACTACAACGGCCTGATGCAGCTGGGCATCAAGCCGATCCGCTTCAACAGCAACGATCCGGTGGAAGAACTGGAACTGCTCAAGCTGATGAACCCGGACATCATCTTCCGGCAAGCGCCCTGGGATATCAGCATCCAGCCTGAATTCCGCTACAACGAAATCAACTTCGCCAAGGTCTGCATGGTGCCCTACGGTTTCGGTTCGGTTGCCATGCAGGATGAACACTACAACCACCACTTCATGCGCAACTGCTGGCGCATCTATGCCGAGTCGCCGCTGGCGCTGGATCGTGCGCGGGACTTCATCTTCGATTCCAACATGGTGGTGGCTGGAACGCCCAAATTCGACCAGATCATCCGTGCCAAGAGCGAGGCTGCCTGGCCACTGCCGATCGGCCCCGACAAGATCCGCATCATCTGGGCACCGCATCACAGCATGACCGCGGACTGGCTCAATTTCTCCACCTTCCGGAGCAACTACAAGCATTTCCTGCAACTGGCGCGCGAATGTCCGCACCTGGACATCGTCTTCAAGCCCCACCCGGCCCTGCTGGAAAAGGTCGTCGCCTATGGCTTCATGACGCAACCGGATCTGCGCAGCTATCTCGAAGAGTTTCTCGCCTTGCCCAACACCGCCATGGTCACCAACGGTGACTACGCGCCGCTGTTCTGGGGTTCGGACATCCTCATCACCGATGGCATTGGCTTCTTCGGGGAATACATGGTCACCGGCAAGCCCATCATCTGGACCGAGAACCCGGGGCACTTCCCCTTCAACCCAATCGGCGAGATGTTGCAGGAAGGCATGTATCGGGCCGGTGATTTCGAGGCTGTCGTGGGCTATCTGGAACAACTCTGCGTGGAAAAACAGGACCCGCTCAAGGAGAAGCGCGAGGAAATCATCAAGCGCCTGTTGCCGCGCCCCGAGGGCAGCGCGCAATTCATCGTCAACGACCTCCTCAATGAAATGGACAAGCTGTAATCCCGCGTCCTGCTTTGCCTGGTATTTCACCTACAAGAATATCGAATGAACATCGTCATCCTCGCCGCCGGCATGGGCAAACGCATGCAATCCGCCCTGCCCAAGGTCTTGCATCCCCTGGCCGGCAAGCCCCTGCTGGGCCATGTGGTCGACCTCGGCCGCTCGCTGGCCCCCTCACAACTGTGCGTCATCTACGGCCACGGCGGCGACGCCGTACCCAAGGCCTTCGCCGACCAGGGCCTGTCGTTCGCCCTGCAGGAACCCCAGCTCGGCACCGGCCACGCCGTCATGCAGGCCTTGCCCCATCTGGACGACAACGCCCCCACCCTGGTGCTGTACGGCGACGTCCCACTGACCAGCACCGCGACGCTGCAGCGCCTGCTGCAAGCCGCCAGCCAGGACAAGCTGGGGGTGCTGACCGTCGAGCTGGACAACCCCACCGGTTACGGGCGCATCGTGCGCGAAGGCGGCAAGATCACCCGCATCGTCGAACAGAAGGATGCCAGCACGGCCGAACTGGCCATCAAGGAAGTCAATACCGGCATCATCGTCGCGCCCACCGCGCGTCTGCGTGACTGGCTGTCCAGGCTGTCCAACAAGAACGCACAGGGCGAGTACTACCTCACCGACGTGATCGCCGCCGCCGTGGCCGATGGCGTCGAGGTGGTCTCGGCCCAGCCCGACGATGTGGCCGAAACCCTGGGGGTGAACAGCAAGGTGCAACTGGCGGAACTGGAACGGGTACACCAACTGCGCATCGCCCGTGCCCTGCTGGAGTCCGGCGTGACACTGGCCGATCCGGCACGCATCGACGTACGCGGCGTGCTCAACTGCGCGCGCGACGTCAGCATCGATGTCAACTGCGTCTTCGAAGGCGAGGTCAGCATCGGCGAAGGCGCCACCATCGGCGCCCACTGCGTCATCCGCAACGCCCGTATCGCTGCCGGTGCAAACATCAAGCCCTTCACCCACATCGAAGACGCGGTGGTCGGCGCCAAGGCCCAGATCGGTCCCTATGCCCGCCTGCGCCCCGGTACCGAACTGGCGGCCGACGTACATATCGGCAACTTCGTCGAGGTCAAGAACAGCATCGTCGGCCTCGGCAGCAAGGCCAATCACCTGGCCTACGTGGGTGACGCCGACATCGGCAGCGGGGTCAACGTCGGCGCCGGTGTCATCACCTGCAATTACGATGGTGCCAACAAATTCCGCACCGTCATCGAGGATGATGCCTTCATCGGCAGCGACAGCCAGCTGGTCGCACCGGTGCGCGTGGGCAAGGGTGCCACCATCGGTGCCGGCACCACGCTGACGAAGGACGCACCGGCCGGCCAACTGACCCTCTCGCGTGCCAAGCAGCTGTCGCTGGCGGGATGGCAGCGCCCGGTAAAGATAAAGAAGTGAGTGCCCAGGCGCGAATCTGACTTATCCACAGCAAAAAAAAATCGGCCGGCCACATTGTGCGCCGGCCGATTGCTTTTCAGCGTCGCTCACACGGCTTCAGGTCTCGATGGGCACTGCCGTTTCGAACTTGCTGCGATGGATGGAGAAATAGCTGCGCACATTGCGCACATTGCGCTGCGAGGCGAACAGGCGATGCGCCAGCGCGTGATAGGCCGGCATGTCCCGCACCAGCACCACCAGCACGAAATCCGGTCCCGGCGAGACGCGATAGCACTGCTGCACCGCCGGCTCGGTTGCCACCAGCGCCTCAAAGGCCTGCTGCTCTTCCTCCCCCTGCCGGTCCAGCGTGATCTCGACCACCGCAGTCAGTGTCGACGACAGGCGCACCGGATCCAGCAAGGCCACCTGACGCGCAATCACGCCGGCCTCGACCAGCCGCTTGACCCGCCGCAGACAGGTGGGCGGAGAGGCATGCACCCGGGCAGCCAGCTCCTGGTTGGTCTGGCTGGCATCTGTCTGCAAAGCCTGCAGAATCCGGCGGTCAAGGTCGTCCAGGTCGAGTTTCATCAGCGTTGAATCAGGGGCCAGTCATGGATCGGAAAAGATTGGAACAGCGCATATTGAAATATAAATTCATTAAATTGCATTTTCTTTCCAAATATTTCTGCACACCGTGATCAGGCAATATTAATTCATTTAATACCAATTTTAGAAATCATATTTCAAATTGCCTGCCCTACCATGCATGCACATCTTTTCCCAAGAGGCATTCCATGTGCGGCATCGTCGGCGCAGTAGCGCAACAAAACGTCACCCCCATCCTGCTTGAAGGCCTGAAGCGCCTCGAATATCGCGGCTACGACTCCTGCGGGGTGGCGCTGCATGTGGATGGCAAGCTGCAGCGCTCGCGCAGCACCTCGCGCGTGGCCGACCTGCAGCAGCAGATTGCCCAGACCGGCCTGGCCGGCTTCACCGGCATCGCCCACACCCGCTGGGCCACCCACGGCGCCCCCGCTACGCACAATGCCCACCCGCACTTCTCGCGCGACCGCATCGCACTGGTCCACAACGGCATCATCGAGAACCACGACGAACTGCGTGCCGAACTGCAAGCGGCCGGCTATACCTTCGAGAGCCAGACCGACACCGAAGTGATCGCCCACCTGGTCGACCACATGTATGACGGCGACCTCTTCCACACCGTACAGCAAGCCGTGCGCCGCCTGACCGGCGCCTATGCCATCGCCGTCTTCTGCGCCGACGAACCGCACCGCGTGGTTGCCGCACGCCAGGGATCGCCCCTGATCGTGGGCGTGGGCGAGGGGCAGAACTTCGTCGCCTCCGACGCCATGGCCCTGGCCGGCACGACCGACCAGATCATCTACCTGGAAGAAGGCGACGTCGTCGACCTGCAACTGCAAAAGGTCTGGATCGTCGACAGCAACGGTCGACCAGCCGAGCGCGAAGTACGCACGGTGCAGGCCTACACCAGCGCGGTGGAACTGGGCCCTTACCAGCACTACATGCAGAAGGAAATCTTCGAGCAACCGCGTGCCATCGCCGACACCCTGGAAGGCGTCGTGCGCATCATGCCGGAACTCTTCGGCGACAAGGCCTACAAGGTCTTCAAGGAGGTCGACTCCATCCTGATCCTGGCGTGCGGCACCAGCTACTACGCCGGCCTGACCGCCAAATACTGGCTGGAATCGATAGCCCGCATCCCCGTCAATGTGGAAATCGCCAGTGAATACCGCTACCGCGACAGCGTGCCCAATCCGAAGTCACTGGTGGTCACCATCTCGCAAAGCGGCGAGACCGCCGACACCCTGGCCGCACTGAAGCATGCCCGCAGCCTCGGCATGCCGCATACCCTGACCATCTGCAATGTGGCCACCAGCGCCATGGTGCGCGAATGCGAACTGGCCTACATCACCCGCGCGGGTGTGGAAGTGGGCGTTGCCTCGACCAAGGCCTTCACCACGCAGCTGGCGGCATTGTTCCTGCTCACCCTGGCATTGGCACAAACCCGTGGCCTGCTGACTGACGAGGAAGAAGAAGCCCACCTCAAGGCCATGCGCCACCTGCCCGCAGCCTTGCAAAGCGTACTGGCACTGGAGCCCAGCATCGTGGCCTGGTCCGAGGCCTTCGCGCGACGCGAAAACGCCCTCTTCCTGGGTCGCGGCCTGCACTACCCGATCGCACTGGAAGGCGCGCTCAAGCTCAAGGAAATCACCTATATCCACGCCGAAGCCTACGCCGCTGGCGAACTCAAGCACGGCCCGCTGGCCCTGGTCACCGACCAGATGCCGGTGGTGACGATCGCACCCAACGACGCACTGGTGGAAAAGCTCAAGTCGAACATGCAGGAAGTGCGCGCACGCGGCGGACAGTTATATGTCTTCGCCGACGGCGACTCACGCATCACCTCGGCCGAAGGCGTGCACGTGATCCGCATGCCGGAACATTACGGCGTGCTCTCGCCTATCCTGCATGTGGTGCCGTTGCAGTTGCTGTCGTATCACACGGCACTGGCAAGGGGGACGGATGTGGACAAGCCGCGGAATTTGGCGAAGTCGGTGACGGTGGAGTGAGGGGGATGGGGTTCTGTGACCACAATGAATAAAGTTGGTCGGGCCCGAATAAAGTTGGTCGGAGATTTAATCCCCACAAAAGTTAAAGCCACCCATACTGAACTGCACCCCAAAATTTGGACACCGATCCAACCTTTGGGGTGTTTTTCATGGCGAAGTACGACACGAAGTTTAAATATGAAGTGGTCAAGCGCTGCTTGAGGGGCGGCAGCAGTGTCAGAGCGGCAGGCAAAGAATTCGGAATTGATTACGCAACTGTGCACCGCTGGGTGCAGAGGTAACGCTCAACACCAACTCACGGCCATCAACGCTAGTTGCACTGATTCGTATGGCGCCCTGCCCCCTGAACATTGATAACGGCATCGAGCCAACATCAAATAACACCTCGGCGCCGTGGGAGCTAAAATAACTGCGCTGCTGCCCCAGTTCGAGGAGCCGCGAGCGCCATCTACAGCGAAAAAGTTAGGAGCGCCATCAGCCTGGCAAAGAATTTTTCTCGTCAACTGGGCTGCAACTGACCGAAGGACCGATGCCACCATCCAGACAGTGATTGCTGATAGCTACGCAAGTTTGGGCGAGGTCGGTTAGATTATATGGCGCAATACGGAAGCGATACATTGGCATGCGTTCATAGTTCTGAACGCGCCTCTATCAATAAATGACCTAGGCGCTAGGCGCCCATACGTGGGAGGTAGCAGCATGCAATGGATCGACGAAAAGGCCCTAGAGACCTGGGCTCATCTCCTGAACGCTCGTGAAATGGTGATGGCCATGCTGGCCGACCTGATCCGTATGACGGTTGATGACGCATCGCGTTTTCGCTTCCCGAGCGGAGAGGCCAGCCAGCTGCGGGGCTGGGATGGCGATCTGGAGACGACTGAGGAAAAGGGCCTTGTTCCAGAGGGTAAGTCAAAATGGGAGTTTGGCACCGGTCCAGGCGCTTCGAAGGCTAGCGCCGACTATAAGAAGCGGACCGAACAAACTCCGTCCACCGAGATGGCAGAAAACACGCTCATCCTCGTCAATCTTGGGAAATGGGACACTCCAAGCAAGAAGATTCCTGAATGGGAAGATGACCGCCGCAAGGAAGGAAAATGGAAGGATGTCCGATGCATCGATGGTGTGTCGCTAGTTCAGTGGCTTAAAGATCACCCGGCAATTGCTGCTCGCTACGCTCGCAATGTCCTTAAGACAGCTCCTCAAGAAGGAGCCTTGAGCACCGATGAATACTGGGAGGAATTTAGTACTCAGTTCAAACCGGCTCTCAGCGAAAAGCTTGTGATCGCTGATCGACAGCAGGAAGCTGACGCGCTGATCGCTAAGCTTCGTGGGCAACCTGAATCGTTCATGCTCGGCGCAGAGACGTCCGAGGAGGTCATAGCCTTCGCGGTCGCTGCGATCCGCAGCGCGGAGCCTGATGTGCGCGAATCATTGGAGTCCAGGACGCTGATTGTCCGCACTGAAGCAGCCGCTCGCTTCCTGGCGGTGAAATCGAATATGGTATTCATCGCCACGGGCGACGCCGCCGAGCGTCTGGCAGGGGTGCTCGCGAAGAATTGCCCAACACTGTCGGCCGCAACGGGCGCACAGGCCAGACGCAGCCCTATGCTGAAACGACCGACCGCTTCGGGTATGGTGCCCGGGTTCATCGAAATGGGTCTCGATCACGGGCAGAGCTACGAGCTGGCACATCGATGCGGGCGGAGCCTTACGATCCTGAAGCGACTCATAAAAAACGCCCCTGTTGCTGACCCCGCATGGGTGGATCAGGCGATTGCGCTGAAGCCCGCGCTTCTCGCCGGGGGTTGGTCCAGTGACGTCCCCGCAGATTGTGATGTACTGAAGGATCTGGGCGGCTTTTCGGTTTATAACGCCCTTGAGCGAATCCTTATGCCCACTCTCGGAATGCCTGATCGCCCCGTCGACAGAGAGGCCGATGTCTGGCAGGTGCGCGCACCCGTGGATGCCTTCTATTTCTACGGCCATCAGATCACCGAAGATGACCTATTGCGGCTGCGTGAAGCCATCGTCAAGGTCTTTGGCAAGCAGCCTGAACCGCCGTCACGAGACCAAAAATTCAATCAGGCTAAAGCCGCGCCGTCAGACTACAGCCACTGGCTGCGTGATGGCCTTGCGTTGACACTGCTAGTCATCGCGTCGATGCATAAGGTAGCGGGCTTATACGTCAAGGGAAAATCTCCGCAGCAGTATGTTGACGAAGTAATCAGCGCGCTGCCCGAATGGGGAAAATCGCACCATTCGATCGTGCGTCTTGGCGACCAATCCGCGCTGTTCGCAGAAGCCGCGCCCAACCCTTTTTTGAAGGCCCTCGAGTCTATGCTCGAGGGCGCCCCTGAAGAGATCGCACAGATCTTCGTGTCAGAGCGCCAACACTTCTTCAGCCCGTCGAGCCCGCATGTGCACCTACTTTGGGCGCTAGAGACCATTGCGTGGGACCCGCGATACCTAAGCCGTGCGGCGCTGGTTCTCGCCAAACTCGCTGAATTGGATCCGGAACCAGATTCAAATCACGTCAATCGGCCGATCAACAGCCTACGAGACATCTTGCTAGGCTGGTCGCCCAATACGTACGCATTGCAACCGCAGCGCATCGCGTGCCTTGATGTAATTCTGATGGCGTGCCCCGATGTCGGCTGGCAATTGATCGAAAAGCTTCTGCCCCGGCATATGGACTCGTCGTCCCCCACGCAGCATCCCAAACTGCGTGATCTGGCACCTGAACAGCCCGAGGAGATTACTTTCGGATTGGTTTGGGACTTTGAAACGGCAGTTGTCGAGCGTGCTCTTGTCGCGGCCGGCGATGACGAGAGCCGTCTTTGTATCTTCGTCGAGAAGATCGTAGAACTACAGCCGTCAAATCTGGCGAAGGTACTCACCCGTATCGACACCTACCTCGCCGCTCACACAATGACTGAGGGACATCCGATCTGGCACGCCCTCAAAGACGAGTTAGCTCGCAATGAATACTTCGGTGATGCAGACTGGGCATTGACTGGCGAGGAGCTCGCTGCCGTGAAAGATCTAGTCGAACGACATCGCCCAACCGATCCCCTAGTATCTGACCGCCATGCGTTCGACGACTGGACACCGCTTATTGGCAGGTACGATCCGAGTACAGAGCTGCTCGATGACGCCACCAACTTGCGCAAGAAGGTTCTGCTGCGCGTACTGGCACGAGACGGCGTACCGGGTATTCTAAAGCTCGCGAGGATGGTCAAGTTGCCAGAGATTCTCGGACAGACCTTGGGCCAGATTCCGTTCTCCCTTGAGCAAATGATTGAGCTGATGCAGGGCTCTCTGGACCCCGCTGCACCGCCAAGGCTGTCGTACTATGTCTCCGCATTTGGCTTTGAAAAGTTCAGCGACCAATGGAAGGATTTTTTCCAAAGTCGCATTCTGCCGCAAATTCCGGACAGCACTGGTAAGGCCAAACTCTTGCTCGGATGGCCAAACATTCGGCCGACTTGGGCCTATGTCGAAAGCATCGGCGGTGAAGTACGGGATCACTATTGGCGTTTTCTGAGCCTGCTACCGAACGAAGGGCCTGTCGAAGATCTGCTGTTTGCGATCGATCAGTTCCGAAGCGTAGGACGCGATATCGAAGTCTTGGGCTGGATACAGGGGCGACGCAAGGATGTTCCATCGAGCCTACTGTTGGACCTGCTCAGCAAAGGCGCTGCAGGGGATGGCGAGAGCTTCAAGCGCATTGGTAACATGGTGTCCTATTACATTGGACAGACATTGCAGGAGCTGCGAACACGCAACGATGTCGAAAAGCAGCAAATCGCCATGTTGGAATATACCTTCTTACCAATTCTGCGTCACGAGCATGAGCCACTGATTATCTACGATTTGTTGGCATCAGATCCCGAAATGTTTGTCGATGTACTGTCCAGTGTCTTCAGAGGAAAAAACGTGCCAGTAGATCAGGTTATCTCTCGTGAGATGAAGGCACGAGCAAACATCTCGTACGATCTGCTGTCGGAATTCAAGAATGTACCTGGTTTGCACGAAGGAAAAATCAATGGACGGGTACTATACGATTGGGTGACGAAAGTAAGAGCTCTGGCTGCCGAAAAAGACCTCAGTGATATTGGCGATCAGCGGATCGGCTTTGTTCTGGCTCATGCACCTCTGGATACTGACATTCCATTCTGGCCTCCTTCAGCGGTATGTCAGATCATCGATGAAGTGGCATCCGAACAAATCGAACGCGGGTTCTCGATCGAGTGTTTCAACAAACGGGGAGTCTATGGAAAGGGACTAAACGAGGGTGGAGAGCAGGAACGTAAGCTCGCCGAACGCTACAAGGCCTGGGCGGATGCGACGCGTACGTATCCAAGAACATCGGCGATGCTGATGGCAATCTCAGATGATTGGATTAGAGATGCGGAGCGCGCTGACATCGAGGCTGAAAAGAGCAAGTTTAAGCGATAAGCCTCGTGGATGCGCCTGGTAACAGTTGTGGGTCTTCTGGTTAGGACCGCCCGCGGTTCAACGTCGCCAACGCAGTTCATGTGATAGATACTGTTAGCGTATTCCTGTCTAGGTAGGAATCAGTAACTGGGCTGCAAGTAACGAGTTTTACTCAGCTCTTATTTTTTTAATATAGTTCGACCTACGGTCAATAAAATCACGTTTTCAAAATAATGGAGGGGGTTGTGGTGTTGAATTGCACTGAAAACTGACCCACTTTCCCCCGAAATTTGCATCCTAAGTTGACCCATGTTTAGACCACAATCCTGCTCATGACAGCGAGCGGGAGAACGGAGTGATAGACGTGGCCCTACTTGGAATTATTCGACGCTGGTACATCAGAGACCACTTCTCAATTCGGGAAATCGCCCGCAGGCTCGACATTTCCCGCAACACAGTTCGACGATACATTCGATCGGAAGCAGTTGAACCGTCCTATCCCACAAGGCAATCATCGAGTTCGCTCGACGAATTCGCACCTCGACTATCTGCATGGCTAACCGTTGAAGCAGCCAAATCTAGAAAGCAAAGACGAACCCTGAAACAGATGTTCCTGGATCTGAAAGAACTGGGATATGAGGGGTCGTACGACCGTGTGGCTGCCTTTGGAAGGCAGTGGAAGGTGGGTCAATTGGAGAGGGTCAATTCTGCAAGCAAATCAACACTCAGCAAGGGTTCCACGTACGAAAGCAGGGTCAACGAACCGCGTGGTGCCGGCATAGTTGGCGACTATCTTGGCCTTCCCCGGCTTCGGAGCCGCGAATACATCCTCGACTCATTGACGCTTCTACTACCCCCTAGCTAGGCCGTATTCGTTTTATCTGATATGCAGATACTTTAAAAATATCCGATATTCAGATATATTTACTTTATCTGCAATTCAGATAAAATAGATTTATCTCGATATCGGATATTCTTACCATGGCTATCAATATCTCCCATCCCCTCCTCACCCCATCCCAGCTCGGCCAACTGCTCGTGTCGACACGCAAGAGGAAGAAGCTCACGCAAGCGGAGGTAGCGACCCGTCTCGGCCTGAGCCAAAATCGTATCTCTCATCTGGAACACAACCCAGACGAAATCAGTGCCAAGCAGTTATTCACTTGGTGCGCAGCGCTTGAGCTGGACCTGCGGCTTGGGGATAGAGCGCCGGCACCGCTCAACACCACCCTGGAGTGGTAACTATGGGACGTCGCTCACATAGCCAAACACTCCATCTCTGGGCCAATGGGGCCTATGTTGGACGCTGGACGCTCAACAGTCACGGGGTCTCCGAACTGGCTTATGACGCCAACTGGCAGAGCTCAGCGGCCGGACGCCCAATTTCGCTCTCGTTGCCGTTCAATATGCATAACGAGCCGATTAAGGGGCCCAATGTCACGAATTACTTCGAAGGGTTGCTGCCCGATAGCGATAGCATCCGCAAGCGTGTTGCGGAGCGATTTAAAACAGGCTCCCTTGATTCGTTCGACCTGCTGTCGGCCATTGGCAGAGATTGCGTCGGTGCGTTACAGCTCCTTCCAGAGGGTGCCAAACAAGAAGGGCTGGAGCAGGTTAATGGGATACCTGTTAGCGAAGACGACATTGAGCGCCACCTGCTTGAAGTGGTCAACATAGACCGGCATGGCGCCCCAGAAGACCCCGACGATGACTTCCGGATTTCTCTGGCCGGGGCGCAAGAGAAGGACGCTTTCCTATGGTGGGACGGGAAATGGATGAAGCCGCGAGGAGCCACGCCGACAACACACATATTCAAACTCCCCATCGGGATGGTGGGTGGAAAGAAGGCGGACTTCACCACGTCGGTCGACAACGAGTGGCTATGCCTGCGCCTCTTCAAGGAATTCGGCCTCCACACGGCAAACGCCGAAATTGCAAGGTTCGGCAAACAAAGAGTGCTCGTCGTAGAGCGTTTCGACCGCGCAGTATCAAGCGACGGCAAGAGGCTGTTCCGGCGTGTCCAGGAAGACTTTTGCCAGGCTACTGGCACTTCTCCGCACAGGAAATATGAGAATGAAGGCGGGCCAGGCTTGAACGCGATGTTCACCCTGTTGCAGCAATCAGAGCGGGCCGTAGAGGATATGCGCACCGTTATGGCTTCACAGCTCCTCTTCTGGATGCTACGTGCCCCAGACGGCCATGCGAAAAATTTCAGTATCCAACTACTGCCTGGCGGCGGGCGCTTCAGGCTAACCCCTATTTATGACGTGATGTCCGCCTACCCCGTCATCGGCCCAGGTCCGAACCAATGGGATGAGCGCAGGCTAAAGATGGCGATGGCCCTACAAGGCGCCAATAAGCACTATCTCGCGCACACTATCCTGCGTCGACACTTTAACAGCACCGCCAAGGCCGTCGGCTTCGGCGCGGATGCAGAGCCGCTGCTGACCGACTTCATCGCCCGCACGCCAGCAATTGTAGAAAAGGTGCGCAACGACCTACCTGAAGGCTTCTCTGAAAGGGTCGCCGATAAGGTTCTCGGAGGGCTTCTCGCCGCCGCGAAAGCTCTGGAAGCAATGCCGGCCACCTGAATCAGGGCATACCTTTCCTACGAATAGAAAGGTAAGAAGCACTGAGCTTCTCTGCCTGAAGTAGTGGTGGCATAACCAAAAGCAGAAGCCCCGAATAACGGGGCCTCCGGTCCAGTGGGTCCGATTCCTCTTAGTTAGCGACTACCGCCACCATTGCCTGCCCCCCGTATGGCCAAGCCAGAATCAGTATCAGAGACAACTACCCTTCAAACGGAAGCTGTCCATCTCCATGGCGCACCTGAAAAACATTCAGCGTCATGGCAACCAACGCGTAGTAACCCAGCAGCCCAACAAGATTCACCAATACCTCGACACCAAAGTACTGCTCTGCCTCTTTGTAGAGCGGCTCTGAAATTCGCTTCGTTTCATAGAGTTCCTCCACCAGCTCCCAAATCAACTGTTCTTCACGAAGCGCGAATTTCGGCTTCTTGCCCAGGCGCACCAGTTCGATATTTTGCTCATCCAGTCCGGCATCGATGCCAATAGGATAGTGAATCTGCCACTCTGCCTGCGCTCGCCACTTCGAAGCCGTACAAAGGATCGCCAGCTCAGAGAGCCGTAACGACAACTTCGTGTGATAGCGGCAGAATGCACCAAGCTTCTGTGCATGCTGTGCCAGCTCAGGGCTGTGAATCCACGAGAGGAACGGACCGGCCAGGTTACCGCGCGGCCCGTTCAAGATGTCATCCAGAACGCGCTTCTGCTCTGGCGAGGCTGTTGCAACATCGACGACTGGCAGCCGAGGTTCGCCTGCTTTTTGTTCCATAGACTTCCTTGTCAGATACTCGAATGATGGGGGTGTGCTTGAGGTTGCCCGATACGGCCGCACAGGTGGAGCATGACGAGCAGCAATGCGCAAACCAGGGTGGCGGCTGAAAAGCTTAACAGGCCGGTGCGATAACTTCCCGAGGCTTGGCGCATGATGGGAAGAAATGCGGCGCCGGCACCAGCACCAAACTGGAATACTGCGAAGATCACGCCATAAAGTTTGCCGAATGAGCGCATACCGAAATAGCGCTTCAAAAGGTAGCTGAGCACATCGAACTCCGCCCCCAGCACCATTCCCAGCAATGCGGCACACAGGAACACCACGTCGCCGGTGACGCCGTACGCGTAGAGCACACAGGCAATCGTGCCTCCCAATGCAAGGACACACATGACCAAAGCCGCAGAGATGTAATCGATAAGCAGGCCGGTGAGCAGGCGGCCCACGATGACGAAGATGCCGAAGGTCGCCTGTACCATCGCAGCGCGCTGTGGGGTCACGCCGGCATCAATCAACATCGGGATCTGGTGAACAATCAATGCGGTATTGATGATACCCAGCAGCATGAAGATACCGACCAGCAGTTTGAATTGCCTGCTACGCGCGGCCTCCTTGAAATCAACACCGGGAACGCTCTGCGCTTTCCCCTTTCTGGGCTCAGTACCAGGTTTTTCCCGGATGAAGAAGAACGCGATGGGTAGCGTCAGTGCGACCAGCACGGCCAGGCCCACGAATCCGGCACGCCAGCCTTGCTGAACAATCACCGTTCCGATCACGAGTGGAATCACTGCGCCGCCGATGCCAATACCCGCGTTGGCGATGCCGATCGCCAGGCCCAGGCGCTTGTCGAACCAGGAACTGACTACACGCAGATACGAGAGCGGGAAGATACCAATACCGATAGCAGGCAGAGCAACCCACGCAGCGTAGTAGATCCACGGCACCGGCGGCATGAAGTACATCAGACCTATGGCGACGCAGAACAAGGGGATGCACGGAATGATGATGGCCCGCGCGCCGAAGCGGTCCGTCAGGTAGCCCTGAATCGGGGAAATGAACATCACCGTATAAGACACGATAGAGCTGGCGAGCGCGATCTGGGTACGACTCCAGCCAAAATCGGCTTCCAGAGGCTTGATGAAAAGCCCCAGACTGAGCACCGCCACGGTACTGGGCCCGAACATCAAGGCAATCATCGACGCAAGGACCACCACCCACCCGCGATACCGCCAGGACTCTTCTCCGACCGCAGCGGCGGCAGTCCCACTGGACAACATATTCATACTATCTCCGTTCTGTTCTTTTGATTCAGGGCTCAGGCTGCTCAGAAGCGGGTTGCCATGCCGATCCGGAAGATGGCTTGGCTACCTGTGCTGGAAGCAGACCCCGGGCCGTACAGGCCGTTGATCCAGGCCTGGGTAGTGGCGTTGTCGCCGCCTGCCTTCTGGTACACGGTCTGCAGGTAGATATCGGTTCGCTTCGAGAGCCAATACTGCAGCGTCGCATTTCCCTGATGGGCGTAATTGTGCGCCAATTGCGCGTTCCCCTTCATGTACTCATAGGAGACGCCCAGGTTCCAGGCGACATCCATCTGCCAGTTGACGCCGGCTTGATAGACGTTCACCTCGCCCTTGGTCATGGTATTGCGGGTGTTGGTGTAGAGCAGATTGAGCTTGTAGTCGCCGATCCGGTATCGCGCGCCCAAACCCCAGTTGCGGATACCGTCGTGGCCGTTGCTCATGGTGGAGTAGCGCGCATCGGTATATGCCGCTGCCAGACCGAATGCACCGCTGGCATAGTTGGTGCCGAGGCTGATGGTGCGCGATGCAGAGGTGTCTCCCGCCACCTCGCCGAGGCCGTACATCCCGCCGAACGTCACGCCATTGAAATCCGGACTCAGATACTTGACGGAATTGGCGACGCGAGCCAGGCCGGCCAGGCGGTCGAAGTCCGAGGCGCCGGTCGGGTTGTTCGGCACCGCCAGGGCATTGAACGGACCCTGGCGGAATGTGTAGTACCCGCCATAGGTCAGCGCGGAATCAAAGCCGCCGAATAACAGCGAGTCGTGCATGAATTCGTACTGGTTGCCGGCGGTGAGTGTGCCCCATTTGTTATCCCTCAGACCCACCAGCGATTGGCGGCCGAAGATGAGATTGTTTCCGGGCAAGGATGCGCCGGTGCTGAGATTGAACTGGCTCTCGAGCTGGAAGATGGCCGCAGTGCCTCCACCAAGGTCTTCTTGTCCCTTGATGAACAGGATGTTCGGGACTGCACAAGATTCTGTCGGCCAGAGTCCTGGCGGCTGGCGTGAATGTGCGTCTTGGACTCTCGGTTGAGAAGTTCAACCAAGGTCATGACCAGGTCGACGTGGAACTGACCGACGGCACCCGGTCCAGCTATGACCTGGTGATCGGCGCGGATGGACTGTTCTCGCGTATCCGGAGCCTGCTCTTCCCGGACGCCCCCACTCCTGAGTACACCGGGCAGAGCGCCTGGCGCGCCCAACTGCCCCGTCCTCCTGAAATTGACCGGCGCCATTTCTTCCTGGGCGGTCCGTATAAAGTCGGTTTGACACCCGTATCCAAGGAGCGGATGTACATGTTTCTGCTGGAAAACGCCAAGGAAAAGCGCCGCCTCCCGGAAGAGTCCCTTCCTGAAGAACTGGAACGTCTGACTCGCTCCTATGGCGGCATCATCCGTGAAATCGGCAGATCTCTGAGCGCGGAGAACACCATCGTCCACCGGCCGTTGGAAGCCTTTCTACTGCCGGGCCCATGGTTCAAGGGTCGAGTCCTGCTCATCGGCGATGCCGCCCATCCGACGACGCCTCAATTGGCGTCCGGTGCGGGTCTGGCGGCGGAAGATGCCCTGGTATTGGCCGAAGAATTCGGCGACGGCCAGGATATCGACCTTGCGTTGATGCGCTACATGTCCCGGCGCTATGAGCGCTGCCTGCTGGTGGTGCAGAACTCACTGGAGATTGGGCGACGCGAACAGGCCGGTCGGCCGATTGCCGAGCAAACCGTGCTTGTCGAACAATCCCTGAAGGTCCTGGCAGAGCCGATCTGACGCCGTCTCCTGGAGCAGCATGGCGTTTCTGTGCGCGGCAAGATCGGGCAAGTCCTGCTTCGCATAGAGACAAAATCTTGCAGGCGAGAAGACTAATATCGGAATTTGCACCTGGAACTCATTTCATAAATAGTCGCGAGATGCGTTCTGCCCAGAAAGGGCGCTGGCAAGGCGCGCGACGCGTCGTGTGGTGGTGCCACACGCAAGGAGCGCAACGCGGCCAGCGCCCTTTCTGGGCAGAACCCGGAGGG